>Ga0116159_1004608_pt1 | contig 11552 bp, 10 predicted proteins | sample AD_JPNAS1_MetaG_FD_89878 | JGI IMG/M metagenome (GOLD analysis project Ga0116159, IMG submission 89878) | Active sludge microbial communities of municipal wastewater-treating anaerobic digesters from Japan - AD_JPNAS1_MetaG | ecosystem: Engineered > Bioreactor > Anaerobic > Digestate | place...
ACAGCATCAAAACCAAGATTTAACAAATAGTTGTAATTCTTTGAAGCATCTTTATTTATATTCGGAATTGAATATTTCAATGAGTTATCATTATCTATATTCCTACTAAAAAGATTTTCCATTCTACCAACAAAGTGAATCCCTTTTAAGCCACTTTGTACAGCCAATTCTTTCCAAAGATTTATAAATTCAGTAATATTAGGTATTGAAAGAGGATCCCAAATTACAAATACAGGCTTTCCATCAACCTGAATATATCGCTTGTCTTGGAAAGCTTTTAATACATAATTAAAATGCATGATATAATCCTCTTTTCCAGGATAAGTTTGTGCCTGAAGAATTTCTCTTGGGGTAAATCTTTTACCTTTGTCCCAAGTTTTATTACTCCATGAGTGGTTTGCCCATCCTAAACAAAAGGGGAAATCGGGTTTCCCAGTTTCCAATACTTCTCTAAATGGCCTGTCAAGCAACATTTTTCCGTTTCCAAACCAATAATGCCAGTAACAAAATCCCTCCACACCCGCTTCTCTTGCTAATTGCGCTTGAGCTTCGCGTACCTCCGGCATCCTTAGGTCATAAAAACCCAAATCAGCGGGTATCCTCGGTTGCAGATGGCCTCTAAACAACGGTTTTGCTCTTGCCACATTAGTCCATTCGGTAAACCCTTTTCCCCACCATGCATCATTCTCAGGAATGGGATGAAACTGTGGAAGATAAAATGCAATTACACGTGCTTTTTTATTCATGCTTTTTTTAAAATGTTTTTATAGAAATTATACAATTCATTTGCGTTTCTTTCTACGGTGTATAATTTTGAAACTACCTGTTGAGCGATTTCCAACGTTTCAATGTATTTTTCAATTCTTTCATCACCAATGCCGCGCATTATCCCTGTCAACTCATCGGCGTCATCATACCTGATACCGATTTCTCTTCCCGTATATTTAAGTCCATTATCAAACTGCTCTTTGGTACCTGCTGTATTTTTTCCAACTACCAAGCAACCATTGTACATTCCCTCTGCCGTAATAAAGCCAAAGCCTTCAAATCTACTGGGAACAAATAATGCCTTAGCTTTGGACATGAGCTGGTAAATATCATTTCTGTGTCCTAAAAATTTTACTTGTTGGTTGATACTGTAATGATTAATGATCCGTTTCAAATTATCTAAATAAGATTTATTACCACTACCGGCAATCCAAAGTTCAATCTCGGGGTATTCTTTTGCAATTTTTGCAAATGATTGTACCAGTTCAGTAGTACCTTTTCCTTCAGAAATGGCACCGACAAATAAAAAACAATTCTCTTTATTCAGTTGAATTTCAGGAGTTTTACTTTGTTTGAATACTCCGTCATAAATTACTTTAGCATTTAAATTGCTTGTTAAATGATGATGTTCATAAACACCTTGCGTAATAGCGACAGGAAAGCAATTTGGTTCCGACAACATTTTTTTGAAATGTTTTTTACTTGGGAAAGCATGATAATTAAAATCTAAATCTTGGTATTCACGCAGATGCCAAACATGAGGAATTGAATATTTACGGGCAAGGATTTGTCCTAAATGAATCACTCCCACATTCGTATGTATAATTTCGGGTTTTAATTCTCGTATCAGCTTGTCTAATTTATCATAAAAAAGTAATGAATTCCGAAATTTACGAAGAAAACGATAAGGGAATAAGCACCAATCACGTAAGCTATTTGTAGCCGGCCAAACCCAGGATGTAACAGGAAAAATGTAACAGTGTACATCCAACTTGCTGAGATGATTATACAACATACCCCGGTTGTCAGGAAGAACGATATGAACTTCCACCTTTTTTTCTATCATTTGCTCAATGATATTTAATAAAGCCTTTCCGGCACCGGACATCGAGGTTGTATGTTGGATATATACTACTTTCATTTTATTGACTAATATTTGCAGCAGGTTGATATTTTGTTTTTGATAGGCCCTGCTGTTTCAGAGCTATTAATCCACCCAAAAAGAGTATGGGAAACGCTTGAAAATAAATAATATGATGTCCCCTGATAAAAATCAAAATATACAATATTAGAAAAACAAAATTGGCATAATTTTGAAATTTTAGGTATCCAAATAGTAGAAACCACAAGTAAAAGGAAAGTCCAATTAAGCCATAGTTAACAAAATACACTTTCCATCCTACATTTACCGTCTCTCCAAAGATTGCTTTCATATCAAGTCCAAAAAAGATTTTGTCACTTTTAAGAAAATAATCTGCATACCAAATTTCAAAATCTTCACCAGTTCGATTATAACCACTGATGGTGCCTGTTTCTTCATCATATTTTAAACGGGAAAAAATATAGTTGTTCACTAAATTATCTCCATCGTTATAGATACTGAAAAAAGTAAAAAACAGAGCAAAGCCAATTATTATAAAGAATATTGTTCGAATCTTGAATCTTGAGTTTCTTAATAAATGGGCAATATAAACAAACATGAATAACAGCCAACCTGCCAGCGAAAATGTAAAAAACAGAGCTACTAACATTATTATATTGTATTTGTTTTTCATATTAAATTGCTGTAGGTATAGTAATATAACCAAGATTATACTTAAATAACCTGGTTCCAAAAACACACTATTAAAGCGAGGAAGCATAATGCTATCTCGGAATCTAAAATCAATTAAAAACAAATAATAGTTTTGGTACGAATACTGAGCTTCATTTCTACGCTCACTGAAGCCATAAGTATCTGTAAATGAAGGAAGATCAACACCCAACATTACCAATATCCATGCTGATAAAGAGATGGCCATGAGGATTGCAAAGACTTTAGTGAAGAAGGATAGAAAATCAATTTTATATTCATCTTTAAGTCCAAGGAAGAAGAATATGGATACAGAAGTGAGAAACATACCCAAATAAGCATTCATATTGCCTCTGGTACCGAAAAATCGCGCCATTAAGTAAAAAAAGAAAAATAGAAAAACTGTTTTTCTATTGAAAAAAAACAGCTGAGGTGATACTGCAACAACGAATGCTGAAATAACAATAAACAACATGGATGTGAGAAATGGTATTGGAACTAACCAAAAAAACCATACCCTAAGTGAATCCAACATGACTAAGAAAAGGATCCACTTGTAGAAATTCCAAATTTTATTTTTATATCTAAGACTCCTCATTATTCATAATAATTTGTTTAAGGAATGACAATGAGTGTTTCCTTCTTTTATCTATAATTGAATTTGTAATCTTATAATTAATTGAATCTATTTGAGGATACTCACCGTCATTGATAAACCGACTGGTTAAATCAAACTCTTTCAATAATTCCCAAATCCTACTATTATCATTTGCTTCGTCATCATTATCTCTTTTCGTGAAAGAGTAAAAATCTTTATTATAAAGCATGCTGAAAATTGTACCATGGAAAGAATCTGTTATTATACAAGATGCATTTTTTATCAACCATATAAAGTGAGCTGGACCTATATCATTTATTGTATGTTTCTTCTGTAAATATAAGGGTCTCGTAACAATATAATATACCGGAATTCCATTTTTTTCACCCAAGTTTTCGGCGAATTCTGATATCGAATTTTTTTCCCCAAGTACATAGCATAAAATATACTTATCCGGTATTTCTACATGGCGAGCTATTGTATCCCATTGCTCTGTTGTTAGTAACAAAGTAGGATCTACCACGTGAGTTACTTCTTTGTTAATAAGTTTGCTGATTAACTTACTGTTCATTTCTTCTCTACACGAGATATTGTTAAAATCGGTAAGTTTCTGTTTCAAGACATCTTGAAAAAAATCCGGAACATCAGTAGTTCCTAAACTGGGAGCATACGAGTTTTTTGATACTCCATCTTTAACAAAATCAAGAAAAAATATACTTCCCGGCTTATGTCTACTTGGACTCCAAGTTTGATCACTTCCTACAATAAAATTAGAATACCCATCTATATTTTTTATTGTTTTAGGATTGTATATGATTTTCGTTTTGGGTATCAGGTTTTCATAGAAATTAGTGAATTCGTATTTTGTTTTTGCAAACACAGATGTATTGAAAAACGAATAATCATCAATGGACTTTTTACGATCATGTTTCGATAGTTTTAAAATTAATTGACGGGGGTGTAACAAATAATAAACGGCTTTCTGAAACAATGTTTTTTTGATATAGGGTACATACGAAATATACTCTGCTTGAAAACCAAGGTTCTCAATTGCTTTTGCCAAAGCAAATGCTTGCAACATCGTTCCGTGATTTGGTTCACTGTGGGGAGAGCATAAAGCAATTTTACTCATTCTTATGATATCAAATAAAATTTATATGTTTTCCAGAGTCACAATGTATAATTTCTCCGGAAATACAAGAGGATACATCACTTAATAAAAAAGAGGCTACTTCGGCAACTTCTTCCGGTAATAAAATCCGACCGATTGGCGAACTTTCATACGTGAGATTTTCGCTAACTGACCTACCCGTCATATCTGAAGCTGTTACACCTGGAGCTAAAGCATTAACTCTAATATTTAGTCGATTTTTGCTTAATCTTCTTGAAAGCCCTCCTATCAACGAGTTTATTGCTGCTTTAGAAAGACCGTATGGTATGTCCGAGTGAATACTGCCACGTTCGGATGAAATGAATAAAATGTTACCTTTTGATTGATGGTTTGTTTTTTCAAATTTTTCAATAAAGTATTGAGTTAAAAAATAATTCCCCTTTAAATTTATATCAAACTGCATATCATAACCACTTTCACTAACATGTCTGAAATCAGGTTCATGTAATGAAATACTGGCATTGTTAACTAAACAATCGATTTTACCACCCATCAAAGCGAAAGAGTTTTCAATGAATGATGGCAATGTTTTAATATCGCTTATATCAACTTGTAAATAGTTACAATTATTCCCCAATTGTTGAGCTGCGGTGGTTAGAGTATTTTCATTCCTTCCGGCAATTAGAACTCGTGCACCTTCATTGATACATTTTTTGGCAATAAAGAAACCTATCCCTCGACCTCCTCCGGTAATTAAAATATTTTTATTTATCAAAGACTTACCGGCATCCAATTGTATAATTTCTGCCGTAGTGTATATCGTTGGCACACCTTTGAAAATGTATCGAAAAATCCGTTTTAATGAATTAATGTGTTTCATTTTTTGTTTATTATCCGCTTCAAAGAAGAGGTGACCTTCTCACCCACAATGTTTTCTAATTTTATTCTAATTTTATTTTTTGTAGTGAGTATTCTATTATCGTTATAGTATTTTCTTAAAACTTCGGCATCAGATATTGCATTGGTAAGCACTTCGAACAAAATAGGTTTATTATGGGGAGATAAAAACTTTTTCATTTGATTTTCTAACTCCACCTCATTGGTAGCAACTAAATACTCCATATCCGATAAATGAACTGTTTCTTGAATTCTCGTGGAATGACCGGCTGCAATATGTTTATTAAGTGTTGGAATCCGTTCTACTCCCATATTGTAGTGAAATTCAGCTCCTGAAAAATTATTAATTACCAAGATTCTTACATGATTATCCATTTTTATCATTGAGGCATTTAGATCGTATAAATAGCTTAAATCTCCAATAATTAAAAGAGACAATCTGTCAGTAGAATCGGCTTGTCCAAGAAAAGCAGAAAAGGCACCATCAATACCATCTGCCCCAATATTACCAAAACACACTACATTCTGAGGTAAATCAAAGAAGTTGGTTAATCTAATGCTATTTAAAACACTCAAATGAATATTTATATTCTCAGGCAACTTAGAAATTAAGCGTTTAACGACATAAAAATTGGTGAAGGGTAAATTTGGAATTGTAATTTTTGATAACCTATCAATCCATTTTTTATAATAAAGCTTATTATTTTTAATGTTTGATAAATTTACCATATTTGAAAAAAATACTTCCGGTGTATATGGGAAAATTTTTCTAAGTGAATTCATAAAATCATTGACTTTCCCTTCAGGGTCAATGTGCCAATGTTCAATATTTTTATTATTAAACTTATTTCTTAATTCGGAATAAATTTTAAACCCATAAGAAATAACTATATCAGGTTGCAATTCATTTATCTCTTTTGCATTCAACACTTCTGCCATAAATGGAGCTAAAATAAAAACTTCATTGTTGGTAAGATTTGAGAAATGATCATAGGAAATAACAGCATTAAAAGATTCGAAAAAATCATTTAAAAGATGGGTCAATTGCTTTTTTGTATCAAAGTAACCACCACAGAGGACTAATATTCTTTTTTTATTTTTCAAAATATCAGCGTACTGGTGCCAATCTGTGATATTGTCTAATCGGTCAATCTTACGACATTGAGGTATTTCATCAAGCGGAAATTCTGATAGTATTTTAATACTTAAGGGTTCTAAAAAATTAATTTGGATAGGGCCTTTTGTGTGATGGTTTAATGCCAACAAAGCCTCGTTGACACTTCTATTGACGTACAAATAGTCCATATCATTTTTTACTTCGGGAAGATCTACAGAATGCTTAACATAATCACCATACATATCAACCTGATTAATACATTGATTTTCCATGTGAAACCTTGTATATCTACTCCTATCAGCAGTTAAAGCTATGAGTTGAATTTGCCTTTCAAAGGCTTCCTGAATTGCAGGTAAGTAATTACTTGATGCTGTGGCTGACGTACAAGTTATGCACACAGGAACATCCATTGATTCAGACAGACCTAATGCAAAATATGCTGCACTTCTTTCGTCAACAACGGAATAGCATTTGAAAAAAGGATCGTTCTCAATACTGTGAACTAATGCAACATGTCTTGTTCCAGGAGAGATAACAATATGTTTTATGCTAAATTGCTTTAACAATGAAATGATTATCTGGATTTGTTTAAGATTTGTGTACATTTTATTTGTTTTCTATATATATTACATTAGCAAAATCACTGTCTATAAACTTTCTATAATCGATTGTTTCGAAATCACTATAATATTCAACATTGATATTGTTATTGGATAACCAAAGAGCTTCTTTATCAAAAGAGGAATTTTGATTGGTTTGAAAAAGAACGATTTTGACTTTTTTATTGATATTGCTATTGTTGAATATATTTAAATCTATTTGAATCAAGTGGTCAGGACAGCACAGTATGCTTGTATTTTTACTTCCTAATGCCCAACCTAAATATTTTGAAAATAAACCATATTTATATTCCGGATAAATACTGTGTGAAAGGAATTGATATGGCTTATCTTGTTCTGACGGATTATAACAATAAACTGTATCTTGTGCCGTCAAAAGTTTATCGAATTTTATTAACAGTGGAGTATAATCAATCTTTAAGTCGTCAGAGTTTGTATCTTGGACATAAATCATAATTGGACCATGGATGGCATCAATATTTATCAAATCGTTTGATCTGTTATCCCTTATGTAAATAATTCTATCTACACTTCTTTTAAAATGTGCTAAACTTCTATCCCTTGAACCGTAAGTTATCAATATGATTGGTTGTCTTTGTAGCCATGCTTCAGTCAAACCAGTATAACAACTTGATAAATAGTTTTCATCTACGACCAATATTACGGGAGTTTGTAACATTTTAGCTTTACCTAAAGAGTAAAAAGTCGCACTTCTTGCATCCTTGATATTAACTCTATTAAATAAATTGGCAATATCAGGATTTAGACACATGCTGGAATCAAGTTGGGTTTCCACAAGGTGTCTTATTCCTCCTGAGTAGTAATACTCTAACACTTTACTTATCATAGACTTAATTATTTGTAAATATTCATTTTAAAAAATGAAATGCTATTTTTGAGTTATGATGGTTTTTCTATTTTTGCATAACTTGCAACTATATTTTTTGCTAATAACTATTTTAATCAAAAAACAAAATTAACAAAAACCACCAATTATAAGAAAAAATTTAAAAGTATCTCAAACTAATGAATCGTATTATTATAATTTAGGTGTTAAGTTCTCCATAACCATTTCATAAAATCTATCTTGAATTTAACTTGATTATAAACAGAAACTATTATAATACACTTGCTTTTTGGTCGTCATACAGTTAATTCACACGCATATTTTTCTATCTTAACTCCTTTCTTTGTGGATTTAGCATTTTTCTCACCCTAATCAATATTGTTTGTTTGATTTTATTGCGAAAAATTTTATTTAATCCCAGAAAGTACATTGCAAAAATACAAATTAATATACTTATCACAATTGAAATTATTGTATAACCTAAACTTTCCGGTAATAATTTATGAATTGCGTAAGACGGTATTGCAGATCCTAATGTCACTAAAGAAACAGGTATTATAACCTGCTTAACATACTGCTGTATTGATAAATGAATCAAATTTTTAACAATATATAATCTAACAAAAAACATTAAAATATTTGCAGCAATTGCCACAACAAAAACAGAATAAGCAGCCCCCCCCATTTTAAGTATTAACCATGAAAAAGCAAAAATAGATATTTGTATCAATCCTAAAGACAATTCATACGTTTTCATCCTTCCAGGTGCTCTAGCAGCTGTTGTTAGAGGAAGACTTACCGACAATATAACAGATTCAATTATTGAAAGTTGAGTAAATAAGACGGTATATTGAGGAGGATTCTTTAACCACAGGTTTAAAACAGTTTCCATTTCGATCAGAAGTGGTAATGCCAAAATCCACATTAAAAAGAATGTAATTTTAGATCCATTAAAAAGTAAAGAAAACATATTCTCCTTTTCACCAGCAGCATAATATTTTATTATTGGAGGATATAAACTGGTATTAAAGTTTGAAGAAAAAATATTGGTTTGGCTGCTTACATTCAAGGCAATTGAACGTGCTGCAACAATAGCTGGATTAAAAAACTGATTTATAAGTAGCGTAACTGCTTGATTTCTCGTAACTGAAGATATTTGTCCAAAAAGTGTCCAACCAGTAAAACCAGTTACTTCTTTAAAAAGGGAATTATTCCAATAGGATAATTTAATTCTACAATCCTTATATTTTAGGAATGAAATAACAACATACACTGCTGAAATAAACAGTGAAACTGCAAACGTAAGCATTCCATACAACTCCAGTTTATCGAATGTTAAGTAAACAAGTAAATAAACTATACCTAGTTTCATAAAGGCCTCTAATATTGACATATATGCATATATCTGCATATCTTCATATGCAATGATTAATGCCATAAAAGGGGATTTTACCATTGTAACTATAAATGTTAATACGGCAAAGTGATAAACAAAACATGCGGCTTCAAATCTTTCTGCGGACACATGTAATTTATTCATCACATACCAAAGTCCAACTGTTTCTAAAAGCAATAAAGCAGCTATAGCAATAGCAACATAAATAAATAAATTTACTGTTAAAACTTGATTTAGTCGTTCTTTATCTTTTTGACCTAAAGCAAAAGAAAAAAAACGTTGTGTTGCAGATGCCATCGTACTACTCAAAAAAGACAATAATGAAACAACTCCTCCTACTACAGCATAAATACCATAGTCTTCAACCCCAAGAACATCCAATACTATTCTTACTGTATATAAACTAACCAACAAAGTTAGTATCTGCCTAAAATACAACATAAGTGTATTTCTCGCTATCCTTTTATTGTTCTTATATATGTCCAAATTATTTTGAAATTACAAATTAGGTTATAAGGAAGTACTAATTTATTTCTGATTAAGAATTTTCTAAGATAAATTTTAGAAGTGAGAACTCATTCATAGAGATTATTGCTCCATCAACACAATATAGACTTTACAAACTTTCAGCGAAAACTGACTCACTTATTTCAATCCGCAAATTTAACCCTTTTTCCCTTATAAATGTTTATCAAACAACTGAACAGTTTAACGAGAGTATTAAACTGCTGCATATGTTTGCAGCAGTAATAAACTATTTTTCAAAAAGATATTTTTCCATATACGCCTCTGTGAGTGCCACCTTCCATCTATTTTCTTTAGTCCAGAAAAGCTTGTCCTTGTCAACTTACAATAAATTTTGTAAGTCAAAAAAGTCATTTGGCTGTATTTTCATTGATTTTATTAAAATCAGCTTTTTCATAAAGACTTGTCTTGTGAACACAAAACACTCAAATTCATTTTTTAGTTTTTCGAATGTTTGATCAAAATCAGCTTGATTGTCAAATTCAATATGTTTATTATATTCTGCTCTCAGGAAATCATCTATATCTTTCAATAGTCCATATACATGTTCTTGAATTTATACATTATTAGGTTTTGAAATTGTATGATTTCCTAAACCATACCATATATTCGTATCACAGATCAACTCTTTCATTTGTATATTTATTGAATATAATTTGTAGTTGTCAGATTCTCTGGATTAATATATTTTACACCTAAACTTGTCACTTTATTGAAGTCTTTAAAATTACTTGATAAAAGTGTGTAATTAAGACACTTTGCTGTTGCAGCAATAATCGCATCAGGTAATTTAATTTTAGCCTCTCTTCTTATATAAATTGCATCTTTTATTATGTCTTCGTCTATATATTCAATTTTAGAATGTTTTACAAAATTTTCTCTTACCATAATATCGTTATAATTGGTTGAATTATATGCTAATATTTCTTTCTGAGTGATAAATGAGATTATTGTTTCGTTATCAAAAATTTCATCTAAAGCTTGCAAAACCTCATTCGAATAACTATTATCAATATAATTAATTATCGTACAGGTATCTACTAAAAACCTCGTTCCCATTCTTTACGTATTTTTTTGTACTGTTTACGCATTTCATTTATTCCCTGCTTTGACATTTTGCCTCGTAAGGATGACATTTTGAACTTTGAATGTTTATAGAATTGAATCACCGAAGCGTATGTTGGCCTATAAACATTAATACTATCAAGATCCTTTTTTGTTATGAAAACATTAGGATCTAACTCAGTATTTGTTCCCCACATATTTGCCTTGTAGGCAACAAATGGTTCTTTCAAAACTGTTTTCATAATTGGTTTTCTTTTTCTATAAATAAATAATTACTTAATTTCATAATTAAGGAAAATAAAATGACTACTGTCTCAAATTTATACTCATAATGATCAACTAATCCATGAGCTATATTGTTTCTCAAATTTAGCCCTGCTTTCTCGGAAAGTACAAATTTGAGCATAATTCTATCTTCTTCTAACATAAAAGTCTCGTTATCTGTTTTAGGCTTTAAGTCAGAAAGCAAATCATCAAGTTGTTTTTCCATTACAAGCTTATGTTTTCCTTTTAAACGAGTTTTAAAAGTCTCAATTCCAATTTTTTCACAAAAACTTCGAAGTAACCCTTCAATTTTTAAGGTTAAACTATCAATAATAGTAATGAAATCCGGCTCATAAGTATTTTCATTATCCTTAAATAATAAATCAAGTTCCTCAAATATTCGCTTTATTCCGGGTTTAATCAAATCAATAGGCTTAATCTCAACACTTTGATTAATATAATTTCTTTGTATCTTGTCATTAAACCAAGTTTTTTCTAAATATGACAAGGTGGTATTATAACTGAGTTTCTTGGCTTTGTAAGCTTCAATAA
>Ga0116159_1004613_pt1 | contig 11538 bp, 10 predicted proteins | sample AD_JPNAS1_MetaG_FD_89878 | JGI IMG/M metagenome (GOLD analysis project Ga0116159, IMG submission 89878) | Active sludge microbial communities of municipal wastewater-treating anaerobic digesters from Japan - AD_JPNAS1_MetaG | ecosystem: Engineered > Bioreactor > Anaerobic > Digestate | place...
ATCCGCAGTTCAAAGCCGCCCGATAGACCTTTTCGTTTGTTTTTTGAGTATCGCAAAAAGAAGTATGCCGCAATGCTTCTCCGCAACAGACCCGCCCGCAGGCGGCGTCCCTTGATTGTCAATTTTCAATTGTCAATTATTCCCGCCCCGCCCCTGCGCGCTTTTCCATGCAATAGAGCATCTCCCCGTCGAGGCGCATGATTCCGCCCTTGTGCGCGTAGCCCAGGCGCTCGTAGAAGCCGCGGGCGGTAATCGACGCGAAAAGCTCCGCGCGCGAAGCGTTGAGAAAGTATTCGTCCGCCTCGAGCGCGGCCATGAGCGCGCGCCCGATGCCCGCGCCGTGGTATTCCGGCAGCACGAACACGGTCTGTATGAGGCATTCCCCGGCTCCGGCGGGCGATATCGCGCCCGCGCCGACGACGCGGCCCTCCTCGAGCGCCGCGTACATATGCCCCCCGGCGGCTATGGCGCGCACCCTGTCCGCATCGTAGCGCGAGGACAGCGCCTCCATCTCGGCCAGGGGATAGTCCCGCGCGTTGACTTCAAGCAAATTCCGTTTGACGAGCGCGGAGACCTGCTCCGCGTATTCGCCGGAAAACCTGCGGATCTCCATATGCGCCCTTCCCCGGCGGCGCGCGCGACGACAGGCGGCCCCGAAGCGTCGTGATCCGGAGCCGCGGGCGCCGCGCCGCCGCGCGTATGAACCGGTTACGGCGTTTCCTGGCTGGCCGTGATCATGACGGTGCCGTCCGTGTACGTAACCGAAATGATCAGGCTGGAATCGTTTTTGGCGCTGTAGGAGAAACCGCCGTCATAGTTCATTTCGTACGCGTCGAGGGTGAAGTCCTCCTTCACCTCGTCGATGTAATTCTTGGCGTCATCCTCCTCGACGGAATCGATCGTGAGCAGCAGGGATTCTTCGCTCTGCATGACGTAAGAGACGGTGCCCTTCTTAAGCTCCGGGATCTTCTTTGCCAGACCGGAATCGGGCCATTCCGTACCGCCGATGGTGGTGGTCGAGCCGTCCTCGCCCTCTATGGTCATGGTGTCGCCGTCGATATCGACTTCGGCGTCTCCGCCCTGCTCGAGCATTTCTTCGACGAGCTTCTCGCCGATCTTCTTCCTGATGTTGCAGCCCGCGAGGGCGAGCAGCATCGCAAGAGCCATGAGTATCGCGATGATCCTTTTCACAAGCAATCTCCTCCGGTTGATGATGTTGGTTTATCCGTTCACGCCGGGCCGTTCCCCGGCGGGATGGCGGTGGTTGACGTTCAAAGCCTCGTGCCGCAATCCTGGCGGAACGTCACGCCGTCCGGATTGCGCGTTGAGGAGCTTCACATATGGCTTTGCTTAGCTTTTATAGTATATTATAACATATCGGGGCGTAGTTGCAAGAGAAGGGAAAGCGCGCGCCGCGCCGGATCCCACGAACGGAATCGGAATATGCGATTTTCCGGCTTAACCGGCGGAGCGCTTACAGCGTCACCACGACGCCGTTTTTGCGCGATTCCTCCGCGGCGAAGCAGATCAGATGGCTCTGGATCGACTCGCGGATCGAGCTCCTGACCGCGTTCTCCTCGCCCGCCTCCATCCTCACGAACGCGTCGATGAGCGCGAGGTCGCCGCCCGCGTGGCCGTCCGCCATGCCGCCGATGGGCGGGTTCTCGGTGGTGCGGACGGAGCCTGTGCGGAAATCCGTCACCTCAATGGTTTCGTCGCTCATCTTGGCGCGGATCTCCCCGTGCGAACCCATGACGTGTATCGTGCGGCCGTGGCGGAAATCCGTGAAGGCGGAAACGGTCATGGTCGCGCTCGCGCCGCCGTCGAACTCGAGTATCGTGGACTGGTGATCGACCACGTCGTTGTCGCAGCGGTACACGCAGCGGCCGTAAGGCCCCTCGCGCAGCGCCCGCATGCGCCCCTCGGGGCTGAAATCGCTCGTGACGACGTTGATCGGCCAGCCCGTGTAACCCGGGATCATATAGATGCGCGCCGCGTTGTAAGGACAATCCGGCACGGCGCAGTCGAGGCAGCGCGCGGCGCTCCCTTCGGGCGCGTTCTCCGCCCTGAAGTGCTTGAGGCTGCCGAACGAGGCGACGCGGCGGCAGTCCTTCCCCATAAGATAAAGGAGTATGTCCGTGTCGTGGCAGGATTTGGCGAGTATCATGGGGCTGGTTTCATCCTCGCGCCGCCAGTTCCCGCGCACGTAGCTGTGCGCCATGTGCCAGAAGCCGATGTTCTCGCAGTGCGAAACGGCCTGCACCTCGCCGATCTCCCCGCCGTCGATAACGGCCTTGATGCCGTTGAAGAAGCGCGTGTAGCGCAGCACGTGGCACACGACGGCGCTCCTGCCCGTGCGCTCCGACGCGTCGAGTATGCGCGCGAGCTCCGCGGCGGTTTTGGCGACGGGCTTTTCGAGCAGCACGTCCAGCCCGCGTTCCATGGCGGTTACGGCCGGCTCGACGTGATGGTTATCCTGCGTGGCGACGAGCGCCGCGTCCGCCTCGACGCCGGAGGCGAGCGCGTCGCGCCAATCCGAAAAGATGAATTCCTTCGGAACATGGTAGCGCGCGGCGAAGGCGCCGCGCTTTTCCTCGACGGGATCGGCGACCGCGACGAAACGGAGCTTGTCCGGGCAGAGCAGCGCGTAGGGCGCGTAGGCGTCCATGCCGCGGCTGCCCGCGCCGAGGCAGATCATACGAACGGGTTGCTGCATAGCGATATCCTTTCTGTTATGAAGAAAATGAAGCGGCCGGTTTATCCCATTTTACCACGCGGGCGCGAAAAAGGGAAGAAAAGGGAGCCGCCCATGGGAACGGCTCCGGAATAAGCATATGCGGTTCAGGCCGCCAAACAAGTGACGGCGGAATCGCCCGTTCAGTTCATGTTTGACGATCTACGGCCGTCCGCCGCGATCTCGTATGTCCATGTGCAAACATACTGACCCTGAAAATACAGATCCGTGTAACCCTGATTCCCGCTGAGCGACGTTGATTGTGTAAAACTCTGCGCAAACGGCCCGGATATGGAAGCCGACACGCTTAACATCCGGCTCCGATTATCGACCTGTGAATAAACGGCTCTTACCGTCGAGTGAACCGTCGCCATCACAACGCCGTTTTGATCCCTAACATCGTGGCTGAAGATCGCGGTAACTTTTTTCCCGTCGGGACCGTCCGTCCAGTTGATATCCGTTACCTTGACTTTATCCGAATCCTCCGCGCGGGTGCTTACGATGGTAATATGATAAGCGGGGATAAACAAAACCGAAGCATCGCAGCCCGGTATCTGTGCGGACTGCGCGCTCGGAGCGGCATTCACGGGCGCGCCGGCGCTTGCGGGCTTCCCTTCGGCAAGCGCGGGAACACCCATGCCCAGGCACAGGATAAGCGCGAGCGCGACCGCTGTCATCTTCTTCATCATTGATTGCTCCTTTCATTTTAATTTAATCCGGTAAGCTCCATGTCCCGGCTTATTCCTGCACCGGACTCACCTCCATCTTATATTTCCAGCCACGCAAAAAAATGATATTGTTTTCTAAAAAATACCACGATTTAAGAAAGCTTTCAACCATAATATGTGAACAATTCATGAAACCGTCCCTAAAAGATAGAAAAAGACGATTCCGGTCAGAAATCGTCTTTTTCGCCATGTATTTCTATTTCGCCGCCGGGGCCGATATCATCCCGGCGAAAGGCTTATATAAACAGGTTTACGTTGGATTCCTCCGCGTCCCCGAGGTACGCGCCCACGCCGCCGAGCTCCACGCCCTCGATAAGCTCCTCCTCCCTGATGCCCATGACGTCCATGCTCATCGTGCAGGCGACGATCTTTACGCCCGCGGCCATAGCCTTTTTGATGAGCTCCTCGAGCGAATCCACGCGCTTGCCCCGCATGATCATCTTCATCATGGCCGTGCCCATGCCGGCCATGTTCATGCGCGAGAGCTTGAGCTTCGCGCTCCCGCGCGGCAGCATCGCGCCGAACATCGACTCCATGAAGCTCTTCTTCACGCGCTGCTTCTTTGCTTTGCGAAGCGCGGTCAGGCCCCAGAAGGTGAAGAACATCGTGACCTTCCTCCCCATCGCAGCCGCGCCGTTGGCGATGATGAAGCTCGCGAGCACCTTATCGAGGTCGCCCGAGAACACGATGATGGTCTTGCCGTCCGCCGCGTCCCGCGCCGCGACGGGCGCCGCCGGGCTGCCCTTGCGGACGGTGGCGACATAATCGCCGCCCCTTCGCGCGTTGGTGAGCAGCGTGTTGCCCGTGCGCCTGCACCAGGCGCCGATGTCGCGCGCGAAGCCGGGGTCGGACGCGGAAACCTCCATGACCTCCCCTTCCTTCATATCGCGCATGGTCTCGAACACCTTCATGATCGGGCCGGGGCACTGCATGCCGCTGCAATCGACGCGCATGCTCGCGACGGGGATATCCTTAGCGTCCACATGGCCGCTGTCGGCCACGGGCGCGGCGCCGGTGACGTTCATATGTTCCTCCTCGTAATGCGTGGACTGGTAGAAGCGCGTTCCGCCGGGATAGAGCAGCACGTCGGCGAAGCCGCTGTTCATCAAAATGCGCGCCGCGTTGTAGCTGCGCACGCCTATGGCGCAGAAGGCGATGACGGTCCTGCTCCTGTCGAGCTCGCCGATCCTACCGCGAAGCTGCCCGAGCGGGATGTGCACGGCGTTCGGCAGCGAGAAGGCCATAAGCTCCGCGTCCTCGCGAACATCCAGCAGCACGGCGCCGGGATTCTTTTCAACCGCGTCCCAGCCGGAGAACTTGACGAGGCCGGAGAGGACGTTGCCCGCGACGAAGCCCGCCATATTGACGGGGTCCTTTGCGGAGGAATACGGCGGCGCGTAGGCGAGCTCGAGCGAGGCGAGCTCCGCGACGCCCCCGCCCAGGCGCATGGTTGCGGCGATGGTGTCGATGCGCTTGTCCACCCCGTCGCGGCCGACGATCTGCGCGCCGTAGAGCTTCTTGCCGTCCATGCCGAACAGGAGTTTGAGCGTGAGCGGCGTCGCGCCCGGATAATAGCCCGCGTGCGAGTTCTGCGTGACGATGACGCTCTCGTAATCCTTCCCCCTGACAAGGCCGCGCCTGACGAGCGTTTTTTCGTTCGCGCCCGTGCTCGCGGCGGTCAGCTCGAACACCTTGGCGACCGACGAGCCCTGCGTGCCCTCATATTTCTCATCCGCGCCCATGATGTTGTTCGCGGCGATGCGGCCCTGCTTGTTCGCGGGGCCCGCGAGGGGGACCATGGCCTTATCTCCGAACACGAAATCCCCGACCTCGACGACGTCGCCCACGGCGTAGATCGAAGGATCGGAGGTTCTGAGATGTTCGTCCACGACGACGCCTCCGCGCGCGTTGACAGCGAGCCCCGCGGCCCCGGCGAGCTTGCCGTTGGGCTTTACGCCTATGGCCAGTATCGCGAGCCCCGCGGAAACGGTTTTGCCGGATTTGAGCACGACGTCCACGCCGTCGCCCTTATCCACGAAGGAGGCGACGCCGTCGCCGAGGTGGAGCGCGACGCCGTTCGCCGCGATGTTCTCGTGCAAAAGCTGCGCCATCTCGTAATCGAGCGGCGCCATGACCTGGTCGAGCATCTCTATGATGGAAACCTCAAGCCCCGCGTGGCGCAGGTTCTCGGCCATCTCAAGCCCGATGAAGCCGCCGCCTATGACGGCCGCGCTCCTGACGCCGCCCTCGCGCACGAGCGCGCGGATGCCGTCGGTATCCGGCACGGTCCAGAGCGTGCGCACGCGCGGCGCGTCTATACCGGGGATCGGCGGGCGAAGCGGCGACGAGCCGGTCGCGAGCACGAGCACGTCGTAGCTTTCCCCGTAGGTTTCGCCGGTGTCGAGCCGCTTCACAATCACGGTCTTTTTCCCGCGGTCGATGGAGACGGCCTCATTCTTCACGCGCACGTCCACGTTGTACTTCTGCCGCATGGCCGCGGGGGTCTGCAGCAGCAGCGCGGCGCGCGATTTGATCACGTCCCCCACGTAGTACGGCAGCCCGCAGTTGGCGTAGGAAATATACTCCCCGCGCTCAAGCATGACGATCTCGATGTTCTCGTCGAGCCGCCTGAGCCTTGCCGCGCAGCTCGCGCCGCCCGCTACGCCGCCGATGATGACGACCTTCATAGATGTTTCCTCCCGTTTGCTTCGCGCACATGGGCGCGGACGATTCGGTATCTTCTCCCGGCGGCGGCATTCTCATACGATCGTTATAGATTTCACAATCATGTTCGCACGCCGCGCCGCGCCGTTACAGCCTTAGTTTATCCCCAAAGCCCGCGGTAAACAGTGACAATATCACAGTAACAGACAAAAACCGGGCCGGCGGAACGTCGGCCCGGCATGGCGCGGCAGGATCAGTAGTTTTCTTTGTGCACCTCGAAGTAGGCGTTGCTGTGCTTGCACACCGGGCAGATCCCGGGCGCTTTCCTGCCCATCACGAGATGCCCGCAGACGCGGCATTCCCACATGGTTTCCTCGCTCTTCTCGAACACCCTCTGCATCTCGACGTTCTTCAAAAGCGCGCGGTAGCGCTCCTCGTGCGCCTTCTCGATAGCGCCCACGCGACGAAGGCGCGCGGCGAGCTCGGAGAAGCCCTCCGCCTCGGCGTCTTTGGCGAAGTTCTCGTACATATCCGTCCACTCGTAGTTTTCGCCCGCGGCGGCGGCGAGCAGGTTCTCGGCGGTGTTGCCGAGGTGGCCCAGCTCCTCGAACCAGATCTGCGCGTGCTCCTGCTCGTTGCGCGCGGTCTTGAGGAAAATCTCGCTGATCTGGTCGTATCCTTCGCGCGCGGCGACCTGCGCGAAGTAGGTGTACTTGTTGCGCGCCTGGCTCTCGCCGGCGAAAGCGGCCTCTAGGTTCTTCTCGGTCTTTGTGCCCGCGTAGGGGTTCTTCTTTTCAGCCTGTTCCTCGAGCCTGACGAACTTGCTCGCGGGCGCCTTGCAGCGCGGGCAGACGAAATCCTCGGGCAGAGGCCCCTCGTGAACGTAACCGCAGACCGTGCATTTCCACTTTTCCATTTTAATACCCTCCGTATGTTCGTTTACTTTGATGTTGTTGAGAAGTTTTTCCAAAGCTTCGCGCAGGAATTCGCCGTCCTGTTCAAACGCGCGGAGCGAAAGCAAAAACGCGCGCGCGTTCGCGCTCTGCGGCAGCATGTAACCCGCCTCGCGGACAAGGTCCTCCGCCATGAGGCGGTTCGATTTTTCGAGCGCCGCGGCAAGCCTGCCGGGCAACGCCGCGGATATGCCTTCCTGCTCCGCCTTGCTCGAAACGAGCGCGCGGAGCGCCGCCGCGACCGCATCCGACTTTGCCTGCTGGGGCGGAAGCTCCGCGGGAACCATGGAAATCGCGCCCGAAGGGCAAGCTTCGGCGCAATCGCCGCAGCCGATGCATTTTGAGACGTCGATGACGCTGTTCTCGGTGTCCGTCGCGCCTGAGGGGCAAACGTAGAGGCACAGGCAGTCCTTCGTGCAAAGTCGGATGTTCCTGACCGCGTATTTCTTCGCCATAACCTTACCTCCCCTCGATCCTTTCGAATTTCCAGCCCGGCACCTTGCACACCGGGCAGAGATCCGGCGGATTGTCCCCAATATAGAGGAAGCCGCAGATCGTGCAGACGTACACGCCCGTGTTCGCGAGCATGGCCTCGCCTTCCTTCTCATAGCGCGCGAGCAGGGACTTGTGTATGCGCGTGACCTTCTCGCTCCACACGAGCGCGCGCAGCGCCCCGCGGTCGGCCGCGCAGGCGGCGTTCGCCCCGGGGAAGCCGGAGGACAGATCCTCGTCGATGCGCCGCAGGAGCGCGCCGAATTCCGCGTCCCGCGCGGGCTCGGCTTTGCCCTTGAAGTATTCCGCAAGCCTGCGGAACGCCTCGGCCTCGGCGGGCTTGTACTGCTTTTCACAGCCGCGCGCGAGGTTCGAGCACAGCGCGCTCGTCTCAAGCGCGCTCAGCGCGCGAAGTTCGCCCTCCGGCGCGGCGGGCGGGTTGATTTCCCCTTTCGGTTCGGTCATTTTTGCCTGCGGTTCTTCCTTTAGATTGAACTCGGATTTCGCCGCGCCGCAGATCGGGCAGACCCAGTCTTCACCCAAGTCCTCCCACTTCGTGCCCGGCGCGATCCCCGCTTCGGGGATGCCTTTTGCCTCGTCGTACACATAGCCGCAGACGGAGCAAACGTATTGCCTCATGCACCTGCCTCCTTTTCGTTTTCTGTGTTTTCATTATAGCCCTCTCATCTGATTATATCAGTGACGAAGTTACAAAACAAGAATGATTCCTGATCTTAAACGGATTATTTTTGTTTTCCCCGCCAATGCGCGCGGCAGGCGCCGTTTACAGGGTTCCCCATGTATGGTATATTGTACAAAAATCACGCACGGGAGTACGGGCGATGAACGAACGCTATCTGATCGTCAACGCGGACGACTTCGGTCTCACAGGCAGCATGAACGGCGCGACCGCAGAGCTGTTCCGAATCGGCGCGATCACCTCCTCGAGCATACTTGCGCCCGCGCGCTGCGCCGCCGAGGCGTGCGCGCTCGCCAAAGAGGGCGGCATCCCGGCCGGCGTGCACTGGACGCTGCACGCGGAATGGGCGGACGAGCCGTGGGAAGCTTCCTCCGGAAACGCCGCGCCGAGCCTTTTGAAGGAAGGGCGTCTTTTCGCCGACGCGGCCGCCATGGCCAAGGCCGCGCGCGGGGCCGACGTGACGCGCGAGCTCGAGGCGCAATATCGCTTCCTGTGCGACAACGGCTGCGCGCCCGACCACGCGGACAGCCACGGCGGCACGCTCTACGGCGTCAACGGCAGGTTCTTCTTTCTCAACGCCTTCAGGGTGTGCGGGGCGCATTCCCTTCCTTTCCGCTTCGCCAAAAGCAACGCGTTCATATCGCGGCAGATGGGCGGAACGATCCCGCGCGCGCTGGAATTGGCGCACCGTGCCATCGTAAAGGCGGCGGAGTCGAAGCGCGTTCCCCTGCTCGACGAGCTCGTGACGCATCCGCTGCCCGTGGAAAAGATCGAAGGATACGAGGCGATGTGCGCCTACTGCGAGCGGGAGCTCCTAAAATGCGGCCCGGGCATCGCGGAGATCTTCTTCCACCCGTCCCTCCCCGACGCCGCGTGCGAAGCGAAAACCGCGCAGTGGCAAAAGCGCGTGTGGGAATACGAATACCTCCGTTCCGGCAGGCTGAACCGCTTCGCCGAAAAGGAAGGCTTCAGACTCGTTTCGTGGAAAGACGCGCCGTTCCGGGCGGGGAGATAGATATGGAAAACCGCGAAGTCAAACGCGTCGTCGTCATATTTAAGACGCATCTGGACATCGGCTACACGGCGCTCGCCGCCGATATATTAAAAAAGTACCGCGAACAGTTTATCCCCGGCGCGATCGCGCTCGCAAAGAAGGTCAACCGCGGCGGGAACAGGCGCTTCGTATGGACGGTCGGCTCGTATCTCATCCAGCACGCGCTCGAGCGCGGGGATGACGCGCAGCGGCAAAACCTCGAGGACGCCATCCGCCGCGGGGACGTGCGTTGGCACGGCCTCGCCTGCACGACGCACACGGAGCTGATGGACGAGGCGCTGTTCCGCTACGGCCAATCGATCTCAAAGGCGCTCGACGCGCGCTTTGGCGTAAACACCATCGCCGCGAAGATGACCGACGTGCCGGGGCACACCATCGCCATGGTGCCGCTAATCCGCGAGGCGGGCGTCGAATACCTGCACATCGGCGTCAACGGCGGCTCGCGCGTGCCGGAGGTGCCGGAGCTGTTCCGCTGGCGCTGCGGGGAGGATGAGGTGCTCGTCCACTACGCGGGCGGCTACGGCGCGCCGACGGTGCTGCCAAACGGCGTGGCGCTCGAGTTCTGCCACTCGCTCGACAACGCGGGGCCGCCAAGCGCCGAGGCGCTCGAGGACGAATACCGCGCGCTCGAGGCGCGCTACCCGAACGCGGTCGTCGAGGCGGGCACGCTGGACGATTTCGCCCGCGCGGCGCGCGAGGTTCAGGATTCCCTGCCCGTCGTGACGCAGGAGATCGGCGACACATGGATACACGGCGTCGCGACAGACCCGATCAAGGTATCCCGCTGCATGCGGCTGCTCGCGCTGCGCGCGCGCTGGGAAAAATCCGGCGCGCTCGACCCGAACGGCCCCGAATACGACGCGTTCATGGAGCCGCTCCTGCTCGTGGCCGAGCACACCTGGGGCATGGACACGAAAAAATACCTCCTCGACTTCACGAACTGGACGAAGGCGGACTTCCGGGCCGCGCGGGAGCGCGACGGAACGGACTATTCGCTCTTCTCCCCGCGAAACGCGCACATCTTCGCGGCGCTTCGCGACGAGCTTCGCGAATACCGCGGAGAAAGCGAGGTTTCCTCCTACTCGATCTTCGAAGCCTCGCACGCGGAGCAGCGGGCGTACGTCGACGAAGCGGTCGCCGCGCTGCCGGAGGCGCTCGCGGACGAGGCGAAGCGGGAGCTCGCGTTCGACATGCCGGCCATCCCCGAGGGAACCCTCCGCCGCGCGAACGAGCCGATCGAAATCAACGGCTGGCGCGCGACGGTGGGCATTCGCGGCGAACTGACGCACCTTGAGAATCCGGACCTCAACGTCGATATGGACGCTTCGCTCGGCCTGTTCGCCTACGAAACCTTCGACGGGAAGGCCGTCGCGGACTGCTTCTTCGACTATGGCCGCGACCTCAAGGCGAATTTCCATTGGGCGGAGTGCGACTTCGGCAAACCGGGGCTTCGCTACGAGCAGAGCCTCGAGCGCAGCAGCGCCTTCGCAGTGCCGGACGCGATCGTAAAATCAGGGGACGCGCTGTACATCTCCCTTCGCCCGGAGGCGGAGCTGTGCGAGCGCTACGGCTGCCCGCGAAGGCTGCTCGTCGTGCATGAGTTCGGCGTGAGCATCAAAACGACGCTCTATTGGAAGGGGAAGGACGCCGTCCGCAGTCCCGAGGCGATCTTCTTCGGCATGACGCTCGGCGTCGCCGACCCGAACGGCTGGCTGCTTGAAAAGCTTGGGAAGCCCGTCTCGCCGTTGCACGTCGCGCGCGGCGGCAACCGCAAGCTGCATTGCGCGCGAAAGCTCCTTTATCGCGGCGCGGACTGCGAAGCCTCCGTTTGCGCACGCGACACGCCTCTTGTGAGCGTGGGCGGACGGCACCTCTACGACGTTGACGACGCCTACGGCGATATGGCGGACGGTCTGTGGTATCTCCTCTACAACAACCGCTGGGGTACGAACTTCAAACAGTGGTTCGAGGACGACTTGCGCGCGGAGTTTGAGACGAGGGTGAGGGGAGTCCAATAAAGCCCCGTCATAACGCAAGGAGCCTCCGCTGTTGGAAGCTCCTTTTTTACGTATGCTTTCGCGCCTTACTTCCCCCTCTCCCCCTCCCCGGGAAGCTCAAAGAACAAGAACGGCACGACGCTCACAAGGCAGCTCGCGGCGGGAAGCAAGGTGATGGTTCGATAGGTCGCGTCCTTCATATGCGCGGTCACCTCG
>Ga0116159_1004614_pt1 | contig 11535 bp, 6 predicted proteins | sample AD_JPNAS1_MetaG_FD_89878 | JGI IMG/M metagenome (GOLD analysis project Ga0116159, IMG submission 89878) | Active sludge microbial communities of municipal wastewater-treating anaerobic digesters from Japan - AD_JPNAS1_MetaG | ecosystem: Engineered > Bioreactor > Anaerobic > Digestate | place...
CGCTATTAATTGTTGAGGACAAATACTCCTTACATTATATGCCGAAAATAAAGCATCTGCAACATTAGTAGCAACACCGTTGGCCGTAGCTGCAGAAACTCTAGGTATATAACTACCTGAATCACTATTTAAATAATATTCTACGAAATTTCGGTTATACTCAAACGGGCTTGCACTTAATGCACCATAATCCTTGGTAGGTTTACCTAAACCATTTTGCCACCTATTAGTGTATCCGTATTCGGGTCCCATACACCAAGTACCCGGAGCAAATGGTTCATTACATAAAAATGACCTATCATATGGAACAGTAACACCACTTAAATCAATTACAGCCATACCTATAGACTGTATCATCTCAGTACCTTCAACTGATGTAGATGGTGAAATGGGCCAACCAGATACGTCTACAGTACGTACGGTAGGTGTTCCTGGTTCTAGTGTTACTGCAAGCTCATATGATATCTGAAAATATTGACCCGCAGCTAAAAATTGAGGTTCCTGAAGTACTACACGAGAAAATAATTTAGGTGATGCAGGTTGATCCTTAAACCCCACTTCAGTAATAAGTACTGGGGATTTCTCCATATAGAAGTCATATGTACGTAGAAGCCTGATAGTATTACCCTCGATAGTAGTACCACATAACCTCTCACCCGGTACATATCGGCAATGCATTGAATACGGTTGAGCTAATGCAGTTTGATCTACGTTATAGACATAAAATAGTGCACCACTAACATTTTGATCAACATCTACAGTTACTGTAGTATTATCAATAAATGCTAATACGTTAGCGTATTTATCCACACCCGGCCAGTATATCAGTTTACCTACTATATCACCAGTAAATTGATATGGCCCGGATTGTATAGTAACCGTGGTACCGCTTTGAGATGCGGTTGTTGCTGTATCAATTTTAGTGGGTGTAGTACCTGTACCATTTACAGCAAATTGGAACACATTAGCCCACGGCATATATGCAATCTTATCAAGACCGCTATTAAGAATAAGGTTAGGTGCCCAATCTTTCTGTTCACGTACTAATTGATTATTTGAATCAAATACACGAGTTTTATATCTACCTTGAACTTTTGTTGCTACTTCTTTCTCGAAAAGTAATCTTTCCATTTGCTTCATAATTTATACTTATAAGATCAACCAAATACTAGTGCATACTTCTTAGCACTATTATCAGCATATACATTTGAACTTACTAAATTTGTTGACGTCTTCAAGTCGGTATAATTTATTGATGAATTAAATGCTGATGTTGTATACCCTACAGATGATAACACTAATACATCAGTATACTCATTACATGCTGATATTGCACTTAATACAGACACATCAACATATTCAGATTCATCATTACTTGTGTAGTAAATTGTATCTACTACGATGCCACCCAAAGTTACAACCTCTGCTATAAACAACCGATTAACATAATCATATGTAGTACCATTATACTCATACATTTGATTATTTAATGAATCAAACCAATGTTGACCAGATACTGCAGTTGGTGGTGTTTGACTTTTAACCGGCTCTAATAATGAATATCCAAATATTGGTGAACTAGAGAGAGAATTCTGTTCAATATATAGATAAGATATTTCATTATCCGGTAACGTCCACGCACTTAATACATCAGAATTGATTACTATAGATCTATTTCTTTCACCTCGTTGTTCAACACCTGCACCTATTGTACCTAATACTGGAGTTATAAGATCTATACATAAACCAGAATCCTGTAAGAATGACGGTGATCCGCTTAATGTCTTATATAATAATAATGATTGACGATGTCTAGTTGAACTAAAAGTGAATAACTCATTAAAGTTATCATTAATTTTGAAACCACCTTGACGTAAGGTGTTACCTGTATTATCGTTAGCAGAAGCACCTAGATATATAGATTGTATGTTCATACTCGTTCCGGATCATTATCCCAAGTTTTATTATCATTATCCCAAGTAAATGTATCTGTATTGTCAAAATAACATATATCTCTAATATGAGATAATAAATATAGACCTACTCGAGATGTAGTTTTATGCGTATTATTTGAATGATTTATATTTGATACATTTGATATGCAACCTATAGATCCATTATGATACATAGTATAATCTACACCGCTCATAATAACCTCAGTACCTATCTTAAATTGATTATAACCTATATTTATACTAGATAATTCCATATTTATAGGAATATGTTGGGGTGTATCATTACTTTGATTTATACCTAAAATACTCATATCGAACATTACTGGTGTTGCTACATATGTGGTACTATTATTATCACCAACACCAATTACAATACCGATATCATGATTATCACCGAATACCGCATCAATGTTTTTTACTCCCAATTCAAATGTAGATTCACCAATATCATATCTACTAAAAATTACTGATGATATATCAGTAGAATTATTCATTTTATCAGATTGATAATTATGAGAGACACCTACAATATCTATTATATTACCCAATACATCTAATTGTTTTGTAGTATATACTGAATCAATACTTTCACTTGAGGATGAACTATCTGTATTATTATATATATTGTATATATCTGATACTCCCACAGTATTACTAATATTATCAATATTATCAATATTCTCCACTATACATATAGAACTAATAGATGTATTAGTTGATATATGATCCGTATTATTAGAATTGTGTGATATATCGTGTATTGCATTTTTAACTAATGCATAATCTATGTTACTTGGAGATTGATATATACTAGATAGTGACATCTTGATATTATTACTATCTATATCACCTAATATTAAACTTATATCCGCAAATTGTATATTACTATTTAATTCATCCGAATTGTTATATTCGGTAATATGTTGTATGTTATATAGCTCCACATAATCATCCACAACATCATTAACAATATCCTCAGTGTAATCAATATGATTTACGTTTGTATTAGATGATAATTTTTCAAAAATACGAAAATCAGAAACATCACTAGTATGCCGAATAAATGACAATCTACCGTATATTATATTGATATCAGACAAATCATCACCCACCACATGCTGATAGCTGCTAGCTTCGGTTCGACTTTTATTTTTATCTATTTGGTCTTCTAAATGTGAGAAACTTTTAGTTCCGATTTTTGATAATGATTTACGATCAATATTATCACCTATCAATGAACTATTACTCAATTCTGTTCTATTAACTGAGTTGTATGATATATCATATACATATCCGCTGTTATATGATATTAATTGTTCGCTTGTTCTGTCTGTAGATACTAAAGATTCACAAAAATTTAACTCGTTATAACTTACAACCTTACGTTTATTATCAATTAGACTGATATTGTCTATACTTAAATTATTGTAAGCATAATCTATATCTGGTATTAATATAAACTATATAACTCATGTGTATATAATGATTTATCTATTAAGAGTGAATCTATCATCAATAATCTATCTGTAGTTATATTTGATATAAATTTGTATGTATCTTTTATGTGATCGATGTTATCTACTTTATTATTAAGGTATGATGTATCTAATATACCAAACATCATATCGGTCATATTAAGTGTAATATTCTCATTTACTCCTAATGTGTTGATATTATCATGAGTAATTGAATCTAACGATAAATTATTATCTACACTCGTGGTATTAATATATTCACTATCTATTAGTTGTACGTTTATATTATTATCTACACTCGTGGTATTAACGCGTTCATTATCTGCTAGTTGCAGATTTATTTTACTATCCGTATTAAATTTATTACCATACTCATAATCAATAACCGTAGTACCTATAGAATTACCTACATTATCAATACATTCTGTTGGTGTATTTTGTATACTAGATATCGATATATTACCGGATGACCACTCGTAACAACTTAACGATATTACACCAACTGATGGAGTAAACGTAGGGGTAAATGTAAATGTAGGGGTTGGTGTAAATGTAGGGGTCGGTGTGGGGGTATATGTAGGTGTTGGGGTATATGTAGGGGTCGGTGTGGGTGTAAATGTAGGTACTATAGGTAGAGCACCCGAAAATAACATTACACCCCTAATTAGATGACATTTCATGTCCCGTCACACACTCTATCACTAATATCTATAGATGCAATATAACAACGTTTGTTTATATCCTTACTTAATATAGTTATATTAAATGTATCTGTATCATTATTATATGCAATTAATGGTGCATCTATATCTGTAAATGTTGCTGTAGTAGGCATTAATAATGTGGTCTCCTCTTCACCGGAGTATATCATTTCCATATTGAATTTATCAACGTCAATACTATACAACTTCGGATATATATACGGTATACCACCATATGATGATGATATGCACATATTAATAGTTATCGTATTTAATTTATCGTGGAACCAGAAACCGCCATACAGTATATTATCACCAGATATATTAAAAATCTTAGATGTAGTATTTGTGTTTACAAATATATTGTTATCATAATCAAATGTAATCTTCTCTAATATTACATAATTTTCAAGCTCTATAATCAATACATCATAAACTACATCAAAGTTACGTACATTATTAGAACTCAATTCACTATATATAGATGGATTGTTTTGATGTTTGGAATATATTGAACTTAATGCTGTAGTACCTTTAATTATAGTATCATACGCTGTTCGTACCCATAATTCACCGGTAGTTTTATGACGCCTATCATATATAGAAATATAATTACCACTAATATCCTTAAGCGGTTTATATACACCATAATTACTACCATATATATCAGTACCCCAATTTGCTAACTGATTACTAGATATATCTAATACATTAGTGCGTTTATCAATATTATACTCACCACGCCAGTTTAATGGATATAAATCAGTTCTTGTCCAGGTAGATGCAGTCTCACCCGACCAAAACTGATAATTATCGTCAACTCTCTGTATACCTACACCGTCAAATTTTCTAGAATCATATGATGATTGATAAGGTTTAAATATAGGATATCCCTTACTATTTTTTATCATACCATCAGCATAATCATTTGAGTTTTGCTGTTTTATCCAACTAAACTCAAATGTGTGGATATATGGTGAGAAATTAGATTCTAAACTAGTACCCCGAATGGATGTGTATAGGTTAGGATCCGGGATAAAATATACAGCATTTGCTGATAAACTCTCCTTATCGATGCCTAATATTGGATCAACCGCAGCATATGTATTAGCACCAATATGTGATGGTGTATGATAACCACCTATATTATCTATAGAATATAGAGAATTAAACGATGGTACCGCAGCTACGGTAGGATGTATTCTATTATTTAAATGTGCATATGGTGCATCCGCTATTAGATATCTACCAGATGCAGCTACATTACCTAAACTATCTGTAGATAATGCATAATAATCAGAACCTAAATATTTACTTGCTAAAAGCGGATCATAATATGATTTAATCTGATCACCACTAATATAATCTATAAAAGATGTAAGTGAATATGTAGTAGTAGGTGTATAACCAGGGCTAGTGCTTGGATCTATTACTTTACCGGATGATATTACTTGAAATAGGTAATCTAAATCAGATATTAAACTCTCAGATATAGTATTATCATAATATCTTGTCTCGTATAACGCTTTTAATACATCTGTTGTTAAATTACTAAAAACATTAAACGTATTTGCTGTTGAAAAATTATCATATGCACTAATTGGTACGTTTGATGATGAATCAAAATATGTATTTTCATCATATAATTCCTCAACCTGAACCTCGAAATTATTACATATTGCTGATAGAGCAGAAAACGAATTAGTTAATGATTGATCATTAACAGTAAAATTATACGGATATTTAGTAAATGATCTTAATATATACTGATACAAAATTCGCTCTATAGCTTTATTTGTACCAGTCATATTATATTTCAATTTAGCTGGTTTTACAGAATCTCTTTTACTTGCATAATACGCTGCAATTGCCTTTAGTTTACGAGAGATTAACGGTACTACACTAGCTAATTCAAATTCATTATCGAAATCAATATCTGTAAATAGTCGCTCTTCATTTTCATCTTTATATGATATTGAAATTTGTCTTATGAACGTTTTATATAATTCCTTAATATTATTAACAGTAGATGTAGTATTTTTGATATTAGCATTTATCTTATACCAATTCTGTATATACTTGTTATAGTCTGTTACGTATTGAGTGGGTAGTAATCCCACATTACGCTTAATCCACTCTTGGAAACTATATGGTGATGCAATATCTCCAGTATCAATGTTACCTCTCGAGCTCACCGCAGGTACTTGATTCGATGAAAATTTTGACAACGTAATAGACATTCAAATACTTAATACGATTTAATCTCTGATCAATCCAAGACCTTTAAATATGTAGTAATTAAAAATTAGATCTACTATACCACCATCCTTATACCAATCATCTATTGATGATATATTTTCATTCAATGTAGTATGTGTATTTTCCCAATCTATAATACCACCAACTTGTGTATTATCTGTACCACTTACATACTCATATACATAATAATAATTAGCTATCGGTACATCTAGTCCCCAACCTGTATAACCAGATAAGGGGAATGATGATAACGGAAATGATGATAGCGGGTAGTTACTATATGTACTGCTTAATGTGGGTGATTGTAATACATCTACTGTTATAGGTGTGAGTTCTATTTTTTCGTAGTTATTACTATACTTGATATTAAATATAACATTTTGACCCGCAGATGCTATATATGTTGTAGTATCTAATAATTTACCGATATTCTTACCAGAACCTGCTACATTATATTGTTTAAAATCTTTTGATTTTAAATCTCTAGTAGGTTTTAGTTTGCATAAACTTACTGATAATATATCCATTAATCTCTTAATATCAGATGGATAACTAAAATTATATTGATCTATAGGTATGTTTATTAATTGATGCAGTGATTGTAATTGCTGAATATTACATGTGTCTACATCTCCATGATTACCTACAAAGTTAGCAATCTTTTCATATATGGCATTACCTAATATTAACGGATCACCATCATATGACCCAGCAATAGGTGCAATAATATTAGAAAATAATATATCGTTACGATTAATGTTAGGTTGTAGTGTTATATCTCTAATTTTATTAACACCATCAAAATCTTCATTAATCTTACGTATATCATATTCAGACTCAAAATCTTTAACACTAAAAATATTACTAATACCAGACAGACTTATAGTAACATCACTACCTATAGCTGATAGTGGTGATGATGATTGAAATTTATTATACCACTGAAGTCCATGCCAGTCACCACTACCCTGTAATGAATATCTAAAATCATTAGAGTATGGAGATATTTGTACCTCACTTCTTGATTCTGGTGCATCTGCTGCAACCATATATACTCTATTATCATATGAATTTAATACCCAGATTCTATTAAACCAGTCACAAGATATACCACCCAATTCTTGATCATACAACCTATCATTAATAATCACAGATGATATAGGATCTGTTGATAATGTAGTAGAAGACATCAAATATGTTGTAGTACTACCAGTATTAGTATTAATCTTGGTAATATAATTATAACCATGAATAAACCACGGATTTTGATTAAAATCTAATGTTATATATGATGGTACTCTAAATCCACTTATTGCACTTAATTGTGTGCAATCATTACTAAATTTCATTAATGTACCATTAGTACCAGTAGATTCGTTTGTTAAAGTAACCCATAGATTATTACCACCATCTATTATAATATCATGCGGTTGACTGTATATAGGTAGATCTATCTTAGATATAAATGTACCGGTGTTTGAATATTTACAAATAAAACTGCTTAATGGGTGGGAGTATGATACCCAAACATTATCTAATTTATCTATATCAACTTTATTAGCTTGTACGGTATATTCACCACCGAAACCACTAACACCCGGGACACTTAAATATGTTGATTGTACCGGTGGATATATATTACATAATATACTACCCGTATCAGTATCTAGTTTTATCGTAGATCCTGCATCAAATAATGTAACCCATACGTTTTTATTACTATCTAACGCAATACCTGTAGGTGTTACACCAAAGTCGTTATCATATATAAACGCTGAACATTCAGGGTATGTAGACAAATTAAAAGTTCTATCGATACCGAAATTACGCGATACTCTGTATACTGTATCATTAGCAGGATCAGTACACCATGACGTGTCGTTTATATCTCCGGGTACTCGAACTATACCATATATTTGACTATTTGGTATAGTATACACCGAAGATGTAAATTCTTGTATTGTTTGTAGATCCTTTACAGTAAGATATACTAATTGATTATATTTCGGATTTGATACCCAAGCACCAAACGGTTCAGCAAGTACACTATACATCACAACACCATTAGCTAATACACATGCAGTATTAGCACTCACTGAACTATAAAACGCTCCACGATAATAACCACCTACATCGAAACCATCATCGTCATATCTATCAAGCTGTATTGTATCTGTAAATGTAACACTACTAGCTGGTATATTAGTAACACTTTGATTGAATGAATTTACTATAAAATTCTCTAATGGAAAGCTTTTTAATATAACATCTTGATATGGAGCTGCAGGATGAACTGTAACCATATATGGTGTATATGCATTTTTCCATATAATATCGTTTAATGGGGTGATACCATTTACTGTAATCTTTAAGTGGTCAGGAGTAAGAGACTTAATAGTATGAACAGTTTCAGATGATATATCACTATTAGCATATGAGACATTACCATCTACATTATAACTACTAGTTACTAGTGTAGCTACTAACGTAATTGGAGATATTGAATTGTCTAGGTTTTGTGATGGTAAATCATCAACATATAAACATTCAATTTCTGCAGATAACCCAACTATTGTACCTATACTTGGTGGCACACGATTACCGTAGCGATCTATAATAATCGGGGTATAATCAGATATTACGATATCGTGTATTGTATTACCGGAAAGATCTGTAAATTTCCATTGAGGTTTTAAGTGTGACCACTTCTGTTGAGGTTCTTGCCATGGTTGAGATTTAGACCCTCTTGAATACAATTTGACGCTCGGTAGTATATCATCAACACAAGATGATGATAATTGAATAATGAATGGAATATTCTGTGGTACTGATTGATACGTACTAGGAGCTCCATCAACCCACCGTATATTATCTTCAATATAATTATATACAGATAATGTTGTAAATATCGTTTTTACTTCATCATTATGACCATTTGCAGAATTTGGAATAACTATAGAGTATGATACTTCATATATACCCTTACTGTTAAAGGTATGTGTGGGTGTATGATCATAACTGTAATCACCATCACCAAATTGCCAGATTTCTTGATATGGTACATTACCACCGGATATGTGGTTAGATGTAAATATCCCAGTAAAAGTTACTGGGGTAGCTTTTGCATATATAGTACTTGTATGATCAACAGATATACTAGTAAGATTATCTAAGATATTACTCATTAATATTCGACGGATTGGGTACCATTAACATATGAACTCTCTATTACAATATTACTAATTACAGAGTCTAAATTATAAAAAAACGGAAATTTAAATTCATCTAGCACTATATTTTTTGTGGTTTGTTGTATATCTTGAGGATATATGGGGTTCCATACTAATAAGGATATACCCTCTACATAGAATGATGAATCTTTACGTTTAGTAAAGATTTTCTTCACACCACTGATATTTAATATCTGATCATTAATACTAGACACATCTATAGTCTGACCTAATGAACATTTTGCATTACTAAAATATGTCTGTAAAATATCCTTAATTTGTAATTTAATATATGTTAAATCAGCTTTAGAATTATCATTAGGTATTATTGATAGATACGTATTATTTCTATCATTTACGCTTATATCTGTAATACTATCATTCACTCCCAGCGTTACTGCAGTATATACCGGATCAATTAATATGATTTCAGCTGTTGTGGTTTTTTGTGTATTGACCGAATTTATAATACTTTCTTTCTGTGCGGGGGTTAGATAGTTAACTCTAACACCATCAACATACCGCTCAATTTTCGGTACAGTAAACACGTATATATTGTTAAAGTTACACGCATCTGCGAAACATAGTTGATTAAAAAATATACGAGATTCTTTATTCGGAGATGATAATCCGATATTATATAAGTATTTTACATATTCGGATAAATACCCCCAATTATTAGTAATTTTAACATCTCTTACTATATTAGAGAAATTTGCTTTAATATATGATTCATAATCATCTAATGTTACTAATCTAAACTGAGATCTAAAAACTTTTGGTGCATTTATCCTTATACTATCAACACCTTCAGCTATATCATACTTGGTTGATATGGTATTATTAGTAAATATGAGTTTTGATAAATCACCCGTTGTTATAACATTAGATGTGTTATCATATATATCACTCAATATATTATTAAGTTGTATGGTATTATACATTACTACACTCTTATTATTAATAGCACCAACACCTACCTCACCATCACTACCTCTTGATTCTAGATAATATACCGCAACAACATCTCCAGTATTAAGCTGTTTACCATTAATACCATTACCAAACTTTATTTCATATCTCTTACTTTCGTTAAGACGAATTTCTACTACCTCTGAATCCTTATTTTCTAAAAACAATGTAGGTACTGCATCCCATTTTGACCATTTACCATCAGTTACATTCTTAACATATACGTCAATATTAAAATGATCTATATTAACAGTATCACCAGGGGTTAATGTCAATACCTCATTTTCACTACCTATAGCTGTATATGTTGGATATTCTACCCATTTACCCTGATATAGTAAATTCTGATTACTCATATCTCTCAGATATTCAGTACTAGATGTAGTTTTTGTAAATGTAACATCGGTATTAAACGAGTATATGATACTATCTAACCTAAAAAATGAATATCTAGGTAATATGTAACTACCTACAGCTAAAGTATTTTGAGCTGATACATCAAAAGTTAATGTTGATGTTTGATTACCTATAGGTTTATAGTCTATAAGTTTTACTAACCTACTGATATTTTCATATACATTAGTATCTGAAAATAATGTATTTGTAGATGTACGATTTAAATAAAAAAGTAATGATTGATAGGTATATGCAAATACTTCTATTAATGAAGATATATTACTACCTTCATAGTTTTGATCAGTAAAAGCTCCTATTTCGTTTAATCTATCTACTATCAACTGCTTAACTGTTGATGCATCAAATGAAAGATATTTTGTTTGTTGTGCGGTTGACATTGTTAAATGAATGTAAAATTGGTATTTTCTGACAATACAGCGTTAAGTGTTAATGAATCCCTTGATGATAATAGTGGTACTCTAATAATAAGAGTAATAGTATATTGTTTATCATCAGAATTACCTGACACTTTTATCTTATCAACTAC
>Ga0116159_1004615_pt1 | contig 11533 bp, 10 predicted proteins | sample AD_JPNAS1_MetaG_FD_89878 | JGI IMG/M metagenome (GOLD analysis project Ga0116159, IMG submission 89878) | Active sludge microbial communities of municipal wastewater-treating anaerobic digesters from Japan - AD_JPNAS1_MetaG | ecosystem: Engineered > Bioreactor > Anaerobic > Digestate | place...
ACTCGAGTATGCAGCTGCGAACCGAAAGTGTTAAAATTCTCTTTGTAACAGTTAAACGCATAATCCGCGATATTTCTACAAAACTGAATAAGCCGATTAATGCAGAATTTATAGGTGATGATCTTGAAATTGACCGTCTTCTCATAGAATCGCTGGAAGAACCTCTTATGCACCTTGTAAGGAATTCGCTTGATCATGGAATAGAAGCAGAGGCAGACCGTGCCGCGGCAGGAAAACCTGCACAGGGAACCGTAAAAATATCAGCAGAAAGAAGAGGGAATAACATTGTAATTTCAGTTAGCGACGACGGAAAGGGACTCGATAAAGAAAGAATTATTAAAAAGGCAATAGAAAAGGGAATGATCGCCGAAGATGCTGTAAGCGCTATGACAGACGCCGAAATTTATAATCTTATTTTCCTTCCGGGTTTTTCAACAAAGGACAAGGCAGACCTAATGTCCGGACGCGGCGTCGGAATGGACATCATTAAACAGATGGTACTTAAGGCAAAGGGAAGGATTGACACCTACAGTACTCCCGGGCAGGGAACTACTTTTGATCTCATATTCCCCCTAAGCACCGCAATTATAGACGGTATGATCGTCCGCAGCGGACCAAATATGTTTATTATTCCAATTGCAGTAATAATGGAGTCCTTGAAGGTAAAAGAGGAAAATATCAGCAGAATACGAAACGGCACTACCGTTCTCGATCTGCGAGGTGAAATTATTCCAATGATCAGTCTTGCCTCTGTATTCGAAATTAAAGAAGCCGGGCAGGGTAAAATGGCAACCATTGTTGAGAACTCAAACCGCGAAAAATTTGCTATAATATCCGACGAGATATTATCTAAAAACGAAATCGTTATTAAAACCCTAGGGGCCCGATTCAGAGATATGAAAGGTATAAGTTCGGGCACCGTGCTGTCGGGAGGAACTATAGGTCTGGTGCTTGATGTGGATCAATTCATCCAGATGGGCATTGACGAAATTCAGACACGTATCCCGCAAACAGCATCGTAGGAGAACCCAATGCAGAAAATTTCAAAATATCAGGGACTTATAATCTCTGTATCAAGCGCAGTATTATGCCTGCCTTTTATACTCATCTTAGAACTGCCGCTCATCATTACTGCGGCAGCGGTGTTTATTATAGTCGCAGGTCCTCAAGTGTATCTCCTTTTATTCGGAGCAAAAAAAGCAGAGACTAGTACAAAGAAAGAAAGCAGTACTGACACTTCTTCGCTTGAACTTAAGAATAGTTTGGAACGAATAGCGCTCCTCGAGGCGGAACTTGACCGTTATAAAAACAGAGAAGAAACTGCCTGTGCAGAGTTTTTTATAATGGCGCTTAAGGCATATGTTTTCTCTCCGGTTTTATCTGAATTGTGCGATTCAATATCTCATAATCTAAGTTCAACAACAGAACCCTTGTCCGAAGAACTGCTGCAGATAAAGAAGAATATTTCATCCTTTTTAGCAGGCGTTAGGCAATATGATGATGAGGTAAAAAATCACCGGATGCTCCAGAAAGTTTCGGAAGAAAGCGACATGCTCCAATCCGATATGACAACCCTCGACACGAATGTACGCGATGTATTCAGTGCTATTGGAACAAAGGTAGCTCAGTTAAAAACTGTTAACGACAAAATAGGTGAAGTAGCTCAAAATATTACCGAGGTTTCCGATAAAATCCGTATTCTTTCGTTCAATGCCTCCATTGAAGCAGCCCGTGCGGGAAAAGCCGGCAGCGGTTTTAGGGTCATTGCTTCGGAAATTAAAAATCTTTCTGCAAATACCGATTCACATCTTGAGCTCATTTGGAAGACGCTTAAAGAAACACAGGACATTTTTGAAAGCATTAAATCCGGAATGGATCAAAATAGCGAATCCATTTATTCAGTGTTGTCATCAAGAAAAGAGGGGTTATCTTCCTTTATTACTGTAATGCACCGCTACTTTGATGACTTTGATCATCTTTACACCAGCGTAAACTCAATAATTTCTTCACTTTCTGCAAGTATGGATACTATTTCGCCTGTTGTTCAGCTTCACGAAATAACCAGTCAGGAAATAGGAAACATGAAGCTGGTTATAGAGGACTTTGCCGGATCAGTCTGCGATGTCTATAGAACACAGCCGAACAGCAAGTCAATGGATTCAAATGCTTCAAAAACTGATGCCGCAGCACAAGAAATTGCAAAAACGGTGCGAAAAAGACTTACAACAGAAAGAGAACTTAAGGCGATGGAAAGAGGGCTGGCAAAAAAAGCCCCCGGCACCAGGATTGATTTGGGAATAAATACGAATGCTATAGAATTATTTTAGTTTAGTGGTCAGAGTCACGAGGAGGAAGTATGAAAAAAATAATGATTGTGGATGATTCATCAACTATCCGCAACGTAATTAAAAATGCACTGGTATCTGAATTTGAAGTTTGCGAAGCAGATGACGGGGTTAATGCACTTAACGCAATTCCCTCTGCAGGCGATATCGCCTTGTTTTTACTCGATGTTAATATGCCGAACATGGACGGATTAACACTGCTTGAAAACATACGAAAATTACCAAATCATGCAAAAACACCTGTTATTATGCTCACGACTGAAACAAAAGATGAATTTAGAGCGCAGGCGAAAAGCGCAGGCGCTAACGGCTGGATTGTAAAACCGTGCGAAGCGGATAAACTGCTTGACGTAGTTAAACGTCTTGCAGTCTAATAATCAGAAATTTTTAAGGAGGTTCGGATGGAATCAAACAGAAGAAAACTGGTAATAGGTGAACGATACCTGAGTTTTGAGGTTGACAACGAGCATTACTGCATCGACATTCTAAAAGTCAAAGAACTCTTAGGCATGACAACGATTACACCCCTGCCCCGCACGGCTGAGTATATTAAAGGTGTTATTAATCTCCGCGGCCAAATTATTCCCATAATTGACATAAGACTTAAATTCGGTCTGGAAGAAATTGACTACACAAAACACACCGGCATAATCATTGTCGAGGTGAATTTTGCAGGAGAGCCGATGCTCATGGGTATTATTGTAGACACTATTCAGGAAGTTATAAGCATACCTGAAGAAAAAATTTCTCAAATACCCTACATCAATGCACGAATTAAGGCTGAATATATACGGGGAATAGCAAATACTGATGACGGAATGAAAATAATTCTTGATGTTCTTAAAATATTAAATTCCGATGAGCTTTCATCAGTGAAGGAAGTTGTACCAAAAGAAAAATAAGAATTCGGAGGGAGAGTTATGAAAAAAACAAATGGAATCGGCTCAAAAATTCTGTTACTGGCAGTATTTTTGGAAGCCATTGCGGTTGTAATTATTCTAATTGCAAACGCAGGAGTAAAAAGAGGATCTGACGGTGTAGACTTTGTCTATAACTACAATCTAAAAGGCGTTTTGTATGCTGCAGAAATTAAGGCAGAGATTAACGACGCTGCAGCAACGGCTCTGCAGGTCATCCTGAATCAGGGAAACATACAGCGCATAACATCTTATTCAAAAACACTTAGCGAAAAAAAACAAAATTTTATCACTTTCATAGAAGAATATAAAAAATCCATACATTCTGAAGAAGATGAAAAAATGGCAGCGGAGCTTGAAGATTACTGCGGTCATTATTTTAATCTTTTAGATCAGCTTGTCCAAAAAGCTAAAAATCCGAATGACACAGGCGTCTATGCCTATGCTTCAGAAGTCATAACCCCTGTGCGGGTAAATTCTATTATACCGCTTATAAATGACCTGCTTGAGCATGATGTTAATGCTGCAGAGACTGAATATAACGATATTCATAATGATGCACTGCGGTCTATGATCACAGTCTACGCCCTTCTTGGGATCGGACTCGCGTTTTCAATTGGATTATCAGTTGCTATAACCTCAAGCATCACAAAGCCCGTAAAACTTATTACACGAAATCTAAAAGAAAGCACATCCCAAATTGCCGTGTCAAGCGGACAGCTGGCAGACTCATCGCAGTCCATTGCAAACGGAGCTCAGGAACAGGCTGCCGGTATAGAAGAAACTACAGCTTCGTTAGAAGAATTAGCATCCATGGTTAAGCACAATGTTGCTAATTCCCGCCAGGCAAGTATTCTCTCAGACAAAGCACAAAGCGCGAGCTCACAGGGTTTTGAGAAAATGTCTGCAATGGTTAAAGCGATGGAAAACATATCTAAATCCACAGAAGAAATTAATGCAGTTATAGATGTTATTGATGCCATTGCATTCCAGACAAATATGCTGGCTCTTAATGCCGCGGTTGAAGCTGCACGTGCGGGGGAAGCAGGACTTGGGTTTGCAGTTGTTGCAGATGAGGTAAAAAATCTTGCGACAAGGTCATCCGAATCTGCCAAAGAGACAGCTGCCATGATTAAAGAAACAATTAGAAATGTGGAAAGCGGATTATCCCTCTCAAGGGAAATGGAAGAACTTTTTTCACAAATGATGCAGAATTCTAAACAAGTATTTGAAATGAACCGTGAAGTTGAAAGTGCTTCTGCTCAGCAGGATGAGGGGATTAATCAGGTAAGCACTGCTATGATGCAGTTTGACACCGTTGTACAGGCAAATGCGTCGGAAGCAGAGGAAACAGCAAGCGCAGCAGAGGAAATGAACAGTCAGGTGCTGGTAATTAATGATATTGTTAAGAACTTAAATACTGTTATCATGGGTTCAAAAGTATCCGGTGCAAGCTTTGAAACCACCCAGAAAGCCGGTATTACTCGCAAAAAACCATCTGCACCCGCTAAAAAACAGCTACCGTCAAAATCCGGGAATAAACCGGAAGCAGAGAAGAAAGCGCAAAAGGTAAAAACTGCATCACCGTCAAAAAATGAACACAAGGCAGCGAAGCTTCTTACTGCTGAGTCTGAAAAACCGCAAAAAACCGCAAAGGAAAATAAGAGTGTACCACAGACCGACAAACATATTATCAGTTTTGAAGACGATGAAGATTTCCCAAACCGTGAATCATAAAGGGATTTTCCAATGTTCGACATAAAAAAGGGCCGGATTAACGAAATACGGGATCTAGTATACCGTGAATTCGGCATTCATATTTCCGACAGTAAGATTGGAAGTATAGAACCAAAAATCAATAAACTTCTCATGAACGAAAAGTACCTGACGGCGGAGGATTTTTTTTCCGAGCTCGAAACGGGAAACCCCAGGACTAAAGAGTTATTAATAAAATACATAACTACAAATCATACCTATTTTTTTAGAGAGGCAGAACATTTTGCCCACTTACTTGAAGATATAAAGAAAACTAACCGGACAAATATTACTATCTGGTGTGCAGCATCTTCTACCGGCGAAGAACCCTACAGCATAGCTATGACACTGCTCGATGAAGGAATTAAAGATTTCAAAATTCTTGCTTCAGATCTGGACCGCTGTGTGCTCGAAGAGTTTAACCTCGGCATATATCATGATAACAGATTTATTAAAACAACAAAGTACCAAAAAATTAAGTATTTTACAAAAGAAAGCGAAGGTGTATATAAAATTCGAAGCGAGCTTCGCAAGCATATATGTATAAAAAGGCTTAATCTTATGGATAATCTATATTTTGCACAGCCCTTTGACTACATTTTCTGTAGAAATGTTTTTATTTATTTTGACGACACCTCGAGACAAAGAACTCTTGAAACACTTGCAAGAAGTTTAAAATCCGGAGGAAAACTTTATATAGGACACACAGAAACTTTATTCACTTTTCCTTCTTCATTGCGACGAGAAGCAAACTCTGTGTATAGAAAACTATAATCAATATGAGGAGTACCCATGAGCAAAATAAAGGTATTAATCGTTGACGACTCGGCTATTGTACGCGATATTCTAACACGCCGTCTGTCGCAACATCCTTCCATAGAAGTTATCGGGAGTGCGCCGGATCCTTTTATTGCAAGAAACAAAATAGAAACACAGGAAATAGATGTTATAACACTCGACATCGAGATGCCCCGCATGGACGGCCTCACATTTCTTAAATACCTTATGAAATATAAACCGATCCCGGTAATTATTGTAAGTTCTCTTGCAGAAGGGCAAAACCAGGCGGCATTGGAAGCCCTTGAACGGGGTGCTGTCGATATTGTCAGTAAATCGGGCGGGCCATACTCTGTAGAAGAAATTTCAGAAGAACTGGCAGAGAAAATTATTCAGGCTGCAAAAGTTTCAAAGTCACGTCTTGTTTCAGTTTCTGAGCGGCTTCAAATTCCAACACATACCAAAGAAAAAATAACACTAACAGGAACGGCGCTTTCACAAATATCTACTACACATAAACTTCTTGTAGTCGGGGCCTCTACGGGGGGAACGATTGCCATGGAAGAAATTTTTACAAAATTTACTCCCGATTTTCCTCCGACATTGGCAGTAATTCACATGCCGGAGCACTTTACCGCGTCTTTTGCCAACAGACTCGACACTCTCTGCCAAGTGCATGTAAAAGAGGCTGTAGACGGGGAACTCATAATGCCCGCTACAGTCTATATTGCACCCGGCGGATACCATATGCAGGTTGCTGCCTCAGGTGCAAATAGAATTATACGTATTAAAAACGGACCCCGACTTCACGGACAGAGGCCCGCTGTAGATATTTTATTTGATTCTGCTGCAGAAAAAATTGGCAAGAACTGCATAGCTGTTCTTATGACCGGAATGGGGAAAGACGGAGCCTCGGGACTAAAAAAAATTAAGGATGCAGGAGGCTACACCATTGCACAGGATGAAGCATCCTGTATTGTTTTCGGAATGCCAAAAGAAGCCATCGCCCTTAATGCACACTGCGAAATATCAGCCCTTACAGATATTCCAAAGGCTATTACAAAACGCTTTAACACCTAACGAGAATATTACAACTTAAGAGTTGTTACATCCTCCCATTGACCGTTTTTGCTCTGGGACTTTTTTTGTACAGGAGGACTTGAAGGAGCTTCCTTATTCGTTTTTTGGGCAGGCGCCCTGGGAGCAGCAGGAGACTTTCTTCGTGTAGTTTGAGGCATTTTTGCGGTAAAACCAAGTGCGCTTCCAGCCAATCCGCCTGCAAGATGAGCAAAATTGGACAAGGATGCAGTATCAACTGAATAATATAATTCCCTAAAGAGAAAAAGAACTGCTGCACATAAAAACGACAAGGGTATGGATGATTTGTCTATGGAAGTAAAGGCCGCAAGAAGTATCATCATAAAGGCAATGCCCGTTCCTCCCATCAGCAGGGAAGATGAAAATGCAGCATTAAGAAGCCCCGAAACAAGGGCCGTAACTGCAGCCATTAGCACTATAACAGCAGAACCGAACCGCTGTTCAAGCTGCGGGCCTAAAAGAAGAATAAAGGCAAGATCAGAGGCATACACAGACCAGGAGTTGTTGCCAAAAACATGAACTAAAAACCTGATATACTGTAGCGGATTTGTCCAGTTAAAGGCATGCTCCGTCCCCTGAGCGCTTGGAGCCGAAAAAAAAGAAATAAGAGAAGGAAAGAATTCTCTCGATAAAAGAAAAATAATAAGCGAAATAATAGAAAAGATGAGTGCTGCCGGTGCATCAAAATAAACAGGACGTGCTTTTTTTCGTACTGCCATTTAAAACTCCGCACATATTCTAATGGGACAATGGTCGGAACCGGTTTTATCAGCTAAGATAATAGAAGAGTCAACCTTTGGAACAAAGGCATTATTAACACACTGATAATCAATACGCCATCCAATATTCTTTTCCCGTGCCTTAAAACGGTATGACCACCACGTATACTGATGCGGCTCTGCGTTAAATTTTCTAAACACATCGCAGTAGCCGGAACTTGTAAAAGTGTCCATCCACGCCCTCTCTTCCGGCAGATACCCGGGATTACCCTCATTTGTCTTAGGATTAGCAAGGTCGATGGGCTTATGAGCAATATTGTAGTCCCCGCAAAGTATAACGTTTTTACCCTTTGCTACAAAACTGTCGCAGAACTCGAGCATTGCACTACAATAATCGAGCTTATACCCTAAACGGGCTCCGGCTTCCTGACTATTTGGAAAATAAGCGCTAATCACCACAGTCGAACCAAAAACTGCTGCTAAGGTTCTCCCTTCATCATCAAATTCCGGTATTCCCATGGTTAATACTTCATCGGGCTCATCACGGGTGAATATGGCTGTTCCAGAATAACCTGCTTTTTTTGCAGAAGACCAAAAAGTTTTATAGCTGATATCCTGATCGCCGGATCTTCCTTGAGGATTGAGTAGTTCCTCCGAAAGTTGGGCTGGATTAGCCTTTGTTTCCTGAATACAGACAATATCGGCACCCGAACCTATAAGCCAGGGTATAAAATCCTTCTTTTCTACAGCACGAATACCGTTAACATTCCACGAAATAATTTGCTTCATACCCTCAATTTTCCTGTATTTTCAAGAAAAAAGCAACAATAACAAGTTTTCAAACTCATAAATATCTTTTTTTGTTGAACTATTTGTAAAATTTTCGTATTTTTAAGTGTGCACAGAGAATTCAATTTGTGAAAAATTGTCATTCATTTTTCCTGTGCTATAATTTATTTTGGAATGAAGGTAATCGATGAGCTGGAAACTGGAAGACTCAAAGGCATTGTCTTTTTTTGCTGATGCAGATTTTGAAGAGCCCAAGAGTTATAAGGTTGTATTTTTTAACGATGATTATACAACAAAAGAATTTGTTGTTGATGTACTTATCAGCAGGTTTCATAAAAGCCGCTCAGAAGCTTTAGTTATTATGGAAACCGTTCATCGATCCAAGTCCGCGGTGGTGGGAGTGTATACGTATGATATTGCTGCAACCCGCGTTGCCCTAACAATTAATGATGCCCGCGCACAGGGTTTTCCTTTGCGTTGTGAACTGGAGGCGGTGTGAGAATAAATGCTCAATTGCAGGAAATTTTAAATAAAGCATTAATTGATGCCCGTGAATCACATCACGAGTTTATGACTCCTGAACATGTATTAAAAGCTTCTCTTGAATTTGATCAGGTAAAAACAATGCTTACTGCATGCGGTGCCGACATCGAATACATATATGAAAGCACTACAGATTTTCTTGATAAACATATTCCTCTAGTAAAAAAGGGTGATCCCATTCAAACCATCGGGTTTACCTCTGTAATGGACAGAACTTTTATGAATTGTGCAGCTGCAGAGAAAAAGGACATTGAGTTTTCAGACTTTCTTGTAAGCCTTCTCGATGAAAACGAAAACCACTGCAGTTATTTTCTAGAAAGGTCCGGAGTATCGCGGCTGCGGCTTCTTGAAATTATCAGTTTTCCTCAGCAGTACAGTGATGAAGATGCAGAACTCCAGACGCTCATTGAAAAAATTAGGCATCCCAATACGGTGATCAGGGGCAATGGGATGACGGCTTAAAAACAACCGGGCATCCGGGACAAGGACAGCGCCCTGCAAGAAAAAAAGATGATAAAAAACCGCTTTTAGAGCGTTTTACCCGTAATCTTACTCAAGCTGCAAAAGACGGCGAACTCGATATTCTTGTAGGCAGGGACAGCGAAATTGAACGGACAATTCAGGTTTTATGCAGAAGATCTAAAAACAATCCAATACATGTCGGAGACGCCGGTGTCGGAAAAACAGCCATCACAGAAGGTCTTGCACAACGCATTGTTCAGGGAAGTGTACCGGATTTTTTGAAAGATTTTACTGTACTCAGTCTCGACATGGGTTCGCTCATTGCAGGTACAAAATTCCGCGGCGATTTTGAAGAGCGAATTAAAAGAATTACCGAGGAATTGCTTAAAAAAGAAAATACGATACTTTTTATAGATGAAATTCATACGATTGTAGGAGCAGGATCAGGCGCAAGCGGAAGTTTGGACGCGTCGAATCTCTTAAAACCCGTTCTATCACAGGGAAAACTTAGGTGCATAGGTTCTACAACCTACGAAGAATATGCCAAAACTTTTGAAAAGGACCGTGCTCTTGCCCGCCGTTTCCAAAAAATTGATATTACCGAGCCGTCTGAAAACGAAACGTACAATATTCTGCAGGGCTTGAAAAGCCGTTATGAAGAGCATCATAATGTTCTTTATACTGATGATGCATTGAAAAGTGCGGTTGAACTCTCGAAGCTGTATATAACCGACAGAAAACTGCCGGATAAGGCGATAGACGTTATAGACGAAGCTGGTTCCTACATGAGGATTCATCCTCTTGAGCACAACACTGTCGACACAGAGCTTGTGGAAAAGGTTGTCGCGAAAATTGCGCGAATACCCGAGCGCTCTGTTTCCCTCAATGAAAAAGACAGGCTAAAAAATCTTCAAAAAGCCCTGCATGAATCTATATTCGGACAGGATGAGGCTTTGGCTGCCGTTGTCAAAGCGGTTAAACGGTCCCGCGCAGGCTTCCGCGAACAGGATAAACCCGTTGCAAACTTTCTTTTTGCAGGTCCAACCGGTGTCGGAAAAACAGAACTTGCTAAAACACTGTCTTCAAACCTGGGTATTCCTCTGCTTCGTTACGATATGAGCGAGTATCAGGAAAAGCATACTGTGAGCCGTCTTATTGGTTCACCCCCTGGATACGTGGGCTTTGAAGAGGGCGGACTTTTAACCGATGCCGTCCGTAAAGAACCCAATGCTGTCATTCTTCTTGATGAAATAGAAAAAGCCCACCCCGACATTTTTAACCTTCTACTGCAGATCATGGATTATGCATCCTTAACTGATAATCAGGGCAGAAAAGCCGATTTTAGAAATTGTATTTTGATCATGACAAGCAATGCAGGTGCGCGCGACATAAGTAAACAGATGATAGGTTTTGGAGAAAGAAAACATTCTTCGAGCGCTATTCACGATGCTGTTGAAAAATTATTCACACCCGAATTCAGGAACCGGCTCGACGCAGTAATTCCATTTAATAATCTGGAACCGGAGATCATACTTTCAATTACTAAAAACGAGGTTCAAAAACTGAGCAATCGCCTAAATGCCAAAAGCGTTGAACTTGAAGTAAGCAGTGACTGTTTAGCATTCCTTGCAAAAGAAGGCTACTCTCATGAATTCGGCGCGCGGAACATTGCCCGTACCATAGATGCGGCAATATCAGAAAAACTTGTAGACGAAGTATTATTCGGCGTTCTCGAACATGGCGGAAAAGCCTTCTGTAAATTGGAGAATAATTGTGTTACAATAAGCTATGAGAGCCGAAAAATTAAGTCAAAAAAACGCTGAACCTGAGTTCCCGTATGTTCCAATAGATTATTATTTTGAATTCCCGGATCCCGAAGAAAGCGATAACGGAACTGTTTGCTATAACGGCAACCTTTCACCCGGAATGCTTCGCTCTGCCTACCTTCAGGGTATTTTTCCCTGGTACAACAAGGATGAGCCGGTAATATGGTGGTCTCCCGATCCCCGCTTTGTTCTTTTTCCCGAGAATCTTCATGTACCGTCACGGCTGGCCCGTGTAATCAAACAGAATGAAAAAAAAGCTGCGCTCAATGATCCGTCTGCCTTTACCTACACCGCAGACACCT
>Ga0116159_1004623_pt1 | contig 11520 bp, 9 predicted proteins | sample AD_JPNAS1_MetaG_FD_89878 | JGI IMG/M metagenome (GOLD analysis project Ga0116159, IMG submission 89878) | Active sludge microbial communities of municipal wastewater-treating anaerobic digesters from Japan - AD_JPNAS1_MetaG | ecosystem: Engineered > Bioreactor > Anaerobic > Digestate | place...
CTTGACTGCGAGTCCTACGGCAATACCCTCAGTACCTTGAGCCAGCAGCAGCGGAAATTTCATCGGTAGGGCTATCGGCTCCTCATTTGTACCGTCATAAGAGGGGACGTATTCTGTGATTTTAGGGTTAAATGCCACCTCGAGTGCAAACTTGCTCAATCTTGCCTCGATATACCTCATTGCGGCGGCAGGGTCTCCCGTAAAAATATTACCCCAGTTGCCCTGAGTGGAGATCAAATAATTCTTTTGCCCAAGCTGTACCAGCGCATCCTTGATGGATGCGTCTCCGTGAGGATGGAGTTTCATCGTGTCGCCTACGATGCCCGCTACCTTATGGAAACGGCCATCATCGCTCTTCTTCATAGCGTGGAGAATGCGGCGTTGCACGGGCTTGAGTCCGTCATAAATATGGGGAACGGCTCTGTCGAGGATTACATACGAAGCATAATCCAGGAACCACTCACGATACATTCCGGAGAGTTTATATTTGCTCTCTCCGCCCGCCATAACCTTATCAAATCTGTGGTCTTCCTCAACATCATCATCCTCTTCGACAATAATGTCCTGGTCGGATTCCTCGTCGGAATAGTTCTCTTCGGTCAGGAGATCATCCTCTTCTACAAAGTCGTCTGTTTTATTTGCCATATATAGGGTATCTCAATTATTTTTCAGTCGTTAATATATCCAAAATTTCTCAATTTTCTTCTATCTTCCCTCCAGTCGGGTTCAACCTTGACGAAAAGCTGAAGGAAAACTTTTTTCTCAAAAAAATCCTCCATGTCGATACGGGCTTGAGTGCCTGTCTTCTTGAGAGCAGCCCCCTTGTTCCCTATGATGATGCCTTTCTGCGAATTTCGCATAACATTGATTACGGCACTGATGTCGTATCTCTCTTTGCCCTCCTTGAACTCCTCAATAACCACTTCCGTGCAGTAGGGGATTTCTTGCGAGTAATTTAATAAAATTTTCTCTCTTATGATTTCAGATGCAAAAAACCTCATGCTCTTATCTGTGAAGGTCTCTTTGTCATACCATGGCGGACTTACCGGAAGATGGGATAGAATTGTATCGAATAATTTTTCGAGATTAAATTTTTCGGTAGCGGAAACGGGTATAATCTCAGCCTTTGGTAGAAGCTCTTTCCACCGGGACATCATCTCCACCACCTTCTCCTGAGTGCTTAGGTCTATTTTATTTAGAACTACAATTACAGGACATTCGAGTTGTTTTAGCTTTTCTATATACGAAATATTCTTCTCTTTCTTTTCTACAACGTCAGTGACATATAGGATAATGTCGGCATCACCGATGGCAACATCCACGAAGTCCATCATGCTCTCCTGGAGCTTATAGTGTGGTTTGAGAATGCCCGGAGTGTCGGAATAGACTATCTGCCAATTATCTCCGTTTACAATTCCCATTATGCGGTGGCGAGTGGTCTGTGCCTTGGCAGTCACGATGGAAAGTTTCTCACCTACGAGGGCATTCATAAGTGTGGACTTGCCCACATTGGGGTTGCCTATTATATTGACAAATCCGGATCTATGCATAATTGTCTGTTTTGTGCTGTTTCTCTTTGGCTGCTAATGGCTAACGGCCAAAAGCCAAAAGCCAAAAGCTATTTAATTAAAGTTGCCCATTTTCAGATATGTTATTTCCTCCTCGGTCAAAAATCTCCATGCCCCCCGGCGAAGATTCTTTTTGGTAAGACCGGCAAAATAGACTCTGTCAAGTTTTTTGATCTCATACCCCAGGTGCTCAAACATTCTTCGAACAATTCTATTTCGCCCTGAATGTATCTCGATACCCACTTGCGACATATCATCATCCACATAGGAGAGTGAATCTGCATGTATTTCGCCATCCTCGAGTGTGATCCCCTTGAGTAGCGCATCGAAATCGGTTTTTTTGAGGTTTTTGTCGAGGAATACATGGTATATCTTTTTTACATTGAATGAAGGATGTGTCAGGCGTGCCGCCAAATCTCCATCATTTGTAAATAGCAATACACCGGTGGTAGCCTTGTCGAGACGTCCTACGGGTACTACGCGTTCTTTGCATTTTTCAGGTGAAATGAGGTCGATAACAGACTTTTTTGCATGCGGGTCGCTCATTGTGGTTATATAGTCTTTTGGCTTATTCATAAGGAGATATACCTTCTTCTCTCCTTTGAGGCGTTGTCCGTTGAAACGGACGTCATCATCCTGCTTTACTTTTGTACCCAGTTCGGTGACAATTTCACCATTGACTGTAACAAGTCCTGTTTTGATGTACTCGTCAGCCTCTCGTCTGGAGCATATACCCGAATTGGCTATGAATTTGTTGAGGCGTACACTCTCACTCAGCTCCAATCTTTTGGATCTTTTAGACCTTTCTTTCCTTTCCGGCTTGTCATATCTGTCATGCCTTTCGCTGCGCTCTCGTCTGTCACGGCTTTCAGGCTTGCCATATCTGTCATGCCTTTCGCTGCGCTCTCGTCTGTCACGGCTTTCAGGCTTGTCATATCTGTCATGCCTTTCGCTGCGCTCTCGTCTGTCACGGCTTTCAGGCTTGCCATATCTGTCATGCCTTTCGCTGCGCTCTCGTCTGTCAGGTTTATCATGCCATTCCTCTCTGTCATGTCGTGAAGTTACGGCACCTTTTTTATTTACTGTAGCTCTACCCTTTCCGGTGGGTTTGCCTCCATCTTTATGATAGAACTTTTCATCATCATCTCTTTTGGGACGATCTGCCGAACGTGTAGTTCTGCGTGTCGCTTTTTCGGTGACACCGCTTTTTCGTGCCGGCTTATTGCCGTATGCCTCGCCTTTGCTCTCCTTACGGCTTCTTTCTGTTTTTCTGTTTTCCATTTTACATGCAATTTTGCGCGGCAAAGTTAACTTAATCTAAATTATTTTCCTATTTTTGAAACATAATTGAAAAAGAAAAAGATTGAGGATGAAAGGATTTTTCAATATGGCAGTCGACTCTCTTCTGGACAATAGATTGCGCTCCACACTTACCATACTTATTATTGCTACCGGCATCACTTCGCTGGTCTCCATCCAAACAGCCATTGAAGGGCTTTCGCAGACCGTAGAAAAGAGTTTTGGCCGAATGGGAGCACACTGTTTTACCATTTCATCCCTCGAAGAGGAGCATGAGCACTTTGCTCGCGCCATCTCCTGGAGTGATGTACGGCAATTCGTCAGGAGATACGACTCTAAAGCGGTGGTAAGTATCAATTCTTCGATTATTATGCAGCAAGTCTCCGCCGGAAGTGTAATCAGCGACCCCACAGTCACCGTAACAGCAACGGATGAACATCATCTACGCCTCGGACTTGCCTCATTGGCTTCCGGACGCAATTTCAGCAGCCGTGAGATCGAGGGCTCAAGCGACCTTTGCATTATAGGAGACAATATCGCCAGACGGCTCTTCAGCGGTAACGATCCCCTTGGTCAGACTCTGAGAGTGGGTGCGGTGGAGTATTTAGTGACCGGTGTGATGGAGAGAGAGGGGGCGCTTTTCGGTATCGGTACGGACAATACAGTATTAATCCCGTTGGGTCCGGCACGTACGCGTTTGCTCTCTTCCGATGCAGGCTATTCGCTGGATATAATGCCGGTAGGAGGGGAGTCCGCCTTTGAACAGGCATGGGAGCGAGCTGTAGTGGTTATGAAACTCATCAGGGGACTCCGTCCGCAGGATGATGCAAATTTTGCAATCAGTCGTAGCGATTCTATAATGAGGGAGCTGGATGCCCTCAAGGGAAAACTCTCCATAGCGGCTTTGGTTATCGGATTGATTACTTTACTCGGGGCTTCGGTGGGGTTGATGAATATACTGCTGGTTTCGGTCAAGAAGCGTGCTTGCGAGATAGGCATACGCAAAGCTCTCGGTGCCAAACCGCTTACCATTGCCATGCAATTTCTGGCTGAAGCAGTGCTGGTAGGACAGATAGGATGTGCATTAGGTCTGTTTATGGGGTTGCTTTTCGGTAACCTGGTGGCAAAATTGTTGGGTTGTGCCTTTGCCCTCCCCTGGCGTTGGCTAGGTCTCTCTGTGCTGATATGTATAGTGGTCAGTATCCTTTCCGGCTATCTGCCGGCCCGCCGCGCCTCTCTTTTGGATCCCATAGAAGCATTAAGATGGGAGTAGTGGTGCGGGGGAAACAAAATACACCCAATTATCTATGCAATGATACAAAAATAGCGTAATTTTACCTATGCAATGAAACATAAATTGCATGATTTTACCTATGCAATGAAACATTTTACTTATATTTGCACTTGAAAATCAAATTATTATTCAATGTTTAAGCGAAACATAGAAACTCAACTGCATAAATGGGCAAAAAATCCCTATCGCAAACCACTGATTCTACGTGGTGCAAGGCAGGTAGGAAAGACAACCGTAGTAAATCAATTTGCGGAAAACTTTGAAAATTTCATTTCAATTAATCTCGAAAAGTCTGCCGCTAAAAATCTTATGGAGAGTGTGGATGAAGTGAAAAAATTGATTCCGCTACTTTTTCTTTATGCCAATAAAACACAAAAAGAGGGACGCACTCTGCTGTTTATAGATGAGATTCAAAACTCACCACACACCGTCTCATTATTGCGGTACTTCTATGAAGAAACTCCCGAGATTTACATCATCGCTGCGGGATCACTTTTGGAGACAATGCTCGACAAGCATATTTCATTACCTGTGGGACGAGTGGAATATATGGCCTTCATCCTTGCTCTTTTTCCGAATATTTGGTTGCCCTAAATGAGAACGGACTTTTACAAGTGATTAATGAGAAAGAGAGTGTGAATATATTTCATCAACCGCTAATTGAGCATTTTGAGCGCTATGCCCTTATCGGCGGAATGCCGGAAGTGGTTGCTCGTTACGCTGCTGACCGAGATATTGTCTCCCTTGGCAAAACTTATAACGAGCTATTGAACGCTTATAAAAATGATGTTGAAAAGTATGCCGAAACCAATACGCAAGCTGCTGTTCTCCGTTATATATTAGAAGAAGGATGGGCTTTTTCAGGGCAAACCATCACTTTTGGTGGTTTTGCCGAATCTCCATACAAAGCCCGTGAAACAGGCGAAGCATTTCGCACACTAAGTAAAGCGATGTTACTGGAATTAGTCTATCCTACGACAAATACAATAATGCCTGCGACTTCCGACCTGAAAAAAACACCTAAACTTTTTTGGCTTGATGCCGGCCTGGTGAACTACGCTGCCGGTATTCAACGAGAGTATCTGCTGCAAAAAGATTTGATGGATACGTGGCGTGGTGCCGCTGCCGAGCAAATTGCTGCTCAGGAATTGAAAGCACTCTCAAATGACGTAGGTTTCAGACGAAATTATTGGCGGCGCAACAAACGTGGCAGTACATCTGAAGTTGATTTTATTTGGATTCAGGATGGATTGATTATTCCGGTAGAGGTGAAAAGCGGACATAACGCCCATCTCAAATCAATTCATCAATTTATGGATGAAACCAACCATAATGTTGCTGTGAGAATTTGGTCGGGCAAATATGGGGTTGATGATGTTAAAACCAATGCAGGAAAGAGTTTTAGGCTGATCAATCTACCCTTTTATTTGATTTCAAAATTGGCCGATATAGTGAGAGAAACACTCTAAATACTCGGAGATCAGAACTCGGAACTCCACCCCGTACCCCGCAACCCCTAAATCTATTTCCAATTGTTGGGAATATCTCCGGCATTGGTTACATTGGCTCCTGTGAAACAACCGGTAGTTGTCACTCCGGCGCCGTAATTAAAACTCCATAACTTGGGGGCGGTACCGGATATGGCTGTAGGGTGCGAACCCACATTTTTACAAAAATCTGTGAAATCCATTGCTCTATCATTAAAAAAGTCAGGTTTGCCGAAAATAGGTGCCGGACTTGGGAAAATGTCCAAATTTAATTGCAATTTTATGCAGCCGGAGAAACAGTAGCTGAAATCCGTTGCTTTCGTATTATAACGGAATAGGTGGCTCGGGAGAGCAGTCAATCCGGAGCAGTTGTAGAAACAGTAGCTAAAATTTGTTGCTTCTACATTATATGTGAACAGGTCAGCAGGAACAGCGGTCAATCCGGTGCAGTTATAGAAACAGTTGCTGAAATTAGTTGCTTCTACATTATATCTGAACAGGTCTGCAGGAACAGCAGTCAATCCGGCGCAGTTGATGAAGCATCCTAAGAAATTGATTGCATTGGTATTGGTGCTGAACAACCCTGCCGGAATAGCGGTTAATCCGGTACAACCACCGAAGCTCCATAGGAAATGTTTTGCTTGCGTATTATACTGGAATAGGTTTTCCGGAATAGCGGTTAACCCGGTACAACCGGCAAAGCAACCATGGAAACTAGTCGCTGCCAGATTGTTATCAAATAGCCCCATCGGTATTGCGGTTAATCCGGTGCAACCGTTGAAGCAATTTTCGAAAATTTGTGCTTGATCATTAGAGGTAAACAGGTTTGCCGGAATCGCGGTTAATCCGGTGCAATTAGCAAAGCAAGAGCGGAAATCTATTGTTTGTGTATTGTTGTTAAATAGTTCCGCCGGAATAGAACTCAATCCGGTGCAGCCATAGAAACAGGAATTGAAATTCGTTGCTGCCGTATTGTAACTGAAAAGTCCGGATGGAATAGAGGTTAATCCGTTGCAAAAAATGAAACACTTGCGAAAACTCGTTGCTTGCGTATTGTACCTGAACAAGTCTGCCGGAATAGTAGTTAACTGAGTGCACTGGTAAAAGCATTCTTCGAAACTTGTTGCATCTGCCCCCATATTTGGAAATGGGGTAACAACTGCCGTCAGTAACTGGTTTACGGAAGAATATTTGTAAAATGTGATTTGCGGAATCTGTTTGCTTGAGTAATTTGGATTATTGGAGTAGATGGTAACGGTATAATCTCCCGCGTTTACATAGTTATGCGTATCGATGGTCTCTCCAATAGGATCTCCCTGATTGAAGGTCCTATAACCGGAGCCATCTCCCCAGTCGATTGTCAGATTGGCAGGGCTATTGGATGCAGCCCTCTGATAAAGTGTAAGTATCTGATTTGACTGATTGGTTTTGATGGTGAAGATAAACGGAACCTTTTGCATCCAATTACCGGATACGGTAGCGTAGTAGCGCGTCCCTTTTGTGTAAGTCATTCCATCTTGTGAGGTGGTACTCCACTCGTAAGATTTGTCGCCAATCAGTGTAATTTTTACCTTCCCACCCACGGCGACCTGCATAAAGTCAGGGTCAAAAGCGAGGTAAGCTTTCAAGTTGAATGGGATAGGGTAAGGATGTGTAGGTGGCGCGGTAACCCCGGTTACGTCGAGAATTGCCGATCGTGTTTCACCAGATGTGGTCTTAACCGTCCAAATCACACTTTTTAGCTCATATATATCTTGAGGCATATTGTAGAGTTCCAATCTGACGATGCTGCTATTTAAGAGCAATTCAAAGGACTGATTGATGGTGTTGGCTATCACGTCGCTCAATATTAGCTTATCTCTTAAATGGTCATTGCCATTCCCGACCTGCGTCTGTTGCCAGAAGGCGGCGGCAAGAGGTTGTACATTGCCGTTATCATCCAAATTATAGGCGTCCGGAGGATAATAGGCCTTATAAACGGTGGTGGGGGGTAGCGCCCTCCACTAAGGTGCCGGTAAATTTGTTGGCGCTTCCGGTGACGAAAGTAAAGAGAGAACTTCCAATATAAGTATTTCCGTTGTATGCAGCCAGTCGAAGTTGGTCACCTGTCTGCCAGGCGAGTGTACCACCGTTACCGGAAGTGTAGGAATCGGTGTATGCCACGCGGGTTTCCGGCGGGATGGTCGCTTCTATGGTAACAACGTCTCCCCCTTGTACATTGGGTTCCGGAAGATCAATGACGCGTTCGCAGCCTACCGCCACTATGGCGAGCAGCGCAATAATGAACAGTTTGGACTTCATGGTTGTTTTTGTATCGTTTCCCACAAAATATGTTGAATGATACAAATTTATGACACTTTTTGCAATGAAAAAAGAGATCAACCACTCTATTTTGTTAAAAAACAAAATAGAGTGCCTTAAACTGCCTGTAACCCTACTTTTTAATTCGCAAAAATTAACCCCCAAAACTTAAAACTACCCCGAAACTATAAAATACGGCACCATCCAAAGCTGTCCTCGATCTCTCCAAACTGGATGCCTGTGAGGTGTTTATATAGGCCCCGGCTCTTATCTCCAACCCGGACGGGACTGCCTATGTTGTAGCGGATATCCCTCTCCCTGTCATATATCTCGTGTACCGGTGTGATCACCAGCGCCGTGCCGCAGGCTCCCGCCTCATCGAAGGTTGCAAGTTCTTCCACAGGCACCGGACGGTGTTCCACTGTCATGCCCATTTGTGATGCAATTTCACGCAAAGACTTATTGGTGATGGAAGGGAGGATCGATGGAGAATCGGGAGTAATGTAACTGTTGTCCCTTATGGCGAAAAAGTTGGAACTGCTAAATTCATCTATGTATTTTTTCTCTTTTGAATCGAGATAGAGGATGGAGGGATAGCCCTCTTTTTTGGCCTGTACGCCTGCGAGCATGGAAGCAGCGTAGTTGGCGCCTATCTTATAAGAGCCGGTACCGAGAGGTGCTGCCCGATCGTGATCCCTCACGAGCAGAGCTTTCGTGGGGTTGAAGCTGGTGCCGGTGAAATTGCCTGTCGGTGTTACCGCCACAACGAACATAAACTCTTTTCCCAACTCCAGGGTGAGTTGTGGGTTAGTGGAGATCATAAATGGGCGAATATACATTGATGCACCGCTTTCATAAGGAGGAATGAATTCCCTGTTTTCGGCCACCGCTCGTGTAACCGCCTCTGTAAACATCTCTTCGGGTACCGGAGGCATTCCGAGAAATTCAGCGGAGCGGATCATCCTGACGGCATTTTCACCGGGTCGGAAGATGCGTATTTTTCCATCGCGTCCATTATAGGCCTTAAGCCCCTCAAATATCTCTATTGCATAATGTAGAGATCCCGACATCAGCGTAATTTCATACTTGTCATTTGTCCTGCTCTCGAGCGGACTCCATCCATCACCTTTATTAAAGGAGCACACCATGGTGTTGCATTTGACATAGTCAAAAGCGAGTTTGTCCCAATTCATAATCTTGTTGTTTTATAGTTTGTGTTAATGTTTATCAAAATCAAGTCTTAAATAAAAAATGCCGCCCGAGTGCTCGGGCGGCATTACATCTATGTATAAACGACAAACCTACATAATGGCAATCCCGTCCCGAGAGTCATTCTCAAGAAGAAGTGATAGGGAGAGGGATATTAATATGCAGTTGTTCATAGCAATCATTTCTTGTATGTGCAACAAAGGTAACACAATTTTACAATAATTATTATTTTTGTAAAAATATTGCGAAATGAATTTTATCAAAACGGGCATAGAGGGTCCTGTGATTATTGAACCGAAAGTGTTTTACGACCACAGGGGTTATTTTTTCGAATCATTTTCCCTGAGGGAGTTTGAGGCAAATGTGCAAAAAATCAATTTTGTTCAGGACAATGAGTCCTTGTCCGCCAAGCGCGGGGTGATACGGGCACTCCATTTCCAGAAGGGTGAGGCTGCGCAGGCAAAGCTTATCAGGGTAGTGCAGGGCCGTGTGCTCGACGTAGCGGTTGATATTCGTCCCGAATCCCCCACATACGGCAAATATGTTTCTGTGGAGCTCAGTGCTGAGAACAAGCGAATGTTCTTTATCCCGCGAGGATTTGCACATGGATATTTGGTGTTGGAGGACAATACCATATTTCAGTATAAGTGTGATAATTACTATGCACCGGAAATGGAGGACACTTACAGGTGGAATGATCCTGCGTTGGCCATAGATTGGGGCATTGATCCGAAGGAGGTGATTCTCTCAGCTAGAGATGCTGAGGCACCGGCTTTCCCATCTTCCTGAGAGCTTCTCTGAGTGATATGCTCCACCAAGGGGTTTCCACTCCGAATTCTTCCCTTATTTTACTTTTATCCAACACCGAGTAGGCCGGTCTCCGTGCTGCAGTCGGATATTCTTCCGTAGTAAGCGGATTGACCTTGCAGTCAAGACCGCAATAGGTCATTATAAGTGCGGCAAAGTCAAACCATGTGCAGCTGCCTTCGTTTGTATAATGGTAAATATCTCCCCGGTGCTCTCCAATTTGCGGTATTATGGTCAGAATGGCTTTAGCCAGATCACGCGCATAGGTGGGTGTCCCTATCTGGTCGGCTACTACTCCGATTTCACTTCTTTCGCTACCGAGACTTACCATTGTCTTGACGAAATTGTTACCGTATGAGGAGTAGAGCCAGGCGGTGCGGATGATTACGCCGCGGCAACGGCTACGGCGTATGGCAAGTTCTCCCTGCCGTTTGGTTGCTCCATAAACGCTCTGTGGGCGGCAGGGATCACTTTCGCGATAGGCACCTCTCTTGCGCTTCCCGTCAAATACATAGTCGGTGGAGATATGGACAAGTGCGGCATTGCGCTCACGAACGCACTCTGCGAGGACTTTAGGACCTTCGGCATTAATTTTAAAGCTGAGTTCCTTTTCGCTTTCGGCCTTGTCCACATTCGTGTATGCGGCACAATTGATTATAAGATCCACATCCTGTCCCTCCATCAGCTCCCTCACACGCCGGCTGTCGCAGATATCCAGTTGGAGAGTCTCTTCGTTAGGTAGGGCATCCGTAAATATCCAGTTCCGGTCATTTCCGACCAGTTCTCTCAATTCGCTACCAAGCTGTCCCAGCGATCCGGTGACAAGAGTTTTTCCCATAATTCTTTTGATTTAATAGTATAATGCAATTTGCATTACAAAAGTAGCACCAGTTTAGACAAATTGCAAATGACCGGTTTGTCAATAATGGGTAAACTGTCGTAAAATAGACCATTATTTACTAAAAATCACTATATTTGTAGGTTATTACTTTAAAAAAAAGTTATATGGATTACAATACGCAAAGAGATATACTTCACCTGCCGGAGTACGGAAGGCATGTTCAGCAGATGATAGAGCAGGTCAAAAGGATTCCCGACCGTGAAAAACGTAATGAACAGATACGTGCCGTCATCCAGGTGATGGCCATACTCAATCCCCATATGAAGGATTTCCCGGACTATAAACAGAAACTCTGGGACCACATGTACATTATTGCAGATTTTGACATAGACGTGGATTCTCCCTATCCGAAGCCCGATAAAAAGGAGTTTTTCAGCCGTCCTGAGAAGATACAACTTGAAGAGAAGCCTATGAAGGCTTCCTGCTACGGCCGTAATATCGAGAATATGATCAATCTCATTGCAGCACGGGAGGATGATGATGCCAAGACCGAAATGATCTGCACTCTCGGCCACTATATGAGGCAACAATATCTCATCTGGAATAAGGATTCAGTCGCTGACGAAACTATATTCAGTGATATGGAGAAACTCTCGGAAGGTCGCCTGAAGGTGCCGGAAGGACTTCAGCTCAGCGCGCTCTCCAGCGATGCTA
>Ga0116159_1004627_pt1 | contig 11517 bp, 9 predicted proteins | sample AD_JPNAS1_MetaG_FD_89878 | JGI IMG/M metagenome (GOLD analysis project Ga0116159, IMG submission 89878) | Active sludge microbial communities of municipal wastewater-treating anaerobic digesters from Japan - AD_JPNAS1_MetaG | ecosystem: Engineered > Bioreactor > Anaerobic > Digestate | place...
CGGCGCAGCGGGCGGCGGCGGCAGCATCGGCAATGGTGGCGCAGGGGTGTATAGCGCCAACGGCGGGCCTGGCGGGCCTGCCGGCAGCGGCGGCAACGGCGGCAACGGCGGCAACGGCGGCACAGGCGCGACCGGTTCGGCGGGCGGCGCGGGCGGCGCCGGGCTGGGCGGTTCCCCGGGCACGGACGGCGGTGTGGCCCCGTGCCGCGCCCTTGCGGATGATCTTGCCCTCGTGGCCGGCAACGGCGGCGGCGGCGGCGGCGGCGGCGGCGGCGCAGGCGGCGGCGGCGGCGCAGGCGGCGGCGCGGGCGGTAGCGGCGGCGGCGGCGGCGGCGGCGGCGGCGGCGCCCTTGGCTGGACTATGTGGACCGGCTGGATTTGGACGAACGGCGGCGGCGGCGGCCACGGCGGCACAGGTCAGACCGGTGGCGCGGGCGGCAACGGCGGCACTGGCGGCGCGGGCGGCATGGGCGGCAACGGCGGCAATGGCGGCGGCGCCATCGTGCTGGCCTCGCAGGGGCTGCTTAAAATGACGTCCGGCGCGACGGTGAATATTTCCTCAAGCCTCCCGACGATTGGCGGCGGCGGTGGCGCGGGCGCCAGCGGCGTGGGCGGCAACGGCCCGAGCGGCGACACGAACAGCGGTCGATCCAATGGAGCCGCCGGCGGCTCTCTTGGCTTGTGGTGGGGCGGCAGCGGCGGCAACGGCGGCTATGGCGGCGCCGGCGGCAACGGCGGCGCGGGCGGCGCGGGCGGCAATGGCGGCGCGGGCGGCAACGGCGGCTATGGAACGCCGGGCATGCTCAAGCTGCAAGGGTCTATCGTGCTGGCTTCTGCCGCGACGGTCGACTGCAACAACCATACGACCCTGACGGGCTCTTCGTATCTCGGCAAGTTCACGCTCATCTCGAACATGACCCCGGCGTTTGCTGCGTCGAACATGCCGACGTTCACCGACAATATCGTCACCGGCACGATCGCGAACGACGTCGTGCTGAAGAGCGTCAGCGTGTATGACGCGGGCGTGCAGTCCCCGCTGATCCCCAACCTGGCGGGCGGCCCTGCCGTGGCTGGGCTGTGCGAAGCCAACTTCTGGAACAAGGCCAGCGTCGATGCGCTGACGCCGGCTTATCCCAAGTGGATCGAAACCGTCGTGTTGAGCGGCCAGTTCGCGGGGTTTGACCAAGTGTTCGTGAAAAACACCGGTCCTCTGGCGACGGCCACGGGCGTCAACGTGACGGTGGGCGCCAATCCTGCCGTGAGTATTGGCAATTTGACTCCGGGCGACGTGTGGACGACCTGCGTTCCGACGGGTTCTTCGGTGGCGGTTTCCGTGGTCGGTCCCATCATTCATCTGCCTGTGGGCGCGATGAGTTTTGCCGCGCGGACGGTGGGGACGACCTCGCCGGCTCAATCGCTCGAAGTCAAGAACGTCGGCACGCAATTGATGAAGCTGATCGGGCAGTTGACGATCACCGGTCCGAACGCGTCGGACTTCAAGATCACCGCGGTTGGTTTCTCGACGCGCGGCGTCAATCCTGGTGCGAGCGTCTTCGTGAAGATCACCTGCACTCCGAGCGGTCCGGGTCCGCGCACAGCGACCTTGACCATACCGACGAACGCCGTGAACAATCCGGCCGTGGCGGTGCCTCTGTCGGGAAGCGGCTTATAGGATTAGGAGAATGCGGGATTCGCCGCCTGGAAAGGCGGCGAATCCCCATCGGTAAAAAAAGACGACCGGGAAAGGGAAGTGGCGCGTGATGCGTCAGGCGGGGATGACACCCCAAAAGTGGGAAAGGGAAAGAGACGAGATGAATATTCGCACAAGCATACTGGCGCTGATCGCCGTAGGCATGCTGGCCTTCGTTCCGGCGGCGCATGCATCGACCATTGACTTGCTCACGGGCGCCGACACCACGATCGACGATGGGTTTGGCGCTCCCGATACGTCGTTGTTCGCCCAGTCTGTAATCGCGGACGCCGGCACGTTGACGGGAATCCTGCTGTCGTTGCAGTCGTCGTACGGGGATGATTTCGTGTACCTCGTGCATGTCGTGGGGTCTCGCTTGAACGATGGTTCGGGATTGGGATATGACCCCGACATGGCCGATATTCTCTGGTCCAGCAGCGTCGAGACGGTTCCCGCCAACGCGACCAGCTTTTTTGACGTGTTCTTTTCCGTGAACGTGCCGGTGACCGTGGGCGAGACGTATTGGATTGTGTTGGACACGCTCACCCCGTATGCGGGTTCCGATGGCAATGCCACGTTGCCGGGTTGGTCCTCCGATGAATACGGCGACGGCGAGTTCGTGTACATGAACGCCGGCGAGTACGGTCTTCAGTCCGTGGCCGACGCCAACGATTACACGTGGGACCGGTGGCCGTATGCTGCGGACATGGGCTTGCGCGTGACGTTTGGCGACGGTCCCATCGTTCCCGAGCCTGCGACCGTGTCGTTGCTGGCGTTGGGCATCGCGGCGTTTGTCGTTCGGCGCGGGGCGTTTCGGCGTTTGATCTAGAGCCGTTTGGCTTTATTGCCTGCGACGACGCATAGGCAAGCGTTTCCCTTCGGGCCCTGGGTTCCGGGGGGAAGCGCTTGTTTTTTCTTGCCGCCTCCTTTTCCTTTCTTTCCGGCCGGGTCACGCGCTTGCCGCAACGGCGGCGGGCCTCAATATCCGTCGCTCCGGGTGAGTTTGGCTTCGATCCAGTCGGCATAGAAGGCCGTTTCCTTCACGGCGGCCTTGAGGGTGGCGGGGGTGAGTTCGCCGCGCACAAAATTGCCGCGCAACGCTAGGCGCGGTTTTTCGGCATCGTCCTCGTCGATGCAAACGGCGCAGTAAAACAAGTCTTTGTTGGCGCGCAAAGCCCACGCGAAGGCTTTCTCGTCCACAGGCGCGCATCGACTTTCGACGCGGACCGTTTCCACCCCGTCCTTCCGTGTTTGAAAATAGACGTTTACCGCTTGTTTCCGTCCGTTGGGAAGCGCGACATCGATGCGGAAACCGCCGTCGATGGGCGTTACGGTTCGCGTTCCCTCTTTGGCGCAGGCCAAGGCGAGCGATTGGGGGTCCGGCGCGCCTTGCGGTTCCTTTGCGTGGACGGGGGCGATTCCCGCCAAGGCGGCGCTGGCTTGGCCCAATGCCTTGGTCACGGCGTCATGGACGTCGACGTCCTTTTCCGCGGCGTTGGCTTTCAATGCCGCGATCGCCCTGGTTGCTACGTTGCTGAGAAAATCCGCTGCATCGCGCCGTTTCACCCATGGTTCCTTCCTGTCGCGCAACGCGGCTGCCGCTTGTTCGATGCTATCCGCCATAGTGAATCCCTCCTGGTCGTCCATTGTACCCCCATGCCTCGGCATGCGCCAACTGGCAGCCGGCATTCTGTGTAAAGCCGTTGTCTCTCGGGGCGCGCTTGATTTGCATGCCGCCGCCGTTTCGGCTTGGCGCGATCTGCTTCATCATAGCGCGACTGATCGCGGCAGGGCGATGCGCTATGGCGGTCAAGCCGGACGGAATCGGGCAGTCCATCCATTGCCGAAGCGGGGTCGTATGACTGATCTATAAAAGTTGATTCCAGCGCGTCATGTTTCTACACTTGCGTTGCAGCGGGGATGGAACTTGATCGTTGCATCGCGACCATCGTCGTCATGGGAGCGCGGGGCGCGTTGCGCTTTTCGACGGTGATCCGGAGGGGGGGACGGCCTGGAAATGGCAGAAACCCGCCGGGCGCGCCGCGATGCGGCGAGGCAGACCGCTGTGCAATGGAAGTGGCGTTTGGGGCATGCAAGAACGTGCGCTGAACGAAAAGGAGGGAGTCGTTATGCGAAATGTCTGTGTTTTGCTCGTGTTGGCGTTGGCGTTGACAGGGTGCGCCGTCGGCAACAAAATCGATTACCGGTTGACCGGAGCCGCGATCCCCGTCGAGACGCAAAAGAAAGTGACCCTTGGCGTGCAAGATGCGCGCGAAGGCGTCGTGGCGGGAAAGATGAAAGAAAACTGCGTCGGCGTCAGTCGGGGCGGATATGGAAACGCCTTCAAGGTCACGACCAAATCGGGCAACCCCTTGGCGGTCGACATGGCCGATGCCATTGTCGCCGGGCTGAAGGAGAAGGGAGTCGCGGTGGAGTCTGTCGCGCTGACGCCGCTCATGAAGCGCGAGGAGGTTGTCGCCGCATTGACCGGACCGCGTGGCGATCGGGCGCTTCTCGTGACCATTGGTCAGTGGCGCAGCGATACGTATTTTTCGACCGATCTGAATTTCCAGTTGACGGCGGAAGTGTTGGACGCGAGCGGCGCCGCGCTGGCCAAGGAAACCATTCTCCACTCGGGCGCGGTGGCAGGTCCCCAGATCGCCGGCGGTTCCATCAAGAAGAACTTGCCGTTGCATTTCCGGATGGCCATCGAGAACCTGTTAGGCAAGCCTAGCATTGTCGACGCGCTCAAGTAGCGGGCATCCGTAGCGCATCCTGGTCCGTCAGGCGAAGCCATCTCGATCCGCGCGAAACGCGCCGTGATTTTTCGGGTTGAGATGGCTTCGCTTTTTGCGTTGTGGCTGGAACCTCTCCCCTCGGATGCGAGACCCCAGGCTGACGTTCTGCGCGACCTCGCCGGCGTATTCCGCGCCCTGGTCTTGTCATGTTTTGGGTTTGACAGCGCTTTCTTCGGGTTTTCGGTCGATATCGTGTTTTTTCAAGCGGTATTGCAGGGTTTTGTAGGTCAGGCCGAGGAGTTCGGCGGCCTCTTTGATGCGGCCTCCGGAACGGGATAGGGCCTGCTTGATGAAGTCTTCTTCGACGTCTTCCAGGATGATGCCGCCGGTTGGCAGATCGAATTGTCCGGGCTGTTGGGTGCGCTGACGCAGCTTTTCGGGCAAGTCGTCGAGCTTGATGACGTCTCCATCGCAGAGGATGAACAGCTGTTCCAGCGTGTGCTCCAGTTCCCGGACGTTTCCGGGCCATCGGTATCGGCGCATGGCGTCGATGACGCCGGGTTCGAGCGCGGGGACGGATCGGCCCAGGCGTTTGGCGAGTTTTTCGCGGAAATGAGCCACGAGCAGCGGCAGGTCTTGGATGCGGTCGCGCAGGGGAGGCAGGAGGATGGGCAGCACGTCGATGCGGAAATAGAGGTCTTCGCGGAAATCTCCGGCTTCGACGCGTTGACGCAAGTCTCGGTTCGTCGCCGCGATGACGCGCACGTCGACGTGGCGTTGCTGTGAGGAGCCGATGCGTTCGACGACGCCGTCTTGCAGGACGCGGAGCAGTTTGGTCTGGCTGTCGAGGCGCATGTCGCCGATCTCGTCGAGAAACAGGGTGCCGCCACTGGCGATTTCGAATTTGCCTTGACGGCTGGCGTCGGCTCCGGTGAACGCTCCTTTTTCGTGTCCGAAAAGTTCACTTTCGATGAGAGTTTCGGGGATGGCGGCGCAATTCACGACGATGAAGGGTTTGGCTTTGCGCGGGCCGGCGAAGTGGATGTGGCGGGCGACGAGTTCCTTGCCGGTGCCGGATTCGCCTTGGATCAACACGGTGCTGGCGACGGTGACGGATCGCCGGATGACGTCGAAGACTTTTTGCATGACGGGGCATTCGCCGATAATGTTGCCCAATGAGGAATCTGCCGCGACGAGTTCGCGCAGTTGCCGGTTTTCGCGGCGGAGGTCGCCGCGTTCGAGGGCGCGTTCGACGACCAGGAGCAGTTCGTCTTTGTCGAAGGGTTTTGCGAGGTAATCGGTTGCGCCTTCTTTCATGGCCGAGACGGCGGTTTTCACGGTCGCGTAGGCGGTCATGACGACGACTTCGATGTCCGGGCGCATGCGTTTGGCTTCGCGGAGCAAGTCGAGCCCGTCCATTTCCGGCATGCGCAGGTCCGTGAGCAGCAGATCGCGGGTCTCTTCGCGAAGGGAGTCGATCGCCTCGCGGCCCGAGGGAACGGCGCGAACTTGATAGCCTGCCTTGAGGAGAATGTCCGCGAGAATTTCGCGCTGTACGGTGTCGTCTTCGGCGATAAGAACGGTGGATTTCATGGGTGTCCCTCTGTCAATGGCAATGCAATCACCGCTTGGCAGCCTTGTTCCTCGCTGGAGTGGATTTCGATGATGCCGCCATGTTCTTCGATGATGCCGCGCGTGATCGATAGGCCCAGGCCTGTGCCGGTGCGTTTGGTGGTGAAGTAGGGATCAAACGCCTTGTCGAGGATTTCCCGGGACATGCCGGGGCCGTCGTCGCGGATTTCGATTTCGCAGGCGGCGTTCGATATGCGCGAAAAGAGCCGGACGCGTCCGGCCGCAGGGCAGGCTTCGACGGCGTTGATCAACACATTCAGGACGGCGCGGCGGAATTGTTTGGGGTCGAGTTGGAGTTCGACGTCGCGCGCCCGCAGTTCGGTCAACAGACGAACCTGGCGCGTCTCGGCGTCGGGGCGGATGAGGTCTACGCATTCTTGGAGGAGGGCGTCGATCCGGCACGGTTCCGGCTGAAGTTCGCGTTCTTTGGCGAGCGAAAGAAATCCCGAGACGATGTCTTCGAGGCGATCGACTTCCGTGCGGATGGTTTTGAGTTGGCGGATGGCCGCGTCCGATTCAGGCAGGTCCTCCACCGTGTCCATTGCGTGGCTGGAGAGCAGCTTGATCGCGTTCAAGGGATTGCGGACGTCGTGCGCGACGCCGGCGGCAAGCGTGCCCAGGGCGGACAGGCGCTGGGCTTGGCGCAGACGTCCCTCGACCATTTCCTTTTCGCGCAGCGATTTCACCATGCGATTGAAGGTTTGTTCGAGGGCCAGCACTTCGCCGGCGCTTTTGCGCACTTCGACGTCGGGGTAGTTTCCTTCGCTGATCTGCACGCAGGTTCGCGTCAGCAGGGTCAAGGGGCGCAGGGTGCGACCGATGGTGTAGACCATCAGGCCCAGCACCACGATGAACACCAGGGTGATCATCGCGAGGTATTTGTTGGTGAACGCGCGCAACACTTCTTGTTGCGGCGCAAAGGTGAGCGAAGCCGTCAGTTTTACGGGGCGATCGTTCAGCATGAAGGTGTGCTCGACGACTTTCGTGAGGCGTCCGTCGGCGGCGATCCGCAGCGATACGCTGTTGGGCTGCATTTCGGCCGCCTGGTTCAAGGTCAGCGGGACGTTTAGTTGCCGCGACACTTGCGAACCCAATTCCGTCAAATCCATTCCGGGGTTGTCGGTGAAGTGTAGCGCGATGTTGTCGGCGATGGCTTCGCTTTGTTTTTCCATTTCACGGACGACTTCGCGCGCGTAATGGAAACTGATGACGTACACCGCGCCGAATAAGCAGGACAACAGCACCGCGCAGAGCATGATGACGCGGACAATCAGCGATCGGCTCCACGGGACGTGTTGCGGCTCTTCGCTTGGGGGATTCGCGGAACGCGCGATATGGGCCGTTTCGGAACTCACGACGCGTCCTCAAACGTTCGGGTTGTCGGGGGTGGGGTTGATTTCGCCTTTGTAGACTTTCATCACCTCAAGGACGTCCATCCATACTTTGCGCTTGTCTCCGGGATTGCGCAATAGGTACGAGGGGTGATAGGTCACCCGCACCGGAATGCCCATGTAAAAATGCCAGCGGCCGCGCAATTTGCCGATGCCTTCCTCGGTTCGGAGCAAGGAACGGACCGCGTGCCGGCCCAGCACGCAGATCGCGCGCGGTTTGACCAGTTCGATCTGTCGCATGAGGTATGGTTCGCACAGTTCCGCTTCCTCGGGCAACGGGTCGCGATTGTCCGGCGGGCGGCATTTGAGGACGTTGCAGATGTAGACGTCCGAACGCCGCAGCCCCATGCCTTTCTCGATGATCGCGGTAAGCAGTTGGCCCGCCTTGCCGACAAAGGGGATGCCTTGCTGGTCTTCGTCGGCTCCCGGCGCTTCGCCCACGAAGACCAGCCGGGCCGCGGGGTTTCCGTCGCTGAATACGGTTTGCGTGCGGGTTTTGTGCAAGGCGCACTGGGTGCATGCGGCAACCGTCTGTTCGAGCGCCGCCAGTTCTGCGGCGGCTTCCGCCGGTTGCGCAAGCCAAGCGGCTATGTCCGGCGACACGCTGATCACGCCTCGCCGTCCTGCCGCGGTTTTCGCCAATTCCCGCGTCGCCGCGAGAAGGTCCTGCCAGCTATCCGTGTTCATAACGCTCTCGTTCACCGCGACAAATCGTCCTGTTGCAACGGCGCCTGGAGGCCGGTGGACACGGGAGACCGGTGTTCCCGCAGCGCTCCTGCCCAAACGTTGTTTCTCTTTCGCAAGAGGCGTCGAGGCGTCCTGCGTGGTCCGTCTGAGCGTAAAATGATACCACGCAGACGAGAAAAGCGGGTAATCCGCATTCCTGGGCGGGCCATGTCCGGATGGATAGGCCGCTTTTTGTGAAACTTCGCATCCTTGCGTTCGGATCGGGCGGAAGGGAAAGCGGTTTCTTGTGCTGCGGGCAATCTTCGGGGTAAAATCATCGCTGTCGTTATCCAGCTCTTTTCAGAATTGTGACGAACAAGGTCGGAGCGCCGTATGTCGTTGTCGGAAGAAGGATACGTTAATTACTTCGAGATTTTGGGCGTGGACGAAGCGGCCAAGCCTGGGGATGTTCGCAAGGAATATCGGCGGCGGATGAAGGATTTGGTCGCGGAGATCGCCCGCGTCGAAATCACGGCCGAGAGGCGCGCGCATTATCTGTTGGAAATGGCGAAGTTGAACGCCGCGCTGTATGTTTTGCGGGACGCCGAGTTGCGCGACACGTATTGGGAGAGCCGGCGACAGCTTATTGCGCTCGAGGAGGAGTGGCGCACGGCGTGCGCGGAGGGGGCGGATCGGAGCGACGCGTTGCGCCGCCAATACGACGGCAAAATCCGCGATTTTCTCGGCAAATACATCGAAGAAGCCATGTTGGCGGCAGGCCGAGACAAGGAAGTGGTCGAGAACAGTCATTGGGACGAGGCTCATGAACGGCATGCCTCGCGCATTCTTCGGTATTACCGACAGAATCTATATCAGCAGATTTTGGAGCGGCTTCCGTTTTCAGAGGTTACAACTCCTTGTATCGAGTGGGACGAGCGCGCCCGCACGGTGAGCGAGTTGTTGGCGGCCGCTCCGTAGTTCACGCGATCATATCCGGGACGGTTTGCTTCCCGCTGCATGCGGCGGCGGGAGCATGCCCGCGACAAGGAGAACCCTACACCGTGGCAGCACAGAGGAAAACGGCGCAACCTGTCGAGAAGGTTGTTTCGTCCGAAACCATCGCGCACGCGATCGCCAAGGCGGTCCTGGAGGGCGATATCGTCAATTTCCGGCTGTTGTTTCTGCCGTTTTCGCCCGCGCGAACGAGTTCTACGGAGCGGTTTGACGTTCCCAAGTACCGTTATCTGCTTCCTTCGCGGGAGATGGCCGCTTCTGCGGAATTCCAACGCGCCCTCCACAAGGTCACCGAAGCGGAAACGTGGCGGCACATCGAAAACGAACTGCGCGCGCTTCGCCCGGCGCAGCTTCCGTGGCAGTTGCTGCTCGAACTGGGCGATAATGCCGTCCGGCATGGAAAATACACCAGCGCCGCGCAGGCATACGAATCTCTTCGCGTGCGAGGGCGAATGCAGGAGGAGTTTTTGCGCCAAGCGGACGACGCCCTCGATGCGGGCGATATTCCCCGCGCGGCGCATGGGTATCTTGTCGCCACGGGGTTGGCGTATAACTACGCGGCGTTTCCGGAGCCTTTGCCCGCCGTGCCGGATTTCCAGACGCGCGCCTTGATGATTCACGGCGAATACCCTGTAACGCCGGATCAGTGTTTTGCGGCGCAGGATACGGAGCCGTTCGTGCGGGGGGGGCTGGCGTATCTATTGGCGGACAATGCCATTGCCGCCCGGCTGGACAAGCGTCCGATCGAAGTCCGTATCGCCATGCTGCAAGAGATTAACCGGCGGCGCGATCCCGATTGGGACGTGTTTGCTCGGCGGTACCGTGAAGCTTGCGCCATGGCCACGGCCCTCGGCAAGCGCCTCGAACAGGCCAGCCGCTCGCGTCCCATCACTCTGGAAGAGGAAATCGCCGCGCAGTTGGGCGAGGACCCGAAGCAGATTCCCGCCCATCTGCTGGGGCGCGTCATCGAAAATGGGGCCTGGTGGCAGTATCTCAAGGAGCTGGCATACGAGCACCCCGCTGGGGTGTTGTTCTTAGCAAGGCAAGTTGTGGGATCGGATGAGATACTGATCCCCCGGTTCCGCGCGGAGTCTTCGGCGCTCAAGGCGTTGGGCCTGGCTCCGGAATCATCCGCCGGTCCGGGAGTGGACGCGTAGGCGGGAAGCAGGACGTATGCCGTTTCGAATCGATATGCATATTCACACGCAGCGGCACTCGCCGTGCAGTTCGATTGATCCGGCGCGTCTCCTCCAGCAGGCCGAACGCATGGGGCTGGATGGCATTGTCATCACGGAGCACCATTATCAGTGGACGCAGGAGGAGATCGATAGGCTCATCGGCGAATCGCACGTGCCGGGATTGCGCGTATGGGCGGGGTTTGAGTACACCTCGACGCAGGGGGATTTTTTGACGTTCGGCCTGCCCGCGCCGGCGGCGCAGGCGTTTCCCCTCCGGTTGCAGCCGGAAGATTTTGCGGCGCGCGTGGTGGAAATGGGCGGGTTCTGCATCGCGGCGCATCCCACGCGGCTCGGCCTTGGTTTTGACGAACGCCTGATGCATCTGCCGGTCGCGGCCATCGAAACGCATAGCGTCAACTTGCAGGAGCACGAACAGCGACTGGCCGTTTCGTTGGCCTCGGCGATCGATAAGCCAAGCATTGCCGCAAGCGACGCTCATTTGATTCAGCATGTCGGCGTGTATGTGACCGAGTTCGCCATGCCCATACAAACCTTGGCCGACATGCAGGGCGAATTGATCCAGGGCAGGTTCCAACCGAGCGGCGGCCAATTGGCGCGGCCCGCCGCGCGCTAGAGTGTTGACGTGGACGATCGCAACGTAACCCGTCCGGACGCGATACGCGAACCGGCGTCCGTGCCGGAAGGGGACGGCTCTTCCCGGCAGGAATTGCGACGCGAGATCATCGAGTTCGGCAAGATGGTCGCGTGGTTCCTGGTCCTGTTCGTCGTGCTGCGCTCGTTCGTCATCGAATCGTGCGACGTGCAAGGCCAATCCATGCATCCTACGCTTCACAGCAACGATCGCATTCTGGTGCTCAAGCTGCCGCATCTGCTTGCGCGGCACTGGCCCTTGGGTGAATGGAACGCTATCCGGCCGGGCGACATTGTCGTTTTTGACAGCCCCGACAGCAAAAACGTCCGATACGTGAAGCGCGTGATCGCCCATGGTCCGGCCCCGCGCGTCTCCAAAGCCGCTCAAGCCGCCGACGGAGCCGCCACGGCCGAAACGGTGCACGTCGCCGTGGCGGAAGGCGCCGTTTACGTGAACAATCAGAAAGTGCAGGAGGATTATCCCCACGCCGATGCGCCCGCCGAAAAAAACGGGCGCGAAGCGGATGTTTATCTCAATCCGGGCGAATATTTCGTCA
>Ga0116159_1004630_pt1 | contig 11515 bp, 9 predicted proteins | sample AD_JPNAS1_MetaG_FD_89878 | JGI IMG/M metagenome (GOLD analysis project Ga0116159, IMG submission 89878) | Active sludge microbial communities of municipal wastewater-treating anaerobic digesters from Japan - AD_JPNAS1_MetaG | ecosystem: Engineered > Bioreactor > Anaerobic > Digestate | place...
AATCCCATGATGAACTTTTCCTTGATGTCGTTCAAATCTTTTGGGATCGGTACATAATGTGCCATTATTGACCTCCGATCTTGTTTTAGTGCGCGTTAAATACTGATTTGCTGATAGCTCCTGTACGGAGAATCGTGAAGATGAGTGCTGCGGTATAGCCGAGAAGCAGTCCCATTTGCAGGATCACGCCGTCTGTACTTGCGTTCAGAGCAACGATCGCATTGCTGAAAAGCGTCTTGAAAATACCGAGTGCCACTACGATAAAGAAGCCCTGGAAAGAAAGAGCGAGAAGCTGTTTGATCCAGTTCTTACCGATAGAAGCCCATTCACCGCTGTCCATCATGGTTGCCATAGGGATAGGTGCAATGCTGAGATACATAAACACCTCGATGATACGGCTTGCAAGTGTGATAACGATAGCGACTATCAATATCAGCACCCCAAGATGAACGATCAGGGAAATAAACCACACCGTCATCAGCTCACCCAAGCTCAGACCGCTGAGTGCCGACGGATTGATTGAGAGCGTGGAAGATAGATAATCTCCGGTCCCGAATAGTGTGGCAAGTCCATTGGAGCATACCGTTGTGCCAAACGAGAATAGTGCTGAAGCGATGTAATAGGTGTTGGCGACCAGTATTACACCGCACAAGGCTTTGATGATCCACTTGATAAAGATACTATCATCGAAGTCTTTGAAGTTATTTCCTCGCAGTACCATCTGTATCAGTTCATTCAGCAGGATAACTGTCAGAATGAAACCGCCGATAGGCACTACGACATTGTTGCAAAGCGTTTCGATAGTTGACCAGATCGTAGTTCCACCTGTACCGCCTCCGGTAAACTGTGACGGGTGCTGAGTTACGAAGTCATTGACAAGACCACCGCTGCCGCCTGATCCCGTAGTTTGCGAGAACGTATCGGACAGGAGGTCGGAAATGCCGTCAAACTGAGACTGGATGCCGTCCTTGAACAAGTCTTTACACCAATCCTCCAGTGCATCTATCGCATCGCTGATAATTCCCATTATTCATCACCTCCAATCGTGGGAGTGACTAAAGGTCTGTCATATTTGACAAGCTGCCGAAGCTCCAGTTTGGAGGGCAGAAGGTCACGGCAGAAATAAGCAGAGCCGAAGTGATTGCCCTTAGTGTAACATTCCATGTTCTGCCATGTGTGATAATCTATACGCCCGTCAAAGCAAAGCATCTGTATTCGATTTTCAAAGATCTGATACCGAGTTTTGCTTTGAATACTGTTCACGGGCAGGAGCAGAGCGAAGGGTTTCTGAAAAGAAAAAGCACGTTTCAGCACTTCATTCTTTTTGCTGAATGGGGGATTGGATACAAGAATGTCCCATTTTTCGGGTTCATACCTGAAAAAGTCCTTGCCCTCATTTAAGCTGCTTCGCTCCACTTCATAGCCCTGTTCCGAGAGTAACTGATAAAAGGCACTCCATTCCTCATCGAACGGACACCATATCTTCTTGTCTTTCGGAAGGAACTCCAATAGCGGTTCTACCGCATAGAATGGTGTATAGACCTCATCTCCTGCACTTGTGCGGTCAGCCGTCAAGTACCTGAAATTTCTTCCCATTCTGTCTTATCGCTCATACCCACCACAACCCACCGCTGAGCGACCTTTCGTAATTCTATTGGAACGGCATTATTTATATAGCGTTCAGCCGAGGTTTACGCTTGTCTCTTTCCTTGATTAGCCGTGTGTCAGATTACACCGCACCGGTCATCATACCCTCAAGAACAGGTACGAGAATGATAGCGAGGAGGATCAGACCAAGACCAGCCATAAGCTGCTTCATGCCCTGTGACTTACGACAGTAGGCATAAAGAAGTTTTCAACGAAACATTGTAAGACAGGTACAGCAAGCAACTTTATATTTAAAATGTGTAAATGTTCCTACTATCGCCATGATTATGTAAGCCGCACGGCAACAGCATTTACTTTTTCACAGAAATGGTGTAAAATAGAAGTATGAAGATAGAAGAACTAAAAGAAGGAATCAAAAATATCAACGAGCCAAGAAGAACTAGATATGGAAATATCCGGCATAAGCTCGAAGATATCATAATCATAGGACTGTGTACAGTAATATGCGGAGGAGAAGATTTTGCCGATATGGAGGCGTTTGGCAAAAGTCGTCAGGAATATCTGGCGAAATTTCTTGAACTTCCGAATGGTATACCGGACAGTGATACATTCAGACGAGTATTTGAAAAACTGAACCCGTCTGAACTTTCGTCATGCCTGATAAACTGGATATCAGCAGAACGTACGAAACGTGGAGTTGTGGCAATAGACGGAAAAACTATCTGCGGAAGTGGAAATGACAAGCATAGAGCATATCATGTGGTTAGTGCATTTGTAGCCGAAAATCAGCTTACCTTGGGCGAAATTTCTGTTGAAGAAAAGACAAACGAGATAACGGCTGTACCAGAACTTCTCGATTTGATAGATGTTGAAAAAGATATTGTAACAGCGGATGCCATGGGCTGTCAGAAGAAGATTGTAGAAAAGATCATTGAAAAAAAGGCGGATTATGTGATCGGTCTGAAACAAAATCAGCCTGCACTGTACAAGGATACCGAGGATTATTTCAATGAATTTTCCGCCGATATTCCTTCGAAAACAACACTTGATAAGGGACATGGAAGAATTGAAAAAAGGGAATATCAGCTCTTAACGGATTTATCATGGCTTGAACAAAAAGATGAATGGAAAGGTCTTAATGCACTTGGATGTGCAAGATCATCAATTGCTGAAAATGGTGAAACGCATGAATTTACGAGATATTTCATAACTTCGCTTACTGATCTTGATGCATTTGCCGATTCTGTGAGAAAGCATTGGTCAATTGAAAACCAGCTTCACTGGTGTCTTGATGTGATTTTTCGTGAGGACGCTTCAAGAGCAAGAAAGGATAATTCTCCGCTAAATCTCAATATCCTGCGAAAAACTGCACTCAATCTTGTTTCACAGGCTCAATATAAACGTATCAGCAAAAAGCGGTTAATGTTCAGGGCTGCTCTCGAACCCACTCTCTTTCTCGATATTCTTTTTGATCCCACTTCTGTTTCGCCGCAATAGTAAATGCTGTCGCCGTGATGTAAGCCATATTGTCTATTGACAAAAGATTATCAAATTGGTATAATAATCATAACGCTTGATTTGCATACACGTTTATGTATGGATTCAAGCGTAATATTATTTAGGAGGGCGAATATGAAGCCGATTTTTAAACGTTTGCTTTCAGGTGTTTTGAGTGCGACGATGACAGTAAGTGCTATACCTATTGTTTCAGCTCATGCCGAAGAAAGTGCAGAACCATATCCTTACACGATGTTCGCCGCATCGAGCGAAGATGGAGCTATTACTGTTAATGCAGGAAATTTTTGCGTAAATGGAAATGTTGCAACCAACGGCACTATCGTTTCAAGCGGTAATATGAACATTAACGGCACAAGAGCAGAGAATGCTGATGAGTCCATGATTTTTATCTTTGGCAAGATCGATAGTCAGTATTTTTCGTCTTCTAATGTTGATGAACATGATGAAGACTATGCACTTGATGAGCTGAATATCAACATCAATGTTCCGACTGAGGTTCAGGGTGAAGCTACTCTGACAGGCAATATTAACATCAACAGTGCTTTGAAAGCATTGGAAGATGTCAATCTCTATGGAGAAGTAAAGAATACGAATGATTCGGTTATTTTCTCTAAGTATGGCGATATTGTCATTGACAGTCAGAATGTCAACCTGAATGGACTTGTTTATGCTCCGTTCGGCAGCGTAACTATCAATGCTCAGAATCTTAACCTCAACAATGTGGTTATCATCGCTGAAAGTATTGTTCTAACCTGTCCGAATGTAAATGCAAACAACAGCAGTAATGCAAGCTCGTTTGTGGGGACTACATCTGATCCATTGGATATTCCCTATGATGAATGGTCGTACATGAAGGACGAAAATGAGAATGATTTCCCAGATTTCTTTGAAAATCCTGATAATTGGAGACTTCTCAAGGATACTGATGGTGATCAGCTTCCCGATTGTGTAGAACAGTTCATTGGAACAGATGCTATCATTGTTGATTCAGACAGTGATATGCTTGATGATTACTATGAAGTGTTTGTAACTGGTACTGACCCTGTTCTGCCCGATACAGACAATAATGGAGTTGCTGACGGTGATGAGGATTTCGACACCGACGTTCTTACCAATTATCAGGAATACGTTCAAGGTACATCTCCCTGGGATAGTGATTCTGACTGTGATGAGTTAAGGGATGGTGATGAGGTTAACATCTATAACACTAATCCTTTAGAGCCTGATACCGATTTTGATGGGCTATCTGATTCTGATGAAGTAACTCTTGGCACAAATCCTAACCTCCCTGATACAAATGGTGATGGAACTCTTGATGGTCAAGAAAGATTTGGTCAAACTTATGTATATGATGTTTCGGCAGAAGATTGTGCAGTTGAGCAGGTCATTGTTTCTATGGAGGGTACAGGAAATCTTCAGAATACCATGTCTATAGATAACATCATGGACAAAGATGTTATTTGCAGTGGCGTAGTTGGACTTGTTGGAGTACCGTTCTCTATTGAAACCACATCTAATTTTGAAACTGCTACATTGTCTTTTAAGATTGATCAGTCTAAATTAGGAGATACAGATTTTAATGACCTTCTTTTCTTATGGTATGACGAGGATAATTACCAATTTGTTGAACTTGAAACGAACTATGATGAAGAGAATAGCTTAGTGAGCATTCAGACGACACATTTCAGCAGATATATGGTCGTCGATAAGTATCAGTGGTTTGAAGCGTGGGCTGTTACATTTGATTACAATCCAGGCGAAGAAGGAACACATGGAGAACCTGATGTCTATCACAATACAGTATTAGCAATTGATTGCTCAGGTAGCATGGATAGCTATGATAGAATAAGTATCAGATCAGGAATTGATTCACCATATGAAGCGCTACATCGTTATACTTGTCAAAGAATTGAAGCTGCTACTCAGTTTATACAAAATATGAATAGTATCGATAAATCGTCTGTAGTTCTTTTTACAAGTAGTGCAAGTACGGCACAATCAATGACGAATAATAAGGAAGATTTAAAACTATCTTTACAGAACATCACAAGTAGTGGCGGAACAAGTTTTTATGCTGCATTAATCGAATCTTATAACGCTTTTGAAGAAAACACAATCGGTGCTTATTATACTAATAATAGAATAATACTTCTTTCGGATGGAGAAGATGGTGATTATACTAATACTATTAGTTTATTAAATTCCATTTATGGCGAAAACAGCAATGATAACAGAAAGTCAATTAAAATATACACAATAGGTTTAGGATCATCGTATGATTCCAGACTCGAAGAAATCGCCACTATTTCACACGGCGAATTCTTCAAAGCATATACTGCTTCTGATCTTGTAGATATTTATACTGAAATCGGAATTGGTGGAGACTTTGATACTACTGATACTGATGGTGATGGATTGTATGATGCGGTTGAAACAGCTGGAATTAGGATTCAGAATGGTATGGTTCTAAAAAACAATCCTGAAACAGATATATTTTTTTCCAATCCCACTGTATCTGATACTGATCACGATGGACTCAAGGATGGTGAGGAAATAGATCCTACTATTCGTCGCAAGCATACATATTGGTGTGCTCCAGAAATAACGGTTGATGGTGGTTATTATTTCTTTATGAAATCAAATCCAGGGGATAAAGATTCGGATGGCGACGGAATAGTAGACCCGTACGATGAAGCACCGTTAGAAATTGAATATGACCCATTAGCGCCAACAAATGTTGAATCAGTTGAATTTATCAGCATACCTTCCGATCATTCTGGGCAGCCTGATTTTATAATCAGTCTTGTAAAATCCAAAATGTATAGTGACAAAATCTTTTTTGCAAATGCAACAGGTATAAAAAACACAGGAGGATTTTTAGTCACCGACGATTTGAAAGATGAATTAGATAGCCTTGAAAGAGGATATCAAAGTCACTTTTTTGCGACATGGGCAAGCACCAATGAAGCGGCTGCTCACGCTGCCAAACAGGAAACAGATCAGCTCGTATCACGCTATTTCGATTATGGAAGTACTGCATATTACGGATGCTGGGCTTATAATTATCAAGCAGAGTTATCATTATTGAATTATTATTCCGAGATTGTAAACAAAGCATTACAGGCATATATGGTTTATGCGACTATTGTCAATATCTATCAGACAAGGATGCTTGCTGTTGAACAACAATCCATGACACTTTCAGAATCAGAATATTCAGCTACTGCCGAAACTATTTCTAAAGGAACATCGAGCTTGAACAAATATGGAATTGACGTTGAAAACCTAAATTTCAGCGAAACAGTTTCAGGACATATAAACAGACCATACCAAGAATCTAAATTGCTTGCAAATGAAATAATTGAATCAGCAGCTCCAATTCCCGATCCGCAAGGAACAAATGCCCTGTTTTGGAAAGTCGATGGAACTTTTAATGGTAGCGTTGGCTATTATGAACTGTTAGTAGACCCAGCAACAAATTGTGTATGGCATTTTGTTTATAAGTCTTATTAAGGAGTTGCTGAATGAAAGAATTAATATACAAGCATAGTACTCATAGTCTTAATTACGCTGAAAGATGCAATGTAAACAGCTACTCATTAACCATATTTTTTTTGGAATTGATATTCGATTATGATACTGATTCACTCATTGGTGTTCAGGGATTTTTGCCATTACTTAAAGCAGAACGATGTGGAATTCAAATTCCTAAATCTACTAAAGGAATATACCAACTAACTAACATTGATAAGACTAAAATAAAAAAAGGAAATATATACGACTATTTTTCAGTTGTCGGAATATCCCAATGTGATAATAACAAGGTAAAAGTTAAATATGACGAAAAGAAAGGAGTAATTGAGCTTGATATACTTTCTACAGGTAATGATGAATCTTTCATAACTGTTAGTAAAAATCTCGTATGTTCAGTTGATAATACTGGAGTGTTACTGAGAGTGTATATCAAGCCAGACTATTTTACAAAATAATTATTCCACAAAGTATATGTGATTAGTTCTTTTGCAGACGTTTTAATATTTTCGCTAAAGGCAAATAGATTTTTCAAAATTCTATAGCCTATTGGCACACTCAAAAACCGTCCCACACAAGTCATAATCGGAATTGTGGAGCATACCACAATCAGCAGATACCCTATTGGGACTGAATAGTAACCGCAAGCTCTCGGAAACGCTCGGCAAGCGTTTCTGAGGGCTTTTCTTTTCAGCGGTTAGTTTTCCGCTCCGCAGGCTCGGACGGTGCTGTGTGGCATTTCCGTTCGCCTGACGGGTATCATCAAGCAGAGGTCGGCTCGGTGATGCCGTTGCGGATTTCATACTCACGCACACGGCGGTAAAATGTATTTGCCGACATATCCATTCTACGCATAAAGTCCCTGCCCGTGATGTGCTTGGCTCTCCATTCCCCATAGAGCTGCCCGAACCTCGTCCAGTCGGTGGGGATAGGCTTTCTGCCCGTGTACTTGCCCTGTGCCTTTGCAATCTCGATTCCCTCACGCTGCCGCTGTTTGATCTGCTCCCTTTCAAGCTGAGAGAGGGCAGCGAACACGGTCAACATGAATTTGCCCGCAGGCGTGTCGGTGTCGATGCTCTCCTTGTGGCTGACGAGGGTAACACCTTTTTCATTGAGGGTGTCGATGATATTCAGCAAGTCCTTTGTCGAACGCCCCAGACGGCTGATGCTCTCAACATAGAGGGTATCGCCGTCACGCACATAATCAAGCATTGCCCTGAGCTGAGGGCGGTCTGCGTTTGCCCCTGACAGCTTTTCAGAGAAGATACGGTCAACCTGATAGTCGCACATAATCTCCTGCTGACGGGCGGTTTCCTGTCTTTCCGTAGAAACACGGATATATCCGATTTTGCTCATACATAAATCCTTTCTTTATTCGAGGGTGTCTTTCTTTCTGTTTTGCGTGAGTTTCTTCTCCCGATACTGCCTGTTACGCTCCTGCTGTTCCTTGTTTTGGAGATAGGTGCGTACCTGTCGGGTGTACTGCGATGCCGCCGTCTGCCGTCTGATAAAAGCGTTATGTTCGGGAATAAGGGCATTGGACTTGCTTTTCAGCTCGATGAGCCGTTGCTCCAAATCGCTCTGCTTGGGCGGTTTGCCCTTGATGAAGTAAGCCTTGATATGCTCGGTGATATACTTGTCTGCTTCTTCATAAGCGTCAATGGCGGCAGCGTTCTTTTTTCGGAAATGCTTTTGCGTGAACGCTGAACGCCCTTGATACTCGTTGTAGGTTGCAGAGTGCTGAGAACGCTGTTTCATCATCTTGATAAGTTTATCAATGCCCTTGATTTTCTTATCAAGGGCGGCAAGCTCGGCTGTATGGTCATCGGGGTGCTGAACATTCCAGAAAAAGCCCTTGAGATCGTCAAGCGATGTGATGCCCCCAGCTTCAAGGTCTGCAATGATTTTGTCGCAGTCACGCATACCTCGGATACCTGCCCACACATCTACTTTCTTTTCAGGTGCTTTACTTTCGGTCGGCTTGGGTGTGGTCGGTTCGCCCGTATCGTCAAGGTGTACGCCAAATGCTTTAAAAAATTCTTCATCGGTGGGCGGCTTATACACATAATCGCTCTTTGGTGTGGTCGGCTGTGTCGGGGTAATACTCGGCTTAGGCGATGTGGTGGGTGTCGGTGTCGGCTTAGGCTCGGTCTTGGGTGCTGAAATCTGCTTGGGCGGTTCGATGAGCATTTCGGGAGTAATATTCGCCGCTGACAATTTTTCCTGCATTTCCGCTATCTGCTCTGCAATGCGTTCGGCGGTGAAGTCTGCGCCCAGCGTGTCGGCTCTTGTAAACTTCTGTTGCCCCTCGCCCGAAAGCCTGAATTTCAGCTTGACTTTGTTGCTCGGCTTATACACATATTCGATACCGCACTCACGGCATTTTTCAAGAAAGTCCTTGAAGTCACGGCTGTACAGCATGACCTCTGCAATTTTGATACGGAGCTTGTCTTTCCACGACTTGCCTGCCTTTTGCATTTCATGCTCAAAATGCGTAACGCCCTTTGCTTTCGGCTCAATGACAGAAATGCCGTGTTCCTTGCATAGCTCGTCTGAAATTGCTCGTAGCTGCGCCCATGACCTTTCTTTAACCTTGCCTTGATTATGTTCCGTTGTAAAACTAAGTCCGTTGTAGAGATTTGTGTTATTGAAAATGATGTGGCAATGCAGGTGCGATTTATCATTATGAACGGCAAGCACATACTGATAATTGCCCTGCAAAAATCTGTCGCACAATTCCTCTCCGATATGCAATGCCTGTTCGGGTGTCACTTCATTCGGTGCAAAGCTCTGTACTATGTGGTGGGCGAGGATTTGTGTCCGTCCTGTGCCTTGCTGTCGGACGGCTCGGAAGTCGGCGGCAGCACCTCGGCTGTCGGCTCGGCAAGCATAAGACTGGACATATAAACCGTCGATGGTCTTATCTGCTCTGGTGATGTAGTCAAGTGCCGCCCAGTCTGTTGCTTTGATTGAATGGATAGAAGTGTATGCCAAATCTCGTTTACCCCTCTCTTTATCTCGGAAATGTCCTCGGCATAAATGTGACCTGTGCTGTATAGGCGAATGAGTATCTGATTGATATTGCTCCCGATGCGTTTCATCAGCCTGTTGGTTTCAGAAATATCGCTGTTGTCGGGAGTGAGATCAACCCTCGCCCGAACGCAGTCACGGATATACTCTGTTTTGTTCTTATACCCGAACTGCTCACACTTGGAAAAAATATCCTGCATTTCCGATTCCGTAAAGCGTACATTCAGCGTGTAAGACTTCTTCTCCCTCCTGCGTTTCAGATACTTCCGTTCGCCCTCGGTGAGCTGGCTCTCGTCCTTGTCGGCAAGGCTCTTGTCAAGGTCGGCTCTGACCTCTTGGTCAAGTGCGTGATTGATAGCTCCCTCGTAGGTCATACCCGATGTTTCAAAGGTCTTAGGCTTGTGCGGTCTGCCCCTTTTCTTTTTCTCCGTATTCATGGTAGTATCTCCCTTGTGAGTATTTCGGCGTTAGCCGATTTTATTTGACCGCTGTGCGGTCATTTACGGGGCTTGGGGTGTCCCCAACAAGCATTGGTATTTTCGTCCGTGTGCGGCGCAAAATACTATGCTTGTTATTTTTGTTGCGCTGTTGCGCGTTTTTTCGTCTGCGTGATTTGCTTATCCGCAGACTTTCGCTGTTGCCCCAGCGAATTGGAGCTATGCGACTTTCTCTCCGCCGCATTGGTCGGCGGTGTCATTTCTCGCTCACGCTCCTGCGTGATGCTCTCCATGTCATCATCATCAATATTTTAATCGAGGTCGGCGCAGTATCAGCGCAGTCTGTGCGGCAGTCTTATGAAAAATATCCTCTACTATACAACCGAGGATTTTGAGATTTGGGCAAAGAAATCCGCAAAAGTTTACACTTTGTTCATGACGGTTCTACCTATCGCATAAATTCAACAGCGGATTTTTATTCATATCGCAGAGAGGTCAAGCTATCTTTGGTCATATCCTCTCGTCAAAAATCTTCATAGCGGACAGGGGCGATATGGTGATATGCTCGGTCTGCATTTTTGAAAAATCCCCATAACAATTTGTTGAACTGGATAATTTCAATGGAACGGAAAGTTTGAGCGCAATATCAATAGACAGAAACGGCGTATCTGCGCTATAATATTATCATAGGGCATTGGCTCTAAATCCAAATCAAAGTGAGGTGATGTGAATGGGTAAGAAAGCTAAGAACGAGGTCGATGAGAAGTCCGCTGCTGTTATCACGGACGCTGTGCTTGCGGAGAATGATAAAAAGCTGAAAGACCTTTCCGCTTCTATTCAGAATGCTTTGAAGCGTAAGCATAAGATCATCATGGAAACCAAGCTCTACACCTACGGGCAGCTCTCGGAGCTTTACGGCGGTATCGAGGGGCAGGCACTTCTCGATGCGGTGACAGCGGAGCATACGCTAATCGGCAAGTTGACAGCAAGCGGAATGAGCATTGCCGACATTGAGGGGCTGGCTGACAGTCCTGCCGTGAATGTGTCGGGCAAGAATAGCTCCCATACTGACAACAGCTATTCCCATTATGCCGACAGCGAACAGATTGACGGACAGACTTCCATGTTCTGATAATTCGTCCATACGGATTTATATATATCCGACAACAGAATGATAGCTGACGGGGCGGCAGCAATGCCGTTCCGAACGGCTATGAATATGAGGGTAAAAGATAAAAAGCGATGCCCTCTGACCTAAAAGCATAGATAGAGACAAGCTAAAGGAGATAAATTCGCTATGAATGAGAATACAACTGCCGCTGTTGCGGTATCGGAAAGTGTGTCCGAGTATCATATCGGGCATACGATTTACAGAGTAAAGACCGTCTTTA
>Ga0116159_1004634_pt1 | contig 11502 bp, 8 predicted proteins | sample AD_JPNAS1_MetaG_FD_89878 | JGI IMG/M metagenome (GOLD analysis project Ga0116159, IMG submission 89878) | Active sludge microbial communities of municipal wastewater-treating anaerobic digesters from Japan - AD_JPNAS1_MetaG | ecosystem: Engineered > Bioreactor > Anaerobic > Digestate | place...
CCGGATGCCGTAGCCCCGCCCGTCGGGAAGGTCGGGTGCCGGAGCCGGCGCGTCACAGGAAACCCGCTCGACGGCATACGCGTCCGTGCTGGCATTGACGTCGAGACCGAGGATCTGGATGCCGAGCGAGCGAGCGTCGTCGAGGATGAGCCGCTTGGGATACATGCCGGGGTCGTGGGTGAGCACCCCGGCGAGGAAGGCAGCCGGGTGGTGGGTCTTGAGCCACGCCGATTGGTAAGTCGGCAGGGCGAAGGCCGCTGCGTGAGCCTTGCAAAAGCCGAACGACGCGAAGGCGCGCAGGACCTCCCAGATCCGCTCGACGTCGTCGGTGGAGTAACCACGCGCGAGGGCAGCGGGCCGCCACCACGCCAGGACCTGCGCCTGACCGTCGACCGACCCCATGGCGCGCCGCACCTCGTCGGCCTGGGCGAGGGTGACGCCGGTGGTCTCGGCAACGATCTTGAGCACTTGCTCGTGGAAGACGACGACGCCCTCGGTCTCTTGGAGCGCGGGAATGAGCGTGGGATGGAGATAGTCGGTGGGCGCCCACCCGTGTCTGGCGTTGAGGAACGGGACGATCATGTCGGACTTGACCGGCCCCGGCCGAAACAGCGAGATGTCGATGATGAGGTCCTCGAACCGCTCGGGTCCGAACTTGCCGATGAGCTCGCGCTGGCCCGGACTCTCGATCTGGAAACACCCCAGCGTGCGCGTGGTGCGGATCATCCGGAAGGTCGGTGCGTCATCGAGGGGCACGTGGGTGGAGTCGTCGAGATCGACGTGGACGCCGTCGACGCGGGCGACCTCGGACACGGCATACGCCATCGCCGACTGCATCCGGATGCCGAGGATGTCGAGTTTGAGCAGCCCGAGGATCTCGACGTCATCCTTGTCGAACTGGCTCATCGGGAAACCCAGCCAGCTCGCCTCGACCGGAGTGCGTTGCAGCAGAGTCGAATTGGACAGGATGACGCCGCACGGGTGGAGCGCGATGTGCCGAGGCAGCCCGTCGAGACGCTCGACGAGGTCGAAGAGCAGGTCGTAGCGGGCCGACCCCAACCCGGTGACCCGCAGCTCGGGCAGGTCGGCGATGGCCGACCGGGCGTGACGGGCGGAGATATGCGGGAACGCCTTGGCCATCGCATCGACCTCTCCTGGAGGCAGGCCGAGGGCGGCGCCGACGTCGCGGATCGCATGGCGGACCCGATAGGAGTCCATCATCGACACGCACGTGACTCGCTCACCTCCAAACCGGGCGAGGACCTTCTCGTAGATCTCGGTGCGCCGGGCCGACTCGACGTCGATGTCGATGTCGGGCAACTGAGCCCGCAGCGGCGTGCAGAACCGCTCCATGAGCAGGTCGTAGCGGATGGGGTCGACCCCGGAGATCCCGAGGAGGTAGTTGACCAATGACCCGGCTCCCGACCCTCGGGCTGCGACCCGCACCCCCAGATCACGGATGAGGTCGGTCACGGTCGCCACGGTGAGGAAGTAGGTGGCATAGCCCAGCGTCGCGATGACGTCGAGCTCGTCCTCCAGCCGCGAGCGCACCCGAGTGAGCTCCGACGCAGTCGCCTCGGGGTAGCGCCCGACGAGGCCCCCGTGGCACCGCGCCGCCAGCACCTGCTGCGGGTCGTCGTCGACCGCGAGGCCGAGCTGGGTCTGCTCGGGCAGGTGGATCCCGCCGATCCCGAGGTCGATCGCGGGGTCTTGGATGCACTCGGTCGCGAGCGACATCGTCGTGGCGACGAGTGCGTCGGCGACCTCACGGGTCGCCGTGGTGCCACCGGCGAGGCCCGGGCCCGAGGCCTGCGCGATGTCGCGTGCGAGGGCGAGCATCGCCGGAGTGGGCGCGAGATGCCCGGCCGTCGTGACTCGGTCGAGATGGCGCACGTCGAGCATGACCAGACGTCGCGCGGCGTCAAGAACGTCGACCGTGGCTGCCTCCTCCGGGTCGGCATGCCTGACCGCCGCGGTGAGGACGACGGGTATGCCGGTGTCGCGCCCGAGCGCGAGGGTGCGGCCGGCCTGACCGAGGCTGCCAGGTGTGCCTTCGGGCCCCCCGTGACAGACCGCCTCGAGGACGACAGCCCCCCGAGGCAGGGCGGCCTGCCATCGGGCGAGGGCGGCATACGCGGCGGCCTTGCGGCGGGCGAGGACCGCTCTCCCGACGTCGGAATCCGGGCCGAGGAGGACAACGAGCGGGGACGGGCCATCGTGGCCGGTGGTCATGGCCTCGGCGAGGAGGTCGACGGTGAGGCGGGGTTGCCCCCGCTGGCCAGACAAGTGCACGTCGGTGACGAGCCGGCACAGGCGCGCCCACCCTTCGCCGGGCGCGAGCCCGGCATTCATCCCGCGGGCCAGGACGGTCACCCGCGGCAGCCGGTCGTCGCGCAACGCCCCGCCCCGGGCCGGGGTGCGCACGCGGGCCTGCCCGGGTGGCCGAGGCTCCGGCGCGACGGCAAGGTCGACTCCGAGGATGGGAGCGATGCCGGCATCCGCGCACGCCTGGACGAACCGCACCGCGCCGTAGAGCCCGTCGCGGTCGGTGAGGGCGAGTGCGGGTTGACCGTAGGCCGCTGCGCGCGCCACGAGCGCGGCGGGGGTCGAGGCGCCGTATTGCATCGAGTACCCGGACGCGACGTGGAGGTGGACGAAGGTGTCCATCCCGGTCAGCCCGCCGCGGAGTGGGTATGCCGTGCGCTCCCACCCCGCGAGGCCGGGGAGAGGTAACCCGGGAGGGCAACCACCTGGGGCACGCCCAAGGTCTCCTGGACGAGCTCGACGAAGAGCTCGACCTGGCGCAGGAGGTCGTCGGCCTGCCGGGCGGACACCGTCGCCTCGCCGCGTTCGAGCAGGGCACGTCGACTGGCTGAGGCGGCGAAGAAGGTCGCCCACTCGGACAGCTCGGGTGCCAGCGTGGGCAACACCTCCCAGACACTCCGCGGCCGGGACCATCCCGAGGGCGTCGACCGGGCCGCGAGGACAGCGGCCGCGGCTCGGAGGGCACCGAGGTGGGCGTGGACGTAGCGGTCGGCCGTGACGTCGGCGTGACTGGCGTGCTGGAGGCTGGCACCGGCGCGGTCGAGCAGCTCGACGACAGTGCTGGAGGTCGTCGGACGGGTCGCCATGTCAGTCCACCACCCGGGTGAGCTGCCAAGGCGGCATACCGGAGGCGTCGAAACTCAACTCGACGACAGCGACGGCGGAGTCGGGCCGCACACTGGCCTCGACCCGCCAGACGTGGCGCTCACGGGCAGCGGCTCCGATCCCGTGCGGCTCGCCGGGAGCCGGGTCGAGGGCTTCTCGCCACCACGCCCGGCGTTCTTGCCACTGGGCGATGACCGAGCGCACGGCATACCGCCGACCACGCCAGACAAACCCGATAGGCACGATCGGTGGCACGATCGGTGCTGGCTGTGACGACTCGGACGGCCCCATCTCGGGGTGACGACGGAGTGCCTGCGATGGATGGACCGATGTGTGCACGGTGAGCGGTGCGGCATACCGACGCGTCACGAGCGAGCCCCCTTTGGGTGCAAAAGTGACCTCACGGTCACGACCGGGGCGGACTCGACCCATCCGCAGATATCGGGACGACTCACGTCTCCGCCGTCTCGATCTCGGAAAGCCCCGCGAAGCTTCTCCGACCGAGAATCGGACACGTGTTCGACTCTGACGACCACTCTAGCGGTGGGGTCGGACACCCTGTCAAGCCGTGGATTGGCGGGCTGCACGAGGCCGACTGGAGCTGCCGTCGCCACGGGACGCCCGGTGACGAGGTGGCTGACTCGTGAGCGTCGGCGGTGACTTCTAGAGTGACGCCATGACCCTAGAGCCACCGTCGGACACCCTTCGCCATCCTGCCGTCGAGCGCGTGGCTGCCTCCCTCACCGCCGCGGGCATCGCGCCGCGGATCACGGTCCTCGACGGGGCCGCACGCACGGCCGCGCTCGCGGCGGCATATCTCGGGATCGACATCGGGCAGATCGCCAACTCCTTGGTCTTCCGGATCCTCACCCAGGACGCTTCGACCGACGCCGACGAACCCCTCCTCGTGCTCACCTCGGGCGCGCACCGGGTCGACACCGCGGTCGTCGCGACGGCGATCGGGGTCAGGGCTTTGGGGCGCGCGGACGCCGACTTCGTCCGTGACCGCACCGGTTTCGTCATCGGCGGAGTCGCTCCGGTCGGACACCTCCACCCCGTCCGCACGCTCATCGACGTCGACCTTGCCGACTACGACGAGATCTGGGCGGCAGCCGGCCACCCCAATACCGTCTTCCCGACCACCTATGCGCAACTCGTGTCGGCGACCGGGGCCGAGCCCGTGACCGTGACCGTGACTGCGTGACGACGGAGCGACCTCACAAGAGACAAAACTAGGTACGAATACGGATACCGTCACCGCCGTCGACATGAGACCGTAGGCGTGGTCAACACGACGGCGTCGATGATGGCTCAGATCCGACAGGGGGTGATCTGAGACTTCGTCGGCGCCGTTCGTGCGTCCTGCGCCAAGAACGCCAGGGCTGGTCTGCACTTGTTACCGTCTTGTTGCGCTCCGCGAGCGGCCAGTGGAATTCCTCCGTGGCTGACTGACGTTCACTCAGCGGTGAGCACCAGGCTCACCTCATGCGGGAAAGAGAAGGACACGATGGGTGCAGAAGTCCTGCCCTGGGTCTTCACGTCGGGCTGGGCCAGCGGCATCAATGCGTATGCCGTCGTGCTCATGATGGGACTGGCTGAGCGCGTGTTCCACGTCACCGGCATCCCCGACGCGCTTGCCCGGACCGACGTGCTCATCGGTGCGGCGGTGTTGTTCGTCATCGAGATGGTCGCCGACAAGATCCCCTACATCGACTCGACGTGGGACTCGATCCACACGGTCATCCGACCGGCGGTCGGCGCCACCCTCGGCTACCTCTTCGGCCACGAAAACTCCGACCTCAACGCGGCCTTCATGGCGGCGACCGGCGGCTTCGCCGCGCTGGCCTCGCACCTGGTCAAGGCCGGCACCCGCGCCGCCGTCAACACCTCCCCCGAACCCGCGAGCAATATCGTCGTCTCGACCGCCGAGGACGTCACCGTCGCCGCGGTGGTGGCCACTGCCTTCGCCAACCCGTGGATCGCGGCCGGGATCGCCGGCTTCCTGCTCGTCGTCGGCGCGGCCATCGTCATCGTCCTGCTCAAGCGCGTCCGGCGCTTCAAGTCCCGCTACGACGCGTGGGGCGAGCGGTTGACCTCCGGAGCAACGAGCGCAGCCGGCTCCTTCCGCGAACCTCCCGCGCGTCGAGGTGACACGGTGGCTCTGCCCCAGGGCGGGCCCGACCCCAAGCCCACGAGCCGCGCGCCCTACGACCAGGCCGACGACAGCCGTTGACCACTCCCGACCTCCAGGGTCAGGCCGGGGCAGTCGCTCCCCACTGAGCGGCCTCGAGGCCGAGGTTGTCCCACACCTGCAGCGTCGCGGGCGAGCGATTCATCGTGATGAAGTGGATCCCCGGAGCGCCCTCGGCGAGCAGCGACTGGGCGAGTTCGGTCGCGATCTGCACGCCGACCTCGCGGACCGCAGCAGGATCACCGTCGACTGCCTCCAGCCGCTCGGCCACCTCCTTCGGCACCGGTTGACCGGACAGCTCCGTCATCCGGGCCAGCTGCCGCACGTTGGTCACCGGCATGAGCCCGGGGATGATCGGCAGTGGCCGCCCACGGGCTGCGACCCGATCGCGCAATCGGAGGTAGGCGTCGGTCGTGAAGAAGAACTGGGTGATCGCAAACGCCGCCCCGGCATCGGCCTTGCGGACCAGCACCTCGGCATCGACATCGAGGCTGGGGCTCTCTGGATGGCGATCGGGGAAGGCTGCCACCCCGACCGTGAACGGCCCCAAGCGCCGGATCAGCTCGACGAGCTCCTCGGCATGGTCGAGACCGTCAGGATGGGACACCCACGGTTGGTCGAGTCCGCCCTGTGGATCTCCACGCAGCGCGAGGATGTTGCGCACGGCGCCATTGGCGTAGTGGCCGATGATGTTGCGCAACTCGCTCACCGAGTGCCCCACGCAGGTCAAGTGCGCCATCGGGGTCATCGTCGTCTCGCGGGCAATCCGGTCCGTCACCCGGATCGTGCGGTCACGACTCGCGCCGCCGGCACCATACGTCACGGACACAAACGTGGGCTGGGTTTTCTCCAACCGCCGGATCGTCTCCCACAGCAGCGACTCCCCGGCATCGTCTTTCGGCGGGAAGAACTCGAAGCTGATCGCAGGTCGCGGCCCGGCCAGAGCATCCGGGATCGAGCGCACGACGTGCTCCGGACGACGCAACGACGACATACCTTCAGCCTACGGCCGTCAGACCGCCGTCCTCACGGAGGCGCGGCGGTCGCCGGGGTTAGGCTGGGCGGACGACATCGGCGCCTCCGGGGAGCTTTCCCGGGACGCGCGCACCCGGCATACCTTGTCTGCGGAAGGGCCCTCGTGACCACCCCGACCACTCCTCTCGATCGAGAGGACGTGCGCGCCCGCGTCCAGGCGGAGGTCGTCGCCGAACTCGCGCGCCAGCGCCAGGTGCTCGCCGAGGTGGGGCCCGACCTCGATCCGCTCGTCGACTCCGTGCGTCAACTACTCACCGGCGGCAAGCGGCTGCGAGCGGCCTTCGCCTACTGGGGTTATCGCGCAGCTGGCCACCCAGGCTCGGACGCGCTCATCCGCCTCGCGACTGCCATGGAGTTCTTCCAGGCGGCCGCGCTCCTCCACGACGACGTCATGGACGGCAGCGACACCCGGCGCGGTATGCCGTCCGCTCACCGCGCCGTGGCGGCGATCCACACCGAGTCCGGCTGGTCTGGTGACAGCGGTCGATTCGGTGAGGCGACCGCGATCCTCGCCGGTGATCTGTGCCTGCAGTGGACCGATGAGCTGTTCTCCACGAGCGGCCTCCCCGCAGGCCACCTCATGCGGGCTCGCGGCATGTTCGACCGGATGCGCACTCAGCTCATGGGGGGCCAATTCCTCGACGTCCTGGAGTCGGCTCGGGGATGGGATGGCCTCACGACCGACGAGCGACTGGCCTGTGCGCGACGAGTCATCCGCTACAAGAGCGCCAAATACACGATCGAACACCCGCTGCTCATCGGGGCCATGGCTGGCGGCGCCACCGCAAGCGCACTCGACGGACTGTCCCGCTACGGGCTCGCGCTCGGCGAGGCGTTCCAGCTCCGGGATGACCTCCTCGGGGTCTTCGGCGACCCGTCCGCGACGGGCAAGCCCGCCGGAGACGATCTGCGCGAAGGGAAACGCACCGCCCTCGTCGCCTACACCCTCGATCGGCTGACGCAACCAGAAATCGAGCGATTTGGCGCACTGTTCGGGCACGCGGACCTCGATGAGTCGGGCGTGGCCGAGCTGCGGCGCGTGATCACCTCAGCCGGGGGTGACGCCGCGGTCGAGGCGGACATCGCCCGGCTCTGTCGCGAGGCCTCCGACGCGCTCACCGGGGCGGCGGCCCACCTCGACGCCCACGCAGTCGCCGTCTTGGACGAGCTCATCGCCGCCTCCACGGCACGCACGACCTGACCGCCGATCACGGAGCGTCGTCGCGCCAGCGATCAGAACGCCAGCGCCTGGGCGCGACGGCGGATCTCGGTCTTGTGCCCGGCCGCCAATGACGCCATCGGCGTGTCGCCGCCGGGCAGCGTCGGGTCCGCCGTGTGGAGCCACTGGATGATCTCGGCGTCGTTCATCCCTCCGTCGGCGAGCACGGTGAAGGTGCCCTTGAGTTCAGGTCGGGGTCCGTCAACGCCGAGGAAGCTCGACGGCACGGCAACCGCCCGGTTGGGGCCGACTCGTGCGGTCAAGACCTCACGCTCGTCGACAAATCGCCGGACGCGTGAGAGCGGAATGCCGTAGCGGGCGGCGACGTCCGGCAGATAAGTCCACTCGCCGACGAGGTCCTCGAGAGAAAGCTCAGTCACGTCTCCCAGCCTGCCATGTCACCGTGCCACGACGCTCGCGCGGCGCACCCCCGTGGACGACCCAGCCGGTATGCCGCGCCGCGGCGTGCCGGGGTGCGTGCACGGCATACCGGCTCGCGGAACGTAAACTCGCGTCCGTGTCCACCCCTGACGACCCACGCGCCGGTGCGCCCGCGGACGGGCTCATCGCGGGTCGCTACCGACTCATGCGCAAGATCGCCGACGGTGGCATGGGCACGGTGTGGCTGGCCACGGACGAGCGGCTAGGTCGCCGGGTCGCGGTCAAGGTGCTCCCGCCCGACGCCGCCAGAGACGCCGCGACCTTGTCGCGCTTCCGCCGCGAGGGCCAACTGGCCGCTGGGCTCAGCCACCCGACGATCGTCGCCGTCCACGATTTCGTCGAAGAGCACGGCCAGGTCTGCCTCGTCATGGAATACGTCGAAGGACACACGCTCCGGCAGTGGCTCGACCACACGGGCGCCCTCCCTGTGCGCGAGGCCATCCGGATCTTCACGGCCTTGCTCCGTGCGCTCTCCGTGGCTCACGCGGCGGGCCTGATCCATCGGGACGTCAAACCCGAAAACATCCTCATCTCCGCCGACGGCTCGGTCAAGGTCACCGACTTCGGCTTGGCCCGCGAGGTCTCCACCCTCACCCGCACCGACCTCAGCCACGTCCTCGGCTCGGTCCCCTACCTCGCGCCGGAGCAGCTGCAGCGCCGGGCCGCCGACGAGCGCAGTGACGTGTATGCCGCAGGCCTGGTCCTCGTCGACCTGCTCACCGGGCGTCCGGCGATGGCCGGTCGGTCCGAGGCCGAGATCGCCGCCCTGCACGTCGCTGGTGCTGTCCCGCTCGCGTCCGAGCGGGTCAGGACCGTGCCCCTCGAAATGGACCGGCTCATCGCCCGCGCGACGGCCAAAGACCCCGACGACCGTCCAGCGACGGCCGCCGATCTGCTCGACGAGGTCCGCGAAGCGACCCGACAATTGAGCGACGAAGAACTCGACGCCGACCCGGTCTATGTCGCCGGAATGAAGCCGACCCTCACGCCGCTCCCGGCCACGACCTCCGTGCAGGAGTTGTCCGACCCGACCAAGCTCTTGCCGCTCGTCGCCGCCACGACTGAACTCCCCCTCTCGCCGACGTCGGCCACGACCGCGGTGATCCCGCTCGATCCTCCGGCCGGTGCCGCTCTTGTCACCGCTGCACACACGACGCCTGACCAGACGGCTGCGACGACGACCCCTGCCGGCGGCAATGACGACCCGCCCTCCGCGCACTCCCGTCGGCGGGTCTGGCCCTTTCTTCTCGCGCTCCTGCTCGTGGCTGGCGGGGCGGCGGGCGGGTGGTGGTGGTACGACTCGACCGGCCCCGGCTCACAGCGGGTCGTGCCCGTCGTTGTCCACCTCACCGAGGCCGACGCGACGAAGGCACTCGGAGCGGTCGACCTCCGCGCCGACCTCGGCACGGCATACAGCGAAACCGAACCCAAGGGGCAGGTCATCGAGGCGCAACCTGCCGCAGGTGCGCAGGTCCGCAAGAACTCCGCCGTGCGGGTCGTCGTGTCCCTCGGCCAGGAGCGTTATTTCGTGCCCAAGCTCGTTGACGCCAAGGCCGCCGAGGTGGGCACGCTCCTCACCGAGCGCCACCTCACCGCTGGCCCGGTGGCCGAGGAGTTCAGCGAGACCGTCGCCGCCGGCATCGTCATCCGCCAGGACCCCGCTCCCGATGCCTCCGTCAAACGCGACACGCCGGTGGGCATCGTCGTGAGCAAGGGCCGCGAGCCGCTCGCCGTCCCCAGCGTCGTGGGCAAGCCGGCGGACGAAGCCGACCGCACCCTCGTTGCCGCCGGGTTCACGGTGGCGCAGGGCGAGCAGGTCAACAGTGAGACGGTGCCCGCGGGGGTCGTCGTGTCGCAGACTCCGGCCACCGGCACCCTTTTCCGCAAGGACACCGTGACGATCATCGTCTCGAAGGGGCCGGTCCTCGTCGCCGTCCCGGACGTGACGTTCAAGCGTCAGCAGGAGGCCGAGAAGATCCTCAAGGACGCCGGCTTCGGGGTGGCCGTCAACAAGCTCTTCGGCGGCGCGCTCAAGACGGTGCGCTTCCAGGACCCGGCGCCGGGCACGATGGTCCGACGTGGCACGACCATCACGCTGACGGTGATCTGACGCGCTGATGACCGCTTCTCCGCGACGCTTGCAAACGATCGCGACCTTCCTTCTCGTGGCGCTCACGGCGGTGTGGGGGTCGACCTTCTTCCTGATCCGCGACCTCGTCCAAACCGTGCCAGCGGCCGACTTCCTCGCCGTCCGATTCACGATCGCGGCCGTCCTCATGGTCGCCCTCTTCTGGCGGCCGTTGCGTGGGCTGAGTCAGCGCGACGTCCTAGCCGGCATCGGTCTGGGCACGCTCTACGGCGTGGCCCAGTTGCTCCAGACCGGGGGCTTGGCTCACACCGACGCCTCGGTCTCCGGGTTCATCACCGGCACGTATGTCGTGCTCACTCCCGTGTTCACCGCGTTGTTGCTGCGTGAGCGGGTGCCGGCCGCGACCTGGTATGCCGTGGCGCTCGCCACGGCGGGCCTGGCCATGCTCTCGCTCAACGGTGTCTCCATCGGTGTCGGGGAGTCGCTCACCCTCGTCGCCGCGGCCCTGTATGCCCTGCACATCATCGGGCTGGGGCGGTATGCCGTTCCGTCACGCGCCACCGGCATGTCGGTCGTCCAGATGATCGTCATCGCGGGCATTGCCGTGGTGGCTGCCCTTCCCGACGGAATGACCTGGCCGTCGGGTGCTGCTCAGTGGTGGTCGGTCCTCTACATGGCGACGGCGGTCGGTGTGCTCGCGCTGTGGTCTCAGACCTGGGCTCAGGCGCACATGACGGCGACCAGGGCAGCGATCGTCATGACCCTCGAGCCCGTCTTCGCGGCGGGTTTCGCGGTGGCCCTCGGGGGCGAATCCCTCACCGGCCGGATGCTCGTCGGTGGCGTGCTTGTCCTCGCGGCGATGTATGTCGTCGAACTCGCGGGGCGACGGCCAGACCGACCGGCGTCGTCGGTGTCGGAAGCCCTTCATCACGAGGTCTGAGAGGGCTTTCCAGACTTCTATGCCCGGGCGAGGGTTTCGGACATGACCCTGATCGCGAGATCCGTGGCCGCGTCATCGACATCAAGGTGCCACACCGCCCGCACGAGACCCGGCCCCGCGGCATACAGCCGGACCCCCCGCGCGGAGCAGGCCGCGACGAACTCCGCGGCCGCCCAGCCGACCGCACCGACGTCGAGCATGAGGATGTTGGTCTGCACGCCGGCGGGATCGATGACGGCAGGGTCCACCTCGGCGAGCGCGGCTGCCGTGCGGGCGGCGCGGCGATGGTCGTCGGCCAACCGCTCGAGGTGGTGGTCGACGGCATACCGGCCCGCGGCAGCGAGGATGCCGACCTGCCGCATGCCCGCGCCGTAGCGCTTGCGCCACACCCGCGCCTCGGCGATCACGTCGGCCGGGCCGACGAGCACCGAACCCAC
>Ga0116159_1004636_pt1 | contig 11501 bp, 10 predicted proteins | sample AD_JPNAS1_MetaG_FD_89878 | JGI IMG/M metagenome (GOLD analysis project Ga0116159, IMG submission 89878) | Active sludge microbial communities of municipal wastewater-treating anaerobic digesters from Japan - AD_JPNAS1_MetaG | ecosystem: Engineered > Bioreactor > Anaerobic > Digestate | place...
CCGCCGACGGGCGACGAGGTGGCGGACGAATTCGCCTTCGCCGAATGCTTCGACAATTCCGCGATCGGCGTGGGGATCAAGCTGGCCTGTGAAACGCTCAGCCAGGATGAGGGTCACCGGGTCTATCGGTATGAGACGGGGCTGGTCGTGCGCGAGCAATATCGGCCGGTTTTCAACCGGCACGTGCTCAAGGTTCCGATCGAATCGCCGGGCGACGCGTTGCAGTTTCAGTTTCCCGAGGTGCATGCCCCCGGGCGGTATGACGCCGAGGAACTGCGGCGCCGGATCGCGGGGTATCACGCGGCCGGCTATTTTGTCGAAGGGTGGTGCATCGGCGGCTGGGGATCGGTCTATGGCTATCTGGCGCGATTCGACGACGCGCTGCGCTGGATGCTGACCGAGCCGGAGGCGGCGCACGCGCTGTTCGACATGCTGACGCGGTTTTCGGTCGAATCGGCGCGCGTGCTGCTCGATTGCGGCGTCGACGCCATCTTCGTCGGCTCGGATCTGGGCAGCGGGCGAGGACTGATCTTCGCTCCCCCGCTGTTTGACGAATACGTTTCCCCCTGGTTGAAGGCGGTCGCCGATCTGGCGCATGAGCGCGGCGCCTGGGTTCATCTGCACAGCCACGGGCACATTCAGGACTTGATGGATGGGATCGTGGCGGCCGGCGTGGACATGATCAATCCGGTCGGGCCGTCGGATTACAACGATCTGGCCCTGTTCAAGGCGCGCTGGGGCGACCGGATCGTGCTGCACGGGGGGATCAGCACGCGGATGCAGTTCATGAGTGAAGAGGAAATCCGGTCGCACGTGCGCGAGGTGATGGCCGTGGGTCGCCGGGGAGGGCGGTTCATCCCGCGCACCGAGAGCGGCATTCCGCCGATGCGGCGCGAGCAGGTACGGGCCTATCTCGACACGCTGAGCGAGGAACGGGCGAAGGGCTACGCCTGAGGGTTGGCCGGGTCGGCGTCGCGTTCGCCGCACGCCCGAATGAAGTCGGTGGAGAGCGCCGAGTAGCCGTAGAAGTGCTCCATTTCGGCCAGCGCCATGCGCGTGGCGGTCAGCTCGGCCAAGCTGGCGTCGAATTCGACGGCGGTGGTGCAATCGCGCAGGACGATCGTGTTATAGCCGAGCCAGGCCATCGGGCGGACGGCGAAATCGCGACCCATCAGACACATATTGGTGGCGAAGCCGACGTAAACCAGGTGGAGCAGGCGCTTGTCCTTGAGCAGCCGCTGGAGTTGCGGCTGGTTGACGACGACGAAGTCGTCGCCGGCCGGCCGGACCGCCGGATGGATATCGATCTTCTGGTAGGGTTCGATCCAGAACTGCTCGGGGACGGCGTAATCGCGGGCGAAGCGGGCATGGCGGCCGGCGCGCGCGATGAATTCCGCCGGGGGCCAGTCGGGATCAGGGGCGCCGAATTGCGCCGCGAAGGTCTGGTCGGCGGGGTCGCGGTAGACCTCCGCCTGCCTGTATTTTTCGGCGATCATGGGCGAAGGGGCATGGATGACGGTCAGCCCGGCGGCGCGGGCCGCGGCCAGCGCCGGGGCGATCCGTTCGCGGCAGATCCGGTCGGCGCGCTCTTCAAATGAGCGCAGGTAATGCATATTCCAGCAATCGACGAGGATGAAGGCCGTCTCGCGGAGGGGCAAGGGGAGCGTGTCGTCGACCATGCCGCAGTCCGATTCGCTGCAGCCATAGCGCTGCTGCCGGCTGTAGAGTCTCAAGTAGCGGACGGGTAGGTGGAGCATGGCGCGGCCTCGGGTCAATAGTAATCCTGCGGGCGGTCGCCCAGCGGGCGGAACAGGCTTTTGGTGGCAAAACAGAAGGCGATCGAAAAGACGCCGATGATCAGCAGAATCGTGCGCGGCGCGATAATATCGCTGATGGCCCCGGCCACCATCGGACCGATGCCATAGCTGAGCATGCCGATCAGCGACTGCACCGCGAACAGGCCGGCGCGATGCTCCGGCTTGGGGATGCTGACGGCCAGGATCGTGGTGGAGGGGTTGATCGCGGCCATCGCGATGCGGATGACGGCATAGCTGACATAGATGCTCCAGGCGTTGAACAGGAAGAAGCAGATCAGGAAGCCGACGCCGGTGATGATGAGCGAGACGGGGACGACCTTCTTGGGTGTGAGCCGGTCGATCAGCCAGCCGGACGGAGCCGAGGTGATGATGATCACGGCCTGGCCGATGCCCTGGATGATCGCCACCGCATGGGGCGGCATGTTCAGTTCCTTGAGGCCGTAGTTGGGCAGCAGGACGAAGATCGGCGTGACCGTCATGTTGTAGACGATGGAGAAGATCAGGAAACGGATGTAGCCACGCGTGCGCAGGAGTTCGCGAAACATCGCGCCGGTCCAGGGCTTGGGTGAGTTTTCGACCGGCGTGCGCTTTTCGCGAGCCGAAGTCGCCAGCGCGTAGCCGACGAGCCAGATGCCGGCCGTCATCAGGAAGACGTAGCCGAACGACTGCGGCTCGTCGAGCACCTTGATCAGATAGCCGCCCAGCGCGATCGCACCGAGCGAGAGGACCGCGTAAAGCGTACTGGAGATACCGTACATGCGGCCGCGATGGCTGGGAGGAATGCACGAGGCGAGGAATTCATTGTGCGGAATGTAGGTGAATCCGGCGAGCATCTGGAAAATGAACATCAGGACGACGGTGAGGATCAGCAGCATGCGCGTGGTGGGGTTGTAGAGCGGGGCGGCGACCAGCGCCGTGCCCAGGATCAGCAAGGGCAAGGCCCAGAGCACCGAGACCGTGATATACAGCCACTTTTTATAGGCAAAGCGGCGGGAGATGTAGGGAATCAGGATCGCGCCGAGGACGCCGGTCCACGTCAGGCCCAGGACGAAGCCGATCAGCTTGTAGGATTCGGTCAGGTAGTCCAGCAGCGGCTGGAGCGCGACCATCAGATCCTGCGAGCCGGTCATCAGGATCGCCTCGAGCAGGATCAGGACCTTCATGTTGTGGCGGATGGTTGCCGGGGTGAAGAAGCCCTCCGGATCGTATTTCGGCGTTTCGGTATCCGGCGTCGGCGGGGTGGTTCCGATGGTGCTCATGGTGCTCCCGGTCGCGCGGGGCGGCGTGGAATGTCATGCGGGAAGAGTCTGTAACTATAGGTTTACCGGATTGTAAACGGAAGGTGAAAGTTGGGCGGGGGGGAGGGGATAGCGAATGGGATCAGGCGGAAGCGCAGTGACGCGGGGCCCGAATTTCTCTTGGGAGGGCCGTTCGGGGCGATTCCGAGAACGAGGACGCGGTCCGCAATTCCTGCGGGAGGGGTGGTCAGGAGACGCCCAGGGCTGACAAGACCGCTTTCATGAAGGCGGGCAGGTCATCGGGTTTGCGGGCGGTGATCAGGTTGCCGTCGACCACCGTTTCCTCGTCCACCCACTGGCAGCCGGCGTGAATCATGTCGTCCTTGATGGCGAAGAAACTGGTCGCGCGTTTTCCCTTCAAGATATCGGCCGAACAGGAACCCAGCCGCCGTGGCAGATGGCCGCGACGACCTTGCCCGCCCGGTTCAGGTCGGCCACGCATTGATTGATTCTGGGATAGCGGCGGAGGAAATCGGGGGCCCAGCCGCCGGGGATGATCACCCCGTCAAAGTCGGCGGCGTCGACCTGATCGATGGCGACGTCGGCCTTGCACGGGTAGCCCAGTTTGCTGGGGTACTCCGGGCTGCTGCCGGTGCCGACGACGGTGACGCTGACCCCGGCTTCGCGCAGGCGGTAAATCGGGTACCAGACCTCGAGTTCCTGATAGCTCTGCTCGACGAGAACGGCAACGTGCCTGGCCATCAGCCCACTCCCGTTGCGCCTCAGCGGCAGGCTTCGGCGCGCTCGCGCAGCCGGTTCACGCGGTCGATGCCGTCGTAGTTGGGATATTGCTTGAAGTTGTCCAGCAGCTTGATGGCATCTTCACAGCGATCCTGATTGACGCGGATTTCCGCCATGCGCTCCAGGCTGTTCCAGGCGCGGGCGGAGCGCGGATCGAGGTGAATCAGGTCGTTGTAGTGGCCGAAGGCGTCCGGCAGGCGGTTGGTCAGGAAGTGCGCCTCGCCCAGCCAGTAGTGGATTTCGATCTGCTGGTCCTTGGTCGGGCTCTGCTCCATGGCCTGTTCCAGGATCTCGATCCCCTGGTCGTGATTGCCCATGTTGATCTGATGCTGGGCTTCGGTGACGAGGGTTTCGATATCGCCGGAGGGAACGGAGGGTTGCGCGGTCACGGGCGAGGACTCGATCGGGCTGACGGGATTCTCGGCGGGCGTCGTTTCGCGGGGGCGGGGCTCCTCGATGCGGCTGGAAGGGTTGAGCTGGGAGAGATTGCGCTGCGAGCGGGCCTGGCTTTCCAGCTCGGAGGCGAGCCGCTCGATCGAGGCTTCGATTTCATCGAGCGCCTGCTCGACGGCGAGCATGCGGTCGCTCAGTTGCTCGACGGCGTTCAGCGTGACGCCGCCGCGCTGGTCCAGGTTGTTGGTCACGCTGCCCAGTTGGGCGGCGATTTTATGTTCGGATTCCGACTGCTGATCGGCGAGGGCATCGATCTTGCGCTCCAGGCTGGCGATGTCCTTCATGAGCTGCTGCTGGCCGCCCATATCGAGGCCGGCGCAGCCGCCCACGGCCAGGATCAGCAGCAGGGCGAGCGGAACGGTCGCGGCGGCTCGCAGCACGCGGTGGATCTGAGGAGAATTCATGGTCAGCCATTGCCCTTCCAAGGATTCATCGAAGCCGAACACCCATCATCCCCAAAACCGGATCGCGGATCAATAGACGAGGAACTGCGCGCGGCGGTTCAGGCTGTAGGCTTCCTCGGTGGCACCCTGGGCGATGGGCATTTCTTCGCCGTAGGAGATCGTATGCATACGGTTGGGGTCGATGCCGCGCGAGACGAGGTATTCCTTGACCGCCTTGGCGCGCCGATCGCCCAGATTGAGGTTGTATTCGACGGTGCCCCGTTCATCGGTGTGGCCGCCGATCTGGATTTCGTAGCCGGGATTGGCCTTGAGCCACTGCGCGGTCTGATCGAGGATGGCCCGCGCGTCGGCCGACAGCTCGGCGCTGTCGTAGGCGAAGTAAACCGTTTGCAGGCCGCTGACGGCGCCGGCCGGCTGCTCGCGGCGCGCTTCGGGTTCCGCGAGCGTTCCCTCGGCGACGGGGGGCGGGGGGAGTTCGCCGGAATCGGGGCCGATCGAGCGCGAGCCGGGCCCGCCTTCGGGATCCAGCACGTCGGGCGCCGGGGGAATGAACTGGGAATCGGGGTGCTGCATTTCGGCGGTCAATTCGGTCGAGGGCGCCCGCCAGAATTGCCACCAGTGTTTCTTGGGTTTGGTGCGCGAACAGCCGCCGGCGCCGACGGCGAGCGCCAGCCCGAGCCCGAGCAGAAGCGACCGGGCCGCCAGCGAGCGGATGAGAGAATGGGAGCAGCGTAGCATCGGCGTGAACCTCCGGAGCGGGGGAGTGCGGCAGCCGCCAGAGCGGGAGTGTTGACTGAGGCGCGAGCCCCAAGGTCAAACGGGCCCCTTGCGGGGCGGATCAATTGAAAATCTAGGGCAAGCGGTCCCAAGTTTCCAGCGCAAACATGACACGCGAGCCGGGGCGATTGTTTGGCGGGGAGGCGAGGGGAGCGGCAAAGGGCTTCAAGAGCCGGGGATGAAGGACGCGATCCGAGTATGGGGGTAGGCCGATGGCAGCAAGCACGAGGACGAGGGACGGACTTTTGGGTCAGGGACGGAGAGCAAGGGAGGGGAACCGACGGCGCGCGGCGAATTTTTACGTCGGCCGGACTGGCGAAAGCGGGGGGCGACCGGTATGGTAGGGGGGGAATTCCTCTACCCTGCGCACGCGCAAAGGCCGATCGATGCTGGGAAAAGCCATCCAACCCGAAATCGAGGAGTTGATTGCCGCCGGCCAGTTCGACGAACTGCGCGACATCCTGGCCAACAACCTCGAAGCGGCCGACATCGCCGAGATCCTGGACGAGGTCAACGACGAGGATCGCGCGCTGCTCTTCCGGCTGTTGCCGACGCAACTGGCCTCGGACGTCTTTTCGCTGCTCGAGATCGAGGGGCAGGAGAAGCTGATCCAGAGCCTCTCGCGCGAACAGGTGACGCATATTCTCAACGAGATGTCGCCCGACGACCGCACGCGGCTGCTGGAGGAGGTGCCCGACGAAGTCGCCCAGCGACTGCTGCGGGCGCTCAATCCGAAGGAGCTGGCGGTCGCGCGCACACTGCTGGGCTACCCCGAGGAGAGCATCGGCCGACGGATGACGCCGGAGTATGTGGCGGCCAACCCCAACTGGACGGTTCGCCAGACGCTGGATTTCATCCGCCGCGAGGCGCCGCGCGTCGAGACGATCAACGTGCTCTACGTCCTGGACGACCAGGGGCGGCTGGTCGACGACCTGCGGCTGGGCGAGTTGCTGCTGGCCGACCCCGATGCGACGATACGCGATATCTGCGATTTTCAATTCGTCTCGCTCTCGGCGTTCGAGGATCAGGAGGAGGCGGTCGAGGCGTTCAAGAAATATGATCGCCTGGCGTTGCCGGTCGTCGGCAGCAAGGGCGTGATGGTGGGGATCGTGACGGTCGATGACGTGCTGGACCTGGCCGAAGAGGAAGGGACCGAGGACGTCCAGAAATTCGGCGGGCAGGAGGCGCTGGAGGATTCCTATTTCGCCACCACGGTGCTGCAACTGGCGCGCAAGCGGGGGCTGTGGCTGACGGTCCTGCTCGTCAGCAGTTTCCTGACCGTGACGGCGATGAATCACTTTTCGTATCTGACGGTGCTGATGCCGGTGCTGACGGTGTTCATCCCGATGATCATCTCGTCGGGGGGCAACTCCGGGTCGCAATCGGCGGCGTTGATCATCCGCGGGCTGGCCGTGCGCGAGATCGAGCTGGCCAACTGGTGGCGGGTGTTTCTGCGCGAGCTGGCGGCGGGCCTGCTGCTGGGGTTGTTTCTGGGCGTGATCGCCGGCGGGTTCAGCGTGGCGCTGCGCGACCGGGCGGCCGTTCAGTCGGGAGAACCGGCCGAAGCGGCGGTCGGCGGCGCGGCCGAGGAGAACCGGCTCGGTCTGCCGCTGCTGGTGCTGCTGAGCGTGACCGGCGTGGTGACGATCGGGACGCTGGTCGGTTCGATGCTGCCGTTTTTCTTCAAGCGGATCGGGCTGGATCCGGCGGTCTGCTCCGGGCCGTTCATCGCGACATTTGTCGACGTGTCGGGCATCGTGCTGTTCTTCACGCTGTTCCGCTTGATTTTCGGCGGTTATCTGTAGCTTTTTGGGTCACGAAAGAGGCGAATGGGCATACGTCCCGTTCGTGTCGCAGGTCTCAACCGACTCTTGTCAATCCACCGTGAGGCGGCGGAAGCGGATCGGAACCGACATGCTGGAGCTGACCAGGATGTCGTTGTCGAGGCCGATCGTCGAACCCAGATAGTCGGCTGAGTTCCACACGACAAGCCATGTCCCGTCGGGATGGGCCAGGATCGTCGGGGCTTCGTCCGCGCCGATATCGGTGTCGGCATTGTCGGCCAGCGCGGCCGGCGCAGTCCAGCTCGCGCCCAGGTCGGTGGACTGGCTCACCAGCAGATCGAAGTCATTGCCGAGCGCGCCGCCCAGGTTGGCGGTCGACTGCCAGCAGACCAGCCAGTTGCCGTCGGCATCGACGGCGAGGCTGGGACGTTCATCCAGCGCGGTCGAATCGGAGTCGGCGTTGTCGTGGACCGGCGCGGGGGAGGTCCAGCTCGTGCCGTCATTGCTTGAGCGGCTGAAAAGAATATCCTGGTCCGTGCCGAGCGTGCCGCCGAGGCTGTCGGTCGAGACCCAGGCCACGAGCCAGTTGCCCGCGCCGTCGGCGGCGAGGGCGGCGCGATAGTCATCGCCCGAATCGGAGCCCGCGTTGCTGTTGAGGGCCTGCGGCGCGGACCAGTTTGCGCCGTCGTCGATCGAGCGGGTGAAGAGCAGATCGGGGTCGAAGCTGGTCGTGTTGCCCAGGGAATCGGTGGAGGTCCAGGCGCCGATCCAGAGGCCCTGGCCGTCGGCCGTCAGCGTGACATAGTAATCCTGACCGGAATCGGAGGCGGCATTGGAATTGAAGGCGGCGGGCGCCGACCAATTGGCGCCGTTGTCTGTCGAGCGGACATAGAGGATGTCCAGGTCGACACCGATGGCGCCGCCCAGCGAGTTGGAGGATTGCCAGAGGACAACCCAGCGGCCGGCGCCGTCGGTGGCGATGGCGGGCTTGTTGTCAAAATCCGAATCGGACGGGGCGTAGCTGGCGATGGCCGCCGGGGCGGTCCAATTCGCTCCGTTGTCGCTCGAGCGGGAAAAGAGAATATCCTCATCGGTGCCGATCGTGCTGCCGAGCGAATCGAGCGAGGTCCAGACGACGATCAGGTTGCCGTTGCCGTCGCCGGCGATGGCGCAGTCCTCGTCGCTGCCCGAATCGGAGGCGGCATTGCTGTTCAGGGCCGCGGGAGCGGTCCAGCTTACGCCATTGTCGGTCGAGCGGGCATAGAGGATATCCGAATCGGCGCCGAGCGTGCCGCCCAGCGAATCGTCCGATTGCCAGACGGCAATCCAGATGCCGCTTCCGCCCGAGGCGATGACCGGGACCAGGTCGCTTCCCGAATCGCTCGCCGCATTGCTGTTGAGGGGGCCGGGGGAACCGAAGCCCAGCGTCTGCGCAGCGGGCGTGGGACCGCCGCTCGTGAGCAGGAGGGAGAGCATCAGCGCCACGAAGGCGGCAGTGCGCCGGGAGGAAGCAAACCGCTTTGCGGCGTGCCTGATGCGTTGGGCAAAAAGATGATAACAGGGCATCAGATTTCCATGACACACGGCGCCGGAATCCTGCCCTGGAACGGTATGCACCATCGCCGGATAGTAAAAAGTTCCCGTTCGAGGGAACGAGAACCGGGGAAGGGCAGGAGGAATTGGTGGCGGCGTTTGGAGAGCCGGAATTTGAAGGACGAGTGCATTCGTTCCTTCCGAACGAGCGTTTTATAGACCAAGAGGTCATGATCTGTCAACAATCATTCAGCCTTTGGGGACAGTAAGGGGGCAGAAAGGACAGAAAGGAAATAAAGACACAAGGAACGGAAGAACGACCGAAGCACGAGGATGAGTTGCCCAGGAACCGGGGGCGCCACGAAGGGCACTCTATCATCGGGCGTTGTCGCCGGACTTGCTATTTTGGAGCGGATGCGGAGGATGGACACGCCGCGGCCGCTCGCGCGCGGTCCGGCGAGATTTCCATCCGGCCCATCCGCCATGTCACCCGCAACTCGAAGCAAGAAGCAACCCGCACCGATCTTCGTGCCCTACGATCCGAACACGGCCGGCGTGCCGGTCGTCATCGCGCCATCGCTGCTGAGCAGCGATTTCGCCTGGGCGGCGCGCGAACTCGCCCGTTGCCGGCGCGCAGGGGCCCGATGGTTGCACGTCGACATCATGGATGGCCACTTCGTTCCCAACATTACATTTGGTCCGCCGGTCTTGAAGAAGTGGGTCGCCGCGGAGCCCGACCTGTTCTACGACACGCATCTGATGATCGAACACCCGATGCAGTATGCCGAACGGTTCGTCGAGGCGGGCTCGGGCCTGATCACAATCCACGTGGAGACCGTCGGGCGTCCCCGGCGGGAACTGCGCGCGCTGCGCCGGCTGGGAGTGAAAGCCGGCGTCGTGATCAAGCCACGGACGCCTGTGCGCGAAATCCAGTCGCTGCTCGACGAAGTGGATCTGGTGCTGGTCATGACGGTCGAGCCGGGATTCGGCGGCCAGGCGTTGATCCCGTCGACGCTCAACAAAGTGCGCGAGCTGGACCTGATCCGGCGCCGCGAAAGCCTGCCGTTCCGCCTGCAGGTGGATGGGGGGATCAATGCCGAGACGGCGGAGATGGCGGTGGCGGCGGGCGCCGACGTGCTGGTGGCGGGCAACGCCGTATTCGCCAACGGCGACATCGCCGGCAATCTGCGCGCCCTGCGCCAGGCGCTGGCGCGGATCAAACCCACCTGAGGCAATCCCATGTCGGCCGACAAGGAACACCGTGCGCTGTATCCGGGCACGTTCGATGGATTGACGTATGGTCATCTCGATATCATCCGGCGGGGATCGAAATTGTTCGACCGGCTGACGGTCGCCGTCGCGCACAACGAGGACAAGAACCCGGTCTTCACGGTCGAGGAGCGGATTGAAATTCTGCGGACCGAGACGCGGGAGCTGCCCAACGTGGAGATCGCCTCGTTCTACGGGCTGACGATGGATTACGCCGAAAAGATCGGCGCCAGCTACGTGATCCGCGGCATCCGGGTGGTCTCGGATTTTGAGTATGAGCTGCAGATGGCGCTGATGAACCGGGCGCTCAATCCGCGCGTGGAGACGCTGTTCATGGTGCCCGCGGCCGAACAGTTGTATGTAAGCAGCTCGCTGATCAAGGAAGTCCTGCTGCTGGGGGGCGACGTGTCGAACTTTGTTCCGCCGTCGACCGAAAAACTCCTTCGGCGCCGGTTCAATGTCCCGCGTTCCAGTCCCGGGGCCTCATGACGCCGCCCGCCCGGCGCCGGCGGTTTGAGCATCTGCCTCCCTTCCCGGGGTTGGAGACGATCATCCGCGTCTACCACCTGCCGCCGCCCGCCATCCAGTATCTGACGGCGCTGACCGAGGCGGCCGACGGGGTCGGGCTCGTGCGGACGCTGGACGAGGAGCGCGGCATCGTCGAGTGCTGGGTCATGCCGGACTTCGAGCACGAATTCGACCAGATCCTGGCGGCCACGGCGGCGCAGTGGCCGCTGCAGCCCCTGGACGACACGCGCGAGTGAGCCCTTGACGAGGGGCGTGTGAGGGTGCGACGGGAAGGCCCGCCGTGCGGCGCGTTGCCGCATCTTGCGCCGCGATGCCCCCGCGTTATAATAAAACGGCTGAGGATTTCGCGCCCGGAGGCCGCCATGCGTCGTTCCCCTCCCATCCTCCTGGTTCTCGCAAGCATGATTCTGTTGGGTCTGGGCCTTGGACTGGGCCTGGGCCTCGCCACCCGCCTCGGCGACCTGCCGGTGTCGCTCGATCCGTCGGCCGCCGCGCTGGCGCAGATCCGCGCTCCCGCCCGCTCGAGCGCCGGCGGCGATCCCCATGGCTCCCGATCGGCGCGGCATACGATCGTCGTCGACGTCGCCCGCCAGGTCAGCCCCGCCGTCGTCAGCATCGGGGTGACCAAAACGTCCTATGGCCGCGAGTACCAGCTTTTCTTCGATGATCCGTTCTTCGCGCCGTATCTGATCCGGCCCCGGCGGCAGGACTTCCCCTACCTTGGTTCCGGTTTCATCATCGATGAGGCGGGCCATGTCGTCACCAACTACCATGTCGTGGAGGGGGCCAGCAGCATCACGGTGACGCTGACCGACCGGCGCGCGTTTTCCGCGCGGTTGCTCGATGCCGATCGGTTTGTCGATGTCGCGCTGCTGCAGATCGAGGGGCTGAGCGAAC
>Ga0116159_1004647_pt1 | contig 11486 bp, 9 predicted proteins | sample AD_JPNAS1_MetaG_FD_89878 | JGI IMG/M metagenome (GOLD analysis project Ga0116159, IMG submission 89878) | Active sludge microbial communities of municipal wastewater-treating anaerobic digesters from Japan - AD_JPNAS1_MetaG | ecosystem: Engineered > Bioreactor > Anaerobic > Digestate | place...
CGCCAGCTCCTCAAAGAAATGAGCGAGGAGGAACTTTATTCCGGCGGGCTCTCGGTTTATACGACGCTTGATCTTAATAAACAGTTAGCTGCTAATGAAGTCATGGATTCCGCTTTACGCCAGCAGAACGCGGTTTCAACCAATCTCCTTTTTTTCAAAGAGGATGTTATTACAGAACAGTTTGCCGCAGAAGCGGAAATGTTTACACTTCTTTTTGGTCTGAACTCAATATCAAACAAGGGTTCTCTTGAAGGCAAAAAAATAAACGACGCTTTCAAGCAGGACGCGCTTGATGAAATAGAAATAATAAACTTTTTTCTCGGAAGCGACAATATGGGTGAAACCTTTTCCGAGTATAAGTTCAACAACTTTCAGGACAAGGATTTCTTGAAGGTTCAGGGCGCTCTCATTTCAGTCAACCAGTCTAACGGATATATCGAAGCGATGATCGGGGGAAGTACTTTTGAAAGACAAAATCAGCTGAACCGCGCCGTTCAGTCGTACCGTCAGCCGGGTTCTTCAATCAAGCCTCTGCTTTATGCCGCAGCTTTTGAAAAAGGTGATTTTTCGCCCGCATCTTCTTTCTTTGATTCGCCGGCATTTTATATGGATAATGAGGGCGGCGACTGGACTCCCGAAAACTATGAGGGCGGCTATAACGGCATGATGACCCTTCGCCGCGCTCTTGCGATGTCAATTAACGTAATTTCCGTTAAGCTTGCCGAATCAATAGGCATTCAGAATGTAATGGATTATTACGCGTCTTTTTTCGGCATGGATAAATCAAGCGCGAAGAGAAGAATTCCGAGAAATTTCTCCATTGCACTTGGTTCAATAGATGTAACTCCGCTTGAAATAACATGCGCTTACGGCGCTATAGCTAACGGCGGTATGGAAGTTATTCCTTACGGAATCAGATATATAAAAGACCGCGATAAGAAAATAATTAAAGACTACGAGTCTGAGATGAAAAAGAAATTTGAAAAGCGCAGACGGATTCTTGAGCCTGCGACTTCACAGATAATGATAAGCATGCTTCAAAGCACCATCAATTCAGGAACTGGTGCCGGAGCTTATCCGGGACGTCCGGCGTGCGGCAAAACAGGAACTACGAGCGGATGGCGCGATGCGTGGTTTGTGGGCTTTACTCCGGAAGTTACTACCGCAATATGGTTCGGTTATGACACTCAGGGTATTTCTCTCGGTGTAGGGCAGACGGGGGGCGGAATCGCGGCACCGACTTGGGGCAGATACATGCGTCAGGCTTTGAGCCGTTATCCTGTTACAGGTTTCCCTGAGTTTGCCGGACTTGAGTCAATGGAAGTCTGCGCCTTCAGCGGAATGAAACCGACGTCAGACTGCAAGGAAATTATCAAAGAAGTTTTTATTCCCGGAAAAACTCCGAAAGAAGACTGCAAATTCTGCGCAGACAGAAACAACGGATATAATCTCAATATCAAAGGGCCTAAGGAAAGTATTGTTGAACAGAATAAAAACGAAATCAACAGCGGAATAAAATCCTTGAAGGGCGACAAGATTCTTGATAATATCGGCGAAGACTTACTTAAATAATTGAGAGGGGACATGCTCAGAGATTCTTTTTTGATGATAATAGATATGCAGGAAAAACTCCTTCCGGCAATGAGTCAGCCTGATCTTCAGGAAGCTGTTTCAAACATTCAGATGATGGTTACTGCATATTCTAAATTCGATATTCCTGTTATTGCGACAGAACAGTATCCGAACGGTGTAGGTTCTACGATAAAGAAATTAAAGACCGCAGAGGGTTTTGACAAAGTACGCATTATGGAAAAAATTCACTTTGATTCGCTCAAAGAGAGTTCAATTAATGACGCGGTAAAAAAGCTCAATAGAAAAAAAGCCGTTATCTGCGGCATTGAATCTCACATATGCGTTTATCAGACGGCTCTTTCCTTTCTAGCTGAAGGTTATGAAACCTATGTTGTTGCAGATGCCGTAGCTTCAAGAAACTCAAAAAGTATGGAGTATGCTCTCAAATCACTACTTACTGAAGGTGTTAAAGTTCTTCCGGCTGAGACAATTCTTTTTATGCTTATAGAACGCGCGGGCTGTGAAGATTTCAAATTCATTCACCGCATTATTCGATAATTTTCTTGACGGAAAACGCACTGAATTATATCAAGTATCCATCGCCCAGGTGGTGGAATTGGTAGACACACTAGCTTGAGGGGCTAGCGGAAGTTCTTCTGTACGAGTTCGAATCTCGTCCTGGGCACAAAAGGATCGCGTAAGCGGTTCTTTTTTTGTTTCTGCAATATAATCCAATACATTTTACTGCTGCAGTTATAAGTTTTTTCAATCAAAAGGAGAAACTTATGAAAACAGATTTATCAAAAATTATAACATCTTCAGGCATGAACGAAAATGATTCATGGAATCCGCATCCGTCATTTGACGGAGTCTATATGCGTAATCTCATCACGTCAAAAGACAGCGGAGGGAAAATAAGCTGTCATATAGTACGTCTTGAACCTGGTGCTGAACTTAAGTCTCATATGCATGAAGGGAAAAATGAAACACATGAAGTGCTTGCCGGCAGCGGAATCTTTAATCTTGCCGGCATCGAATACTCTTATGAAATGGGTGTCGCCGCTTTCATTCCTGAAGATACTCTTCATTCAGTAAAAGCAGGGCATGACGGTATAATACTTCTTGCAAAATTTGTTCCGCCCCTAAATTAGGAGAAATGAGTCTCAGGAAGGAAGAAGTTTATTTATCGAGAAAAGATCATTCTTTTCCGCTTCATATACACGAAAGAATAATCGCCGGATTTGTTTCATCCGGGAGAGTGCGTCTTTCTTTTGAAGAGGAATCTTATGAACTTTCTTCCGGTGATGCTTATATAATTTTTCCTTATACTCCGCATAGAGCGAGGACGTTTGATGATGCTTCAATCGCTGTTATAACCTTTGCGCAAAATGCGGATGCATTATGCCGGACTCGTAAGAAGTATCTGATACTGAAGGATATTGCCCGGCAATATCCTTCAGTCTATAAGAATAATATACCTGATACCGGACTCATCGAGAAGATATTGATGGAACAGGCTGAGCCGTCTTTTCAGTTTGCGGAAACGGATTGTGAAAGAATCCGGAATATAATCAGTGAAAATTATTCAGAAAAAAATACGCTTGAAGATGTTAGCGTTTACGGACAATCAAAATATTCCGTACTGCGTTCTTTCAGGAAAGATTTCGGCGTTACGCCTTCAGTATATCACATTCTTGTGCGTATTCGCAAAGCAAAAGCAATGATGCTTGACGGCAGAAGTCTTATTGAGACCGCATTTGACTGCGGTTTTTGCGATCAGAGTCATTTTAACAGAACATTTAAAAAATATACAGGTCTTACTCCTGAAGAATTCAGGAATAAGACCATGAGAAGCAATTAATTCTTTTCTTTGATATTAGCGGTTTCTTTTACGTAGTAGAGTTCTTTTCCTTCAGTTTCGTGATAAATGCGGATAAGAATTTCCGCCTGAATTCCCATCAGAATCATTATTACACTGAGAAGAAAGAGAATCGACGAAAGCATAAGAAGGGGATTCCCCGTCATATTCATTCCCTTGAAATATTTCATGAGAATTGTTCCGGCAAGCGACATGATGCTGAGAAGAAATACTCCAAGTGCAACTCCTCCGTAGAGATAAATCGGCTTGGTTGCGTATGAACTCATAAATTTGACTGTTATGAGATCAAGAAGAACCTTGAGAGTTCTTTGTATTCCGTATTTTGATTTTCCGAACTGACGCGCGTGGTGTTTAACCGGAATTTCAATTATTTTCGCGCCGACCCAAGAAGCATGAATCGGAATGAAGCGGTGCATTTCGCCGTATAGACGCACTTTTTTCAGAACTTCAGCGCGGTATCCTTTGAGCGAGCATCCCAGATCGTGCAGAGGTACGCCGCTGACTTTCGCTATCAGGCGGTTTGCGATTTTTGAAGGAATCTTTCTAGAAATCATTTTGTCTTTGCGGAATTTTCTCCAACCGCTTACGACATCGTAGCCTTCTTCAATTTTTTCAAGAACAGTCTTTATGTCAGACGGATCATTCTGCAGATCCGAATCCATAAATACTATTATTTCACCTTCGGAATAATCAATTCCGGCTGCCATAGCCGCAGTCTGACCGAAATTGCGTCTGAACTTCACTAGTTTTACGTTTTTGTCTTTTGCCGCAATTTTTGAAAGAATTGAATATGAGTTGTCGCGGCTTCCGTCGTCCACGAAAATTACTTCATAAGTTTTTTTAATCGCATTCAGGTTTTCTCTGATCTTCTGATACTGCATTTCGATATTTTCTTCTTCATTATAAACAGGAAGAACAACCGAAAGATATGTTTTCTTTTTAACTGTTTTTTTAGGAGGCATATATTTACCCTTTTATAATCACAGACGGGTTGAGCCGTCTGTGATAGTGTTTATTATTTTGCTCCGAGCATTTTAGCATAATCTTCGGTGATTGTAAAGGCTTCGCGGAGAAAAATGTCCTTTGTTACGTCGAACACTTTTTCATCCTTGCTTTTGTCTTCAGAGATCTTTCTGATATCATCTTCAACAGCTTCTGCTTTTGCATCTTTTTTCAGGCTGACTCTTTTTGCTGAGAGAACTGCTTTGTACTCTTCAATTTTCTTGTTCAGATCCTGAAATTCCTTATCAGATTTGATTCTTCTTTCTGAATTTCTCTTCAGCATCGAAAGAGTTGCCGGAGTGAGATATTTGTTCGCCACCGAACGGTATTCGGCTTTTTTTATCGGCTGCCAAGCGAGAGGATATTTCATCTTGCTTTCGTCGAAATCAAATACTTCCATGAGATCCGGAATCTTAATGTCGGCTTCGATTCCGTTTAAGTTGTTTGAAGTTCCTGAAGGCTGATAAAAAATCTGAATGGTAACTTTAATCGCCCCGGTTGAATCAAAGCTTCTTAAATCCTGAACTGTTCCTTTGCCGAAAGTTCTTGATGAACCGAGGATTATTCCGCGGCCGTAGTCTTTTATCGCGCCTGCGAAAATTTCAGACGCACTCGCGCTTCCTTTGTCTATTAGCACGGTTAGAGGACCGTCATAGTAAATATTCGAATCTTCATCTTTATGAATATCGATATTGTCGCTGTATTTTACCTGAAGAACCGGACCGCTCTTTATGAAAAGCCCGACAGCTCTTACAGCCTCGGCGAGAGATCCGCCGGGATTGCCTCTGAGATCGACTACTATTCCGCTGACTTTATTTTTCTGAAGTTCAACGAGAGCATTATACAAATCCTGTGAACAGTATTTGCTTCCTTCTTTTACCGGTGCGTAAAATTCAGGAAACTTGATGTATCCGATTTTTCCGTTTTTGCCGTTATAAACATCATATTTGATTTCTTTGTCTTTAAGTGCAACCGTGTCTCTGACTATCGGAATGATAACAGTTTTTTCCTGTTTTGTTCCAGGATCTGTTCTTACGACGGTTAGAACAACTTTAGTTCCTTTCTTTCCCCTTATCTTGCTCACAGCCTTTGAAAGAGGAATGTCTATAACTTCTTCAGGTTCGTCGCTTCCCTGTGCCACAGCGATAATTTTATCATTTACCTTAAGTGCTGTCGGCTCCGGAAGCTTAGATGCGGGTCCGCCCTTAATGATGGATTCTACAAAAACGAATCCGTCTTCTGATCTCAAAACCGCACCTATTCCAGAGAGCTGAAGTTCCATGGATATTCTGAAATCCTGAAATTCTTCAGGCGTCAGATAGTTCGTGTGCGGATCGAGAGCCATACAGAACATGTTTAAATAAATCGAAAAAATCCTGTCTTTTGAGAAGACTTCGTTTTCTTTTTTTACTGTATTATACTTTTTAGAGAGCTTCTCTCTCGCCTCATCAAGATTCTTTCCTGTTTTCATGTAGTTGAGAAGCTGATATTTGACGAAAATGCGCCATCTTTCATTGAGTTCTTTTTCATCCGAGCAATAGAGAAGCTTTTCGCGGTCTAGGTCGATATACTCATCGACATCGAAATTGTGATCGGCTTTCACGAGCTCGTCAAAATATTTCATACGTTCGGAAAATCTTTTTACGAATGTACCGAAAATCTTGTTTAAAAACGTATAATCTCTTGAAGCAGTGAAGTCATCGAGATTATTTTTATCTTTCATAAATTCGTCTACATCCGACTGGTGGAAATAGAGCTTAGATGAATCAAGATATGAAAGCATTAGATTCAGTGTGCGTTCCGAAATTTCATCATTGAAACTGTGCTGGGAAACGTGCATCGAAAGAATGCGGTTCATCAGCGGCATAATATCACCCTGATTGAGTTTTTCGGTGCGTGATCCGCAGCCGAAAACAAACAGCAGAGTGAAAAGTGTTATCGAAGCGGTACGCTTGAAGATTTTGTTCATTAGTTCCCCCGTTTATTGCAGATATTGAGATTCCTTAAAAAGCGTCTTTTCGTCAATAAATATTTCGTATTCCGGAATTGCACTCCTGTTTGAAAATCCGGTTAATGATGAAAAGAGCATAAAAATGATTTGATTATATCAGCGTATGAAATAAAATCATTATCTATTAGTTTCGGAGGAACAATGATTGTTACACTGGTAAATGTCTGGGTTAAAAAAGACCATTTGGACGATTTTATAAATGCAACTGTTGAAAACCACACTCATTCGGTAATGGAGGATGGTAATCTCCGCTTTGATGTGCTTCAGAATAATTCCGATCCGTGCCGCTTTACATTATATGAAGCGTATGAATCGGAAGCCGCAGCGGCGAAACATAAGGAAACCGCCCATTATCTAAAATGGCGTGATGCGGTTGCTCCCTGGATGGAAAAACCGCGTGAAGGCGTATCGCATTCGGTAATAATGCCTTCTGATAAAAAGGGCTGGAAATGAATTTTTCTGTTTCAAAAATGCCTGAACTCTATTTCGGTGCGGGAAAGTTTCCTTTTCTTACCGATCTTATTCTGCGCTACGGCAAACGTGCGCTGGTTATTACCGGCGGTATTTCTTTCGAGAAATCCGGTAATCTTCAAATTCTAATGGAACACTCTGCCGCAAAGGGGATTGAGCTTTATTTCTACCGTGTTGCAGCCGAACCATCGCCGTCAATAATAGATGAAGCTGTTTCCATTCATTCCAAACACGGAATAGACTGTGTTGTTGCAATAGGAGGCGGAAGTTCCATTGATGCCGGCAAGGCGATCAGCTGTATGCTTAAAGAAACGGGTAGTGTTACCGACTATCTCGAAGGTGTCGGGAAACACAAACCATCGGGCAGAAAACTTCCGTTTATAGCTCTTCCGACTACGGCAGGAACGGGAAGCGAAGCTACCAAGAATGCCGTTATAACAGAAAGAGGGGAACACGGATTTAAGAAATCTTTACGCCATGACTTATTCGTGCCGGATGTTGCTCTCATTGATCCGGCTTTGTCGTCAACACTTCCGCCGGCAACAACTGCTTACTGCGCGCTGGATGCTTTTTCACAGCTCATCGAGTCTTATCTGTCGGATAAATCGAATATATTTACGGATTCACTTGCGCTGCCTTCCATTAACAAAGCTCTTGAATCCCTGGAAAAAATTTCACAGGGTGAAATTATTGATATCGGTATCCGTTCATCGCTAGCATATTGCGCTTATATCTCGGGTGTTACCCTTGCAAATGCAGGTCTGGGGCTTTGCCATGGTGTTGCGGGTCCCATGGGCGGATTCACGGATATCCCTCACGGAATAGCGTGCGCGAATATGATAGTGCCGACACTAAGATACAGTCTTGAAAAGTTTTCAGAAGATAATAAAAAATATTCATCTTATGTAAAGAAGATGTCTATGATCGGATGTATTTCGGCCGAAGCTCATTCACATGAAGATATGTCATGTGCGCGGAAATTTATCGACCGGCTTGAGAAAATAGTTAAAACAGCCGGGATTCCGAAACTTTCAGCATTCGGTATAGACTCACAGACTGCCGTTAAAATCGCAGAATCATCCGAAAGCAAGAATTCTCCGGTAAAGGCTTCTGCGGCTGATTTCGCGGCGATGATTGAATCAATGATATAATAAAACTGACTGTGTTTATATTTATTTCTTTATAAATGTTCCGAATAGTGCGAAAATGCTATGAGCCTTGTTTTATCTGGAGTATTATGCGCGGACTTGTTTTAATTCTATCTTTGTCTATAACTGTTTTTCCCGTTCTTTATGCGGACACTCCTCAGGAAATCAACAGAAGGGGTGCCGAGCTCGGCAAGCAGAGCAAATATGACGAGGCGATGAAGGAATTCGCCGAAGCATCGGAAATGTATAACAAAGAAGGCGCCAAATATTATCATAATAAGGCATGGGCTCTGGAGCTTCAGGGAAAAAATGAAGAAGCTGTAAGGTTCTACGAAAAGGCACTTGAAAGAAATCCTTCCCAGGCTGATTCGATTGAAAGACTGGGTTATCATCACTACAAAAAAGGCGAATATGAAAAAGCCGTTGAACTTGGAGAAAAAGCCGCTGAGATAAATCCGCGCGTTCCGTATCTGAATGAGTGGCTTCCTGAGGCTTACAGGCTTAATCTTCTGGCGAAATCATCTGAACCCGAAAAAGTTACAAATGAAGAGATAGAATCTGATGAAGCACCGCAGGCAGAATCGGCTGAGACTAATAACGGGTTTGAATTTTTCGGATTATCATTCGATCTCAATTTGCGTTACGGCAGAAATGTCAGAGGCGGAAGACCGTATTATATTAAATCAGAATCCAAAACAATAAATTTACCTTTCTCGCTGAATATGTGGTTCCGTCCGAATGATTTTTTTACGTTCAGTATGAGGGCTGAAAATCCTCACTGGGGGGCAGCTGTTGACCGTGCTGTTTCACAGCACGAATTTCTTGAAGGAATGTTTTCGATCGGTTCCTTTTCATTGGGATGCGGTCTCTGGTTTACTCATTATACGGATGATTTTGTTTTTGGAAGTTCTGAGAGTCTCAATGACTGCAAAATGGGAATACTGATGTCGTATGCCAACGAAAAATCCGAGACAAATGTGCGCCTTTATCCCAGACTATTTTTGCGTGATACGGAAAAATTTTCTGACGGCAGAACGCTTGACTGCGGAATGTATGAGTTTTCGTATTCGTATACTGTTCATAAGGCTCTCAGGTATTATTCGAGAATTTCCGAGTACGATTTTTATGTTTTTGATCATGATGCAGTTCAATCTCATTATTGGGGTTATTTTGAAATTGCAATAGGCTTATCTCTTGATTATAAATCCGGAAAATTTATGAAAGGCGGTTCTATTTATATCGAATATGCGAAAAGAATTAATCTAAGAAAACTTAATGAAGATGAACCATATAAAACATTTAATGGTCAGGGATTTCTCGGATTTGATTCATCGAAAGACCCTTCTTATTTTTCGGGACAGCGTTCAAGAAGCAATATAATCCGTATGGGAGCTTCCGAAAAAATAGATTCAAAGACATATCTTTATCAGAAATTGATTCTTGAAATAGTCGACCGTCACGAAGATCATCAGGAGCTTTTGATCGGTTTCGGAGGAGGAATAAGTTTATGAAAAAAATTATTCCTTTAATTATGATACTTGCCGGCTTTTCTATTTACGCCCAAAGCGCATCCGAATTCAACAGAAGAGGCGTAGAAAAGGCAAAATCAAATAATCTGAATAGCGCGATTGAAGATTTTGATTCAGCTATAGAAAAAAATGACATATCTTCAGCAAAAGTATATCACAACATGGGTCATGTTGCTGAACTGAAAGGTGATGAGACCAATGCTCTGAAATATTACGAAGAGGCGTTGCGCCGTGATCCGAATTTGATTCCTTCTCTCGAAAGGGCATGCGAATTATATTCAAAATCGGGTCTTTATGCGAATGCAATTGTCGCGGGAGAGAAAGTTCTTAAGCTGGATCCTTTGAATAAAAATGTTCTGCCGTGGCTTGAAACGGCTTATTCCGGGAGATTCAGGGTAAGGAGAAATGAAATTACACTGCTTGAAAAAGATAAACTGTATTCTAAATCTCTTGAATCGGCAAAGGAAGAGAAGACTGATGAAAAGAAATCTGTTTTCAGAATTTCACTTTCAGGGATTCTGCGCTATGCTTTTATTTCCGGAGATGATAAAGATTTTAAGTATGTGAAAACAGAGGGACCGGGTTCGCTTGATTTTCCATTAAAGGCAGCTGTTAACATTGATCCTTCCGAAAACTGGTCTTTTGCCGCAGTCTGCGGAGTTCCTTATTTCGGAGCGCTGATGCCTGAAGTTTTAAATTTCTATGAAAGAGCTGAGGTATATTACGGCCGGGAAGATGTTTTTCTGGGTCTCGGGTTTTCCGCTTATCATTACCGGGGTGATGAAATCTGGGGAGAGAAAGAAAAATTCAATGATTTTAAAATCGGTTTCGCCCTGAAAACTTTCTCTGAGAAGAGTGAATTTATATTGCAGTTTTATCCGGCACTCATTCCCAATGATGCGGGTTACAGTCCCGTGCGTACTCTTGATGTGTCTCATCTGAATATTGAATACCTGTCCAGAATAAAGAATCTGGGTATTAAGACCCGTTTTACTACATACGGGTTTACTTTCTATGATCACGGCGCGGAACTTTCAAATTATGCCGGTTCATATGATATTGCTTTGGGTGTACTTTTCTCACAAAATAGAAATTTCAGTATTTTCGGGGAATTCTGCGAGCGGATATACATGATAGATATCCTGAATGAGAAGCCTTATTCCGGCATGAACGGTCAGGGTTTTTTCGGATTCAACAGGTTCAAGTGGTTCAAAGGGTCTCCCATGAGCGGACATTATTCAAATTCTCATGTAATTTCGTGCAAACTGGAAGAAAGGACCGGTCAGGCTTCATTCTATCAGAAGCTTTCAGTCGAAATAGTGCCGCCTTCTAAGAAACAGTATGATATCGTACTTGACTGCGGAATTTCGCTCGGATTCTAGCAAATTATTTTAAATCACGCGAAAATTTCTTTTAAGCAAAAGCTAATCTTCCGATATATAGTAAGAAGCGGAATGTATTCTGTCCCGGAGGATTCGATGTTTAGAAGAATTTATATAATGCTGGCTTTAATTGTTCCCGTGTCTTTCGTTTTTTCCCAGAGTGATGCGGTAAAAGACGAAAAGAATAAAACAAAAATCGAAAAGCCTGAACAGATTGTTTCAACCGATGTTTTCGGTATAGAAAATCTATCATTCAATAAAAAGATAGATCCTACCGGAAAAGGCGAGCTTCTTCAGGTCGAATTTGCCCTCAAAAATAATACTGATTCGCCGCTTGAACTTTATATTTTTATGATGGGCACAGTTGAGGACAAGGAATGGGTTTGGAACACTTTCAACAACCGAAAAGTCACTCTCAAGAAAATAATAATTAAACATTTCGCGTCTACGCCTGATGATAAAACACAGTTTGAAAAGGAAGAAGACGGAAAA
>Ga0116159_1004650_pt1 | contig 11476 bp, 9 predicted proteins | sample AD_JPNAS1_MetaG_FD_89878 | JGI IMG/M metagenome (GOLD analysis project Ga0116159, IMG submission 89878) | Active sludge microbial communities of municipal wastewater-treating anaerobic digesters from Japan - AD_JPNAS1_MetaG | ecosystem: Engineered > Bioreactor > Anaerobic > Digestate | place...
GATGTTATTCCGACTTTAAAAGCACTTTTGGAAAGATTCAGTTTGGGCATTTTTTCTGAAGGGTTTGAAGATTTTCAATTAGCTAAACTTCACAGGTCAGGTATTATGAATTTTTTTGAAAAAGATTTGACTTTTATATTTAGAAGAAAGCTAGAAGAGGACTCCTTAGCACTATTACCAGATAATTGCTTTGTAATTGATGACAACCCTTCTGTAGTAGAAGCCTTAGCCAAAACTGACAATTTTAAAACCTTTTGGTTAAACAGAAAATCTGATGAAAAAGATTCTGTATGTGCGACTATTCATAGGTTGAGTAGTTTAAAATCTTTAATTTAGACCCGTAACCATATCTAATGATATTGACTATATACATGACTTATAGTAATATAGATGCATTAAGCTTTTGGCGAGAAAGGCTGCAAAATCAAACCAGCCATAATTAAGAGCTATAAGCTCGGGTTGGTAATAAAAATAGAAAAAGGAGAAAAAAATAATGAGTATAACTCAGATTGTTGTTGGTGGTATCGCCGTTATTATTGTTGTCCTGGTTTTCTTAATCATACTAAAGATTAAGGACATCAAGAGAGTATTAGCAAGGGAAATGATTTTTGGCATTGTAGACAAGCAAATCCGAGATTTGCTCGGCACTGCGGAGAAAAATCGTAATGTATCTGCTAGGGCTAGATTTCTAGCAGAGTCCATAAGGGGGGTTTTTGCAATTGGTGGTACGTACAATCGGAAACACATTTCAAATGTGATACGTACCCACTTCAAAAATTACGATGGCGGATCTGTTTCAATAGAGATAAGATTCGCCAGAGGTCTTAGCTGTTTCGTTTATCCAGAATTTACGCTGGTCTTATCGAAGAACGCATCTTCTGGAAGGACGATTCAGTCTTTTGTTTCGAGGGTCGACAGGATAGGGGTATCAGAGATTATTCCGTCAACCCCCTACAATTAAACTAATATAACATTAACCGGTATCTGATAGTCTCGCCACTAGAAGATGCCGGTTTTTTGTTGGTCCTAATTCCATATTTTCACTTTTATTTTTATTTAGATATTTTACAAATTAGATCTTTTTATTCTAATTATTTGAAACGTATTCCGTATTTAAATATTTTGTGAGATAAATAACCAGAAAGGGAATACCGAAAAACCCCAAGTTAGAAAGATCAATTTCATCCAACTTGTTTCCTGTAACAAAGAAAAAACGTGACTAATTTTTCATAAATTTTTATGTGAATTTTTTAGATATTATCCACAAATAAACAAGTGCAAGTACTTGAAAGATTGCAACTTTAAAATTTGCAATGTCACCGTTTACCTGTCCTGTTGCAAATGAATGGAGTGATTCTATGATGGTTATTGCGGTAAGAGCCGTAAAGGCATACAACGCCCAGCGACGCATGTTATGGATACCAAAAGAAACTGCTATTGAACTAACACCTTTAATGAGATTAACACCGCCTAGTTTAGAGACAGCACCACTCTTGTCAACACCGCCAAGGATTAGCAAAGGTGCAGTAATAAGTAGGCTAAACAGTCCTTTCAAGATCAAAAACCAAGTAATAGTGTTTACGAACATGGGAAGTTTGGTTTTAACCTCTTGTTGATAAGGTTGTGATTGATTATTGGTTGTAAATTGTGACTGATCCATACTTTCTAAATTTAGTTAATTATTTTTAGTATCGGCTTTGTTTATAGTTTACTCTTCCCTTAACAGCTTTCATACTAACCATATTGTTTTACTGAATTTTAGTGTGGTCTTTTGGTGGGTGATCCAGGAATAAGAGCTTGCTCGTTCCTCATACTTCGGAACTGCGCTTCCTTTTACATCGCTTTGCGATGACGAACCTGGGATCTCTTCCTTATCAGAGAAGCGCTCTAACCGACTCTCCTAACTTTTCTATCTTTTTACCTTTTTATTTTCTTAATACTCATTCGCCCTTGGCTCATTAAAGTGTGTTTCTATATTCTTTAGGTTAGTTAGGATCGGTTGTCACTTCGCTCCAACAGGAGCTAAATGTTCACATTATTTACTTCAGTTTTGTTATTTGGAATCTCTGTAACTCTGTGCGGTCTTTATGGTGGGTGATCCAGGAATCGAACCTGGGACCTCTTCCTTATCAGAGAAGCGCTCTAACCGACTGAGCTAATCACCCATGGCTACATTTTAATCTATCATCCTTGGTTTTTCTCTCGCCAAGGCTCGAGCTGTACAGTTTTATATTCTTGGTCATAATTAGCTCCGGTTGTCGTTCCACTCCAGCAGGAGCTAATCACCCCCGAATGTGAGCAAATTTTAACACGGGGATATTTTTCAGTCTATCTGATCTTATTGGACAGGTACTTAATATAGGAGATTATCTTTAAAATAAAATCAGAGGCGTAATCAAAAGGTTTTTCGGGGTAGAAGTAGCCCCTCTTTACAATATTTCTATAAGCGATATCTAGTCTTTCATTTATCCTTTTCTTATACTTCATAAGTTTTTTATCTGTTATATCGTCATTTTGTTTTACTTTCTCAGACAAACTTTCTCCTTTTGTGTCAAAGAAAACAGGATCAACTGGGTCTGAAGAAATAACTTTTTCCAGCAACTCCACTACACATTCAATATCTTTTTTATAGATTTCTTCCGATCTCACATCACCATCATCGGCTCCATCATGTTTGTATTTATTCGGGATGGTGATAGTGCATATATTAGGTGTAATGCCAAATTCGGAAAAGGGTCTTGAGTCACACGAGTCGCTTATAATTCCTACCTGAATTTCCAGATTATTTTCATCGGAAATTTTTTTAACTAACATCTCAGCTCGGTTTTTTCCTTTGTTTTTGTACCCAAACAAACACCCTTTATTTGTGAGTTGAAGGACTGGTCCGTTTTCATAGTTCGCAGGGGGATACTTATCAGGATTTACAGGGTCAATCTTTAGACATTCTAAGTTGACGACAATATCATCTGTCATTATTTTTAATCTGTTCTTTTTAGCTAGATTCCACGAACTTACTTGATAAACTTCCTCGTGTTTGTTGAAAACAAAATATATATCGTATTTGGTTCTAGGTCTTTCTAAGATCAAATTAAGCATGATGGCAACCATTATTCCATCATCGGCATTGTAGGCATAAATTTTTTTATCATCTTGGGAGAAGCGGGGAACATCAAGATGTCCAAAAGAATTTTTAGGTATAAAAAAATCTGACTTAATTTTAACTTTCTGTTTTGAGTCGTTATCAAATTTGGTAACGTAAGCCTTACCAAGGAAGTTCCCATTTGGGTCATAAACTATTATTGGTATCGGGTTTTTATTGATAAGTTCAGATAGATCTTTAGGCTCGTTTAAGCCCATGAATATTCCTTCTTGGCTGTCTTTAAAAACTATTCCCGGGTGATCCAAATGAGCCATAAATAATATTTTTCTTGGGTTTTTATCATTATTCTTTGGGGAGATGTTGACTATAATGTGATACGGAGTTTCTTTGTAATTGATGTTATTTTTATCAAGATAATGCTTGATAAATTTTGATGTGAACTTGGTCAAAAAAGGAACATTCGGGACTTTTTGATATTCCTTGAATATTTCTATTATATTTTCCATTTCCGTATTTGTGGTCAAAGTTTTTTGATTATAGAATAACATTATGAAAAGGCAAAGAAAAAGTGTGGTTACCATAGGTGGTGGGACAGGTAGTTTTGTGGTACTCTCTGGTCTAAAAAATCATGATATAGATTTAAGTGCTGTTGTTGCCATGACTGATTCAGGGGGTTCAACGGGTAAATTACGTGATCAACTTGGAGTACTTCCACCAGGAGATCTTAGACAGGCACTTGTAGCGTTGTCAGAAGCATCCGATATTTGGAGAAAACTTTTTACTTACAGATTTGAAGCTGGGGATCTAAAGGGTCATAACTTTGGAAACATCTTTTTATCTGCCATAGAAAAAATAACTAATTCAAATCAAGAAGCTATAGATAGAGCTGCTGATGTTTTACAAACTGCTGGTAGAGTAATACCTGTAACTTTTGATGATTGTACTTTGTGTGCTGAGTATGAAGATGGTTCTATTCTTGAAGGGGAGGCTTGTATAGATAGTGATGAAAAAGTAGGGACGAGAATAAAGAAACTTTTTTTGAGACCGTTGGCTAATATCAACATTGAAGCTAAGAGAGTTATTGAAAGAACGGATGCAGTGGTTTTGGGACCGGGAGATTTATATACAAGTGTTATTCCAAATTTAATTGTATCTGGTGTTAAAGAAACATTTGAGTACGTAAAAGCAAAAAAGATTTTAGTTGTTAATTTAATGGCTAAAGCAGGTCAAACAGATGGATTTAAAGTTAGCGATTTTATAAATGAAGTAGAGAAGTATCTTGGGGAAGGCTCTTTAACCCATGTAATTGTTAATTCCAAGAAAATACCCCAATCATTAATTGATAGGTATGAAAATGTTGATAAAGCAAGGCCGATAGAAGATGATGTTGGAGGTACTTTTAGGGGAGCTAGGATTATAAGAGCTAATATTTTGAGTGATGATGTATATGAAAAGTCCAAATCTGATAATTTGGAGAGGAGTCTTGTAAGACACGATCCTGATAGATTAGCAAATGTGGTTTATAAAATAGTTAGATAGTTATCAGTAACTAAAGCTTGACTTGTCATTATTTTTTATAGTAATATCTCCCACACGGAATGGAATGCTATCTTACCCTGCGAGGAAGCTCTAGATTTCACATAAATAAAATTTAATAGTAGGTATTTTGCATTCTTGACTTGACCAAGAGTTGTTTTGTGTTGGATGAAATTAAAATTTTTGAAAATTAAATAACACTTAGTTCATGGGCCGTTAGCTCCTATTGGAGCAAAGCGACAACTGCTCCTAATTGACTTAAAGAATATAGAAATATATTTAAATGAGCCAAGGGCGAATGAGTAACAAGCAGATAAAAATGTAAAGAGATAGATGATTTAGGATATCTGGCTAGAGCACTTAGAAGATGTTGAAGACAGATTCGCAGTGCAAGAAAATACATAATTTGAAAAGTAAATAAAAATAAACGAAGCAAATGATCCGGGCCGTTAGCTCAGTTGGCTAGAGCACTTAGAGATTGCTGAAAGCAAACTCGCAGTGCAAGAAGATAGAGATTCTAAGACTTAATTAATGAGCTGATACCATATAAAGAGGGCCGTTAGCTCAGTTGGCTAGAGCACTACATTTGCAATGTAGGGGTCAGCGGTTCGAGTCCGCTACGGTCCACCATAGAGATTTAGTATTTACTTGGTTGGACGAGAATGCCGGAGGCGCGACGGCGCCGAGGCGGGGCCGATCAAAAATTCAGCAGAATTTTATGAGTGGCCGAGTCCGCTACGGTCCACCATAAACACAGGTTGTTAGCAATTGAAAATTAATTTTGCTAAGAATCTGCTCGGTAAAGATTGCCGATCAGGTTTTGAGCAAAAGCTCAAATAAAGGTTCTTTGAAAACTGAACAGAAAGTCTTTCTCCTACCATTTTTAATGGTAGGAAAAACAATAGTTCAATTTCTTTTAGATTGGATTTAAGTTACTAATGCATGCGGCGAATGCCTTGGGTATTCGTGCTGATGAAGGAAGTGCAAGGCTGCTTTAAGCCTCGAGGAGTTGCCAAGAAACGTTATCACTCGGGGATATCCGAATGGGGGAACCCGGTCACGTAAAACGTAGACCACTCATTACTGAAACTTTGCTTTTGCAAAATATAGGTGATGTAGAAGGAACTCGGCGAACTGAAACAACTTAGTAGCCGGAGGAAAAGAGACAATGTTGTTATTTCCTTAGTAGCGGCGAGCGAATGGGAAAGAGTCCAAACCCAAATTGTTTCTAGGTTAAGTCCCACCTTTTGGCGGGATCTTGATCTTTAAACAAATAAAATTGGGGGTATGGAAAATCCGCATCTCTGCATTTTGCAGAGATAAAGAGTAAAAAATTGTTCTTGTAGAAAAAGATGTCTGGAAAGACACGCCATAGAGAGTAATAGCCTCGTATTTTAAACAAAAACAACTCTTGGGTTTATCCTGAGTAGCACGGGACACGTGTAATCCTGTGTGAATATAGCAGGCCCACCTGCGAAGACTAAATACGCGAATACACCGATAGCGCATAGTACCGTGAGGGAACGGTGAAAAGAACCCCTGTTAGGGGAGTGAAATAGAACCTGAAACCGCATGCAAACAAGCTTGTAAAGTTCCGTCTTTGGCGGAATGATACAGTGCTTATTGAAGAATGATCCAGCGAGTTAATACTTCAAGCAAGCTTAATCTGTGAAAGCAGAGGAGGCGAAGGGAAACCGAGTCTTAAACGGGCGTTAGTTTGTAGTATTAGACCCGAAGCCAAGTGAGCTAACCATGACCAGGGTGAAGTCCGTCGAAAGACGGATGGAGGCCCGAACCGGGGTACGAGGAAAAGTACTCGGATGAGTTGTGGTTAGTGGTGAAACGCCTAACAAACTTGGCAATAGCTGGTTCTCCCCGAAACATATATAGGTATGACCTTTGTATATAAAGATTGACGAGGTAGAGATACTGAAAGGGGATGGGGGGCGTAAGTCTACCCACTCCTACCAAACTCCGAATGCGTCAATTGTGTACAGGGAGTCAGTGCTGTGGGGCAATCTCATGGCACGAAAGGGCAACAACCCAGACCATCGGTTAAGGTCCCTAATTTTTACTAAGTGGGAAAGGAAGTGAGATCGTTAAGACAGCTAGGAGGTTGGCTCAGAAGCAGCCATCCTTTAAAGAAAGCGTAACAGCTCACTAGTTAAACGATTTTGCGCCGAAGATCCAACGGGGCTTAAGTAAAAAACCGAAGCCGTGGCTTTGTCGTAAGACAAGGGGTAGGGGAGCATTGATACAGCTGCGAAGCTTTATCGTGAGGTAAGGTGGAGCGGTATCAAGCGAGTATGCTGGAATGAGTAACGAGATCCGTGTGAAAACCACGGACGCCGAAAATCTGAGGTTTCATCCGCCATGCCAGTCAGCGGAGGGTTAGTCGATCATAAGGTCAGGCTGAAAAGCGTAGCCGATGGATAGCAGGTTAATATTCCTGCACTATTGTGAATTCGTTATTACTAATGGGGTGACGAAGCATGACAGATTGGGCCTGATAAGGATTTAGGTCCCAAAAGCGAAGTAGTCTGTATAGGCAAATCCGTACAGGCGTTTTAACCCAAGCTTAGGGAAAGTTCATCGCAAGATGGATAATTCAATTGGTTCAAGTTTCCTGGAAAACCCTCTAAGGAGAATTCATAATATTCGTACCGCAAACCGACACAGGTAGATTGGTAGAGAATACCAAGGCGAACGAGAGAATGGTGGTTGAGGAACTAGGCAAATTTCATCCATAACTTAGGGAAAAGGATGCCCCGTCAATAGGCGGGGGGCACAGAAATGGCTCGGGCGGCTGTTTAACAAAAACACAGGTCTCTGCTAAACCATCAATGGGATGTATAGGGACCGACGCGTGCCCAGTGCCCGTAGGTTAAGGTTGGGGGTGATCTTCACTTGTGAAGTGAGCTTTTGACTTAAGCCCGGGTGAACGGCAGCAGTAACTATAACTGTTCTATGGTAGCGTAATCCCTTGCCGGGTAAGTTCCGGCCCGCACGAAACGCGTAACGATCTGAGCGCTCTCTTAACCACTAACTCGGTGAAATTGAACTACCGGTGAAGATGCCGGTTACTCATTGTTGGACAGCAAGACCCCGTGGAGCTTTACTGTAGCTTGGTATTGGTGATCGGTTTTAGTTGTGTAGTGTAGGAGGGAGTTTACCCTTAAACCGGTAAACGTCAATGAAACACCTCTCTTCTAATTCTGAGAACCTAACTATTCCGCATAATCTGCGGAGGGGACAATGCCTGGCGGGCAGTTTATCTGGGGCTGATTCCTGCTAAAAGGTAACGCAGGAGCTCAAAGGTTCTCTTAACGCCGATGGAAATGGCGTCGTAAGTGTAAAGATAAATGAGAGCTTGACTGCAAGACTCACAAGTCGAGCAGATACGAAAGTAGGACTTAATGATCTTCCGAGTGCTTAGTGGTAGGCCCGGAACTTATCGGATAAAAGCTACCCCGGGGATAACAGGCTGATCTTACCCGAGCGTCCATAGCGGCGGTAAGGTTTGGCACCTCGATGTCGTCTCGTCATATCCTGGAGCTGGAGCAGGTTCCAAGGGTTCGGCTGTTCGCCGATTAAAATGGCGCGTTAGATGGGTTCAGAACGTTGTGAGACAGTTCGGTCCCTTTCCACAATGAGTGTGGAGTCTTGAGAGGACTCATTCCTAGTACGAGAGGACCGGAATGACATAACCTCTGGTGTACCAGTTGTTTCGCCAGAAGCATTGCTGGGTAGCTATGTTGTGAGTTGATAAATGCTGAAAGCATATAAGTATGAAGCACACCTCAAAATTAGGACTCATCCCGCCTTGCGCGGGGCACAACTCCTAGGAGAATACTAGGTCGATAGGCTGTAGATGTAAGTACAGTAATGTATTCAGTCGAGCAGTACTAATGTTTGTGAACTTAATTTTTATCTATTAAAAAGATAATTGAACTATGACTTTTTGTTCAGTTTTTGGAGAATCTTTTCCAAAAAAAAGATTTGAGAAATTGAAAATTTAGAGATTTTAATTGTGGTTAGTGTCTCGGTGATGATTGCGGTGGGTTCACACCTCTTTCCATTCCGAACAGAGAAGTTAAAACCACCAGCGCCGAAAATACTTGAAGAAATTTCTGGGAAGATAGGTCGTCGCCGGGATTCTAATCACAATATTCAACCTTAGTGGTTTCTCTAAAGTTTATTCTTCCTAATTTTACTTTTATTGAACCTCGACTCCCTAGACCTTGCCTATAGCGCTCACGCACTATAGTCAGGTCCAATGGTCGTCGCCGGGACATTACTCACAATATCTGCTTAAATGGTTACCCGCCTCCCTGGACTTCGCCCATAGCGCTTTGTACTCACAATATTCTTTTTCACTTTATATTCATAACATCTTCTAATCTCTCTTTAGTTGTTATTCTATTTCCAAAACTTATATTTAAACGTCACATAGGTTGAGATTTTTAGGCTGCTATGATAAAGTGTGACACAAATCAAACATAGATAAGGAGAAAAAACATGAGTAAGTGTAAAGATTGGTACGTACTTCATATGTACGGTGTCTCTATGGATGTTACACAACCGTTAATATCCAAGATGAAAAAGGCTATAAAATTCATCCTATTGGGAGACACAATATTCAAACAAAAATTAAATGGTTTGAAGAATAAGTATTGGAATTGGTGGGATATTATTGTTATTCAACCTTTTTTCCACCCAAACATGGATATGGATAGCGACCTTTACATGCTTGAATTTGATGTTGGTGAGCTGACAACTTGCACTGATGTATCAATAAAGGATGGTAAGGAAGTCAGTACCTGTATTCGCCCAGAGGATCAAGCAAGAAGATTGGCAGAAAAACTTGCTTATAGGATTTGGGGGTTGCTCAAAAGGAAGCACAATGTTTTAGTTAGCATCGGCTATTTTACGAAAAGTAAGGAACGTATTGGGACTCCAGAGTGGCCAGATGGTATTAATCAAATAAACTACCAAAGGGTAAACGTAGCTCTTGAGAAAGGACAGAAAAGAGGATAAAAATGTAAAAGCCACGAGGCACTGATATTAATTAGTGCCTCTTTTTGTTATCATTTTTATATGATTGAGAAATTCAGTATAGCTTCTGATGTTGAGGAGGCTCCTTTACCAACTGCTAAATCAATAGCACGTGAAAGACCTGAGGTGCCAGGTATTAGTTATACCGAGGAAGGTATCCCATTCACTACAGGCGGTATAGAACTTTTGAAAAAAGATTCAAGTGAGAATTACGCTCATCAAAGGGAGTTTTTAGAACAGTCCGTTGGCGAGATAAGTAGTCTACAAAGTGGAGAAGATTTAAGAAAATTTCTTGGTCGTGTATCAGATAGTGTAAGAACTTTAATAGTTAATTCAGGAGAATTAGATTTAGAGCCTAAAGAATATGGGTACGGAGATGTAAAATACATTCAACCTGTAGCAGAATTGCATGGTGCAGATGGTACATTTGAAGCTACTGTTATTCCTGTAAATGGTGTAATTTCTATAAAAAGTTCTCCTCTACAGTTTAATGAAAAAGATAGACCAGTTGGTGGTTTTCAAATGTACCTACCTATTAAAGAAAGTGATAACAGGTATCTTAATCAAAGTCTAACTTTATGGGAGCTAGATGATAGAGGTGGTTTTGTGAAGGGTGTAAATTTGGAAAAAATTGAACCAGAAAACATTGATTATTTTAAGAGTTATCTAAAGGACGCTTTAGAAAGTGTTCTTAAAAACTCTTCTAAGATAGTTGAGATTAGAGATGAAAAGAAATTAGATTCTTTGCTTGAAATATCAGGGCATTCTGTTGAAAGTACGTCTAATACCGTTAATGCTGAAAATAAGTCAAATGAAATATCACCTGAATTTTCAGATAATCTAAAATTAGAAACTTTGTCAGACGAGGAAATAAAAACATTACAATATAAGTCTACTAAAGAGTTAGAAAGAAGAGGTTTGTTTGTTGATCCTAGCAGGAAAGTTGAGATTAATAACGAATTAAATGAAGAAGTATCGACAGGATCAAGTGATTCCGAAAAAATCATTTAGAAGGCATTAGTGCAGATGAGTGGGTGCGTAGAAGAGAGGCAGCTTTGGCCAAAAGTATGTCAAACTATTTTTTAGATAGAGCTATTAATGAAGAGAGGTTTGTTAATAACGGTAGGATGACCTTGAGATTAAGGGCATTATTAGAAGAAAAGGCACTAAGAGAAGCTGACCCTTTCAGAGGATATTAGTGAATTAGTATAAACAATTCCCTTGTCTTATCACTATCACTCACTTATATGTAATCCCCCTGTGTTAAATCTCATAAACTCCTAGAAGCTCTTTGTTGGAGTGTTATTTTATTTCTTTAATTCAGATGGGCTAGTAGGTACAGTGTTTTTTGTTCCACAATTAGGACAGGTCCCGTTGTTCTCAATACTTTCCTTAGAAGATTGTGGTAAAAAAGAACTGGTAGAATACATAATCATAGCTGGAAATTCAGTACCACAAGAACTGCAGACTATGTTTACCATTTTTGTTTTGGTCATTTTATTAAAAACACCCCCTTGATTTTATAGTTTCATAAATTTACAGATCAAAAATGTACCTATAATTTCTCTTCCCCTCAACTTTTTAAGTTCTCTAACATATCTTTAAAATCGTCGTATATCGTTGTTGTCTTCCAAAATTCATTATTATTACCAAATGGATCTAATTCTTTTTCGTTTTTTCTAGCAACATCTACGAGTAGTGTGTGCGTTAATGTTTCCGAACTAACTGCCACAAATTCAGTTACCGGTGTTGTATAAGCCCCATTAGAAAAAAACATACTTTTAC
>Ga0116159_1004666_pt1 | contig 11436 bp, 10 predicted proteins | sample AD_JPNAS1_MetaG_FD_89878 | JGI IMG/M metagenome (GOLD analysis project Ga0116159, IMG submission 89878) | Active sludge microbial communities of municipal wastewater-treating anaerobic digesters from Japan - AD_JPNAS1_MetaG | ecosystem: Engineered > Bioreactor > Anaerobic > Digestate | place...
AAGTTCACCAACAATTCAAGCGCCATGGAAACAGCCTTCATGATGCCGGCACACGCAAAACGGTTTCGCGCGTTCCTGAAGGAACAGGGATCCGACAGATTCCTCGTTCCGGGAGAACCCGAACGGTGAATAATGAAACGGCCGCCATCCTTGTTGCCATTCTCCGGGTGTTTCCCCTCACGGCCGTTCTTGCCTATGGATACTACACATTCAGCCATGCGCTCCGGAGGGAAACGACCTGGACCGTTTCCGCACTCCTTGCGAAGAGAAAACCGGCGGCGTGGATTTTCACCGGCGTACTGACCGTATCGCGCGAATCCTTCTGGCATCGTCTGTATTCGCAAGAGCTGACCCGGGACCTGCACGTACAATCCCTTGCGGCTGCTGTTGCGTCGCGTACACTCCTGTACGCCGTGGAATTTCTTCTATTATGTTACATGCTCGAATGGCAACCGGTTTTTGTTGCATACCTTCTGTTCGCGGGAAGCCTTTTCTTGCGACTCCGCCCGATCAGGGCCGTTCCGAATCTCGGCGTCATGCTTTTCGGTGCGGGACTCTTCCTCTTCCCGCTCGTGGAACCGGCGTTCTTCAGTACCGGACTGATCCCGCAATCAATCCCGACGATCGGTTTTGCGGCAGGACTCATCCTGGCCGCCTTTGCGGATTTCGGTACTACGCCGCTCATCGTTCTTACCCTGATTCTGCAACACACCGGGACGCTTTCACCCGGTACCGCACCACTCGTCCTCCCGGTCATTTTTACCGCAGGAACCGCGGCGCTCATTCTCGCCGGCAGAAAACTCGGGTCCGACGTACAGTTGACACTGCGAATACTGTCGGTGGAGCTTGTACTCTTCATCCTGTTCACGGCCGGGTTCGCCGGAGCCGGTACTGCCTGGTTCGGCGAAGTTTCAACCCCGGCGTTATTCACGCTCGCGCTTGCCGCGACAGCTGCGGCGGAATATGCGCTCATTTTCATTATCGCGGACAAAACCCGTCCGGATTCCGCGCCGAACAACGATCCGCTTGCCCTCGCCGAAAGGTACGACTACCGCATCTGCAGGAAAACCGAGTATCTGGAAGCGGGCACGGCGCTCCTGCTCGCGGCGATTACGGAAAACTTCTCGCATGTGCGCCGTCTTGTACAGGATGTGCAAAATGCGAGCGCCCTTGCCGACGAGACACAACAGATCCGAAGAACCACAACAAGGGAAGAGCAAACCGCACTGGATACCTGCGAGCGCATTGACCGGGCGCTTCACCTGCTGATCAGTCATCATCCCGACCGGGATGCCGATCCCCGACAGGAAACACTCCAGCGCATCAACCGCCATACCGCGCGTATCGCGGGAAGAATCGTCAATCTTGCCGAGTACTTTGACCGGCTCCGGAAGAAGAATGCGTTCTTTTCTGAAGAAGAGAGCATGGCCATCACGGAACTTCTCGTCATGGTACACGACATGTCCGGGTATGTTTCGGATTATCTTGCGGGACGGGTCAACAATCTCGACGCAGAAATACTCGCCGTAATGGAACAGCAAATTGAAGCGGACACATCCGGTTTCCGCAAAAAAGCGCTTGCCCGTCTTTCCCGGGCACGCGATACGGGAGTGCGGAAAAACCTCGCCGTAATGGAAACGCTTGATACCATCGAATCGCTGGTCCGGGAACTCGACCGAGTCGGATCCTTCGCCGGGCACCTTGGAAAAGAACCGCGCGCCGGAATCAGACCGTAGCGGGTTTCCACCGCGACCGGGGAGCAACCCCTAGCGGGTTTCCACCGCGACCGCGAGCGCGCCCTTGCCCGCATGACTCCCCACGATGGGTGAAATTTCCATGATATACTCCGGTGGTTTCCCGACAATGCCTTCGAGCCGCTCCGCGAAATCCGTCGCACGATCGGGCGCGGTCGCGACAAGCCCCTTGAGCCGGCTCACCCGCCCGCCCCGGACCATGTATTTGAACGTATTCACGCCAACATAAATCTTCGTGCGTTCCCGTGCCCGTTCGGCAATCCTCACCACTTCGTCCAGCCCGGCACCTGCCGCCGCAGCGCGGGCGGTTTCCAGAACCACCAAACCCTGGGCAACCGAGTTGAGCCGGGTATCAATCACCTGAATCGGGTAGCCTTCGTTCCGCATGGACTCCGCCTCGAGCCGCATGGCGTTCCAGGTACCGCGTATCGCCGCCGAAACCGGCAGTGCGACAATCGAACGATAATGCGCCGCAAGGTGCCGGAACATCGCCCGGATCGACGCGGGATCGGGCAGTGAACTGCCGGGATAATCCTTCCGCTCGTCGAGAAGGGGATAAAAGGTTTTCCCCGTCATGGTAACGCGGTCAAGATAAATTTCGTCTCCCCACAGGATACGCTGCGGCACCAGATGGATCTGGAGACTGTCCATGAGCTCCGGTGGAATATCCGCGATGGAATCGGTAACGATTGCCACGGAACCGGCGCGACGATGTACCGCCTGAAACTGCCGGAACATGTCGTCAACCTTCTGGTTCAACACCGCACCGAATCCGCGCAGAAGTGAGAGCAGCCGCTCGGGGTCGTTGGTATGAAGATGTATGCGCATCTTGCCGACACCTTGCGTCACGATGAGGGAATCGACCTCATCATGAAACGCGCTTCTGAGCGCACCAATGTCCGAAAGATCAGTTTGTAGAAGCACCTCGGTACAGTAGCGGAACGGAATGTTCCCGTCCAGTGCCGGAGCACGGTTATGATGGTACCCTCGGCGGGGTTATCGATTGCCCGGTACGCGTACTGAACGGCGTTTTTCATCGCAAGGGAAAATTCAGCCGTGGTAAGCCGGTCTTGCGTATTCGGGTAAAGAGATACGAGCCGCCCCGGACCGGTTTCCCGCTCGCCATGCACTATACTTCATTCCGGAAGAATAGAAGGAGGTTTTCATGCCCCTGTCACCAGAACTGCTTGCAGCGGCCCTTGCCCTGTTCGCCGCGCAGGCGGTTATATGCGCCGTGTTTTCCGCCTGGCTTGCCCGCCAAAAGAACTACGCTCCCGCACGCTGGTTCATTCTCGGCCTCGTCTTCGGCATCTTCGGCCTCATCGCCATCGCCGGCGCGCCCCACATCTTTTCCGGCAAACAGCTCGAAGCCTTCAAACGCAAACTCGCCGAATAGCTCCCACCGGGACGATTCTCAAGATCGAGGCACACAACAGGCCGCCGCGCGCACTGGCCCTGCTCACAGCCGTTCGAAGGGAGTGCAAGGAGGGGCGGAAGAAATTGTGTCCGAAAGTTTGACAGGAGCATTGTAATCGGCATAGTATATATTCATGATAGACACGACAGACATCAACGGCCGCGTCCTGTATGAGGACGGGGACCATTCCTACATCTGGCTCGGCAGCGAGAACAAGTACCGAAAGGGTGTGGTGCAAACAATGCAGTATCTCATTATCCACAAGGGGCGGGGCATTCTGCTCGATCCGGGCGGGGTACACCTGTTCTCCCGGGTTGTCGCTTCGGTCAGCCGGTACATTTCAATCGACAAGATAGACACCATCTTTTTTTCCCACCAGGACCCCGACGTATCGTCGGGTATTGCCCTCTGGCTCGGTGTTACCAGCGCAAAAGTCTACATATCATCGCTCTGGACCCGGTTCTTGCCGCATTTCGGTATTGTGGACACCAGCCGGGTTTTCGGCATCGAAGACACCGGAGGACGCATTCCCCTGCAGGACGGCGAAGAACTTGCCTGCGTCCCGTCCCACTTCATGCATTCGCCGGGTCAGTTCAGCCTGTACGACCCGCGTTCACGCATCCTCTTTACCGGCGATATCGGCGCTGCGGTCTTCGGTGAAACCGACGAGACTGTCTTCGTGGAGGATTTCGCGTCCCACGTCAAACTGATCGAAGGCTTCCATACGCGGTACATCGCCGGCAACGCGGTAGCGAAGCGCTGGACCACCATCGTGCGGCGCCTCGATCCCGCCATGATCGCACCCCAGCACGGGGCCATTTATACCGGCGAAAGCGTTGCAGCGTTTCTCGACTGGCTCTCAAACCTCCGTTGCGGGATTGATCTTCTGGACCAGACCTTTGGTCAGTAAGCGGAGGTACGCATGAACAGTGATGAACAGGCGCGGAACTACGAAACCGCCCTTGAAAAATTCGTCGTCGGCTACAACAAGAGCATCATACTCAACTCGGTTACCGTCCATTCGCTGGAAATCCTCAACCAGTCCATGGAACAGGTGCAAAAGGGTTTGTCAACAATCGTTTCCGCGTTCGAAGAAATGCGCGCTTCCAGCAACAGTACCGCGGGAAACGCCGGGCGGATCGACTCCATGATGGGGGAAATCCTGGTCAAGAATTCGCGCATGGACGAGGGTATTGCCGACCGCATGAAGGAAGTTGAGTCCGCCGCTACCAACGCGAAAGCGCTGGCCGGCCTCTTCGGCGATCTGCAGGGTAAAACCAGAAAAGTTGCCGGTATAACCGGTTCGATCCAGGATGTGTCGGACCGTACGGGCATTCTTGCCATCAACGCGTCCATCGAGGCGGCCCGTGCCGGGACGGTGGGCAAGGGGTTCCGGGTTATCGCGAACGAGGTACGCAATCTCGCGGTGCAAACCGGGGAGTTCGCCAAGCAGATCGAGTCAAGTATCGGCGAATTCGAGGAAACGGTTGAAAAGATCAATCGTCAGATGAACGAGTTCGTGGACCTTTTCTCCCGGTTCAAGGTTTCTTTCGGCGAGGTTCTCGCAAACTTCAACGAAAACGCCCGCACCATCGATCAGGCCGGTGAGTCCCTCTCGGAAATCACCGCAGCCATCCAGGAAGAGGCCACCGCCCTGAACGACGGTCTCATCTCGCTCACGACGGTCAACGACTCCATGAGCGACACACACGCCATCCTGGAAGTAATCCGTTCAAGTCACGGCTTCCTCGACACCCTTCTGGAGAAAAACACGGACGACATGGGAATGGTCTGAACGGGGAGGCTCTGCGGCGGGGTCATATATTGTTGAGCAGTGCACGACCCTTCGGGGGTGACTTCGGGGGTGGTATTGGTATGCAAGGCTACCACTCAATATCTTCAGGGTATTCAAGGTCGCGCATGCGAAGTTCGGACGGGGAGCATCCGTAGTGTTCCGCCGCGAGTTTCAGGTCGCGGTTCATGCGTTCATGGACCGGGTCATGGATGTACTCAACAATGCTTTTCGATATCGAGGTCAGTTTCTTCAGGCGCTTTTCCTTGTCGAGTTTGAGGTATTCCAGGTTGATGTAATCGAGGTAGTGTCCGCAGATGCGCAGTACGCTGGTGTACCGGTCGTTAATCGTGTTCAGCCAGCGTGTGTAGGTTGCCGGGGGCAGTGTTTCCCGGACGCAGGTGCTGAATGCGGCCTGGAATACCCGCAGGGTGGCGATGTGTGTATCCCAGATTATGTTTTTGTTCAGGGCTCCGCGGTAGTCAATTTTCGGTTTGCTGTTTTTTGTCATGTAGATCTCTATAAGTTCGTTCAGGGCAGCCACAACGAAGATCATTTCGGGGTAGAGGTAATTCACGGCATAGTACACGTTCTGTTCCGGCGTTATTGTTTTGTGTACTTTCATGAGTTCCCGGTCCATTCCGTTTTCAACCAGCACTATATCCCGGTCTCCCATGGACGCGTGGCGTATATCGTAGCACACGCCCAGGACTCGTGTCGAGTTGTCGTAGTATGCCCGGTTCTTTGTATCGTCTTCCTGAATCGTTACCGCATAGAACGCGTCAACGAGCGCTTCCAGGTCATACAGGTCGCCGGTTATCCGCACACCGGCAAGGTTTTCGGTGTTTTCAATTTTGATCATGGGTGCTCCTTTGGCGGGGGTACCTTATAGAAGTATCATACTCATTATCCGAAGGCAAGGACTACTTTATCGGAGAAATTTTTTTCCTTTATTTCGCGTTTGAAAGCCCCGCCAAAACGGTAAATCTGTGTTCCGTCATCTCCGTCCGCAAGTTTCAGGAACCATATTTCTTCATCATCCTTGTTGAAGACCAGAATACCGGTCGGTTCATCTTTCTCGTAACTGTACTCGTATACGACTTCGTCCTCGTTTTCTTCGCTCTTTATGAAGCGGTACCACATGCTTGAGCCTCCCGGAGAGGAACTGTTCATCGAAAGTCCCGGGAACGGGTCCCGCTTCTCATGAGGAACTTCGATCCATCATACCACAGATATGAACCTAAACACCCAAGCGGAGAGCGAAAAAACCATAGTCAACCACTTCTCCAGTAATATTTACGTGTAAATATGTACGAGTCTACAAGGTTGCGGGCCATACAAACAAGATTCTACACAAGAAAGCTCCAAAATACGGTATACTACTTCCAACAATACCGGAGATTACTAATGTCACAAAACGGGAACAGTACAAAAGAACAGGAACGCTCGGAGCTGCATCGCGCTATATGGCAGATTGCGAATGACCTGCGCGGAAGCGTAGATGGATGGGATTTCAAGCAGTATGTGCTCGGGATGCTTTTTTATCGGTTTATCAGTGAAAACCTCACAAACTATATCAATGCCGACGAACGGCGAAGCAATCCCGGTTTTGACTACGCAAGCCTTACGAACAAAGAAGCCGAATACGGCCGTGCCGAGACTGTCAAGGAAAAAGGATTTTACATCCTGCCGAGCGAACTCTTTGTAAATGTGTGCAAAAAGGCCAAGAACGACGCAAACCTGAACGAGACCCTGGCCCGGGTATTCCGCCACATCGAAGCGTCCGCCAAGGGGTTTGAAAGCGAAAGCGACCTGAAAGGCCTCTTTGACGACCTGGATGTGAACTCGAGCAAACTCGGGAACACGGTAGAAATCCGTAACAAGAAGCTGGTCAAACTGCTTGAAGCTATCGGCGGTCTCAAACTCGGCACGTATACCGACCACACCATAGACGCTTTCGGCGACGCCTACGAATTCCTCATGACGATGTATGCCTCGAGCGCGGGCAAGAGCGGGGGCGAGTTCTTTACGCCCCAGGAAGTGAGCGAGCTTTTGGCGTCCATAGCGACGGTGGGGAAAAAGCAGGTAAACAAGGTGTATGACCCGGCCTGCGGTTCGGGTTCTCTCCTTTTGAAGTTCGCGAAAATTCTCGGCAAGGAAAATGTGCGCATCGGGTTTTTCGGGCAGGAGATAAATCTGACCACGTACAACCTCTGCCGCATCAACATGTTCCTGCACGATATCAATTACAATCATTTTGACATTGCCCACGGCGACACGCTCACCGATCCCAAACACTGGGACGATGAGCCGTTCGACGCGATTGTGTCCAATCCGCCGTATTCCATCCGCTGGGAGGGCGACGCGAATCCGCTTCTTATAAACGATCCGCGCTTTTCTCCGGCCGGGGTTCTTGCTCCCAAGAGCAAGGCGGATCTTGCGTTTACCATGCACATGTTGTCCTGGCTTTCCACGAGTGGTACGGCGGCCATCGTAGAGTTTCCGGGGGTCCTCTATCGCGGTGGCGCGGAGCAGAAGATACGCAAGTATCTGGTGGACAATAATTATATCGATTGTGTTATTCAGTTGCCGCCGGATTTGTTCTTTGGTACGTCTATCGCGACGTGTGTCATCGTGCTCAGGAAGAGCAAGAAGGACAACAGGGTGTTGTTCATCAATGCGTCTGCGGAGTTTGTGCGCGGGGGCAACAAGAACAAGTTGAGTGATGCCAATCGCGACAAGATTCTTTCGGCGTTCAAGAAGCGCGAGTCCATCGAGCATTTCGCAGCGCTGGTTGGCAACGGCGAGATCGGCGAGAACGATTACAACATCGCGGTGTCGAGTTACGTTATGCAAAAGGACACCCGCGAGGTCATCAACATTACCAAACTGAACGCAGAAATAAAAGAAATAGTCGCCCGCCAGAACTCCTTGCGAAAGTCCATAGACAAAATCGTCGCTGACCTTGAGGGGGAGGGGTGATGAAATAGAAGAGTCCGCAGTTGTCGAGTAATCCTCGGTAGCTGTGTCTGATGCAATGCGGAGGTCATATGAATAGACAAAAGTTGACACGTTTTTTTGTTGACACCTGTAACGTTATAGGTTACATTTAAGATGATCAAGCCATTCAAGCACGATGGTCTGGGAGCGTACAGGATATGAATCTTCCTTCATTCAAGTTGCATAAGCTTTCAGGCAGGGAGAAAGATGTCTGGTCGGTATGGGTAAATGGTAATTGGCGTGTTACCTTCCAATTTTCTGATGGTGACGCGTATGTTGTTGACTATCGGGATTATCATTAGGGGTTATATATGGCTATAAAAAGAAAACCGGTTCATCCCGGTCTTGTTTTCAAGGAAGATGTTCTTGTTCCGCTGGGTATGTCTGTTACCGATGCTGCGAGTGATTTGGGTATTACCCGCAAGGCGTTGTCCGAGTTTATTAACGAGAAGGCTTCGTTAAGTCCTGACATGGCGGTTCGTATCGCCAAGGCAACCAATACCTCACCTGAGAGCTGGCTGGCTATGCAGACGAAGCTTGACCTTTGGAAATCCGAACAAAAACCAATACATGTCAGTCCCTTCCCGCGCATCGAAAATCCGGATCTGGTCACGGTGTAGGAATGAAATTAGGAATCGCCTTAAATTACAAAAGGACATTACATGCCTGATAAACCAAACAAAATCGACCGCCTTATAGAAAAACTCTGCCCGGATGGAGTGGAGTATAAAGAACTGGGGGAGATGTTTAATTTTAAGAATGGCTATACTCCCTCTAAATCAAAAAAAGATTATTGGCAAGATGGGACTATCCCTTGGTTTAGAATGGAAGATATTCGTCTCAACGGTTCGATTTTGTCAAAGGCAACCCAACAAGTAAATGTTTCTGCTATTAAAGGTGGCAAAGTTTTCCCCGCAAATTCAATTCTTGTCGCTACCTCTGCTACAATTGGCGAACATGCATTGATTACGGTACCACATTTATCAAATCAGAGATTTGTATCTTTATCATTAAATATAAAATATCAAGATTTATTTAACATAAAATTTCTTTATTACTATTTCTACATACTTGACGATTGGTGTATCAAGAACGTTACAAAATCAAGTTTTGCTTCTGTTGATATGAGTGGTTTCAGAAAATTCCCCATCCCCCTTCCTCCTCTTCCGGTACAGGAAGAGATTGTGAAGATACTGGATACCTTTACGGAGCTGGAGGCGGAGCTGGAGGCGGAGCTGGAGTCCCGGAAAAAACAGTACGAATATTACCGCGACGAACTGCTGACCTTCGGGGACGAGGTAGAATGGAAGACACTGGGGGAGGTAAGCAATTACCGTAGAGGATCCTTTCCACAACCTTATGGTAATAAAGAATGGTATGATGGGAAAGACTCAATGCCTTTTGTACAAGTTGTAGATGTAGATAAAAACATGAAACTGGTTCCTTCAACAAAAAATAGAATATCAAAATTAGCTCAACCTAAAAGTGTTTTTGCACAGAGCGGTAGTGTATTAGTAACCCTGCAAGGAAGTATTGGAAGGGTTGCAATTACACAATATGACGCTTATGTCGATAGAACATTAGCGATTTTTGAAAGCTACAAAACGGATATAAACATAAAATATTTCGCATATCAATTGCAGAAAATATTTGGAACTGAAAAAGAAAAAGCCCGAGGCAGTACAATAAAAACAATAACCAAAGAAGAATTTACAAAATTCAAAATCCCCATCCCTTCCCTCTCCGAGCAGGAGCGGATTGTTGGTATTCTGGACAAGTTTGATGCGTTGGTGAATGATATTTCTGCGGGGTTGCCGGCGGAGATTACCCGGAGGCGGAAGCAGTATGAGTATTACCGGAGCAAACTGCTTACGTTCAAGAAACTGGCAGGGTAAAACAAACAGGGTTCGCAAACCGATGCATTACTCATAGTCTTCCACATCATCAATGATATCGAAATCGGCCAACTTGCCGCCATGATCATATAAACCGGCCGCAGATTCAGCCGCAGCCATCAAATATTTATTCCGATCTTCCGAGGGTAATGACAGAAATTTGTACAGGGTTGATTGTGCCTGAGATTCCATTTCCGTTTTCTCCTTCAGATACTCCGGATACAACTCAAGAGCCTTTGCTTCAGGTATTCTTCCTTCCGCAACCGCCCGAAACAAATACTGCTTTGTCAATCGGGGCTCTTCCGGATAAGCCCAACAGCCCGGCTCAACGACACTAATACCCTTTGAACGAAAAGCGATGAACATTGCTTTATAGGCGGATTCACTGAGTATACCGATATCCTTTGCCCGATACGTAAGAGCCTGGATACTTATGCCATACTTTTCTTTCAACAAGCATAACTCCGGTATTGAAAATAAAGTACGCCTGGATCCCATATCCTGACGTAAAAGCTTTGCCGGCGCAAGAAAAGCCCCGGCGAACCGGCTCGCCAACTTTTCATTCAACTTTGGATCATCATTTCCAAGAAGTAAATGCCCCAATTCATGGGCCAGGGTCAATCTTGTTCGATCAACACTCTTCTCTTGCACATACACGATTATTTTCCGCGTGTTTTGCAACGAACCAACAAGACCATCAACCCCATCAATATCAGAGTCCAGAGAAACTAATATAATCCCCTTATTCTCAAGCAACTCTGTAAGCGATTTTATTGCAAAGGCATCCAGTCCCCATTTCATTCGCAATTCATCAGCGATCGTCTCAGCCTGGGATACATCTGATATATTTCTATATTCAGGTATATCGGAAGCAACGGATTCAATACCACAAGCTGTTTCAATAGCAACAAATTGTTCTACCCGTTGTTCAGCCAGTATTTGTATTCTCTCCTGCTTCGTTTGACTTACTGAAGCCTTTTTTCGAAAAGCTTTCCATTGTATAGAAACGTTTGGCTCAACAAAAAAGTAATCCGTCTTTACACCAAGAACCTCAGCGAGATCCTTTAAGACAAGAGCGTTTGGAGTTGCCTGTCCAAGCTCATATTTTGACAACATGGCACGGGTAAGCGTACGTCTCTTTTTGACCAATTCATCGGCCAAATTCTGAAGGGACAAGCCATTCATTATGCGTTTTTGTCGTATTCGTTCACCAATCATTGGCATACCCTCCTGTTGACAGTATCGACTTTTTTCTATTTTTGTCAACTTTTATGATACTTTTCTGATATTTTTGTTGACTTTTGATTCTCGTGTTAGTACCTTGTATTTCAAGAACAAAAAAGGCCAGAAACCCCAATACCCACTTGACAGATGTCCGCAAAAGGGCTGTTTTTATTAGCACTATAGCTCTCATATGTCAAGTATTGCTGCATTACACTTGACATATACTCCTGATAGGATCAATATGATTGATACTATGCTGGATAATCGTCAAGCTGATATAATACCATCGTTCGAAAACTTCCTCGACAGACATTCTATATTTACTTTAGAGGAACTTGACGACTTTCTTGCTAC
>Ga0116159_1004668_pt1 | contig 11433 bp, 9 predicted proteins | sample AD_JPNAS1_MetaG_FD_89878 | JGI IMG/M metagenome (GOLD analysis project Ga0116159, IMG submission 89878) | Active sludge microbial communities of municipal wastewater-treating anaerobic digesters from Japan - AD_JPNAS1_MetaG | ecosystem: Engineered > Bioreactor > Anaerobic > Digestate | place...
CAGAACATGAAAAAGATCGCCTCTCTCCTGTGGCAATCTCTTTCATGTTTATGGATATCTTTCTTTTCTACTCCTGCCTGCCCTTGCTTGCCGTAATTTATACGGTTTGCCGATGGGCTGAGGAACGGCCGCAGCCGTTCCCTTTCTTCACCGATCCGGCTTGGCGGATTATTTGCGGCGCCTTCTGCCCATGACGACGAGCAGTATGACCACGGCGAGCGCGCCGATGGCGGCGAGCGCGATGATCAGCGCGCGGCTGCCCGGCGCGGACGCGGGCGCGGGCGTCGCGGTGGGCGTGACGGCGGGAGCCGCGGCTTCGGTCGCCTCGGGCGTGGGCGTTGCGACGGGCGCGGGCGCGGGCGTCGCGGCGGGCTCGAGCAGCAGGGTCGCCTCGTAAGTCACGCCGTTGTTCATCATGACGAACACATGCGCCGTACCCGCGCCGCCGACGGCCCTGAGCAGCCTGTCGGGAGAGATGACGAGCAGCCCGTCCTTCGCGTTGATCGAATAGAGGAAGCGGTGGTTGGCGGTCGTGGTTTTTACGCCGCCCGGCTTGGCGGAAACCTCTTCTTCGATGTAGCAGGCGATGATGCCGCCGCCGTTGCTCTTGAGCATCTTGCCCCCAAAGCCCGAATCGAGCACGACCTGCTCGCCGCCCGCCATGAGCTTATAGGCGTTCTCGACGCCCTCGGCGGGAACGAGCTCCGCCGCGATGCGGCCGGGCAGGAAGGTCGTCACATCTTCCTTGTCGTGGACGATGTACATCATCTTGCTGCGGTTGCAGTCCATGAGCTGATCCGCGCGGTAGCGCACGAGGCAGGCGGCGTCCATACCCGCCGCGGAATCGCTGGAATAGAAGTAATCCACGCCGTCTATGGTTTCATAGCCCGTGATGGTGATCAGGTGGCCGCCCGTGCCTTCTATGGGCGCGTTCTGGAGGTACGGGTAGCTGCCGTTGGGCGAGTTCGAATACTGCACGCCTATGCCCACGGAGTACCCGTGCGCGAGCTCCTGGCGCAGCAGGTCCGCGTCGCCGAACTGGCAGTATGCGTCGTACCCGTACGCGCCCGCGGCCGCGACGCTGTACGACCAGTTGCCGAAGCCTTCGTAGTTCTTGTCGTAATTCACGAGGGCGATCTCCTCGGGCAGCACATCCTCGCCCCTGTCGTTGAGCAGCACGCAGATCGTGGTCGCGCTGCACATGACGTTCGAAATCGACTGTTCGCGGATCATCTGCGAGTACGCGGGCGTGTCGAGCACGGCGCTCGCGGGGAGCTCCATCGCCTCGCCGTAAAAGGCCGGCTTGATGTCCTGCCCCTCAATCGTATTCTTGTAGGTGCAGGCGAGCTGACGCAGCACCGGGCTCGCGCCGTCGGGCGCGGCGGTGAGCACCGCCTTCATCTGCACGAGGCTCCCGGTTTCGCCCGCGGAGCCGCTGATGGTCAGCGTGTCGATGTCCATGAAGGCGAGCGCGTCCTCGCTGTCGGCGCAGCCGCGCCTGATGTCCGCGCTCCATTGGCCCCAGCTCATCCACGAGGTCCATTCCTTGTGCATTTCAACATACGCGCGCACGAGCACCTCGAGCTTCGCGCCTTGCGGCATATCCGCGTTCCAGGATGCGACGAGATACTCGAAGGGCTCGGCGCCGATCACGTCGCTCACGAATGTGCCCGTGGCGGCGCCCTCCGCGAGCCTGATTGCGCCGTTGCCCACGGTTTCGTCGACGGCGAGCCCGTCGAGCTCGCCCAGCGAGAAGTCCTCGACGGTGGTCAGTTTGAACAGGTTGCCTTCCACGCTCCTGTCCGCCTTGTTCTTGTCGCCAAGGGCGGGAGCGGCGAGGCCCAATGCGAGCAGCAGCACCAGCAGGGTTGAAAACAGCGTTTTCACCTTTTTCATCGATGTCCATCCTCCAACAAGAAATGGTACGACCCGTGCCGATCATACGTTAAATATATTATCATAAACGCCGTCCGCGAACAAGGCAGACGGCGTTCTATTCATAAAAGCGGCTTCGCTTTTGTAGGTTCAGACGTATTTTCTCATATGCTTCAGCGCGCTTTTTTCCAATCTGGATACCTGCGCCTGGCTGATGCCGATCTCCTCGGCGACCTCCATCTGCGTGCGCCCCTGGAAAAAGCGAAGCTCTATGATCTTTCGTTCGCGCTCGGCGAGGCGGTCGAGCCCGCTGCCTATGGCGATGCCGTCGAGCCAGCAGTCGTCGCAATCCCTGTCGTCGCGCACCTGATCCATGACGAATATGGCGTCCCCGTCGTCGTGGTAAATCGGCTCAAACAGCGACACCGGGTCCTGTATGGCCTCGAGCGCAAAGGCGACGTCCTCCTCGCTCATCTCGAGCTCGCGCGCGATCTCGTCGAGGCGCGGCTCGCGAGAGAGCCTGTCCATGAGGTCGTTTCGCACGCGCAGCGCCTTGTAGGCCGTATCCCTGAGCGAACGGCTCACGCGAAGCGTGGTGTTGTCGCGAAGATAGCGCCTGAGTTCGCCGATAATCATCGGCACGGCGTAGGTCGAAAAGCGCACGTCGAGATCGGTGTTGAAGTTCTCCACCGCCTTGATCAGGCCGATGCAGCCGACCTGAAACAGGTCGTCCATCTGCTCCCCGCGGCCGGAAAAGCGCTGGATGACGCTGAGTACGAGCCGAAGGTTCGCGCGGATGAATTCCTCGCGCGCCTCGGTATCCCCCGCCTTTATTTTAAGCAGATAATCCCTGCTCTGCTGCTGTGTGAGCCTTGGAAGGCTTGAAGTGTCCAATCCGCAAATGTCGACTTTGTTCAGAGCCATAGCATCAACCCTCCGGAACCTTCATGCTCCTAGGGTTGCCTTGCGCGGGTGTTGTTATTCCGTTGCCATTTGGCTGACAAGGGCGATTTTGGGCGATTGAATTTTCAGTAATTTTATTGTTTCCGGGATGTGATTTTGATATGTACGCGTCCGCGGGCGGCGGCGGCGCGCGGGCGGATTTTAACATCCGCCCGTTCCGTCCCATATTGCCGGGGGGCGGCGCCTCCGGTTCGAATCCCGCGTGATCGAATGTATGGATATGCTTTGAATCGCCTCCGCTTTCGGCCTTCGCGCTCACAGGCGCTTCACCTCGGCGAAGCATCGGAAAAGGCAGAGCCATTGCGTATAGAGGATCTCGCCCGGCGTGAAACCACGCGGGATGCCCGCCTCGCGCAGCGCGTGGGAGAGCTGCTTTGCCGTGAGCATGCGCCGGAGCCCCGCGCCGTTGCCGGAAAGCGCGCCGGAAAGGAAACGCTCGTACGCGCGCATCTGCTCCGGCGCGACGTCCGGCTGCGCTTTCTTTTTCAAATGGAGCATCACGACGTCCACGTCGGGCATAGGATGGAAATCCTCGCGCCGGAAATGCCAGGCGAGCTCAAGCTCAAACATCGGCTTTAGCATGAGCGAGCGAAGCGATTCGCGCGGGCTTCCCAGGAAGCGCTTGGCCGCGCCCTTCTCCATGGTCAGCCACGCTTCGCGCGGCGGGTTTTTACACTCCGTCAGCTTCCTCACGATGGCCGTGGTGCACGAGAACGGGATGTTCGCGAAAACCTTGTAATCGCCCGAGCCGGGGAGCCTCCATTGCAGGAAATCCGCATGGTACAGCCTGAGGTTTTCGACGCCCGCGAATTTTTGCCGGAGCGCTTCGTACAGCTTCGCGTCCAGTTCGACGGCGCAAAGCCTGCCGCACCGCCGCGCGAGCAAGCCTGTCAGATGGCCTTTTCCGGGGCCGATCTCGATCACATGGTCGAACCGATCTATGGCGGCCCTGCAAAGGAGCCGTTCTATCGTCGCGCGTCCGGTCAGGAAATTCTGGGACGCCCATAGGGGCGCGGCGTTCCCGTGAAATCTATTTCGGGACATAAAAAATACACCTCTTTCGCTTTCGTTCGAATTGCAAAAGGGCGCACGGAATCAAGCGGAAAGCCTTACCGCTTTCCCTGTTCCATGCGCTTTACCTGCGAATCCGAACGAAAGTACACACGGGTGTATCGTTACCTCCAGAATAGACTGCGTTATTTATGATATGGGAAACGGCCTGCGATGTCAAGGGGCGGCGCATCGGCATTCGAGGAACGCCGCCGCGGCGGGGAACCCGTGGGCTTCCTTTATGGCGCCGGTGACGTACGGAAAACGGGAAGGGCCGATAGAATCGGCCCCCGAATCGTTATTCGCCGTTCACGCTTTGTTATGAGTCAATATACGTGATTTTTCCTTCCTGCACGCCGCGTATGCCCATGCCCGGCGCGTCGGAAACAGTGATGAGCTTCTCCTCGAAGGTCGCGCCGCCGAGTATGTGGTCTTCCCTGCACAGCACGGGGCCGTCGAGATCGACCTTGGTGATGACCTTCTTCGCGCACGCGAGATGAACGGCCGCGTTGACGGCGAGCTTCGATTCGAGCATGCAGCCGATCATGCACTCGACGCCGTACACCTCCGCAGCCGAGGCGATCTTCAGCGCGTTGTGGATGCCGCCGCATTTCATGAGCTTGATGTTGACGAAATCCGCCGCGCGCATCTGCATGATGCGAAGCGCGTCCGCCGCGGAGAACACGCTCTCGTCCGCAAGCACGGGCACGTAGGAACGCTCGGTGACATATTTCATGCCCTCGAAGTCGTGCGCCTTGACGGGCTGCTCGACGAACTCGATGTCGAGCCCCTTCTCCTGCATGCCGTTGAGTATGCGCACGGCCTCCTTGGGCTCCCAGCCCTGATTGGCGTCGATGCGCACGCAGACCTCGGGCGGGACCGCCCCGCGTATAGCCACGAGCCGCTCGACGTCGAGCGAGGGGTTCGCGCCGACCTTGATCTTGAGGCAGTCGTAGCCGCGCCCCACGGCGTCTATGGCATCCCTGCGCATCTGCTCGGGATCGTTCACGCTGATGGTGATGTCGGTCACGATCTGTTTCCTCGCGCCGCCGAGCAGCTTGTAGACGGGGATGTTGTAGAGCTGCCCGTAGAGATCCCACAGCGCCATGTCCGCCGCCGCGCGCGGGCTCGAGTTATGCACGATGCAGGCGTTGAGCGCGCGCAGGTTGTCCTCGTGATCGTCGACGTCGCGGCCGACGAGGGTCTTGATGATATGCTCCTTGAACGCGCCGACGATGCCGCCGATCGTATCCCCCGTGATGACGCCGGTCGGCGGCGCTTCGCCGTAGCCCACGGCGCCGGTGTCGGTGTGGATCTCGACCACAACGTCCTCGACGCTCGACACGCTTCGAAGCGCCGTCTTGAACGGCACGCGCAGAGGAACGGAGATCATGCCAAGGCGGATTTCGGTGATTTTCATCTGCTTCTCCTTCAAAATCATAGCTGGATATGCTGCCGCGCCGCGGCGAGTATCATTATAACATGCGCTTAGAACGGGTTCAATGCGCGAAAAAAAACTAGAATACGTTCTTACGCGTCCTCAGCCCCTATGCCCGCCGCCGGAAATGTGGTATAAAGAATCAAGGAGAAAAGCCATATGGATTGCGATTGCTTCGGGAACTTTACGCTGAAAAACGGCGCGGCGCTCGTCGTGCGCAAACCGGGCGCGGACGACGCGGGGCGCATGATCGGGCTGATGACGGCTGTCGACGCGCAAACGCGCTTCCTCGCGCGCGAGCCCGGGGAATTCGATTATACCGAGGAACAGGAACGCGAGCTGATACTCAAAAGAAGCGGCGACCCGTTCTCCCACTGGGTCGTGGGGACAATCGACGGCAGGTTCGTGGCCGGCTGCGATACGCGCCGCGTCCGCGCAAGAAAGCGCTTCGCGCACAGGGCGAGCCTTGGAATCCTTGTTTTGAAGGATTATTGGCGGCTCGGCATCGGCAGGATTCTGATCCGGGACAGCATCCGCTGGTGCAGGGAAATGGGATTCGAACAGCTTGAGCTCGATGTCGTCGCGAACAACCATGCCGCGCTGTCACTTTATCTGAGCGAAGGGTTCGAGATCACGGGAAGAAACATCAACGCCCTGAAGTACCGGGACGGCTCGTATGCCGACGAATACGTCATGCGGCTCCCCCTGACGTAACCGCGCGCAGCGGGCGGGGGCCGGGCGCGACGGCCGGAGCGCCGGAAGCCCCCCCGACGACACGCAACGCACAGACGAGGTTCCACATATGAACGGAAATTACTATTTCCTCACCAATCAGCTCAGCGACGACGAAACGCGCGTCGTCACGAGCATCGTGAACCATATCGAGAATAACGAGGAAAGGGTCGGCATCGCGCAGATCGCCGAGGAAAACTTCGTTTCGACCAGCTTCATCATCAAAATGTGCAAGCGGCTGGGCTTCAACGGGTACAGCGAGCTTTTTTACAGCCTTTCGCGCAGGATACGCGAGAGCGCGCCCAGAAGCGAGCCGGGCGAGCTTGCTTCGCTCATCGATAACTTCGACGAGGCGGATGTGAAGAAATTCTGCGGATATCTGCGCAGGTATCACGAAACGAAGCTGTTCGCGGTCGGGGCGGGGTTCGCCGACCTCGTCGCGGACTATATCGTCCAGCGCCTTGGCGTGAGCGGCTTTATGGTGTTCAACCGCGTGCATTTTTACGACTATATGCTCTTTCGCGAAAAAAACGCGCACATCATGCAATCGAACGTCGAGCCGTCGCTGATCGTCGCCATATCGCAAAGCGGCGAGTCCGAGGTGGTCCTCAACGACGTGCAGCGCGCGAGGCAGAACGACTTTTGCGTGGTGTCGTTCACCAAGCGGCCCGATTCGACGCTCGCGGGCATGTCGGATATCGCCTTCGTCGTCGACGGTTCACGGCAGACGCTCATCTCCGGCGTGCCGAACCATTTTTTCGGGAAAGTCATACTCGTGTTCGAGGAGCTGCTCGGCGCGTATTTCAGGGAGGCCGCGGGCTCCTGAGCGCGCGTGAACTTTTGCACGCAAATAAAAAAAATTGCATGCCGCCCGTGTGCTATAATGCCCCTGAAAACGATGGAACGACGCTTTCAGGGGCTTTTTTATGGCGAACGGCATCACTACGATCGTATTCGATCTCGACGGAACGATATACCAGAATTTTTCCTTCCATAAGGACTATTTCCGTTTTCTGCTCGAGGATACCGGCAAGGAGGCGTGGTACGGCAGCCTCGTCGGGTTTTCGCAGGATGTGTTCGCGGGCAGGCGCCTCGTCATGAACGCGTTCTACCGGAACGACGCCGTCCGCGCGGATACGCCCGAAGAATATTTCCGCCTGCTCGGCGGCGCGCTCGCGCCCGAAGCGCATACGCAGGGCTTCCCCCCCAGGGAAAAGTATACCTATCTGGGCGACGCCTGGGCGCTCGTCACGTTCGTCGGGCTGACGCTGGGGCTTCTCGAGGGCGAGCGGCGCAACCTCATCTACAAAAAAACAAGGGATAAAATGGAATCGGACGGCATGCGGGGCGACGCGCGCCTCAGGGATGCGATCATCCGGGCCGGAAAACGCTATGAGACCGTGCTTCTGAGCAATTCCTACGAGGCGACCGCGCGCGCGTTCCTGAGCCAGCTCGGCTTCGAGGGCGTGTTCGACAGGCAGAGCTTTTCCGCGGACAAGCCGTACGGCCTCGTCGAAGCGCTCGGAAAACTGAGCCCGCACGCGCTCGCGCATCCCGAAACCGTGCTTGCCGTCGGCGACCACGCCTTCAACGACCTTGCGCCTCTGCGCGCGCTGGGGTGCCGCACGCTGTGGGTCAACCCCTATGAGGGCATCAACGAACCGCCGCATGACGAAAGCGTGAAAACCCTGAACGAATTGGCCGCTTATCTCAACGCCCTGTGCGCGCGGTGAAGCGGCCCTGATATAAAAACTTACAAAAAAAAACAGGAGGCAGACAAATGAAAAAGACACTCGCGATCATCCTTGCCGTTCTTTTTGCTCTGACGATGTTCGGCGCCTGCGCCGCGCAGCCCGGAGGGGAAACGGACGAGCCCCGTATTACCGAGCCCGCCGGAACCTCCGCGCAGGAGCAGACCCCGGCTCCCGCGCAGCCCGGAAGCGACGAAAAGGTCCGGATCGTTTACTGGCACACGCTGACCGACCATCACCAGGAAGCGCTCCAGAAGATCATCGACGGCTTCAACGCCTCTCAGGACAAGTACGAGGTCGTCGCCGAGCAGCAGCCCTATTCCGAGTTCGACGCGAAGCTGCTCCAGTCCGTTTCCAACGGCGTGGGCCCCGACATGACCACCATGTTCCCCTCGGCCGCGATCAACTACATCGACGAAGGGTATCTCTACGATATGGCCGGCTTCGTCAACGATCCCGAGATCGGCATGCCCAGCTTCAAAACCGACATCACCGGCTCCCTTTACAGCGAGATCACCCAGTGGGGCGACAACGCGCTGTATATGATCCCCGCGACCGGCACGGGCGAAGTCCTCTTCTACAACAAGACGATGTTCGACGAGCTGGGCCTGACTCCCCCGGCCACCTGGACCGAGCTCGAGGCGTGCGCGAAGGCCATTTACGACAAGTACGGCATACCGGGCTTCGGCAGCGACTCGATCACCGATACCTACCAGTGCCTGATCATGCAGGCGGGCAGCGGCTACATCGACGCCGCGAACAGGACCATGGCCATAGACCGCGCGATCGGCCTCGAGAAGCTCAACTGGTTCGCCAACGGCGTCAAGGAAGGCTACTTCCGCCTCGTCGGCGAGGACTACTACTTCTCCAACCCGTTCGGCAGCAAGGCCGTGGGGATGTACATCGGCTCTTCCGCGGGCATCGACTATGTCTACGCCGCGATCCCCGAGGGAGAAGGCGGCTTTGAGCTGGGCGTCTGCCCCATCCCGCAGGAAGGCCCCGTCAAGTACATCTCCAGCTGGGCGAGCGGATATGTCTGCCTCTCCCGCGACGAGGAACACGCCCGCGGCGTATATGAGTTCCTGAAGTATTTCATCTCCATCGATGTTTCGATCGCGTGGGCCGAGGCGTTCGGCAGCGTGCCCGTGTACGCTCCCGCGCTTGCAGACGAGGACTTCAAGGTTTATGCAGACACGAACCTCGCGGTCAAGGCGCTCTCCGAGCAGATCCAGTATTCCGGCTTCCTGGCGAGCATCGCGGGCTCCGCCACCGTGCGCACAGAGATCGACAAGATGCTCCAGAGCGTGGCGCTGGGCGTATCCGACGCCGAAACCGCGTTCGACGCGTTCATCGCGGCGAGCAACGCGGCGCTCGGCAACTGACACCGCCGCAATCGAATCCGGAGGACCGCCCGCACACGGCGGTTCTCCGACATCCTGTTTTTAATGGAGGCAAAGCGTGAATAAACCGGCAACGAAATTCGTCATGTATTCCGGGCTGAACACGATCGGCGGAGTCAACGCGTCCGTCACATACGGCAAGGACAGGGTCGTGTTTGAGTTCGGCTCCGCGTACGACCCTTCCACGGCGGTGTTCGACGGCAAGGTTGAGCCGCGCCGGTCGAACTGGGTCCGGGATAAGCTCAGGGTCGGCCTGCTGCCGCGCATAGACGGCATATACCGCAGGGAGGATTTGGGCGATTATCCGCTCGTAAGCGCGGAGGAAAGCGACGTGAACACGGCCGTGTTCATCACGCACCTGCACCTCGACCACATGGCCTTCGTCGGCACGATCGCGCCGGGGATACCCGTATACATGCACCGCAACGCGGTGTTGATCGAGCGCGCGCTCGAGGCGACGGGCGAAGGCGTGGAGACGCTTGAGCGCGAATACCGCGACGTCGTCCCCTTCGAACCCGTTCGCGTGGGAGAAATCGAGGTGCTGCCCATACTCTGCCGCGACACGAGCTATTATGATTTTGCCTTTCTGATCACCACGCCCGACGGGACCATACACTGGACGGGCGATTTGTGCCTGCACGGGACGCAGGCGGAGCGCACGTTCGCGCAAATGGAGCTTCTCAAGGCCAAAGGCGTCGACGTCATGCTGTGCGACTGCACGTCCTTCATGGACGGCGTCATGAAGCTGATGTACGATACGCTCGACCCGAAGGCGATCAAGCCCTCGCCGCGCGTGCCCGCGGGCATGCTCGCCGAAAAAGAATATTACGAGGGGCTCTACGGCCATATAAGGGACTGCAGGGGACTTTTGGTTTTCAATTACTATCAAAGGGAAATGGACGACGCCGCGCAGTTCATCGAATGGGCGCGGATGTCGGGCCGGCGCTGCGTCTTCGAGCCGGACGCCGCCTATATCGTACACAAGTTCTTCGGCATAAAGCCGGATGTGTACATGCCCGATTCTCCCCGCTACGCCCCCGAAAACCGGGAAGACTGGCTGCGGGAGCTTCTCGGCAGCTGCACGCTCGTGACGAATGAAGAGATCGCGCAAAAGCCCTCAGGTTTCCTTTTGCAGAACAGCTACCGCCATATCATGGAGCTGTTCAGCCTGCCCGCCGGGGACGCGCTCTACCTCCACGCGGACGGCATCCCCATAGGGGAGTTCGACCCGTCGTACAGGAACATGCGAAAGATCGTCGAAAAGGCGGGGTTTGACTATGTGACGTTCTTCTGCGACAATTACTTCGGGCACGGCTATCCCTGCCAGGTCAAGTATTTTGTGGACGAGGTGGACCCCAAGGTGCTTATCCCCTGCCATTCGCACAATCCGGAAAGGCTTTTGCCCAACCATGGCGTGCAGCTTCTGCCGCGGATGTACAAAACCTATGTGCTTGAAAACCACGCGCTGCGCGAGGGCGCGCCGGAGGATGAGGATGAGTAAGCTGCTCGTGTTCTGCATAGACGCGCTGTGCGCGAGCGACGTGGAGGAAATGAGAAACATGCCTCATTTCGGGGAATACCTTGCGCGCGCGTCGTACGTGAGCGAGATAGAGCCCGTCTGGCCCGCGCTCACCTACTGCTGCCACACGTCCATCATAACCGGATGCTACGTCGCGCGCCACGGCGTCGCGCACAACGAAAAGCTGCGCCGCGGCGGCCATCTGAGCGAGCCGTGGTACGGCCTGAAGCGCGACGTCGGGGTGCCCACGCTGCTCGACCGCGCGCGGGAGCGCGGCCTAACGACCTGCTCGATCTCATGGCCGGTATCCGGCGGCGCGGACTACGACATGAACATGCCCATGATCGTGCCGTATCATTATACGGGCTGGGAGCCCGAAGCGTGGCTTGAGGGCGCCGCGACAAAAAACCTCATGGAGCGGTATTTCCATAAGCACGGCCGGTATATCAAGGGCCCGGACAGGAGCCTCGACCTGTTCACCATGGCGCTCGCGCTCGACATACTCGAGGATTGCGCGCAGCCGGACGTGACGCTCGTGAAGATGTGCGACCTCGACTCCGCGCGGCACACATGGGGCGTGCGCCACGAAAAGGTGTCCGCCCAACTGCGCAAGCACGACGAGGAGTTCGGCGCGCTCATGGAGACGCTTCGCCGCAAGGGGACGCTCGAGGACACGAACGTCGTCATACTCGGCGACCACGGGCA
>Ga0116159_1004677_pt1 | contig 11421 bp, 11 predicted proteins | sample AD_JPNAS1_MetaG_FD_89878 | JGI IMG/M metagenome (GOLD analysis project Ga0116159, IMG submission 89878) | Active sludge microbial communities of municipal wastewater-treating anaerobic digesters from Japan - AD_JPNAS1_MetaG | ecosystem: Engineered > Bioreactor > Anaerobic > Digestate | place...
TTATTGACAATGACAAGGCATATTTCTACCATAACTACACTAAAAGGCAATATATTGCATCACAAACAATTGACAGCCGTGTAGACCTCATCAAAACTGCCTGCGGAATGGACGACAGGATTCTACGGTTCTGTGTAGACTCAGGAACTCATGGAATTGTAATTGAAGGCATGGGAAGGGGTAATATTCCCCCGGCAATGGTAACCGGTGTGGAATATGCGTTGTCAAAGGATATACCGATAGTACTTGTATCTCGCTGCCTTATGGGAAAGGTTCTTGACAGCTATGGATATCCAGGGGCGGGCAAAGAACTTACAAACAGAGGCGTTATAATGGGGGACAACCTTCCCGGACAGAAAGCCAGGATCAAACTGATAGTAGCCCTTGGCTATACTAAAAAACTTACCGATATAAAGGATATTTTCGAGAAAGGCTACTATTAATAGTTCAGTCCTTGTAGCGGGAGTTCTTTTATCACATATTCAAATATATCGTTATGTATATCTTCTATGCTCCTGAGGCAGCCATCCTTTATGCATTGAATTCTTTTCCATCCGTACTTTTCTGCCACCCTGCAGGCATTCAGATACGTCTTTCCAAGGTATGCGGTATCGCTTTCATGTATGTCCTTTTTATGGCCCCCGGTTATTTTGTTATATCTTTTTGATATCAGATTATTGGTTATTAACGTTGGAACATCAAGAAATATTACTATATCGGGAATAGGGAGTCCCAGCTTTACGAATTCCAAATCCCAAAGCCAGTTCAGATATTCGTTCCGCTCCGATTCATCATCTATTTTTGACGCCTGGTGTACCATGTTGGAGGTTGTATACCTGTCTGCCAGCACTATCCCGCCATTCTCATAATATGTCCTCCATTCTTTTACATATGAGGCATATCGGTCAACTGCAAAGAAAGTTGATGCCGCATAGGCGTTTACATCCTCCGGCCTGTAGCCGAATTCTCCATTCAGGTACATTTTTACCAAAGCTGATGAATTGCTTTTATAATTTGGATACTCCACCTTCCTGATTTTGTATCCACTGCTTTTCATCCTGCTGAAAAGCTTCTTTGTCTGGGTGGCTTTTCCGCTGGCATCGCTGCCGGCCTCTATTATTATGAGCTTACCTTTCATACTTCTACCTCTACAGCTTCTCTATCATATTGTATATGACTTTTTTCACCTTTTCATTGTTTTCACTGAATACTCTGTACACCTCTTCCTCGGTAACCGGCTTTATTTCTTCATTCCCTTCAAGTCCCGCATCATAATCGGTTATAAGTGAAATATTGACATATGGAATTTCCAGCTCTTTTGCCAGAATACATTCCGGATACTGTGTCATGTTTATTACTTCCCAGCCCATGCTGCTGAACCATCTGCTTTCAGCTTTTGTTGAAAATCTTGGTCCCTGTATTACCACAACTGTTCCTTTATTATGTACTTTTATTTCCGCTTCCCCGATAACTCTTATTGCAAGATTTCGCAATCCTTCGTCATAGGGTGCTGCCGCGCTTATATGTTTTGTTTCAGGACCCTCAAAGTAGGTATCCTTCCTGCCCCAGGTCCTGTCTACAAACTGATCGCAAATTACAAAATCACCGGGTTTTATGTGAGCCTGCAGGCTTCCCGATGCCGTAGGTGCAATAATATGCCTGACACCCAGCATTTTCATTGCGTAAACATTCGCTCTGAAAGGTATCATGTGGGGCGGGTATGAGTGTTTTTTCCCATGCCTCGGCAAAAAAGCAATCCTCTTGCCTCCTGCTTCGGTCAATGCTATTTTTTCACTTGTGCTGCCATAAGGGGTTACAATATCTATCTCTTCAACATTCTCCAAAAACGAATAAAAGCCTGAACCTCCGAAAACACCAATATCAGCTTTACGGTTCATTCTCTGCTACCTCCCGTTAATTAATAACATAATTTAATATTACTATAATCCCTAGACATAGACAAGACACATCCCTGGAATAAAAAAATTCCGCACATTCAGCGGATAAGGAGAAGAATAGGTCGCATTCTTTAGATACTATATACTATATGTTTCGTACCAAACAAATTACATTGAATTCAAATGGTACGAAACATTTTCCGACATTCATATGTCGTGAAAAATACATATTTGATAGTACAAAATTAGACGCATCAACTAATTTTGTAATGATAAATCTTTTTCACGACATATATATACGCAGGTTAGAATCATAATCCTCTAACAGAAACAGCCCTTTACCTGTTCATAGAAACTCTTATAGCGTAGAAATCCATCCTCATATAATGCTGCCAAACGCGTGTTGGGCTCAATGAGCTTGCCCCGCTGCGCCATGTTCTTTCCAAATTCCTTCGTGACCCCCGGTATTCCCGTGCCATATGCTGCTATCATAGCACCACCGAGCGTCTCGGTCTCTTTGTTTGGCAGAAGCAGCAGAGGCACCTGCAGCACGTCTGCGAATATCTGACACCATACGGTACTATTAGTGAGGCCGCCGCTTATCGGAATCACACCTTCAGATACTCCGCTGACCTGCCTGAGCACCCCACAGCAGTCACGTATTGAGTAGGCGACACCCTCTAATAGTGACCGTATAAAATAGCCGTATTCACTGCTCAACGAAATGTTAAAAAATGCCCCTTTGGCGTTCTGATCCCATATAGGGCTTTTTTCTCCTGAAAGATAGGGAAGATATAGCATATTCCCCGCGCCCGCAGGTACTTCCGCAGCATATTCATCCATCACTTGATATATAGATTTGCCGTTTTTTTGTGCGTCGAACCTGGCCTTCTCTCCGAATACATCACGAAACCAGCGTAATGACACGCCGGCGCAATCAGTAGATTGCATAAGCATCCAAGTGCCCGGGAAGGATGCATGGCTGGTAAGAACGCGTCTATCGCGCACTGCCTTTTCGCTCACTGCACAGATCCGCCCGCTAGAGCCGAGAATCATTGCAACATCACCAGGATTTACTGCACCTGCGGCGGCGGCAGCAACCACCGTATCTATCCCGCCTGCAACCACCGGCGTCCCCGCGCTAAGGCCAGTCAGCCGAGCCGCCTCTTCAGTTACTCCGCCTACAACATCGCAGCTATCATAAATGCAGGGCAGGAGTTGTTCCGGGATTCCCGACAGCCCCAGAATTTCGGATGACCATTCTCCGGTATCAGCGTTATTGAGCAGTGTGAGACCTATACGAGGCCGATTAATAGAGAATTTTCCAGTCAGCTTATGGATAATAAAACCGCTGGGGTAAAGAAATTTCTCAGCCTGCTTCATCATCTCGGGCCGATTGTCCATCAACCAGCGAAGTGTTGGCAGTCCGAACGAGCCTTTGCCAAGCCGATTAGCACAGACGGAAAGGATGCGATCCTCACCAATATGCTCTTGCAGCCAGGCCACTTGCATGTCTGCCCGTGTATCCCTGTGGCCGATCGCATTGCATAGCGGTTTTCCGGTGTGATCAACCAGCAATAGGGCGTTGGTGCAGCTGAGACCTATAGCCGCAATACTTGAAGCATCTATCATGGGATTTGTAAAGCATTGTTTAAGGTTGTTAACAGTGACATCCCACCAGAGACTTGGATTTAGTTCTGACCAGCCCGGCTGAGGATGCAGCATGGGGTACTCGCCATAGCCCCACGCCATGCAACTGCCAGACAAGTCGTAAATAGCCGCCTTTGCTCCAGTCGTACCTATATCAATACCTAGAATAAGATTTTTCATTCATCTCTGCCTTTCAGTCTTTTGATGCAGGCAAAACCCGCCCGCTGCTGCCCAATAGCCAGTATTGATGTGCATTTTCCTCGATTTCCTCCGCAATGTTGTATGCTGACTGAAGCTCACTTCCCACTGTGACTATGCCGTGGTTGGCAAGCATCACGCTGTCGCGCTGTGAGATAATATCCGCAGTCATTGCTGCTAATTCTGCAGAGCCCGGCGGTGCATACTGCACGATGGGCAGCTTTCCAACACGCGCATTATATCCTGCGGTATATATAGGCATTGCGCACTCACAATCCGAGTCCTTGAGGCAAGAAACGGCAACTGCATAGGTAGGATGCACATGCACGATGGCATTCACGTCATTGCGGCAGTGATAGCATGCCAGATGCATCCCGAATTCCTTGGAAGGTTTTCCTCCGCCCAGCAAAGCTCCATCCATTTCCATTTTAGAAATGACATCCCCGGTAAGTGCACCTATGGAGTATCCCGTAGGTGTAATGAGAATATATTTCCCGCTGCGCACGCTAATGTTGCCCCCTGAACCACAAACCAGCCTTCTTTCGAATGCCAGGCGGCAAAAATAAAGCAGTGTTTCAAGATCACTTTTCAAAATAAATCCTTCCTTTGCTGCGCCTGCAACCTTGCCACGCGCAGAAATGAAATAACCATATTAAGGTTCAGATTTTGCATTACCCGTTTAAATAAAGCGGTCTTCCTCACCGTACGCCTCTTTCAGCAACTCCCTGTAGTCCTCAAGGGAATACGATGCAAGCAGCCATGGGTTAAATACACTGTCCTCCTTGCAGCAGTACTCATTTTCCCGACGATATGATTCCTGCCACAGCTTGATATTTGGAAGCAATGAACTCCATATGGCAAAAACATCCTTTTTAGACAGTGCATAGTAGATTTCCCAGTGGGAAGCAACCGTTGAATCGTCTACTAAGCCTTTCTCGTAATTGCGGTACATTGTAGGGGAAACGATGGAAAAAACCAAATGATTGATTTCCTGCATCAGAACATTATGAGTAGCCTGTCCAATCAGGTGGTGAAATTCCATATCTAATGCATACATCAGATCGAATTTTTCAGGCATTTCATGTAAAACATAATCCATGCGTTGAATATTACGCTTTAGCAGTTCCAGTTCCTCTGCTGTTATTTTCTGGACAGCGCAGTGCATAATGGCGAACTCCATTTCCTTCCGGAACTCACATACCTCCTGAAGTGTTATATCTTGGAGCAGGAATTTGAATATTACCGCATCGATTGCATGAATTTGATCGGGGTTGGAAATATATGTCCCATCCCCGCGACGGATAACAATAACTTTGAGGGCCTCGAGCATCTTCATTGCCTCCCGGACTGTGCTGCGGCTTACTTGCAACGTCTGTGCCAGCTCGATCTCCCCTGGAATACGGTCACCAACCTTCAACTCGTTAATAACAATCTTTCGTTTGATATAATCCATCACCTTATTGCTAGTCGAACCCTTTTTTTCAACCCCTTTCATGTTTTCCTCCAATCACAAATTATTTTTCACGAATCTTATCCTCTATGCAGCCGGCAATATAATCGGGGTGAAGGTTATATTTGTCCAGTAGTTCCTCGTGATCCCCTGATTCTGTAAACTGATCCCGGATGCCTATGCGCACGATTCTGGCAGGACGCTTTTCACTAAGTACCTCAGATACAGCTGTGCCCAATCCACCGATTATATTGTGGTCCTCAACTGTAATCACCAGATCCGTTTCTTGGGCGGCCCGGAGTACGGCTTCCTCGTCAAGCGGCTTGATACAGGGCATTTCGATCAGTTGTACCGAACGACCCTGCGATGTGAGCTTCTCACATGCTTCCTTTGCGCGCACAACGGCAGCCCCTGTTGCAAGCACTGCTGCATCAACGCCATCTGCCTTGAGTATATTTGCCTTACCAATTTTAAATCGGTATTTTTCGTCAAAAACTTTAGCTGATACGTTTCGACCCAACCTTAGATATACAGGCCCGCTATATTCTGCAATCGCCTCAGTAATTACCTCGGTTGATGCCGCATCGGCCGCCTCCACAATCACTTAGTTAGGTATAGACCGCAGCACGCCTATATCCTCGATACCCTGATGGGTCACGCCCTCTTGGCCGCCTGTCAGCCCCCCCAAGCCTGCGATGATTTTCACATCCAAGTTGGGATAACATATGAAAGTGCGGATTTGCTCGCAGATACGCATTGAGGCAAATACCGCGTAACTCGCAATGAACACCTTTGCCCCGCAGCTGGCCATACCTGCAGCCATTAGTGCCATATTTTGTTCGGAAATTCCAACATTAATGGCGCGTTCAGGATACTTATTGTGGAATAGCGTACCACCCACTGATTTTAGGGTATCAGCAGCTATATACATTATTGTTTTATCTTTTTCGGCCAGGCGAAAAAGTGCTTTACCGAACGCATCCCTGGTTGAAATAGCGTCAAATGCCCTGTTCATTTTGCTTCCTCCAATTCTTTTATGGCCTGCTCATACTGTTCGCGGGTAACCACCTTCTGGTGCCAGCTGTTGTCATGCTCCATAAAGCTTACCCCCTTGCCCTTGACGGTGTTGGCGACAATACAAACCGGGGCGCCATGATAATTAGTTGCAACCTCCAATGCGCTGACAATTTCTCGCATATCGTGACCGTTGATCTCAAGTACTTTCCAGCCGAATACCTCCCAGCGTTCTTTCATGTTCCGCATGGGACAGATGCTTTGGACCGGGCCGCAGCTTTGAAAGTAATTCTGATCTACAATGGCGATTAAGTTATCCAGGCCCAATACCGGTGCGATATTTACTCCTTCCCATACAGTGCCCTCGTTCATCTCGCCATCACCTAAAATTACATATGTCTTTTTGCAGCTTCCCTGCAATCTGGTGTAGTATGCCATGCCCAGCCCAATTCCCAGGCCATTGCCCAGGGAGCCGCTTGTCATGTCTATGCCCGGCGTTTTTCCGAGCACCGGGTGCCCTTGCAATCTGCTGTTCACATGGCGCAGTGTCTTTCCCCACTCCCTTGGGAAGTATCCTAAGTCAGACAGGATAGCGTATAGCACCAGGCAGGCATGCCCCTTTGAAAGGACCAGCCTGTCCCGGTCTTGCCGATAGGGATCGTCGGGGTTAGTATCCATGAATCTGTAATATAGAGCCGTGCACAGATCCGCACAAGAAAGCGCAGGGCCTGGATGCGCAAGACGCCCGCTCTCATAGGCTATCTGCAGGATACCTTTTCTGGTTTCCACAGCCTGAGCTTCCAGATTTCGTATAATCTCATCTCTCATGATTTTCTCCTTTAAATTCACTCTTATACCTTGTCCGCATGCAGGATAATTTTAATAACATTATCTTTTTTTTCACTTAGCACTTCCATAGCTTCCTGCACATTCTCCAGAGGAAACTGATGGGTGACAAACATATCCATCGGTATTCCGCTGTTTATGATCTCCAGTGCCTTTTCAAAATCCTCAGGTGTATATAGCATAGCACCACGGAGAGTCTGCTCACGGAATACCAGTGAGTATGTGTTAACCGGAATTGGCTCTGTAATCATAGACACTAATATGATTTCGCCACCCATGCGCGTCATAGCCGATGCTTGGGTTACGATGCCGGGTGCACCCGCTGCAATGATACACACATCCACGCCCTGGCCACCGGTCAAAGCATAAGCTGCCTGCACGGGATCATCCTCAATAGGGTTAATTGCACTTTTTGCACCCAACTTCATCGCCATCTCGCGATTATAGGAGGCAGGGTCACAGCATAGCACGTCCCCATATCCCTGCTGTCTGGCAAGAAAAAGCGTTAAAATACCGATAGTGCCGCAGCCGATAATTGCAAGGGATTTCCTCCCTGTGCTTTTGATCTGTCTAAGAACGTGCATAGCGACTGCCAGAGGTTCTGTAAGAGTAGCGACCGGATATGAAATCCCACTCTCTATCGGATATACAACACTTTCAGGAGCCGGAAAATACTCTGCAAATGTACCTATCCAGCTTGCAGTACCGGGTACGCGCCTATGCTCGCAAAGGTTAATCAGACCATTCCTGCATTGTTTGCATGAATAACACATCACAGATGGGTTAAGAGTAACGCGGTCACCTACCTTGAATTTCTTGACATTCTCGCCGATTTTGAAAACCTCGCCTGCCACCTCATGCCCTAAGATTACAGGAGGTTTACGAAATGCATGAGTGCCTAGGAACACATGCAGGTCTGAACCGCAAATACCAACAGTCTTTACCCGGAGCAGAACCTCGTCTTTTTTTATCTCAGGTATGGGGATTTCGCGTACTTGAGTTTCTTTAAGGCCTGTAACAAAAGCTGCTTTCATAGTTTTCACTGTTCTCCATTTTCTATATAATAGTTTTGCATTACTTCAATAGCAGGTTGGGCAGCCATGTAGATAATGCAGGAATAAACGTTACCAGTATTAACGTGATAAATAGCGGCAAATAGAACGGTGCAGTGCCTCTAATAACACGTTCCAACGAAATATGGGCCACCTTTGATACGGCGTATAAGCACATGCCTACAGGCGGCGTCAGCAGTCCGATCATCAGGTTGAGAACCATCATTAAGCCGAAATGGACCGGGTCAATGCCCACCTTCAGTATCAAAGGCATAAGCGCCGGCGTCAAGATTAGTATGGCTGCATTTGCGTCCATAAAGCAACCCACAATCAATAGAAGCACGTTGATCAGCAGAAGGATTATATACTTATTCGTGGTCAGTCCTAACATTACATCAATTAGCGTTTGCGGTATCTGTGCCCGCACTAAAAGATACCCATATAAAGCTGAGGAAACGATAATGAACAAGACACACGCTGAATCCCGCGCCACACGTATTATTATCTTGTATAGGTCACTAAGGCTGATCTCCCTATACACAACTACGGTAAGCATAAATGCATAAACTACGCTGACCACGGCTGCCTCAGTCGGGGTAAAAATGCCGCTTAGCATACCGCCAATCAGGATAGTGGGCGTAAGCAGCGGGAAGAATGCATCTTTAAAATCGTGCCAAAGTTCAGACCATTTAGGAAAACTGCTGCGAGGATACTTCCTTTTCAGGGACATAAAGATTACCATTATGGAAAGTGTAATGCCCATAAGCAGGCCGGGGACGATACCGGCTATCAGAAGCTTGGAAATTGCCACACCTGAGGCGCTGACGCCAAATACAACCATTGGTATGCTCGGAGGAATTATAGGGCCGATAGTAGAAGAAGCTGCAGTAATACCCGCCGAGAAATCCGTATCAAAGCCCTGATCTTCCATGGCACGAATCTCAATAGTTCCCAGACCTGCCGCATCGGCCACAGCAGAGCCGCTCATGCCGGCAAATATTATGCTGGCCAGGATATTGGCATGCCCCAGGCCGCCTGGGATCCAGCCTACCAGCGTATTGCAGAATTTGAATATTTTCCTGGTTATGCTGCCGGTGTTCATCAATTCCCCCGCCAGCAAAAAGAATGGAATAGCTAATAACACGAAGCTATTGCCTGAATTTACAATTTTTTGGGCAACTGTATGGGTTGGAAAGTTAGCCAATCCGTTATCTATAATCAGCACTATGCTGCTGATAAGTCCGATTGCGTAGGGTGCGCCGAAACCCAGGCAGAATAATGCTATAAGACCTGTAATAAATATAATCAGCTTAATCACTTGGCTACCTCCTTATTGTGCTGGAAATAATACAAAGCCAGCATTCGGTTGAGCAGAAACCAAATAATGCACGGTGCTGCAATCAGTACGGGGGCGTATAAAATCCGATAATCAAGGTTAGGGATTGTGCCAAGATTAATCAGAGAAACAGTCTTGAGAGACTTGATACTGCCCACGAACAGAACAGCCACAAAAACAGACTCTAAGAGCAAAACAAAGGATTTCCAGATACGGTATACCTTTGGGGGTAGTTTCTGAATAAACATGTCAACAGCAATTTGCCCGTCTTCCTCTTCTACCAAAGCTACACCAATGAAGATTATCCATACGAAAAAGACACGTGCAATCTCTTCCGTCCACGGGACGGACCACTTCAGCACATAGCGAAAAAGCACCTGTGACGCCACTAGCAGGATCATGGACAGCATACATGAAAACAGCAGTATATTGATTAACTTAGTAATTAGTCCTGATATTTTTTTATTCACAGCACCAGCCTCCTTTCATTAAGATGAGCGCAGAAAATATTCCTTGCCGTGAAGGATATCTAACTGAAGATTCGGGCCTGATATGAAACAACTTGAGACAACCTTAGTCAATCATAACAGGCTCGAATCTTTCAGAAGCAGAAAAAATTGTCGATATATCAGTCTCTTTTACTTCATATACTGTTTTATAGCAGTTTTTGCAGCATCATTCAGGCCTTCCATAGCCTCCAGGATGCCATTTTTGGCAGCTGCCTGCCATTCTTCTATGTCTACATCTACGAATGTATGACCTTCATTAATAAGCTTCTGCTTATAATCAGCCTCGCGTGCAGCCACATCAGCTTTGGCAAATTCTACAGAATTCGTGATTGCGTCAAGAACGATCTGCTGATAATCTGCAGGCAGGCTTTCGAAAAATTTGTTGTTGAACACCCAAGCAAAGTGCTGATTAATATGGTTGGTAACCATAGTAAATTTCTGCACCTCCTGGATCTTAGCAGTGTAATAGGTTGCAATCGGGTTCTCTTGAGCATCAACTACGCCGGTCTGCAAAGAGGTATAGACCTCGTTCCAGTTCACGGGGGTAGGATTGGTGCCCAAACTTTTCCATACGGCAATCCACTGTGCGTTCTCAGGCAGGCGTAGTTTTAGGCCAGCCAGGTCTGATGGGTGCGCAATCTTTTTGTTGGCCGTCAGAAGACGTGGGCCGCGGCGAATCAGGCCGGCAAGCTTAATATTTGACTTGCTTATAGAAACTTGTCTCATTTCTTCGCCTACGGGGCCGTTCCAATAATCTTCCACAGCCTCCACATCAGGGAAGGCAAAGGGGATTCCGGAGGCATTGTATTCTGAAAGAATCTGCTGGGGATAAAGGCTGCCTAAAAGTGCGCAGTTAATCTCGCCGGAGCTGACCTGTGAAATGTTCTCAGCTTCCGTTCCCAAGGTACCGTTCTCAAAGATTAAAACCGAGATGTTGCCATTTGTTTTTGATTCCACTTCTTTCTTGAACATAGCACAAGCTTCTTCGGAGGTTCCGTCTTTGGTATGCAGAGCAATGCTGATCTCGAACTTCTCACCGGAAGCGGCAGGGGCGCCAGGCGCTGCTGGATCTGCCGGTGTAGCAGGTGAGGCTGGAGTGGGCGCTGTGCATGCAACTGCTGACACCATCATTAGGGTTGCCAGGATAAGTACCAAAACTCTTTTCATTTCTGTTCTCCCTTCATATTTTTTTTGGTTCGAAAATATAAAAATTTATATTTCGACACAAAATTTTAACAGCTATAAATGCTACTATATATGTTATATATGTCGTGAAAAAGATTTATCATTACAAAATTAGTTGATGCGTCTAATTTCGTACTATCAAATATGTATTTTTCACGACATATGAATGGCGGAAAATGTTTCGTGCCATTTGAATTCAATGTAATTTGTTTGGCACGAAACATATAATTATATTAATTAAACGTCTGACATTTCGGAGGTTTATTCTCTAAATATTATTAAA
>Ga0116159_1004704_pt1 | contig 11375 bp, 8 predicted proteins | sample AD_JPNAS1_MetaG_FD_89878 | JGI IMG/M metagenome (GOLD analysis project Ga0116159, IMG submission 89878) | Active sludge microbial communities of municipal wastewater-treating anaerobic digesters from Japan - AD_JPNAS1_MetaG | ecosystem: Engineered > Bioreactor > Anaerobic > Digestate | place...
CCTTGGTTAATAATATTTATACTTATCACTGTATTCTTGTTCCCATTTTTACTGTATTCTTGTTCCCGATTTTGCTGTACCCCTATTCCCATTTTCACTGTATTTTTGCTTCCTGGTAACAACGTATTAGGGGAGGACAGCCGTTCGGCTCTCCGGAATATGCGAAGGAGGAACTGACCGCAGAACTCTCAGCCGCTGTTGTTGCCAGCCAGTATGGCCTGACCAAACACGTCAAGAATGATAGTGCTGCTTACCTCAAGTCATGGCTCGGTTCTCTTCATGAGAGTCCGGACTTCCTGAAGACTGTCCTGTCAGATGTGAAACGATGTTCAAGTATGCTGACCCAACGCATCGGAGCCATCCAGCTTGAAATGGACAAAGGAGAGAAAGCCGATTTCTCACAGCTCAAAGCCGGCATGGGCAATGCCCAGACGAACCGAGAGGAAGTCTCCCCTGCCCAGGAACAGGCCGCAAAGCAGGTCGAGCAGGAACAACAGCATTACCATCGGTCACGATAACCCTCGCTATGCACTAAAAGAACTTGGAGCATAAGTCCAGTCCATCAAGACCGCTGATAATAGAAAGCGTACCGTCGGAGTCTTTAATGAATGTCGGCAATCCAGTCGGAAGTGGACATCCTTCCCCGTCAACAATGCCGACCGAATAATAGTCGGAGCCGTCCGAACGACCAGCATATTCGATGCTGTTGAATCCGTTCTGGGCGGCTTCCTCTTTTATATATTCGGGGATAAGATGGTCACTCATAGAATCTGGAGTTATATGTCATAAACATCGACAAACAAACATTTGTTTTATTAAACCCTCTGAACCAAATATGTTTATCTTCATAATTCGTACGTTGGTTTTGATTATCTAATTGTGAAATCTACTCGCAAATAATTTTATTGAGTGCGGAAGTGATGTAGAAAACATCATCCTCAGAATTATTTACGCCTAAAGAAATGCGAATTGTACCCTTTGCGTATCTGCTATCTAAGGATATTGCTTTTATCACATGAGATATTTGAGTATTTTGGCTGTCACACGCAGATCCTGTTGACACAGAAATTCCCATCAAATCTAAACGGTGCAACATCATCTCTCCGTCTGCATCTTTGAACGAAATACTAATATTACCAGGGATATTGTTTGTTCCGTTGCGAATAAAATCGAGACCAGAAGAACGTAAAGAATCAATTAAAATCTTCTCTAAAATTCGGAGCTGATTGGTATTCTTATCTGCGTTTTCGAAATTCTCCTTCAGCGCTGTAGCCATTCCAACTATTGAAGCGACATTTTCAGTTCCAGAGCGCAATCCCTTTTCTTGACCTCCGCCATAGATAAAAGGACTAATATTTAGGCCATTTTTAACATATAAAAAACCTATCCCTTTAGGACCATTAAATTTATGGGCTGATGCAGATAGCAAATCAACACCTAGGTCATGGACATTAACAGGGATATGGCCAATTGCTTGGACAGCATCTGTATGGAAAATTGCCCCTTTAGAATGTGCGATTTTGCATAATTCTTTTATTGGCTGAACAGTTCCAATTTCATTATTGGCCATCATTATTGATACAAGGGTCCGAGTGTGTACAATAGATTTGTCAAGCTCGTAAACATCTACTAATCCCTTGCTGTCCACAGGAAGATAAGTTACTTTTAAGCCAGTAGTTTCGGCACATGCACAAGGATGTAGTATTGCATGATGTTCTATCGAAGAAGTAACTATATCGAATTTTCTTTGTGTTGCTTCATGAATGACCCAATTATCGCTTTCCGTGCCACATGACGTGAAATATATTTCTTCAGGATAAGCCCCAATGCAATCGGCAATAACCTGCCTTGATTCGAGCAATGCTTTTTTTGACGTTCGCGCGAAAGAATAAGGTTGTGAGGGATTAGCATATTCCTCAGACAAGAAAGAGGTCATCGCATCTATAGCGCGCCGACTCATTCGCGTAGTTGCAGCATTGTCTGCATATACTAATCTCTTCATGATATTCCTTAAACGAAAAGCTTACAGCCTTCTTCTTTAAATTCTTCTATCTTATCATATATATCCTGAACTTCACAACCAAGGTAATCCGCCAAGCAAGTTATGCAATAATAATTCTTTACATTATCGCTAATTAACTTTTTATTAATCCCGATAGTGTCTTTGTCCAGGATTTCTTGTCCACATGCAATGCAAGTATTTTTATTCATTGTCTATGCCCTTTACAGAAAATTTTGGCATATCGATGCCCTTATACTGACTATCAAGCATGCCGAGCTGTCGGAGTATTATTTCTCTCATTTTCTTTGCAGGTCTTAGACAATAGTGTTGGAACTCTGCAATGTTTACATCCGAGACTGAGCGTACGTTAGGGAACAACAATTTCATAAATGCCGTAGCCAGTCTTTTGACAGCTTCAGTATGGCGAGTGTCCGCATTATCCGGATATTCTACGATTCTATCTACGATTGCACGATATGATGCATCATCGCGCATTAAATGCATTATTGTTGTAAAATACTCCGAATTTAATGCCCATCCCTTAATCTTTAAACCTTCATTCATTCGAGGTATATCCCAGCCTTTTATGAAGCCATGAATTCTATCGATTAATGCGCTTGTCTTGAAAACAGTTGGCAACCCATCAAACATGTTTTGCCACTCATCCATTTTCTCTTGGTCAATGTTTCCGAGCATAACAAATCCGGCATCTGCAACGTCATTCTTATCCCCAATCTTTACGGTACCTTGCTCCATATATCCCTGAAGGGTTTGAGTCATTTCATTGGGATTGTCAAACTCAACTTTTTGGATTTCATCAAAAGCGATGTAGTCATGGAAAAAGACCAAACCATCTTCTCGCCGGCCAAGGTCATAAAACAGTTTTGCTCTAGTCATTTTTCCAGCAGACAAATATCCGTATCGGCTGATACCTCCGAACAAATATGACTTTCCAGTTCCTTTAGGAGCAAGCTCTATTAGGTTAACTCGTTTTTCCACAAAAGGAAGCAGTCTGGATATCATCGCCATCTTTTGATGTTCATCTTCATAACCGGCAGCATTGTAGTCCATCGCTCCAAGAATTATGTCAATCCACTCATGAATATTGAATTCTTTTCGAACATCCTTAAAAAATTCCAAATCAATATCATACGGGCAAAAGTTCTGGAAACTAATTAACTTGATTTTTCCTGTTGTTCGAGACTCTTTATCAGGATAGCGATAGCCCAACTCAACAACTCCCCAAGTTTCATTAGCCTTTAGTAGTTCGTCACGACATCTATCCCAAACTTCAGGTTCTATGATTGTATCCTTGTTTGAAAGGGCAAAATCAGGTAATGCAAAAGTAACCTCTTGGTTATGAACACTGATATCAATTGACACCCTGGTCAGCATCTTTACATGCTCGCCTTCTAAAACAATACGATCTTTAATCCCCTTCCAGTCTCCTTTTGATGGTATGTAGGAATGGATAAATTCAGTTATTTCTTCAACATCAAATTTACCTTCGTCGTCCTCAAACATCTTCAGTAGCCAGTCACGCAAAAAAGAAGGTAATTTAAGAGCCTTAAAAAAGTTGCTTTCTTTAAGGTCCTTATAGACGACCATGTCTTCAAAATATTGTCTTAACTTTTCTTCCATAATTTCAAGGCTTTAAAAAAACTTTCTTTCGGTAGCTCCTTCTTTCTTAATCTCAAATGAAAGGCCTTTTTTGATCACATTACCATCTAGATGGACTTCAAAATCATAAAATCCGACTTTCTTAATGTCTGGAAGCTGTACCTTATAATAAAACTGTGAATCCGTCTTTTCCGCCTGATAAATATTGCCACCAATCGCAATTTCAACATTATCAGAAATCTCAGCGATAAACAGTCTTATTTCTGCTTTTTTCTTGAAGCTGACCGTTACTATTTTACTATCTGTGCAGACGTTGCACTCAATATTCTTCTTTGTTTTCGTGATTTCAATAATAGGAACCGCAACTTCCTCAAGAGATGCTCCACCATGGACCTCCACATTAGCCTTTCTTCCTCCTTTAAACCTATCATAATTTGCTAAGCACCAAAATCCATTTTCTTCTGTTGCACTATCAGGCTTCTCAGAAATATCTGCTTTTGGGCAACAGCGTCCAGAGTGCATTCCTTTTTCAGCAACTTCAACAGAAGTCTCAGATTCATTTATGACTGCCAAACGACTCGCTCCATGATCCGCAATCATCACAACCTTATCTATCCCTCCTGAAGCCAGATCAACTTCTATTTTTTCAACCCATGTCGAAATCAGCCTTAGTTCTTCAACGATATGGATTGGCAGTTTTGTGTTTTCGTAATTATAGTCCTTCTGACCAGAATGTTTAACTTCATCTAGTTCTTTAATATCAACACATTTACATCCGGCATCGACAAATGGAGCCACAAAACCCTTATTTACGGATGTAATCGAAGGAAGATCACAATGTCCTATTTCAACCTTCATGGAAAGTTGTTTTTCAAAACATTTTTCCCGAAGATAGCTTAAGTATTCAACACCAAAAGCGTCAACGAAATAGAGCGCTGTCTTTTGTTTATCAATTTTATCAACGAACCAACTTCTCGGACTTAAATCCTTATTATACTCTCGAAGTGTGGCTTGTTCATTAACTTTCATTCTGAAGCCTTCGCTAATATTATTTGTCACTTTGCAATACTTGTAATCATCAAAGTAATAATCAATTAGTCGAATGCCTGATTTATAAGAATTTAAGTAGTAGTACAAATCTGGATATACCCTCCTCAGCACAGTCATTAAATCTACCCGTGAGAAAGATTCTCTATAGCAGCAGATAGTATCAATAATTTTTTCTTTCTCCTGCTGCGTCAAATCTGTCAAGTAATAAATAGCACTTTCTTTCTTATCTGACAGCTTTTTAAGATAAGTTGCTAAAACAGGTGTAAATCCAGATATACCTTTGAGAATCACTTTTCGCTGACTATACACTTCCTCAAAAGAGCTTTGTTTACTGTCAAATTTCAGCAATGATTCATATAGACCTGAAATAAAATCATCATAAGTATTAGCCTCACTTAGCACTTCAGCCAAATATTTATTTCCTTTAGCTCCATGTTTACGAAGTGATATGTAATAGGCCCATTGCTTATTTGAGTCAAAGGAAGAAAAATGTTCTATCGTCGGCAATAAGTTGTCTAAGCCCCCAAACTCATACTCTAAAAACTCTGTCCATCCTCCCCTACTATTCAAAGACTTCAGAAGATATTCCCATTGCTTTTCCGTGCCACATTCTTTATCGAATTCCTTAAAACCAGTGTATGTATGCTGTAGTGCGGTATAGGAAGAATCGATTTCTTCTATTGATATCAATGAATCAGGAAAACTCCTTTTTGTTTTTGTTGTCTTTACGCATATGACAGGATATTGTTCAATAGCCTCAAACAATTTTGGCATCTGACGAATACCCCTAACACTAGCGTCAACCTGGTAGTCAATACTGTCTTTCACAAATACCACCTTAGGAACAACCGAATTATTTCCAGGTGCAATTATTATTCTCGATGATGCCATTAATCTAGGATCACCAAAATCCAGGTATTCCCGACATTGAAATGTAAGGATGACCAGTTTGCTTTCAACAGTCATATCCAGCATACGCCTCAATTCTTTTTTCAGTACGGCTTCACCACGAAGTTTCAAATGCGTAGATAGACCTAAAAGAAATGTGGGTTTTGCGGTATGAATTAACTCATATTGCATTTTATCAATTTGAGGAGTATCGTTATCCAAACAATATTTTGATGACCGTATGATTAGATTAGCTGCCACCTGATAATGTGTTACTAACTCTTCAAGCATTATGGCATCAGGTACATCCACAATAATTGGGGTGCACTTATCAGATGTCAGATATGAGTCAATTATTGAATACAGTTTATCCATCAGGAATATTAATTCTTATTGTTTATTATCTCCACGCCGATAGTCATATTGTTCTTTATCAAATCTTTAAGATATGATTTGACCACTTCGGCATCCATTGAATCAATTTTATTGAATGCTGCTTGATAACCACCAGAGACGTATTTGTGCTGAGCAAGTTCATCCAACCTATTTTCAACAGCAGAAGAACCATTCCAATAATATGGTTCATCAGTAATATGGTCTTGTAAAAAATGTTTTACAGCCTGAATATCACTAAGCATGGCAAATCTAGACTTCTTTATTATCTTCTCAATAAAAGCCTTGTCTCGTTTTGATTGATCAGAAATCTCATCCCAGAATGATGCGTTATCTAAGAATTGCAGTGCCTTCTCAATTGATTTTTGGTCTGGATTACTACTGTTGATTGTAGAAAAGACCTTCCGGCATTCCTCTTCTTCATCAGCTTTCATCATAACCATAATTGGCATTACATACTTTCTTGACCATGCCAATGGTGAGGCTGTACCTGTTTTCTCATTCCACAATGCTTTTAATTTTTGAGAACCCAGGTTCTTCTTGTATTCATTTACTATATTGTCCAGAGAAGGTTCATATTCTGTCTTGTCTTTTGTAAAACAATTTGAATGAACTTTCAAGAATATTGCTTCAACGTCACTGTCTGCCAATCCAGAAAGGTAGAAAGAGCATACTTTCTTAAAGACAGGCAGTTGAGCTCCGTAAAACCGCTTGAAGTCTTCGCCATAGTTCTTAATGCTATTTAAGAAATCTTCTTTTTGTGAATCTGGAATCTTACCATCTATGCAGAGCCTGTATAAGTATGACAGCAGAGTATCTAATTCACCGACCACAGATTTAATCATTACATAAGGCAACCTGATGTTTCTACATTTATCAATCCATGACTCGAGTGACTTTTTATATGAAGATTGAATATCTACAATTTTATTGCTCTCTTCAATGATTTTATACTCGCAAATAAGATCCTCAATACGCTGATCAACCGTATCTTTCTTCCAAACCCAGTTCGCTGCGTCAGCATCGAACTTGGCTCTTAATGCATTGATATACTGACCTCCATCATCAACAGATTTAGCTAGTGCCAATAATTCACCCTTATTGAATGATTTCAGATACGCTTCCATGCCCTTTGTGCAGAGTTCTTTTGTGAACATATTTGCCAAGTCTGAAGGCGCATCAGGACATTCAATGCATTTCTTGCCTATTGCTACGGCAATATCATTATCAGTTTGTCCTGATTCTGCAGGATTATTATTAGCGATGCCAAAAAACAGGTTAATGAGATCGGATATGTCTTTTAAATCAGTTTCCGTCGATTGCTCATCAAGAATAGATAAAAGGGTCCAGATCGGGAAGGATAACTCCTTCATCTTATTCCTTATTCTTTCTCTCGCACTTTCTACTGATGAGCATAACGTTTTGTTTATCCCAAATGCGATAGACGTGGCAGAAATAAAGGATTTTTCTTCCTCCGTCATAGCGACAATATACTCATCCTTATATCTTGGCATAGGAGTTATATCGTTCTTTATGACTCTTTCAACCATATCTTTAAATCTCTCCTGAGAAAGGTCATCGCTTACTGTTCCATCACTCCAAGTATATTTTTCACTTAGAATTTGTTCTTTGAGTAGGAATCCGATTATAAATGCCGATAAATTACATGGCATGAATCCAAACGGAGCATCTTTCAAATAAGAATAAATCTCATAAATTGAAATACGCCCATTCTTCTCAATAATCTCATCAAAATACTTGTCCAGATTTATCTTTATTCTGGAGATTGTTAAAGATGGCTGACTTTCCCAATAATTATCGATCAGCCAAGCACCATTTAATGCGGTTTCTAATTTTGTTGTAGTATTTGAAGATCTGAAAGTTCCCTCTACCTTTTGAGTTAATCCACAGCCAACTCCTTGTTTTAGGCCTACGGATTTCCACATATTGTCAATTACATTATAACACTCAAGACCAAGCTTAAAGCGTTTAGAATTTATTGATGACAGCGAAGCAATCAAAGCGTCAGCATTGCCTGCGAATTCGCCATCAGGTTCATTCTGACTATATACGACATATTGGCCATTCCTAATCCTCTCTTTCCATTGACTAAGAACTTTCATGGCATATTGTGCATATTGGGTTGACTGCCCATTGTCTTTTCCTTGAAGGTATAAAGCAGTAGCCTTGTTTTCTACCCAATCCGAGAAAGAGTCAGATCCCAGTGGCGTTTTTCCACAATCGACATAAACCACAGGACTATCCGGGTTCTCAGCAAATCTTTCTTTGATCTTTTTGGATAATGCACTGCTCTCATTAGAATCTTTTGAGAAGGTTGCAACGACATAAATTCTCTTGTCATCACTATCGGCTAATGATGCAGCCTTCTTTGACACAATCTCAAAATCATTGATACATGCATAATCCAACTTACAACGTAGTCTTAAAGCAGCCGTAAGTTCTATACTCTCCCCTATAGTTCCTTCTTGAACTAATGTGGAGGTCGGTTTTGTTTCAAATTGTTTCTTGGAATTTTCAATTTGCCCTGCATCCATTGTCCCGGTCAAAATCGAATAGCTCGTCTTATCTTTCCCTTGTGGCTTCTTGTAAAGTATGCCATCACGAACTAGCTTCTCAGCACATTTCGATGCTTCGCCAGACTCAAGGTCAGACCCTTCAAAGGCATTATTTAGATTCTTCTCATTAGGGATAAACAAATCAACAGAGTCATCCACCTCTAATGACATTGCCTGCATTAATAAGATAGCCTTCAGGATGCGTCGTTCATCAGCATTTAGTTTTGACTGTAATCTTGGATAGTAATCAAGGATAATTCGGATTTTAGGCGCTAGGCTCTCTTTCCCCATGTCATAAAAGAAACTCCAAAGCATATCAATTGTAAGCAATGGGTTATCTTCATAAGGCCCAAAATTATCTATATACCACTGGAATCCTTTTATATCCTCACCTCTATCGTTTTTGATAAAATCAAACATACTGCGCTGATTTGAATCAAATGAGGCTGCTATATGTTTAAGCAACACAGCAGTATATGGATGAATAGGAAGAATACCAGCCAAATCTTTATCATCAATCTTTGCCATATTCTTCACAATTTCTCTTGAATCGTGTGTTCTATCAGACAAATCATTGATAATATCATTCCATTCACCCATTAACATTGGGTCGTTCTCTTTCTTTCGCATGGCCGCACCCATTAATCGGAATGCCATGTTTTCAGGTAATTCAATACTACAATATGGGCGAACAAAACGACCAATAATCTTCGTTTTTTCCTTATCTGAATCAGAAATTAAAGCCTCACTCTGATGGGATACCGGTATGAAGCAGAACGGATATGTTTCACTAATTTCCAGTATTTCCTGATAGCCAGTTAACCTATGTTGGTTATTCTTGAAATATTCAGAAAATTCATCCCAGATAAAGACCAATGACTGCAAATTATTTTTGTCAATCACTTCTTTTATCCAGGCTACCATATCTTCCTTTGAAAGATATAGAGCACGAATATTCTTATCATTGGCCAGTTTGAAAATTTTACCCATCAGTGTTGCTAATGGCTCATCTTCATATTCTTTAAGATGCTTGATTATGTCATCAACACTTTCACCACCGAACAACGATGAATAACTTCCTTTAACAAAGACCTCAAAGCTTTGTTTATTTTCCTCTTCTGATAGATAATTTATCACCGCTGAACGTAATGCGCCAGTAGCTTTATTTTCTATTCCGGCTTCTGCAAGTGCATTTTCGATGCTCTCTTGCATCGCCAAGAACAAATCATTATCACTTGAAATTGATGAGGAGCCATATCGATGAACAGTGACAATCTTGCCAAGTTTCTTTATACCTAAAAACTTATTGAGAAGATCGTTGTCAAGACCAAATTGTTCAAAATACTCTTTTGTATCTTCTTCGTTTGCATCCAAAAGCCGTTTGAGAGTAAGAACAGCATGTGACTTTCCTGTACCATAAGCTCCTTCCACCCAAACATTCAATTTTTGCTTTCTGGATAGAACACTGACGACATCTCTAACCAATTTTATGAAAGTGTCATGTGGATAGAATTTCTTCCACAAGTCAGGGTTCTTCTTGATGACATCTGCATTTACTGCAGGAAAGTATGTCGGGTCAATGTCAAAATAATTACGATATGTACTCATAGTAGACTGTAACATCTAAATGTTGTATATAATCAAAAATAGTTGTATCTTTGTTGTGTCATCAAACACAACACGATACGATTATGCCTATACAGAAGTACGAGGTGAGTTTGTCTGCAACGGATCGCAAGCAACTGACCAAGATTGTAAAGTCTGGAAGCTCTCCAGCACGAACCATCCTCAGGGCGAATATCCTTCTTGCCGTGGACAAGAATGGAAAGAAACCCATGACCGTCCAGGAAACCGCTATAGCGTTCAACACATCCGCTACGACAGTGCAGAATGTGCGAACCAGCTATGGAGAGAAGGGACTCGAAGCAACTCTTCTGCGGAAGAAAAGGGAAACGCCCCCGGTAGAAGCCAAAGTTACGGGAGAGGTCGAGGCTCATATTATCGCTTTGGCTTGTGGGGAACCTCCCAAGGGATATGCCAAATGGACACTTCGTCTTCTTGCCGACAAGTCGGTCCAACTGAGGTATATAGATTCGATATCTCATACGCAGGTTGGTCGCATTCTAAAAAAAACGAGTATAAGCCTCATTTGAAGAAGTGTTGGTGTATACCATCCTCCCATAGTGCGGCTTTTGTGGCTGCGATGGAAGATGTTCTTGAAGTATACAGCCGGCCTTACGACGAAACCCTTCCTGTGATTTGCATGGACGAGAAACCCGTTCAGCTTCTTGCCCAAGCAAGAGAGGGCTTTACTTCCAACAGCACTGGCATACGATATGAAGATAATGAGTACGTAAGAAACGGCACCTGTAGCATCTTTCTGTTTACGGAGCCTCTTGCCGGATGGCGCCACGCTGAGGCAAAACAACAAAGGACAAGGACAGACTGGGCAAAGCGCATCAAGTGGTTGCTTGACGAGAGGTATCCGAACGTCGAGCGTGTTATTCTTGTGTGTGACAACCTTAATACTCATAATATCGCGTCACTTTATGAAGCGTTCGAGCCCGAGGAAGCACTCAGGTTGGCGAAGCGTCTTGAAATACACCATACGCCCAAACATGGTAGTTGGCTGAATATTGCGGAAATTGAACTCTCCGCTTTGGGAAACCAATGTTTGTACAAACGGCGCATAAGCAGTGTTGAAAATCTTAACGAGGAGCTATTGTCCTGGAATACGGAGCGTAATGCTGGTCAGAAGAGTGTCAATTGGCAGTTCAAGACTGCAGACGCCCGTACAAAACTGAAGCACCTCTATCCTATATTGAACTTTTAAATGTTACAAAGTA
>Ga0116159_1004706_pt1 | contig 11373 bp, 7 predicted proteins | sample AD_JPNAS1_MetaG_FD_89878 | JGI IMG/M metagenome (GOLD analysis project Ga0116159, IMG submission 89878) | Active sludge microbial communities of municipal wastewater-treating anaerobic digesters from Japan - AD_JPNAS1_MetaG | ecosystem: Engineered > Bioreactor > Anaerobic > Digestate | place...
ATCTGGAATAGATAGGTGGACTTGCCGCTGCGGCGCACGCCAATGCAAACGGTGGCTTTGCCATGCGCCGATTGCACCCGCAGCCGGCGGGGGACTCCCGTTTCGAGGCGGGCCTCTTGATAGTCGAGCAGAATACTCTTGATTGTCTCTATCATCGCAAATCCTGTCGAGAATTATTCCGGATCGGGGCTACTCCTGTAATAAATATTACAGGCTGTAAGCTCTCTTGTCAAGACTAAGGGAAGGTGTCGTGGCCGACACTTTCCCCAATTCCCCGGTAAGTAACCACCGAGGCCCAGCGCATGCCCCCGACAGGCGGCGTGTGTGGGCCAAGGTTGGCTCTTGCCGGAGGACGTCGGATGGAAGCCCTCACTACCCCCATCGAGGCCACAGAAGGCCTTTCCACGCAAGCTGTTGCGGAAGCCCCGCTGGCCACGGTGGCGGCGCTGGACGCCGCGACCTTCAGCGCGCTGCATCCTGGCGAGGCGGTCCCGGGCAATTGGGACGACCGGGCGCGGCGGGCCTGGGAGTATTACCTCGAAGAGCCGTTGGTCAAGAACTGCGTCAATTCGTGGCGGACGTTCGCTGTGGGCGATGAGATCAAGTATGCCGCCGAGGACGAGAACCTCAAGTGGGCCGCCATCGAGGCCGCGGACCGCCTCAAGGTCACCTCCTTCGTCAAGGACATGGTGCTCCAGCTGCTGGTCAAGGGCGATGCGGTCGGCTTCAAACGGTACACGAAGGACGGCACGGATATCGCGGAGGTCGTCTGCGTCAATCCGGTGTCGGTCAAGGTGAAATACGCCGACGGCGAGCTGATCGAGGTCCAGCAGGCGCCGGAGAACTCGCCGGGCGCCGAGGCCATCGACCTGCCGCCCGAGCAGGTGCTTCACCTTAAATGGGACGCGCCGGCCTTCTCGCCGCGGGGCAACTCGCTTGTTCTGTCCGCCTTCCAGTCCATCGAACTCCTCCGCGACTACCGCCGGGCCGAACGCGCCATCGCCAAGCGGTGGGCCACGCCGTTCCGGCTCATCAAGGTGGGCGGCGCCTTCGGCCAGAAGATGGTCATGCCCGACCAGAAGATGCTCGAACAGGTCCGCGACATGGTCAACAAGATGGACCTGAAGAGCGGCCTGGTCGCGCCGTTCTACGTGACCGTCGAGACGCACGGGGCCGAGGGCCACGCGCTTAACGTCGAGGACAAGGTCAAAGAGGTCAAGGAAGACATCGTCGTCGCGCTGGGGTTGTCCCGCTCGCTGGTGGCCGGCGACGGACCGAACTTCGCCACGGCCTCGGTCAGCATGCAGAAGATGATGGTCATGATCCGGGAGATCAAACAGGCCGCGCGGCAAGTGCTGGACTGGATCTTCGACGACTGGATGCAGCTCCACGGCCATGCGGACAAGAGCCTCCAGTTCCTCTTCAACGACTTGGACCCGAGCGACGCGGTCGATTTCAAAAAGCTCCTGATCGAACTGTACGACCGCAAGCTCATCAGCCGTTCCAGCCTGCAGCTCAAGATGGACCTCGACCCGGATATCGAGGCGTCCAACCGCGAGAGCGAGCGTCGCCACGTGGACCTGATGGACGAGCGACAGGTGAAGCCGGTCACGGACATGGTGATCGCGGGCATCCTCGGCGTCCCGCAAGCCCGCAAGATGCTGGGCATCCCGGACGAGGAAATGGCGCTTCCCGCGACGGAGGCGGCCCACGGCTACCCGGCAGGCATGACCGCGACGGCGGTGTCCGGGGCGATCTGCGACGAGTGTTCCCACTTCGCAGCGGAGACTAACCGCTGCCGGGTGCACAACGCTGACCGCGCCTTCGACGCGCCCGCGTGCCGGTTTCTGGATCGCCGGGAGCTGGGTTGATGCCTTCTGACCTCAAGGCGCGCATTCAGGCGGCGACGCTCAAGAGCCTGAAGGCGCGCGACCGCTATACCGACACCATGGCGGCCGGTCTCACCCAGGCACTGAAACAGGCTGAGGGCGAGGTGAAGGCGAGCATCCAGCGTTACGGCAGTCCCGCCTCGTTGCCGGAGAACAAGTTGGCCGCGCTCAAGGGACTGGAGAAACTTCAGGCCGAGATCGATGAGGCATTGAAGCGTGTCAAACGCGATCAGACGCTGGCCTTCCGCCGGAGCACGAAGGAATCCTTCGGTTCGGGCATCGCGGCTGGCATCGGCGAACTGGCCGACGCCGCGCTGCCCTTCTACGCCGACCTCACGCCCGGCGGCATCGACAAGCTCGCGACGAAGGTCTTCCAGATAGTCGATACCGACGCGCTCGACTTCCTCACGCAGTACAACCTGACGCTGGCCGGAGACATTCACCGCGAACTGGCTGACGGCATCAAGCGCACACTGCTGTCTGGCATCGCCACGGGCAAGGGCGCGGGCGACATCGTGCGCGACCTGGGCGAGGTCGTCGTGGATAAGGAGTCCTTCCGCCACGCCGGCACGAAGGTGTTCAGCAAGGCGCAGTACCGGATGGAGATGATCGCGCGGACCGAGGTCCTGCGTGCCCACAACATGGGGCGGCTCAAGTTTCACCAGCGGGTCGGCGTCCAGCGGCTGGAATGGCTCGCCATGGATGACGAGCGGATGTGTCCGGTCTGCGGCGGCCTGGACGGCAAGATCTTTCCGATAGACACGTTCCCCCCGCAGCCCGCGCATCCGCATTGCCGCTGCACGAACATCGTCGCCAAACCCCTGGTCATATGCGGCAGCGCGGCGATGTCCGCGCAGGCCGCCGAAGCCGCCGAGCCGGGCGACGCCTGCATCCTGCCGCCGCATGTACTCGAGGGCATGGCCGATGCCGCGGCCAAGGAGGCTTCCACCCTCAAAGCGGCTTTCGAGAAGGGCGGCCCGCAGGACCTCGAGCAACTGACCGCGGCGCAACTCAAGACGCTCGCCAAGCAGAACGGCGTGTCCGTGGCGCGGACCAAGGCGGAACACCTCGCCCTGCTCGACCTGGCGGAGCCGGGCATTGACCATTCGGGCCTTGCCGGGGCGGCACTCCACGCCAAGCTGGCCCAGCACAAGATCGGCGCGCTCCGCAGCAAGCAGGAGCTCGTCGCTCTGCTCGCGCAGAAGCAGGCCGCGCTGCAGCACGCCACGATCGCCGCGAAGCAGATGGCCAAGGTCGCGCCCCTGCCGGATCTGGCCGCGATGCCCGTGTCGCAGCTCAAGGAGATGGCCAAGGCCGAGGGCATCTCGCTCAACATGACCAAGCAGGACACCATCGAGCTGCTGGACACGATCGCGCCGGGCATCGACCACAGCGGCCTGAGCGGCCAGGACCTTATCGCCGCGAAACAGAAGCACGGCATTGGGGTGCTGAAGAACAAGCAGCAGCTGGTCGAGGCGCTCCAGAAAAAGGCGGGCCAGCAGCTGGCCCAGAAGGCTGCGCAGGAAGCCCAGCAGGCGGCGGTGCAGCAGGTCAAGGCCAAGATTTCGGCGAGCGTGGCCGAGGTCGTCGTCCCGGCCAATCCGGCGGACTTCCAGCAGTTCCTGGCGTCGGTCACGAAGGCCGAACAGGCGTTTTCCGAGGGCGGCCTCGTGTCCAAGGAGGAATTGAACGGCTTCGCCGACACGCTGGCGGTCAAGAAGAAGCTCTTCACCGACCAACTCTCCGCGATGAAGGCCGCGGACCTCAAGAAACTCGCCAAGGAATCCAAGGTCGCACACTGGCAGTGGGGATCCAAGGAAGACTTCATCACGCTGCTGAGCGAGACCGACCCGGCCAAGGTCGCCGCCGTCCAGGCAAAGCTCGATGCGGGCTACATCGCGCACCAGGAAAAGTACAAGAAGAGCGGCAAGGCGGCGGGCACGCCCGAGACAAAACCCACGAAGCCGACGCCCCAGCCGGAAGCCGCGCCCGTGTCCATCCCGAAGCCCACGAGGAAGGGCACGGAATTTGATGCCATCGACGCGGCGTGGCGGGAGAAAGGGCAACCGGGCAAGTTCAAGCCCGCCGGCAAGGCGCAGGTGGGCGGCGCACACGAGAAGGAGTTCTGGACGGACGAGAACGGCCACAAATGGCTCTTCAAACCCATCGGCAAGGCGTCCGACGACTTTATCGCCCACGGTGAGGAGGCCGCCTACCGGATTGGCCGCCTGATCGACCCGGACGCCATCGAGGTGCGGACCATCCGTCTGAACGGCCGGACCGGCTCGATCCAGAAATGGCGCACGGACCTCAAGGACGACTTCGACTTTCGCAACACGCTCCCGGAAAACCTGACCACGCTCGAACTCGAGCAGATCCAGCGCGAACACGTCGTCGACTGGCTGGTCGCCAACCACGACGGGCATTCCAAGCAGTTTATCCGGGCCCAGGACGGCCGTGTCTACGGCATCGACAAGGGACAGGCCTTCAAGTTCCTGGGACAGGACCGGCTGGCGCTCGATTACCACCCGAACCAGGTCCACGGCGAGCAGGAGCCCTATTACGACACGGTCTTTCGCGCGGCCAAGGAGGGCCGGGTCAAGTTTGATCCCGCCGCGACGCTGCGGGCCATCGAGGAGGTCGAGAAGATCTCCGACAAGGACTACCTCGCCATCCTGCGCCCCTACGCCGAAGGGCGGTTCGGCGGCGACCAGACCAAGGTCCAGCATTTCTACACCCAGGCGCTGGAGCGCAAACACACCCTCCGCCGGGATTTTGAGTCCTACTATGGTGACGTCCTGAACGACCCGCAGTTCCGTTTCCTGAAGGGCGCCCCGCCCGGCAAGGCCAAGCGCTTCGGTCCGGCGGAGGAGGCGCTGGTCCGCGAGGCCGAGGCGCTCGGCTGGCAGGGCAAGACGCTGCCGGTGGATCTCGACGATATCGAGGATCAGAACGCGCTGGTGTTCACGGAGACCTCGCAGGGTCAAAAGCGCACGGTCATGAAGATGAAACTTCGCCCCGAAGCCGAGGCCAAGCTTCTGGCTGGTCTGCGCAAGGGGGACCTGACCGGCGCGCCGCAGCGGATAGGGAAACCGCTCGATGAGGATGGGTTCTACGAGGACATCCTCGGTGCGGTGAAGACGGTCAATCACCACCAGCAGGACGGGCAGTACAACGCCACATCCATTGAAAAAGCCCTCAAGCACAAAAAGACGTTGAAGGAACTGGCCGGAAGCGACGACCCCGAGGTGCGGGACATGGCCCAAGGCTATCTCGCCTGGCTGGATGAAATCGACGCGTCCCACCAGGCCAAGCGACGCACCGATGGCGAGCTGGCCCAGTATCTCCGCAAGAAGGAGACCGAGCGCAAGCAGTCCGAGGCGGCTTTCACGGTCCACAAGGGTGGCGTGGAGAACACGCTGCGATCGCTTAGCAAGGGCGAGGTCATTGTGCAGGATGACGCCGCGCCGAACAGTGAGCTGTTTCGCGGCCGGCGCATGAAGACCGGCGAGCAGTATACCGCGACGTTCCCCGACGGCACGCGCGTGCGCTACCGGCCCTGGACGGACCAGAACCACTACGCCCAGCGGGGCGAGCTGGAGGTGATGATCCCCAAGGGGGCCTCGCCCGACGACGTGGCCGGCATGATGGAACGGCTGGAGACTCTTGGCATCGATGCGTCGACGGCCCTGCCCGAGCACGCCGAGTGGATGTATCTGCGCAAGATGGCCTATGTATCCAAGACGGACGAGCGGGACGATTACCGCCAGATACTCAAGGGCCTCGAGGACCGCGACGCCTCCGTGACCGAGCGGGTGCAGTCCCTGCGGGATTACTGGCAGGGTCGTCTCGGCGTGCGCGACCTGACGCGGCTTCCCGGCTACAACCCGCAGGGCGAATACCAGCACGGGTTTCTCGACCGGCGGCTATCGGGCGGGTACCGGCAGCAGTACCGCTTCGACCTCTCCGACGAGGACCTGGAACGGCAACTGAAGGGCCATGCCTTGCATCACAGCCTCACCAACGGGGCCCAGATGGACACGTTTATCGAGTCGGTGCTGGAGAACAACGGCGCGATGGTGAGCACCATCGAGAAGATGCGCATCGGCATACCGCCGGGCGGCATGTCCCCCGAGTCGGACATGGACTCCGGCGGCGCGAGCTACTTCTTCACGCGCATCAAGAAGCTGCCCGCGGACGGGCGGCCGACGGCGCAGGGGCTCTACTTCAAAAAGCGTCTGCTGCGCCGCCTGGACGCGGTCAGCTACGACCACGACGCCTTCGGCCGGGTGACTGACGACTATGTACGGAACCAACGCGGCAGCGCGCCCGCCGATTGGAAGCGGTTCGCGGGGTGCTCGAGCAACGAGACGATTTTCAAGTACTCCGTGACGCTGCCAGACAACATCGAGTACATCGTAACCGGCAGCAAGGCCGAGCGCGAGCGGGTTCTGAAGAGTTTCACGAGTCGAGGTATCACGGTGCTGCCCGATGGGCGGAAGATCGAGGAGGTGGTCCGGTGAAGGAATTCATCGCGCGAGAGAAAGAGCGGTTGCAGGGGCTGTTGCGGCTCTTCAACGAACGCGGCAGCCGGATGGAGGTCTATGGCGAGGACGGCAAGCGCATCCTCGCCGACCTGGTCGATTCCTTCACCGTCACGCGGCTGGCGCCGCATTTCGACGCCCAGGGCAAGCACACCGGCTCCGATTTCTGGCTGCTCTGGAAATCCGTCGGCTACGACAACGGCTGGCAGTACGCGCACACGGTCAAGATCGTGAAGGTCCAGGTGCGCGACACACTGGAAGACTGCTGGCTCATCGTCGACCTGACCGACGACATGGGCCGGAGGTTCCACATAGAGCTCATTGATCCGGTCATCGAGAAGGACTACGCCGCGGACTGGAAGCAATGGCAGGCGTACAAGACGGAAAACGCCACGATGTTCGCGCGCATCGACGTGGATCTGCTGCGGGAGCACCTGCGCATCGCCGAGGAATGGCAATGAAACTCCGCTACATGATCGACATGGTCCTCCGCGAAGACAAGAACGGCCAACCCGTCTATGAACCCGTTGGCGTCTGGGTCCAGGGTCCAGGGCCAGGCCTGGATATCGAGATGTTCTACATCGACAGCCGCGATCCGCTGGTCCTCGCGCGCAAAGAGGAGGCCAACTGGGTGATCAACCGCCTGGTCGAAAACGATGTGACCACCCTGTCCGACGACTTCCTCGAATATCATCGCCAGTCCCGGTCGCCCTATGACGGAATGTTTCTAGAGATTATGGAGACGTCAGCGTATCGCTCATCCGAGGCATTGAGGGAGTTTGTACTCAAGGAAGCCGGAAAGACGAATCAAGCGCGTTGATGCGCTGTTCAAGGCTATCGCCGGATACACCCGCATGGCTGCAGCCGTTTCTTGAAACAGGTCGCGACGCAGTTCATCCGGTTCTTGCGCGATTCTACGCATGCGAAGCATTCTCCTCCCCGGCCAGGCGCTTGATAAACTCGTGGACCCATGTGGTGGCGTAGCGCGATTCGCGCATGGCGCGTGCGCAGTCCTCACGCGTCAGCCTGGCGCGAAGCACATCAAGAATCTCGTCGTCTGCCCTCTCTTTGCCGAGCGTTTTAAGCGCCTGGACAACGAGGGCCGTTTGCGGCGACAACCCGGTCGTTTCTTTGGTGGCGCGCTGTTTCAGCAAGATGCTTCCGCCGTCCCACTCGTAGCGCTTGGTCGGGCCGTCACTGTAGTACTGCCATTGGGCGGGGACCTGTGTGGAGAGTCCCAGCAGATTCAGGGCGGTGTCTCCGTCAGGAACCAGAGTCCAACCATGTGCGCGGGCTATGGCGCGAGCGATGGCATCTGGGTTGGGACTGGCGGGACCTTTTCGCACGGAGCTATGTGCGGGGTGATCATACACGCCGCGCAGAACACGGCGGAGCGTTCCGGCGTTGGTCAGCCGAAGCAGGCTCTTCTTTGCAGCCTCATAGCTGGCCAGGTCAAGGAAGTCTTTGGCCGTGAAGGCGGTCCCCTTCTGTGCGCCTCGAATCCGCCCCAGTATTCTCTGCTCCGCCGTTTCCATGGCACAGCCCCTCTTTCTTGTCCCGAATTATACCTATTATTCGGGACAGGCGCAAACAAACGTTCGACACCAGAAGCGGTCGGCAGAACCAGAATGCCCCGACACTTTCCCAACCCTTCCGGTAAATAACCGTTGACGGGTATCCCCTCGCCATGGTGGCGCGGGCCGTCCGGTTACCGACGCGGGAGGACTGCATGGAAGTGTTCGCCACCGATCTGGAGCGCCTGGAATTTCTGCTGGAAGCGGAGGCCGAGTTTCATCTGGCCGCTGAGGCGATGTCGGCGACGGGCGAATCGGGCGAGGAACCGCCCGCCGCGGACGCCGGGGACAAGAAAGAGACGGAGCCGGAGTCCGAAAAGCCCGAGCCCGGCGATGACAAGGCCGAAGAGCAGGGCGAACTCCCGCCGGACAAACGGCCGAAGTACATCACCAACTACATCGGGTCGAAGCAGAAACTGGTGGACTGGATCTGGCGGAACACGCCGCAGGATGTGAAGTCGACGCTGGACGCCTTCTCCGGTTCGGCGGTCGTGGCGTACATGTTCAAAAGCAAGGGGCTCCGGGTGGTCGCCAACGACCGGCTCCACTACTGCCATCACGCCGCACGCGCCATCATCGAGAACGGCACGGAGCGGCTCAGCACGGAGGATATCGACAAACTGCTCGCCGAGAACGGGCAGGCCGGAAGCTTTGTCCGGGACCATTTCAGGGGACTGTTCTTCGCCAACGGGGTGCATGGCCTGATCGACCAGGTCCGCGCCAACTGCGACGCGTTTTCGGGGTACAAGAAGGACATCGCGCTGTTTGCGCTGGGCAAGACCTGCATGAGCGCCCATGGCGGGTTCGGGCATTTCTCCGCATCGTCCAAACATGGCCGCCAGGACACCCCGGACCAGTTCAAGGAACGCCTGCGCAAGAACATCGAGCGGATCAATGCGCTGGTCTTCGACAATGGCCAGGACTGCAAGGCGCATTGCGAGGAAACACACGAGCTGCTCCCGAAGGTAACCGTCGATCTCGTCTACTTCGACCCGCCCTATGCCACGGAGTTTTCCACGACCAACTACGAGAAGTCCTATCACTTCGTCGAGGGCCTGATGACCTACTGGAAGGGGCTCACGATCAAGGCGGACACAAAGGTCAAATCCTATGAGATCACCCATGAGACGGTGACGAAAGCCAATTCCGAGGCGTTTTTCCAGCGGTTTCTGTCGGCGGCGCGGCACATCGGCCACTGGCTCATCTCCTACCGCGACCACGCCTACCCGAACGAAGAACAGATGAAGCAGCTCATCGGGTCGCTGGGTCGCGAAAGCCAGATGAAGACGAAGGACCACCACTACAACATTACCGCGCGCCATGGCGAGGCCTCCCAAGCCAAGGAGCGGCTGTTCGTCTGCCGGAAGGCCGCGGGGGCGAAGGCAGGGATTACTGTTCCAGCCACGCCGCTCGAAGCCGTCGCGAACTTTCATACCTCCATCCCCGTGGAGATCCACTTGCGGGAGGAGGGTGCGCTGAGCGCCGAAGCGATGCAGGCAGGACCGGACGGCGACCCGCAGTTCGCGTTCGTCCTCTGCCGCACGGGGACCAACAAGAACGGCGACCATTTCCTGCCTGAAGAACTGTCCGCGCGCCATGCCACGGCCATCAACCGCAAGATTGACCTGCAACACTCGCAGGACTTCTCGGACATCGTCGGCGGCATCGTCGCGTCGGACTACCTCGAAGACGAGGCCGGCGGGCGCGTCGAATGCATCGGCGAACTCTATGTCCGCGAAAGCGAGCAGGCCCGGCTGGCCCACAAGCTCATGCGCAAGGGCATCATCAGCCAAGTTTCGATGGAGTGCGATTACGAGGAAGGCGAATGCTCGATCTGCGGCAAGCGGGTCAAGACCAAGAACGACTACTGCCCGCACCTGCGCAAGCAAAAGGGCGGCGAATCGGGCGGCAAGCCCGTCTACGAAATCCTGCACGGCGTCACGTTCACGGGGCTGGGCCTGCTCGACCGCAAGGGCGCGGACGAGAATGCCCGCATCCTGCAGGTCGCGAGTGATCAGTCCGGAGACCGGAGTCTGGCGTCCGGAGCAGAAGAGTCCCCACCTGTCCCACAGCCCACAACACAAGGAGGTCCATTGATGGACGACAAGACCAAACCGGATGAACAGCCCATTGAAGGGGCAAAGAAACCGCGGAATCCCGCCGGGGACGAGGGCGGCGGCGGCGGCGACCCGCAGAAGCGTATCGCCGAGTTGGAGCGGGAGAACAAGGAGCTCAAGGCCAAGGTTGCCGAGCTGCAGAAGCGCGTCCAGGAACTGGAGAGCGAACAGCAGGCGGCCGCGAACAAGGCGCGCGCGGGCAAGCTGATCATCCGGCTGGAAAAGCAGGGTGTTGATTTCGGCGCCGACGACGAGCGCGAGAAGGAGTTTCACCGCTTGGCCGGGCTGTCCGAGGAGGCCTTCGCGGCCACCGAGGCGGCGTTCGACCGCATGGCCAAGCAGGCCAAAGCAAACGCCAAGCACGAGGACGCGCCGGAGCCGAAGAAGGAAGCGGCGAAGGCTTCCGAAGAACCGCTGCGCAGCGACGCCGGCGTGCGTCCCCGCGATGTAGATGACCGCAAGGCGACGCTCGAGGAGCAACTGCGCGACGGCTTCATGGCCGCCTACCAGACCCGTGTCGGCGAAGCTGCCCTGATGGGCGAATAAACGAAAGGAACGAGCACTATGGCTTTCATCAATCCGTGCCACCGTGGCGTGGCCTATGGCGACGGCTACATGCAGGGCGAAGGCGCCCTGGGTCAGGTCGTCAAAGTCGCGGGCAGCGACCTCTTCGCCGTCAACGACGACCCGACGGTCCCGTCCTTCGGGATTCTCATCAGGGACTACAAGGCGGGAGACATGCCGGGCATCTACACGGACGGCGGCGTCTACGAGACCGACGTTTTCGAGGGGACGATCAACCCCGGCGACGACCTCAAGGTCTCGGCAGGCGGCAAGCTCACCGCCGGCGTTATCGGCGCAGGCGAGCATGTCATCGCGCGGGCAGTCGCCGTCGGCGGCGGCGTCCTCAAATTCAGGCTGCTGGTTTAAGGGAAGGAGACACCACACCCCATGAAGACGCAAAAAGTGAACATCCACAGCCAGCAGTACATGGAGACGATGGCGCGGCTCATGAGCGAGGCGCTCGAGTCGCCGGAGGGCCTGCGTGCCCTGGCGGCGGCCATCGCGGCGCCCATCGAGCAGGAGATCAAGCGCAAGGAAATCTCCTCGCTGCTGCTGACCACGCACACGCTGCCCAAGGGCGAACGGCCCGTCTACCAGAAGAAGCCGATGGTCAAGGCGCACTGGATTTCCACCGAGGGTGAGGCCCAGGAGCAGGAAGTCGGCAAAGACGAGGTCGAGTTCCCGA
>Ga0116159_1004715_pt1 | contig 11362 bp, 10 predicted proteins | sample AD_JPNAS1_MetaG_FD_89878 | JGI IMG/M metagenome (GOLD analysis project Ga0116159, IMG submission 89878) | Active sludge microbial communities of municipal wastewater-treating anaerobic digesters from Japan - AD_JPNAS1_MetaG | ecosystem: Engineered > Bioreactor > Anaerobic > Digestate | place...
CGCGCCAGCGGCGTCCACAATCCCGTCGAGGATACGCTCGCCGCCCTGCTCGAATATCCCGACGGCCTCTGGGGTACCGTCGAGGTCACCTGGAGCGTCCCCGGCCACGAACTGCAATGCCACGATATCGAGGTGATCGGCACGCAGGGCACGCTCGAGGTGGGCAACGACGTCCTCCGGCTCTGGCTCAGTCAGAAGCACGAGGAGTATCCCGCGGGCTGGAGCCTCTGGCCGCGCGCCGCCCTGGAGCCGCGCGCCCCCTTCAACCTCAGCCCCGATTACTGCGGCGACGAATTCTATCTGGAAGTGCGCGATTTCGTCGACGCCGTCCGCCGGCAGCGCCCCCCCCGCGTCGGCCTGGACGACGCCCTGCGCGTCCAGACGCTCATCGACGCGATCTATCGCTCGGCCGAGCAGCGCGCCCCCGTCTCGCTCGCGCCGCCCCGGGAGGCCGCGCATGACGCTGATTGACGAAGTCGGCGGGCCCGACGGCGACCTGCTCGGCCTCTACCGCGTCCTCGGCGCCGGCGGCGACGGCCCCGCCAACGATCCGCTCCGGCGCGAACTGGCGCTTCGCCTCGCCGACCCCAAAACCCTCCATCGCTGTCTCGCCCGCCGCTTCGAGCAGGGTTTCCGCGCCGTCGTCGTCTGGAGCGACAAGGTCCTGTTCGAAGCTCTCGGCCGCCGCCACGAACCCGACCTCCCGCGCGTCATCCCGATCGTCCCCAACCTGCAGGGCTTCATGCGCGAGGCGGTCGAATACGGCATGGTCGGCGCCGGGCTGCGCCGCGCCTGGCGCGTCGGCGCGCTCTCCATGGCCGGCATGGGCCTGCGCGGCATCGGCCGGCTGGGCGAGATCAAGCGGCGCGACTTCCCCACCCTCCTCGGTTCGTTCATCGAACTGGAGCTCGCCGATTTCCGCCGCTACCAGCCCCCCCTCGTCCTGCTCCAGCCCCAGATGACCGACCTGGCGCTCGCCATGCATAACCCGCGCATCCTCGAGGCCTTCGCCCGCACCGTCGCCGAGCGCACCGGCGCCGCGCCCGGCTACATCACCTGCAACTTCGCCACGCTGATGGCCTCGTTCAAGGCCTGGGGCATCGAGCCAGCCGCCATCGTCGCCCCCTGGCACCCGGCGGGCTATGGGATGCGCCCCGACGTCTCCGCCTGCGAGCAGGCGGCCCGCGCCTGCCCCGCGCCGATCTGGGCCGAGCGCCGCGGCGCGCTCGACGCCCCCCTCCCCGAGCAACGCTCCCACCTCCAGAAAATCGGCCTCGTCGGCGTCGTCCGCGAGGACCCCGCCGTCTGGAGCCTGCAATGAACGTCCTCGTCACGGGGGCCTCGGGCTTCCTGGGCGCCGCGGTCGTCCGCGAAGCGGCGGCCGCCGGCCACACCGTCCGCGCCATGATCCGTTCCGCCGCCCGCCGCGACCGCGTCCCGCTCCCCGATGCGCAACTCGTCGTCGCCGACATGCGCGACGCCGCGCGTTTCCCCGACGTGGTCCGCGGCATCCAGGGCGTGATTCACTGCGCCGCCGTCACGTCCGCAGGCGCGCCCGACGAAGCCCTCAGTCGCCTGATCAATGTGGAGGGGACGCGCGCGTTGCTCGCCGCCGCCGCCGCCGCCGGCGTCGCGCGCTGGGTGCAGATCAGCTCCATGTCCGCCCATCCTGGCTCCACCAGCGTCTATGGCCGCACCAAGCTGGAGGCGGACGAAGTCGTGCGCCGCGCCCCCGCGCCGGTCCAATGGACCATCCTGCGCCCCAGCCTGATCTACGGCCCCGGCGGACGCGGCCTGGTCGAAAAAACCGTCGCCATCCTGCGCAAGCTGCCCGTCGTCCCGGTCATCGGTTCCGGCGAGGAAACGCTGCGGCCGGTCTTCGTGACCGACGTCGCGCGCGCCGCCGTCATCTGCCTGACCCACGAGCGCACCCCGTCGCGCGCCTACATGCTCGGCGGCGCCGACGAGGTCACGCTCAATACCTTCTTCGCCACCCTCGCGGCGCGCCTCGGCGTCCGCCGCCCCCTGCTCCACTTGCCGTTGCCGCTCTGCATGGCCCTGGCGCGCGTGCTGGGGACGTTCCTCAAGAATCCCCCGCTGACGGTCGATAACGTATTGGGGGTACGGCAGGTCCAGCCCGTCGATATCCGCCCGGCGCGGGCGGATTGGGGTTGGGACCCGATCGGATTACAGGAGGGGCTTGACCGATACTTTTCCGCGACGAACGCCACGCCTTGACCCCTCACAAATGACGAAACGGACGCCCGCGGGCGTCCGTCATCGCTCCGTGAAAGGAGGCAGGGCCGGGGCCATCCCCCGCCGGACCGGATCGCTTCAGCCTTCCGAAGCCTTCATCTGGTTCACTTTGCGAGTCAAACGGGATGCCTGGCGCCGCGCCTTGTTCGGATGAATCGTCCCCTTCGATGCGCTCTTGCCGATCAGGCTCAGCGTGCTCTGCAGATCCTTCCGCGCCGTCTCCACGTCGCCTTGTTCGATGACCGCCCGCAGATTCTTAATCCCGGTGCGCAAGGCGCTGCGCTCGCTGCGATTTTGGGCACGGCGTTTGATATTCTGACGCATGCGCTTGGCGGCGGACTTGATGTTCGGCATGGCGGACTCGTTCTTCTCCTCGCGGTTGGCCTGTATTTCCCTTTGCAAGGGTTTACAGAAACCGCCATGCTATCACGTTTGGTTCGCTTGTCAAGCGGCAAGGGGACGTCTTACGCATCCGCTTTGTTCCTCCGCGAACGTTTTTGCCGGGCGCGCTCCGCATCGAGCTTCCGAACGGCACGCGGGACAGGTCGAATCCCGGGGTCCGGCCGAGCCGTCTGGCGGCCGCGGCCGGCGGGGCCGCCTCATCCGGCGACGCCCCTGCCCCCCGCTTTTCGACCCGTGACGATTCAAGGCCAGGGCCCGGGCACATGGGGCGCTGACCGCGCGCGACGATCCAGGTCCCTCCGACTCGGACCGGCCGCGGGCGGACGACCCGGGCCCCCCGATTACGCGACATGAGCGACACGGCCAACTCCATGGCTGACGTGCACCACCACCCTCAGGCGGCGGGGTCCGCCGCCGATCCCGCTCCGGCCGATTCCCGGCCGGTCCTCTGGACTCACTACGGCCTGCATCCGGAGTGGGCCGCCGCGCGCCTGCACCCCGCCCTGCGCCCCCTGCGCGGACGGCTCGAGCCGGCCGCTCCCCCCGAGTCCCTCGATCCGGCCGCCCTCGCCGACGGCGACTGGGACATCCTGCTCGTCGGTCCCGGCGCCGCCAGCGACGAACTCCCCAATGTCGCCGCCGTCGTCACCCAACTGAGCCGCCTGCGCCCGCTCGATTGCCTCGTCGTCGTCGAGGAAGCCGACGACACCCCCCTGGGCCATCGCGTCAGCCTCTATCGCGCCGGCGCCGCCGAGATCCTCCCGCTCGACGCCACCGACCACCAGCTCTACGAGTCCTTCCGCCGCCTCCTCGGCATCGCCCTGCGCCGCCGCGCCCAGATCGAGCAGGAAAAGCTTCGCCTCGTCGGCCAGCTCGCCGTCAGCATCAACCACGAGATCAACAACCCGCTGACCGGCCTGATGGGCACCGCCGAACTGCTGCGCCTCGAAAGCGAACACCTCGGCGAAAAACAGCGGCGCGACATCCAGACGATCATCGAGCAATGCCATCGCATCCGCGAGGTCACCGCCCGCCTGCGCATGCTCAATCACCTGCGCACGATCCCCTACGGCTCGCACGACCGGATGATCGATCTGCTCGGCGAGGAGGAACCCGCACGGCCCCCCGTCGCCGAGCACCAGCCCACCGATCTGTTCCTCCCCGTCCCGCGCCTGCTGGTCGTCGACGACAACCCGTTGATGATCGACCTGATCGGCCGCATGCTCGAGCGCCGCTGCGTCGTCCATGCCGCCGGCGCCGGCGCCGAAGCGCTCGAACGCATGCGCCAGCACCAGTACGACGTCGTCCTGGTCGATCTGATTCTGCCTGAAATGGATGGGTTGGAAATCGTGCGCGCGGCGCGCCGGCTGCGCCCCGAACAGCGCATCATCCTGATGACCGCCTACCAGGGCGATCCGCGCATCGACGTCGCCCGCGCCGAGGGCGTATCCGGCATCATCTTCAAGCCGTTCCGCCTTGATGAATTCGAGCAGATCCTGGACGAAGTCCTCCGCTCGCCCGATTAATCCCTATTGTCCTCGTCCTCGTCCTCGGCTCTCGAACCCGCCTACTTCTTGAACCGGTTCAGAATCTGGTCGAACAGGCCCGGCTTGCCGGCGGCGCTCTTGCCGCCGCCCATCGAAAACAGCCCCGTCCGCCGGTTCAGCTCCTTGAGCGCCTGCTGCGCCCGCGCGTTCCCCGCGTCCCAGCGCAGAATGTCCTCATACACCTTCTGCGCGTTGGACTTGCTGCCGATCGTCACGAAAATCGTCGCCAGAATGAACTTGTGCTCCAGGTTGTAGGGGTCCAGCTCGATCGCGCGCTGCGCCGCCTCGATCGCCCGCGTCGCCGAACGCTTGGCCTGAACCAGCGCCACCGCCAGCCGCGCATGATAGTTCGGCTCGCCGTCGTTGTTCTGGATCGCCGCGTCGAAAAACTCGATCGCCTTGGTGTAATTCTGCTCCTTGAAATACTGCATCCCGCGCGCATACGCCTTCTGCGCGATCTGGATCTTCTCGGGCGTCACGCCCAGGCTCGGCCGACCCGGCCCCGCCGCCGCGCCGCCGCTCGCCTTGCTCTCGCTCCCCGGCACGCCGCGCCCGGCGTTCAGCACCGCCGCCGTCGGGTTGACGCGCGGCGCCGCGCTCGGCCCCCCGGCCCCCCGGTCGGTCTTATGCTGCCGATCATACTCCGCCCGCTTGCCCGCATCCTTCAGCACGTTATACGCCGCCGACACCGAGGCAAACCGCTCTTCGAAACGCTTTGCTTCCTCCGGATTGGACGCCTTGTCCGGGTGCAGGTCGCGCGCCAGCCGGTGATAGGCGCGCTTGATCTCGCGTTCGCTGGCGTCGGTCGGGATCTCAAGAATTTCGTAGTAGTTCTGTTGCATGCCGTCTCTTCAATGCTGTTGATTCATGCTGGATCGGTCGGACCGACGCCGCGGCCCGCATGCCGCCCGGCCCGCGGCCGCCTGTCGGCTCGGCCGCTGCTATGACTCGGTTTCGGCTGATGGACCGGCCAGACAGGCGCCCCATTCGCCGTCCGCGCGAAAGCACAACGGGGTCAGCCCCGCCTCGATCAGCGCCTGGGCCGGTTCTCCCTTCTCATCGGCAAGATACCCTCCGTAGATCAGTCGCGATCGCGGACCCGCCAGCCGCGCCGCCAACGCCCCGAAATGCGCCAGCGCATGGCGCGGCAGCATGTTGCACACAATCAGATCAAAGCGGCCCGCCGCTCGCTCGGGCGTATCCGCCTCGATCAGTTCCACGCCCCCGGCCGTGCTCAAGCCGTTCAGCGCCAGGTTCTCACGTGCATTCTGATTCGCATCGCGGTCACATTCAATCGCCACGACGCGCGCGGCCCCCAGCTGCCGCGCCGCGATCGTCAGGATCGCGCTGCCCGAGCCGAAATCCAGCACCGTCATCCCCGGCGCCAGTTCCTCCTCAAGCCATTCCAGGGCCAGTCGGGTCGTCTCATGGTGACCCGTCCCAAACCCCTGCCCCGGCGTCAGCCAGATCGTCACCCGTCCCGCCCAATCCTCCCCCGCCGACGCCGTCGACGCCGGACCGCGCTCCCATTCCGGCCGGATCAGCAATCGCCGGCCCACCGCAAACGACTTGAACCGGTCCTTCCAGGCCGTCGCCCACGGCGCGTCCGCCAGCCGCCGATCCGCCACACGCAGCGCGTTCGACGCAAACCCCAGCGTCCGGGCCGATTCCCCAAGGCTCTGGCGGACCGCCCGGGCCAGTGCCTCGTCCGCATCGCGCGGCAGGTAGAGCGTCAGCCGCCCCTCCTCGAGCTGCCCGCCCAGCGCCCCGGCCTCGACGGCCGCGTGCGTCAGGTAGGCCGCCAGTTCGTCATCGGCCGTCTCGGGCAGGTTCAGGGATAGCGTGCGCCAATCGGACAACTTGACAGGCTCTACGGCGGCATGGGCTTGACGCACGGCGGGCCGATCGCCTCGCCCGCCGCGCAATCGGACTCCAATTCTTTCAACACCGCCGAACCGCTTCAAGTCTCAACTTGCCGCCCCAATCCGCCGCCCCATCCTTCCTCATCAAATCCGTCCCTCGTCCTTGACCCCATCCTCGCCTTTCTGTCGGCCAAGCCCCGTCAACGCCCTCCGCCCGCCTTGACATCCATGCGCCGGAAACCATAATCGAGGGGAACGCCTGTTCCCTGGACCGGCAACCGCTGCATCCCGTCGAAAGCTGGAGCACGATGCCCAAGCGCATTCTGGCCGTTGATGACGAAACCGATGTCCTGCTGATCGTGAAAACCGCGCTGCAGAGCGAAGGCTTCGAGGTGGAGACCGCCAACAGCGGTCAGGAAGCGTTGCCCCTCGCCCAGGAAAATCCACCCGACCTGATCCTCCTGGACGTGATGATGCCCGGCATGTCGGGCTTTGACGTCTTGCGCGAACTGAAGTCCCACGACGCCACCAGCACCATCCCGGTCATCATGCTGACCGGCGTCTCGGAAAAATCCAAAATCGCCCAGGCCCTCTCCTCCGGAACCGACTTCTACATCATCAAGCCGTTCGATTTCGACGAGCTGATCCACAAGATCAACCAGGCGCTCGACTCCGCCCTCTGACCCCCCTCCACCCCGGAATCCGTCCCTCGTCCTCGTAAGCCGCCGCCTACGCCTTACCCGCCAGCTTCAGCCGGATCCCTTCGCCGAACGGCCGCGGCTGCCACCCCCCCAGTGCCGCCCGCGCCTCGCCGATGTCGAACGCCTTGTCCTCCAGCGTCCGCCGGAGCTGCGCGCGCGTCACCGGCGGCCGGCGCAGGCACAGTTCCAATGCCCCCGCCGCCGCCATCGCCAGCCCGTACGGCACCGGCACCCACCGCACGCGTATCCCCATTGCCGCCGCCACTTCCTCGATCAGTTGCCGCTGCGTCAGCGGCTCGGGCCCGGCCAGCGTCAGCGCCCGGCCCCGCGTTTCAGCCGGCCGCGCCAGGGCCCGCAGCACCGCCTCCACCAGGTCCGCCACAAAGATCGGCTGCACCAGGTTGCGCCCGTCCCCCACGCGCGGCAGCCACCGCCGTCGCCGCAGCCAGCGCACGAGCCGCTCCAGGTTGTTGTCGCGATCGCCCCCGTAGATCATCGTCGGCCGCAGCACCGTCCACGCCAGCCCCGAATGCTCCAGCGCTTCCTCCCCCGCGATCACGCGCCGCGCCGTCTCTTCCGGGAACCGCGTGAAGCGCCGAGTCGAGGAGAGCGCGATCACCCGTTCCACGCCCGCCGCCCGGCACGCCTCGACCACCCGCGGAGCGAACCCCACGTGCGCGGCGTGAATCAGCGCCGCCGCCCCCGCCGCCGACGCCGCCCACCCCGCCGGCTCGGTCAGGCTCCCCTCCACCACCTCGATCCGCGGGTGATCCGGCAGATACGCCCGGCGCCCCGGCGTGTGCAGCAGGCAGCGCGCGCGCCAACCTTCCTCCGCCAGCCGTCGCGCCAGCCGCGAACCGGTATGCCCGGTCGCGCCGGTCAGGAAGATGAGCCCGCGCGATTCCATCAGGGAGGCTAAACAATGAAGCGAACGGCGAGATACGTCAGCGCGCTGGCGCCCAGCAGCGCGAGTGAAACGCTCTGGCTCAGCGACGTGCGCCGCCGGAAAAACGCCGCCGCCGCGGTGAACGCCGCCAGCCCGCAGACCACTTCGGCCGTCCACGGCGGCGGCGCCAGGCCCGACAGCTCCGCGCCGATCAGTCCCCCCAGCAGCACGATGATCAGCGCGAAATTCCCCGCGTTGGACGGATACGTCTTGCGGATCTTGTGCCGGTCCGCCGTCGTCATGTGATACTGCATGCCGCAGTGGTAGCAGTAATTGTCCGTCGCCAGAATCTCCGTGCTGCAGCTCTCGCAGATCCGGTAGCGGCTGTCCGGCTGCACGTCGACCGTGTCGTCGACCGGTTTGGGCGGGCGCGCCCGGTCGATCAGCCAGCGCGCGAACGTCCCCAGCGCGCGCCCCAGCGTCGCCGCCAGCGAGCGCCCGACCTGCTGCGGCGTTTCACTCAACCGGGCCGGCAGGTTCGCCCCGCCGCCGCCCGCCGGCTGCACCGCGCCGCGCCGCATCAGCGCCCCCGATGGCGCCCCCCCCTCCGGTCCCTCCAGCAGACCGACCGGCCGCGCCTCCGCATCGATCACCTCCGCATCGTCCTCCGGCGCCGGCAGCAGCCGCACGCCCGGCTGGTCGATCAGCCGCGGGTCGTTGCGCTCGATCCCCAGCACCGTCTGCGGGCTCAGGTGCGCGGCGATCTCGCGCGGCACCGGTTCGCCCCCGATCAGCCGGTGCTCGTGCGCCGCCTGCACCAGCCGCGGATCAACGACGAAGACAATCTTCTGCACCTGGGCCGGCGCCGGCTCCGGGCGCGGCCGGCCGTCCAGCCATTCCTTGCAATGGATGCACTTGACCGCCTGCGGCGGAATCACCCCGCCGCAAAACGGGCACGTCCGGTCCGGCCGGATCGTCCGCTGGATCGGCGCATTGCAGTACCAGCAGACCTTGCGGGTCTTATCGATCCGCCGCCCGCACTGGTAGCAGAACTGGACCTCCGCCTGCGCCATGGCAATCCCTTCGTCCGGCTCGCCGAATTGGCCGGAAACGAAATCCCGACCCTCCGGACAGAAGCGCTAACTTACGTCCCTTGCGTCTTCGGTCCAATGCGTCCATTGCTTCACAACGGCTCCTCCACCCCCCGGCCGCCGTGCCGCCCCGCGAACTCGCGCGGATCGCTCGCCACTTCCAGCGCCGTCCGGTAGTCCACCAGCCCCTCGTTGACCAGCCGGTTCAGCGAGGCGTCCATCGTGATCATCCCCTCCTCGGTCCCCGTCTGGATCGCCGAGAAAAGCTGGTTGTATTTCCCTTCGCGGATCAGGTTGCGGATCGCCCGGTTGCAGATCATGATCTCGCGCGCCGCGATCCGCCCCCGCTTGTTCTTCACCTTGAGCAGGCGCTGCGAGATCACCGCCACCAGCGACAGCGCCAGCTGCGAGCGGATTTGATCCTGCTGATGCGGCGGGAAGGCGTCGATGATCCGCGTCAGCGTCTGTGTGCAATCACCCGTGTGCAGCGTCGAAAACGTCAGGTGCCCCGTCTCGGCCAGCGTGATCGCGATCTGCATCGTCTCGGCGTCGCGCATCTCGCCCAGCAGCACCACGTCGGGATCCTGCCGGAAACTGTGACGCAACGCCGCGCCGAACGACAGCGTGTCCAGGTCCAGTTCGCGCTGCGTCACCAGCGCCTTGCGGTCCTCATAGTAATACTCGATCGGGTCCTCGATCGTCAGGATGTGGCAGCGCCGCGTCGCGTTGATGTAATCGATCAGCGCCGCCAGCGTCGTCGACTTCCCCGATCCCGTCGGCCCCGTCACCAGCACCAGCCCCTTGGACAGCTCCGTCAGCTTCTGGCACGCCGCCGGCAGCTTGATGTCCTCCATCGTCGGGATCCGCTCGGGGATCAGCCGGATCGCCGCGCAGAACTGCCCGCGCTCCAGATACAGGTTCACCCGGATGCGGCAGAACCCCTCCAGCCCGTGCGAGAAGTCCAGTTCGTGCGTCCGCTCGAAAATCTCAATCTGATCGGCGCGCAGCATCCGCTTGAAAAAGCGCCACATCACCTCTTCCGACGGCGTGAACCCCTTGACCTGATACAGTTCGCCGTCGATCCGCAGCCGCGGCGGCGACCCCGCCCGCAGATGAACGTCCGAGGCCTTCTCATCCAGCGCCTGGCGCAGCAGCATCACCAGCTTGTCGGCGTGCGACGAATCCTCTTCGCCCGGCGCGGAGGCCAGTGCCTCGCGCGCCGCCGCGTGCCGCCGCGTCGGCGGAATCGGCGTGCCGGCCCCTCCCGTCAGATCGTAGGTTTCGGGCTGGTGCAGGGGGCGATGGGTCGGGTTCATGGGCAGCGGCAGGGGGCTCGCGGGACGGCCCGCTTCGGCGCGGGGAGCGGCCATGGCATGGCGTGGCGGACGCGGGATCGCCCGCCACGATTCTTTTCATATTTCCCGGGCGAATCCAAGCAAATTCAGGTTGCGCGCACGGAGCGACGGAAACCCGGCTCTCACCCCTCGTCCCGCGACTCTCGAATCCCGGCGAATGCGCCGGTGTTCTGATCCACCCGAAGCGATGTCCCGTCAACTTTTTGGAGTGCGGCGCCAGAGCGTTGCCACGCAACGCGCCGGCACCGCTTTGGATCGATGCGCACCGCGGATTCGGACGGATCCAGAGCGGCGTCGACGATCGCTGCGCGCTCTCTGCCGCCGCACGCCATAGCGCGCCCCGACCGCGCCCCTTCATCTTCCTCCCTCGCTTCCACCCCCGGCGAATCGCCCCACATCCAGCCGCGGAAAGATCGGCGTCGCCTGCTCCAACCGCGCCAGCTCGTGCGGGTCAACCGCGCCCTGCTTCACCTCCCGGCACAGCTTCTCGAACGCTTCCAGATGCCCCTCGATCCGCTTGCGCGCGTATTCGGCCACGGTGCCGGTGCGCAGGATGAACGCCCAGTCCGAGCTTTGCGCCAGCAACAGCTCGCGCGCCATCTGCGCCAGCACGCGCCGCGTCGTCTCCTCGGCGCGCCCCGCATGCTCGCCGGCCAGCGCGACCATCTCGCGCGTCGCCCGGTGCAGCCGCGGGTAGAGCCACGCGTTGGATGCATCCAGCCACGTCTCGGCATACCCGCCCATGCCCCACGAACTGTATTGCGGCGAGACTTCCTCCAGCGTCTCCACGTGACCCGCCAGCCAGGCGCCGGGTGTCGTCGGCCGCACCTCGCCGTCCGGTTGCGCCAGCCGCCGCATCACCGCATCGAGCCACTGCGGTCCCTCGTACCACCAGTGGCCGAAGAGCTCCGCGTCGTAGGGCGCCGTGATCAGCGGCGGCCGGTCCAGCCATGGCCGCAGCCGTTCGGCCTGCGCCCGCCGCTTCTCCAGAAAATCCTCCGCATGCGCCTGGACCCGCTCGGCCGCCCGCTCCGGCTCATACGGCTGTTTGTCGGCCAGATTCACCCGCCCCGTCACGCGATGGTACTTGAAACCGGTATCCATCCGCCGGCCGCTCTCGTGGATGTAGGGCAGGATGTAGTCGTATTCCAGATCGTAGCCGATGTCGCGGTAGAACTCGCGATACCACGGATCGCCGGGGTAACCGACGTGCCCGCTCCAGACCTCGCGCGAGGACTCGATGTCGCGCCCGAAAACGACCA
>Ga0116159_1004718_pt1 | contig 11360 bp, 9 predicted proteins | sample AD_JPNAS1_MetaG_FD_89878 | JGI IMG/M metagenome (GOLD analysis project Ga0116159, IMG submission 89878) | Active sludge microbial communities of municipal wastewater-treating anaerobic digesters from Japan - AD_JPNAS1_MetaG | ecosystem: Engineered > Bioreactor > Anaerobic > Digestate | place...
CAATTTTTGGATTCGAACTTATACCAACCAAATCGTTTTACTTACAATTAGGTTGCAATTTTCAACAGCGTAGTGAGCTTAAAACAATAAATAAAAAAGGGTTGGCAGGGATTTCACTTGGAATAGGTATTAGAGCAAAAAAAATCAATATAAGCTATGCTCGCCAACAACTCCACCTTTCCCAAGCATCTAACCACGTGTCATTGCAAACAAACTTATACAATTTGTTCAGATAAATAATTGCCATTAATGAAGTGATTAGTCCTAAACAAAAAAGAGACTGCTTTCTGCACAGTCTCTTTTTTTAGGTAGCGGGGGTAGGACTCGAACCTACGACCTCCGGGTTATGAGCCCGACGAGCTACCAACTGCTCTACCCCGCACTATTAAAGGGCAAAGGTAGTAAAAAAATGGGCAATAAACTATTAAATCAAACATTATTTCATAAACACTTTTTTACATTTTTTCACATTGGGCTGTATGTCAAAGTATTATGTGGATATATTTTAAACAAAAACTTTTATAATTTTAAAAAATGCATGATTTTGCCTTAAAAACTTTTATAATTTTCATAAATTTCGTTTCTTTGCAAAGTGAAATTGAAAAATGAATATTAACTTAAAATTAAGGTTATGTCAGACATTGGATCAAGAGTAAAGAGTATCATCGTTGACAAATTAGGTGTGGACGAAAGCGAAGTAACACCAACAGCTAGCTTCACAAACGATTTGGGAGCCGATTCACTTGATACTGTAGAATTAATTATGGAATTTGAAAAGGAATTCAACATTGCAATTCCAGACGATCAAGCAGAAAAGATTGGAACAGTTGGCGATGCTATTGCATACATCGAGAAAAACGCCAAGTAAAATCACTTGAAAAGAACATTAAACACTAATTTCAGCACCATGAAACCCAGACGCGTAGTAGTAACAGGCATTGGAGCAATTGCGCCATTAGGCAAAACTGCCGAAGAGGTTTGGCAAAATATGATCAATGGATTAAGCGGTAGTGCACCAATTACTCGTTTTGATGCTTCAAAATTCAAAACCCAGTTTGCTTGCGAGGTTAAAGATTTCGATCCTGCTAATTATTTCGATAGAAAAGAGGCTAGGAAGTATGATCAATATACCATGTTTGCATTTATATCTGCTGCCGAAGCGGTAAAAAATTCAGGTCTAGATCTTGAAACAATCAATAAAGACCGTGCTGGTGTAATATGGGGCTCTGGAATTGGAGGTTTAGACACATTTATTTCGGAAATATCAGAATGGGCAAAAGGAGACGGAACTCCACGTTTTAGCCCATTCTTCATTCCGAAAATGATTACTAACATGGCATCAGGATTATTAGCTATTGAATACGGATTCAAAGGCGTTAACTACACTTGTGTAACAGCATGCGCCAGTTCAAGCCATGCCATGGTAGAAGCAATGAACAATATTCGCTGGAACAAAGCCGATATAATACTTACAGGTGGCTCAGAAGCTGCCGTTAATGAAGCAGGTGTTGGAGGTTTTAATAGCATGAAAGCTATTTCAACCAGAAACGACGACCCAAAAACAGCTTCACGTCCATATGATACTGACCGTGACGGTTTTGTTATGGCAGAAGGAGGTGTAAGCCTGATTTTTGAAGAGTATGAACACGCTGTCAAACGTGGCGCAACTATATTAGCTGAGGTCGTTGGCGGTGCAATGAACTGCGACGCACACCATATGACCGCCCCCGATCCTGAAGGAGATGGAGCCGCCACAGTTATGAGTCTCGCTATTCAAGACGCAGGTTTAAAACCAACTGATATTGACTACGTAAACACTCACGGAACTTCAACGGGATTAGGCGATATCGCAGAGCCTAAAGCACTTTTGAAAACCTTTGGTGAGCACACTTATAAATTAAGTGTAAGTTCAACAAAATCAATGACCGGACACATGTTAGGTGCAGCTGGAGCAATTGAGGCATTAGCATGTATCTACGTTATTCGCGAAGGTATTATACCACCCACAATCAATCTGTTCAATCTCGATCCTGAAATAGACCCGAAGATTGACTTTACACCCAACAAAGCAAAAAAACGTGATATTAAAGTAGCTCTTTCAAATAATTTTGGATTTGGAGGACACAACGCTACCATAATATTCAAAAAAATGTAACTTTCTCTTACATGCATAAAAGTATTAAAGCTTTAGTTTCAATATTTTATTGCAGTAATAGTGGACTAAGAAAAGAGTTAAAGAGAATAATTGGATTTAATCCGTTAAATATTGAGTATTATAAGCTAGCCTTAATTCACAAATCGGCTTCTTTTACTTCCTCAGACGGCACCACTATAAACAACGAACGCCTTGAATTTCTTGGCGATGCTGTGCTTGGTATGACCATAGCCGAATATCTTTACAACAAATATCCCGATATGACAGAGGGAGAACTCACTAAGTTGCGTTCAAGGTTCGTGAATGGTACTAATTTGGAGAAGTTTAGTAAAGATACAGGGATTGATAAAATAATCGTTACTCGCGCTAACTTACGGAAATCTATTCACCTAACGGGTGATGCGGTTGAAGCTTTAATAGGTGCAATATTTCTCGATAGAGGATTTGATAAAGCAAAACACTTTGTAATAAACAAGTTTTTACCTTCATGCATATCTGTTCAAAACAGAAATAATACAATATACAACTTCAAAAGCGAACTGATTGAGTGGTGTCAACACAAAAAATTTGATTTCAGATACGACACTATCCTACACCCCACATCAAACAACCACAGACCACTATTTATATCAAATATTTACATTAACGATAATATAATAGGTGTTGGCGTTGGTCGCTCAAAAAAAGACGCAGAACAGGCAGCCTCACGCGAAGCCCTTTATGCTTTTCAATAATGAGCAATTACAAGATTACTAAACAAGTAACATGGCAAAAAGGAACATAATTAAAACACCCGATACCACTAACGACGATAATATAATAGTGGGTCTTGTTACCGATATCGCTTCATATATGGCGTGCTATCAAATAAGCTCTATAATAGGCTGTCACTTGTCGATACACACCGTAGAGTGGCATTACGAGAATAAAGAGACATCAGACGAAAAAATAGATTTTGAATATTACAAATGGACTTCTGAAACTAAGGGAAAAAAAATATTGGTTATTCCTAACATTCAAAGCTTTGACACATTTGAACAATCGCCTACAACATCTCTTTACGCTAACGAAATAACAGTTACAACAAGGGACTACACAATACTGCCTACGTGGAAACATATAAAATATATCATGCGTTTCGAAGGGTTTGAAAACAATGAAATAATTGATATTGCAGAAAAAATCAGGAAGTCAAAAAAAATGCAGTTAGTAATGACAAGCTATGCTTCAGAAATCAACAACGTTTCTGTTATCTATTTTTTCAATTAATTACGCCTATTTTTAGTCTTCAGCTCTTTTTCTATCACTTTTACCATTTGGTTAAAACTGTCTAAAGTAAAACCAGAGCCTTGATATATTAAAATACCTTTTTTGTTAATTATATAATTTCTAGGTATCATTTTCTCTGCGTACATGTTATAAATCTTTCTATCGGGATCGGCTGCAATACTAAAAGAGAATTTTTTATTACGATTAAAAATCTCAAGCTCTCCAATTTGATGCTCCCTTCCAATTGAGATTATCACAAGCTCGTCGTCACTATATTTCTGCTTAAGTAAATTTATATGAGGCATTTCCTCCATACATGGGCGACACCATGTAGCAAAGAAATTTACAAGAATCACTTTCCCTTTCAACTTGTCAACATCTATCACTTTCCCATCAATAGTTCTAACTGTGAAAGTTGGAGCTAGTTCCCCGATATTAACAAATGAATAAATATCTTCGCTCTGAGAAAAAACTAAAAAAGGGAAAAAAACTATAAAAAATATTATTACAGACCTAAACATCTTGTTAATAGTATCTTGGTCTAGTATTGCTTCAAAAATCGTGCAAAGTGTAATTTTTTATATCCTTAATTTAATCATGAAAACAAAAAGAGCAGTCGAACCTGTCGACTGCTCTTTTAAAACTATGAATAAAATATATTACTTTTAATTTACAATTGATGCAAATACAGCATCGCTAAAATATTTAAAGAACTCAAGGTCTTTTTTAGCGTATTCTTTAAGATCTGCTTGTTTTTCGCATGCTGTACGTAAATTATTCATTGTTAGGTCTGAATCCTGACGACGAGCACCAATAATAGCTTTTAGGTAATATACGTAAGCATCCTCTTTGTTTTCAACTTTATCAAGAATTTCAAGAGCTGAGTCGTAAGCTCTTTCATTTTGTGTTTGGCTATAACTTACAACTTTTTGTAATGCATTGTTGAAAGTGTTAAATCCTGCTGAGTTGAACAGATTTCCTGCTTGCTCATATTTTCCTTCTTTCAATGCGATTATAGCTTGGTTGTAGCTAGCTTCTTTCGAGCCTGAGCCTCCTGCACTTAAAGTTTCTTTAGCTGCAGCATAATCTTTGCGCATCAATTGGCATGCACCAATGTTGTTTGTTACAGTAGCACTCTTTTCAACATCGCCTGCGGCTTTAAAATATTGTTCAGCTTCGTCATATCTACCTTGTTTAAATGCTGCCCAACCGCAGTTGTTGTGTGTTCTCCAATCATCTGCATAAAGCTCAGCTGCTTTTTTGTAGATATTGTATTGATTGTCTAAATCACCTTCATACAGGGTTGCTGCAAATAAAATCTCTTCAAGTTTGAGCGTATCTGGATTGTTAACTGCCAAGTCTTTCAACTCTTCATCGGTATATCCGCTTACAGTTACAACAACTTTAAATTCTGCACGACGTAGATCTGGTAAAATTTGCTTTTTAATCTCTTCAAATGCAGCTGTAATATTTTTTATCTCTTTTTCACGTACAACAGGGTCGGTGTACATTGAAAGAACTCTCAAGATTAAGTCTTTATCTTGAATATCAGATTGCTGCATTAATTTTTGAAAACCTTCCCAGTCTTCTGCAGTAGAGCGAGCTTTATATGCTTCTGATGGAATCTCAATTTTAGCTTTCTTAGAAGTTTGATCTAAGAACTTTTGAGAAACATCTTTACGTTTTTCTGAAAGTCTAGTATTCAACTCAATTGGACCATCAGGAGATGCGTAAGCTTCTAAGATAATATCTTTAATTTCAACTCTTTCTGCTTTTGAAACTTCAACAATATAATCTTGTAAAGCTTTAATCTCTTCCTTTTTCAACTCTGAAGAACGAATGTCTGATTGATTGATGAGGAAGTTAATTTTCGCTCCTTTTTCTTCACTCGTTGTGCGAACAAATTTGTCGGCAGCTCTAACTACTTTTGCATCTGCTTGGATTAACAGTGGTGTGATTATTACACCGTCAGCAATTTTTTTGTCGAAAATTCCGAGTTTTTTGTCTTTCATAGAACCTTCGCCTCTAGCATAAAGTTCTGCTTGCATCATGCCTTCTTCATAAGCGAAAACGCCTTCAATTTCGAAAGTTCCTCCCATATCAAATGATATTGATTGGTTATTTCCTTGAACATCTTGTCCTTGGAATTTTTTAGAAGGAAGAGTAACCTCTTTTCCAGCAAATTTTAACACTGGAGTAACTTCAAGTTCTGCTTTTTTAATAAAGAATTTTGGAGGAAATGTTCCTTTGATTTTCACTTTTACGCTATCGCCGTGTAATTCTAAAATTTGTGGTGTTACTTCAAATCTAACATCGTCGGCAAGCTTTTTCATTTTGTCAAGGTTATTACAACCCACTAGCGCAACAATTGAAAGCGTTGTAGCTGATAGTAAAAATAGTCTGATTTTTCTCATATTCATTTGTTGTTTATGTGATTAATGTCAAAATTAATATTTAGACTTATGTTTAAAAAATTATTGTTTCAAAAACATAGTTATTAATACCAGAGTACAAATTTATTAAATGATTTTTAATAACAAAAACTTTAAGCAAAAAATCTAATTATATTATCATTTTTATCACGTTGTTTTTTATGTTATTTACCTCATGATAATTTACTTTTAACTTTGTTACAACTGTAAGCAAAGTATTCAGAAAGTTGTTAAACACCTCATTTTCATTACTTTCTAAAATCTCGATAGCTTTATCTGGGTCCCCTTCCACTCCTCGGTATTTACTTAGTCCCACAAAAACATTTTTTAGAGTACTTAATTCTTTATAAAGAGTTAACCACCTGTTGCGCACAAAAAAAGGCAACATAACTTTACCTTTCAACGGTATTATTGAAAAGTTTTGTAACAATATATGGTTTATTTTCTTTTGAAAATCAGATAATGATAATTCGCAAAAATTCTTCCAATGTTTTGCAAGTACGTAATCATAAGCCATGTCGGCAATTATTCCGCTGTATCGTCCATGTGATTCAACAAAAAGTTTTTTTACTTCAATGTACTCCTTATTTCTATCAGTGGTAAAATCAATTTGTCTATGCATAAGTATTCCCCGCGATATTTCAGAGGAGTATTCTTTATATTTATTTCCTTTAACAAAATCGGCAATAAAATTACCTATCATCAAATCTTCATCTTCGTGTGCAATATACAGGTGTGCTAAATAGTTCATAAAAGACTGTTTATCAGTATTTAATACCATATAATATGTTTCTTAACATATATGTCACGTTAATAAAACAGACGCCAATAGTATTTATATTTACTAAATTTGCTAAAAACAAAGTTAATTAAAAAATAAAGGAGGATTACTTATGTCAAAAAAAAATGTGATTATTATTGGTGCCGCAGGCAGAGATTTTCACAACTTTAACACTTACTATCGCAATGACGATCAGTTTAATGTGGTAGCATTTACAGCTGCTCAAATTCCTGATATTGATGGCAGAAAATATCCCGCAGAGTTGGCAGGACCTTTATACCCACAGGGAATTCCAATTTACGCTGAGAGCGAATTAATGGACTTAATCAAAAAATTTAAGGTTGATGTATGTGTGTTTTCATACAGTGATGTTACCTATCAGTATGTAATGAGTCTTGCTGCACAAATTAACGCTGCAGGAGCAAATTTTGTACTATTAGGAACTAAGAGAACACAAATCAAATCAACAAAACCTGTAATTGCTGTTTGTGCAGTTCGTACAGGTTGTGGTAAGTCTCAAACATCTCGTCGTATTGTAGAATTACTTGAAGCAAAAGGGTTAAAAGTTGTTACCATTCGCCACCCAATGCCATATGGAAACATTGCAGCACAAAAGGTACAACGTTTTGCAAAAATTGAAGACTTAGCTAAACATAAATGTACAATCGAAGAGATGGAAGAGTACGAACCGCATGTTGTTGCAGGTAATGTTATCTACTCTGGCGTTGATTATGAAGCTATCCTTCGTGCAGCAGAAAACGACCCCGATGGTTGCGATGTGATTCTTTGGGACGGTGGTAATAACGACTTCTCATTTTACGAAACCGACCTTATGGTTACGGTAGTTGACCCACACCGCGCTGGTCATGAGCTTAATTACTACCCGGGCGAAACTACTCTAAGATTAGCCGATGTTGTTGTAATTAACAAAATTGACACCGCTGATGCAGCAGATATTCAAACTATACGCGAAAACATTCAATTTGCTGCTCCTAAGGCTGTTGTAGTTGATGCAGCTTCTCCTGTTACTGTTGATAAACCCGAAATGATTCGAGGTAAAAAAGTATTAGTAGTCGAAGATGGTCCAACCCTAACTCACGGTGATATGAAGATTGGTGCTGGTATTGTCGCAGCTCGTAAATTCAGTGTTGGTGAACTTGTTGATCCAAGACCTTATGCGGTTGGAAAACTTGCCGAGACATTTAAAACATATCCAAATATTGGAACACTGCTTCCAGCAATGGGCTATGGAGAACAACAAATCAAAGACCTTGAAAAAACAATTAACGCAACTCCTTGTGATGCTGTTATCATCGCTACTCCTATCGATTTGAGCCGTGTTGTTAAAATTAACAAACCAACCATTAAGATTGGATACGAGCTTTTAGAGATTGGAGAGCCAAGTTTAGCAGGTCCAATTAACGATTTCGTAAAAAAACACAACTTAAAAAAATAATTTGTTGTTGATATAAAAAAGCCGGCACTGAAGAGTAATCAGTTGTCGGCTTTTTTATTGCTTTTTTAAAGCAAATCATCATAATTAGGTATTTCGCTTAATGATGATATTTTACCTGTATCGAAATTAATTTTATAGCCAAAGAGGACTAATCCGTTGGTAACTAACAGGTATTCTGCCTTAACTGTTAAATTGTAATTCGCAATCTGCTCCAAGGTTTCTTGAGTGATTTTTACATCTGGAGCTTTACATTCGACTATCATAGCTGGTTTTCCGACTTTATCGCATACGATAATATCAGTTCTGCGTATTCCCACACTACTTTTGTGCGCGGCTTCTGTTTTCATCAAAGCCAATGGATAATTTCTATAATTAATAAGAAAGTCAATAACATGTTGTCGCACCCACTCCTCGGGAGTTAAAGCAACCCACGCTTTACGAACTGGATCGAGTATGTATTGTCGATTATCCTCCGTTTTTATTTTTGGATTTATTGGAGGAAATATTAATTCCTGCACTTTTATAGATATGGTATTTGACTGATTGAATTAAAAAACCCTGTTTTCCTTATTATAATCAAAGAAAAACAGAGTTTGATTTGAATTTTATTTTTTAATAGTTAAAAATTTCTTCTAACGTAAGTTCCTTTATTACGCCTAATTTAGACAATACTGACATATCTATAGCGGCTTTATTTCCAAGAACTAAGAAAGTATATTGATTGCCTTTTATGTACGAGTCAAAAAACTCTTTAAAAGAATTAATATCGGCATTTTGCACCTCTTCATATATAACTTTATTTATATCATAATCGATTCCACGTCTCATATTACTATGGTGTGTCCAAAATACACTTCTGCGTACTGTTCTTGAAGTCTCGATTTGTTTTAATATCGATTCTTTTGCTTCAACAAATTGTTTTTCAGCACTTGGCATATTATTCATAAGGTCGAGCATGGCATCGGTTGCGATTTTAATTTTGTCGGGCTGCGTGCCAACAAATGCTGTTAGATAATGCGACTCTTCTAAATCGTAGGGAGTGCTGTAATTAGCATAAGCCCTATATGCTAAAGCACGTGCTTCTCTCATCTCTTGGAAGACAATAGAAGATAATCCGCTTCCATAAAACGTATTAAACAATCTGATTTTTGGCATCAAAGTAACATCGAACTCTCCACCTTTTGACAACATAACAATATTTGACTGAACCATATCATAATTTGTAATAAACACTTCGTTTTGTTTTGTTTCTCGTTCAGGATATTTAGTTTTTTCTGGAACAGGTATCATTGTTTCTGCCATTAAATGGTTTTGATTTAGCAAATCAACCACGCCTGCAAGTTTTTTTTGACCGTAGTAGAATACTTCGTGATTGTATTTATGTAACTCCTTAATCAAATTTGTTAGCTCTTCGGGGTTGATTTCAATCAACTCACTATTGCTTAAAATATCGGTGGCTGCTGACTTTGGACCATACATTCCATAGTTTAATAATCCTTGCCACAATATATTATCCTTATTTTGTTTAGCATTCATTCGTTCGCGAATGATACCTTTAACATACTCATCATAAGCTTCTTGATCGGGTTTTACGTTGGCTAAAATATGTTCAAGTAACTCAACACCAACACTGAGATTTTCCTCAAGTCCTGAGATATAGACGTAAGACTCATCGTCTGAGGTTCTTACACCAAACGACAGACCGTTTTTGTATAGCTCTTTTTGCAGATCAGCTGGCGAATATTTATCGGTTCCCAAAAATGGTAAATAGTTAACTGCTATTTCTAATTTTTTGTTATGGTCCTTGCCCATTGGGAAAATATAGTACATCTCGAACAACGGGTTTACAGTGTTTTCGATATAACTTACGTTAACTCCGTTCGACAAAGATGATGTTTGAATTGCCTCTTTAAAATCAACAAAAACAGGTTCTATTTTCTTTGATGGTGGCTCTGCCAAGAAGTTTGTCATAAAATCAGATTGCTTGCTTCTATCAATTTCAATAGCAGTAATTTGAGGTTTCTCAACTTTAACCGCATTCTCGTTTTTGCCTGTTCGTTTATATATAACCACATAATTGTCTTTGAAGGTTTCATTGGCAAACTTTACAATATCCTCTTTGGTAACTTTTTCAAGCTCGTCGTTAAAAGAGATATAATCTTTCCAGTCAACTCCATCGGTAAATGCCGACACAAATATATGCGCTCTGCCGTTTGATTCAAGAGAACGTAGAGTAGATAGCTTACGATCGTTTACTGCAGCCGTAATCAACCAATCTTCAAAGTCGCCTTTTTTGATTTTGTCTATCTCTGCCATTAGCATATCTTTAATCTCTTCTAATTCCTGTCCCTGTTTTGGATATCCATAGAACGTAAACCTCCCGTACTCTTTCATAAAACTGCAGTAAGCTCCTGCACTTAATACTTTTTGCGATTGAACTAAATTCAGGTCAATAAGCCCCGCTTTATTGTTGCTTAATATGCTTGACACTATAGTTGCACATTTTCTATCTTCCGATTTTATTCCACCGATACGAAACGCCATTTGCATTGATTCGCTCTTTGGTCCAAAGACTTCGCCAACAACCTCACCAACAATTTCTCCAGCCGGCTCATGAATAACTGGCTCTACCGGTGAGCTTTCAAATCCACCAAAATATTTATCTATTAATTGAATGGTCTCTTCAAAATCTAAATCTCCAGCAAGACATACTGCCATATTGTTTGGAACATAGTATTTGTCAAAGTAGTTGTAGATATTAACCATTGAAGGATTTTTCAAGTGTTCGGGCTTGCCAATTGTAGTTTGTGTTCCATACACATGATTTGGGAATAGTTTTTCCATTAGCATGTAATACGATTGGCGGTCATCTTGATCCTGCCCCATGTTGAACTCTTCGTAAACAGTTTCAAGTTCGGTATGGAAAAGACGTAAAACGAGCTGACCGAAACGACTCTTTTCAATTTTTAACCATTTTTCAAGCTCATTGCTTGGAATATTGTTCATATAAACTGTCCGTTCGTTAGATGTGTATGCGTTAGTTCCTCTAGCTCCAATACTTTTAATCAGGCGATCATATTCATTTGCAGCAACTAATTTTGATGCAATCTGTGAAACACTGTCTATTTTCGCATAAATAGCTTTTTTTTCGTCAACATCTGATGTTGCTTTATGTTGCTCGAACAGATCTGAAATTTCATCTAATAAAACTTTTTCACTTTCCCAATCGAGTGCTCCAATTTCATTCGAACCTTTAAACATCATATG
>Ga0116159_1004719_pt1 | contig 11357 bp, 8 predicted proteins | sample AD_JPNAS1_MetaG_FD_89878 | JGI IMG/M metagenome (GOLD analysis project Ga0116159, IMG submission 89878) | Active sludge microbial communities of municipal wastewater-treating anaerobic digesters from Japan - AD_JPNAS1_MetaG | ecosystem: Engineered > Bioreactor > Anaerobic > Digestate | place...
AGGCGAAGTCAATACAAAAAATGCGAAAATCTGATATTTCGAAGTTTAGAACACTTGCTGTAAATATGCTATTTTAGTGGCCATATATGTCAAAATTGCTAAATTCCGAACATATAAAAAGTCAGTGGAAGCCATTATTAGAGCTCATTGCTGCGATGACGGCCAGTGAAAAGGGTTATTTTGTAAAATCTGCGGGTGGATTTACGAAGCAGCAACCACAAACCTATATTCAATTATTTCATTTAATTGATAAACATGGTTTTGAGAGTGATGCTAAGCTTCGCGAAAAATTGGGTGCCGATAAAACGAATATTCATAGCATCCGCAATTATTTGTACAAACAATTACTAAAAAGTTTACGCGCATTTCACAGCGAAAAAAACACACAATTTAAAATTCGTGAAATGTTGGATTATGCAGAAATACTTTCAGAAAAAGGATTGTTAAAACAAAGTCAGCATTTTACTGATATCGGAATTTCGCTTAGTGATCCGGTAACATTGCCCGCATATCAAATTATTTTTCAAACACATCAAATTCAATTGTTGCGATTTTATGATGAGGCAGAAAAAATTAAAAAAACAGATGATATTGTTTTATCGATTACAGAAAGTGCAGATATTATTAAACATGCTTATGTAACGAGACAGGGATTAACGAAAGCGTTGTTTTATGTAAATACTTATTTTCCGTTACGCAATCAGCTTATTAAATTGGAAGTATATCAATTGTTGCATGAGCTTACATCTTTACCCGACACCGAAAAACAAAATTATCGTTTCAGGAATTCGCGGAATGCGGCGCTATCGTTGTTATATCGTTTGTTAAACGATTGGGATAATGCTTTATTTTATCAGGAAAAAACGATTCGCATTTTTGAAGAAATGCAACCGCAACTACTCAATAGAAATATTCCGGCAATTGGCGCTTATTATAATTATATCTCCTTATTTATAAATAAAGGTGACAGAAATAATTATCGTATACAACTGGAAAAAATGCGCAGTCTGCCGGTGTCGGGGAAGGCAGAAGAGCAATATCTTAAAGCAGTAATTTATCAGTTGCAATTAGATGATATTATTTTTAATAAAGATATTGCTGCAGGAAAAAATGTTGTGGATGAAGTAAATATTTTTCTTCAAGAAAAACATCCGATTTTAAGTATATATCACGACACGTTAATCAGGCTTGCTGCCTATTTTATTTATGATAAAAATTATGTCGAAGCTTTAGGTGTAGTTAATAAACTAATTAATTCAAATTTTACCCATCCACTGCGTTCGTTTGCGGTTCATGTTAAATTATTAAACATATTAATTCACTTTGAATTAAATAATTTCTTGTTGTTACCCGGATTAATCAGAAGTGTTTATCGTTTTATGATGCAGCAGGAATTAAAATATGAAATTGAAAAAGCGATTCTGAATTTTTTCAGACGGTCGTTCGTGGTAACAAATCCCACTCAACTGGAAAAAGAATTAGAAAAATTATTTCAACAACTGCAGGACATTTCAAACGACGCATATGAGCAACAGGCGTTGTTATCGTTTTTTGATTATAGGTATTGGATTGCCGGGAAATTGATGTGCTAATGTGTCCGCCGCGGCGGATGCTGATGTACCAATGTGCGAATGTACCGATGTACCAATGGAACAGCCAATGAACAGCCGAATTTGAGTGAAATTTTCATTTGGAGCTAGCGTTGCGGCTAGGGTGATGTACCGATGTACCAATGGAACAGCCGGTTTTGAGTGAGATTTTCATTCGGAGCTAACGTAGCGGCTGGGATGATGTACCAATGTACCAATGGAACTGCCGATTTTGAGTATGAATTTCATTCGAAGTTCCGTAGTGGCTGACCCACGTGTCAGCCTATGAAGACGTAACAATAGAACAACAATTAATGACGAAAATTTCCATTCGAAGTTCCGTAGTGGCTGACCCAAGTGTCAGCCTATGACGAAGTAACAATAGAACACCAAAAAATGACGAAAATTTTCATTCGAAGTTCCGTAGTGGCTGACCCAAGTGTCAGCCTATGATGAAGTAACATTAGAACAACAAACAATGACGAAAATTTTCATTCGAAGTTCCGTAGTGGCTGACCCAAATGTCAGCCTATGTGCTATACCTGATAATGTACCAATTAAACAGCCGAAACCACAGAGTCCGCAGAGAAACAGCCCGCAAAGGTCACGGAGAATTTTTAGTTGGAAGAATAATTATTTTATTTATTAATCATTTATTCATTCATTTAATAATAATTGACTGAATGCGAAATTCAACTAATTATTTTAAACATATAAAAAATCCAATTTTATTGATGTGAAATAATTTTAATAAAATTCCCATAGTACTATTCATGTGAAAAATCCAGCTCTGTAAGAGCGAAAGAATGGTAACAAAACGCAAAAAATATATCGTATAAAAAAACCAGCTCTGTAAGAGCGAAAGAATGGTAGAAAAACAATGGACAAGAAAACATCAGCTCTGTAAGAGCGAAAGAATGGTTCTGTTGATGTAATCAACGCAATTTGTGGAGAAATGTAATTAAATGCGAAACATTAAAAAACACACAAATTTCAAAACTCATCACTCATGTCCACCGCCGCGGACGACTCATTACTCATTAAACGCGGGTGAGGATTTCCAGGGCTTCATTTTCTTTCTCCTGCATTTGTTTTTTGTCTTTAGGAGATTTATCATTTAATCCACATAGATGTAAAATGCCGTGAATCATTACACGATGGAGTTCTTCTTCTGTTGTTGTTTTGTAAGTAGCGGCATTTTCTTTTATTCGGTCGATGCTGATAAAAATATCGCCGGAAATATAGTGACCGGAATTATAATTAAATGTGATGATATCGGTAAACGTATCGTGCTCGAGATATTGTTGATTCATTTCAGCAAGAAAATCATCATCACAAAAAATATATTCGATATCACCCGGGAATTTATGATGCATTAAAATAACACGCTCTATCCAGGTGGCGATACGCTCTTTTTCTTTGAGTTTGTAAGCGGTGTTTTTATTTGCGAATTGGATTGCAGCCATCAGAGTCGGAATTGGATTTCCACTTTTGATCCATCATTTGAAAAAACCACCAGGTCGCTGAGGTGTTTCATTAAAAATATGCCTCTGCCACCGCAGTTTTCGATATTTTCGGGAGCTGTTGGGTCGGGAAGATTGGTAAAATCGAAACCGCAACCTTCATCTTTCACCAAACAGGTTAATTTGTTTTGTTCTTTTTGGATGCTCACCACCACCTGCTTACTTTCATCGGCTTTGTTGCCGTGGAGAATAGCATTATTAACCGCTTCGGTAATGCATACGAGGATGTTTCCATACATCTCATCTGCAATATTGAGTCGACTTCGAACTTCTTCAATAAAGGGTTCGATTAATACAATATTTGAAGGTTGTGACTGGAGACTGATTTGTTTACTTAAGGTTTCTGCTGACATTTTACCTTGTTTACAGTTTAGTAGCTAATAGACCGCAAATATTCTTCTACTAAATTTTTGTAAAAAGGTTTCAATTCCGGTGAAACAGTTTTGTATAAATCGAGCTCGGCGTTCCGTTTTTTGAGGTATTCTTCAATTGCCGGCGGAACGGTTCGGTTAATTTCATTAGCTGTATTCGACTTGCGTTCGTTGTCCTGCTTGCGTTTGCGCTCACTTTCTTCGGCTTCTAGCAGTCGGGTTAAAATTTCTTCCTGTCTTTTTAAAGTTTCGATAGAAAGTTGCTTGTTTACAATATCTTCTTCGGTTTTATCCATCTGGTCAGCCAGCTGTTCGAGCTGTTTTGCCAATTTTCCGTCTTCAGTATTGCCGCCTCCCAGTTCATGAGCCATTTTTTCAAGTGCCTCACGTATCATGGCTTGTTTTTGAGCCATTTCGGCTAACTCTTTGCTCATACCTTGTTGTTCGCCCTTTTTTTGACCGGATTTCATTTGGCCCTGCATTTTTTGCAGCTGGTCGTTGAGCTGTTTTTGCATTTCGCTCATAGAAGGCATTTGCGACTGGTTTTTGCCACCGGGTTTTTGACATTGCTGAGCACCGGGCATCGATTGTGCCATTTGCTGCTGCATTTGTTGTAAAACCTCATCGAGCATCAACGCCAGGTTGTTATACCCGGTCATGGTCAACTGCTGATATAAATTGCTTTGATTGATTTGACGTTCGCCCATTTGCTCAACGGAATTGCTGAGGTTGGTATTTACGTCAGTCATTTCGCGTGTAATAAAACTGCTGATTTGTGTTACGCGTTTGGCGAGGGCGAGCAGACTATCTTCTACAATTTTGGTGTCTTCTTTAATTTTTTGCTGTTGCGCCATCAGGTCGATAAATTTTGGATTTGTTGGTTTGAGTTTTTTCACCTCATTCATCAAATCTTCCTGATCAACCGAAAGTTTTATCAGGTTGTCGAGTAACTGTTTGAGCGCTTCCATGTCTTCTTCCTGCTGCTCCTGCTGTTGTTGCTGCATTTGCTGTTGCATTTGTGCAGCCATTTCTTTCATTTGCTGTGCAGCACTTTTTTGACTCTGACCGGCTTGTTTTTTATTATTTTGTTGCATTTGCTGCTGCGATTGTTCCATTTTTTGTTCAATCTGCTGCTCCTGCTGTTCGGTATTTTCCAATTCTTTTGGTGCTTCGAGTTCTTTGTTCATTTCGCGCATTTCTTCCATGTCTTTTTGAACATCGTCAAACTCCTGATTTAATTTTTCCTGTTGCTCAATATTTTCTTTATTGTCGCTTTGTTTTTGTTCTGTTTGTTCCGATAATTTTTCCTGTTTTTCTGAAAGTTCATTCAGCTTGTCGATGGTTTCCTGCATTTTTTGTTCCATCTCCATTTGTTTGAATAATTCCAACATGCGATCCAATTCCTGCTCGAGTTGTTTATTATTCATTTCCATATCCTTCATTTCTTCCAGCGACTGTTCTTTATTCATTTTCTCCATTAATTCCTGTAACTCTTCCATGAGTTTTTTCATTTCTTCAGGAATTACCTCTTCAAACATTTTTTCAAGTTGTTCTTGTTTTTGTAATAATTCAGGATCCGGTTCGAGATATTCTTTTTGCATCTCGAGATTTTCTTTATACTGCTCTTTTATTTCTTCAACCGATTGCTGAATGTTCTGATTTTTTTGCATCAGATTTTCAATCGCCTTTTTATCTTCCCAATTCAATTCTTTTTTATCGAAAATTTTATCTTCCAGTTTTTCAGTTTGTTTTTTTACATCGGCGATATCATCTAAAACATTTTCAAGTTTTTCTTTAATGTCTTTATTGTTATCATCTTTGATATCCTGCAATTCACCTATTGTTGGCACTACAAACTGCATTGTAGCTGTACGTGTGCTTTTGCTGCCATGCACGCCATCATTATCCCACACTTCAAAATAATAAGTAACACGATCGCCGGGTTGTAATGTTTTCGCACGTAAATCGAAAGCATGTGTAAAACGATTATTTTTTACACCTGAAGGAATTCCTACCGGCTCACTTTTTTCTTCTTTAACAAAATAATTATCGCCCGCATCTCTTCCTTCAACTTTATATTTAAATTGCATGGATTTAAATCCGTAATCATCATTTATCTCTCCTAAAAAATAAAAGAATTTTTCATCAGTGCTGTCTTTAAATTGTTCAGCAGTTATTTCAGGATAGGTATCAGGAATTACGGTTATGGTATAACTAATTGTATCATTATTGTATACGCGGTCGTTGCCAATTCCAATTTTATAAATTTCGTTGGTCATTGCACGGCGTGTACTTTTGAATGCAGATTTGCCATCTTTAACAGCATTTATTTTCTGCCCTTCAAAAAATAATTCAATACGATCGGTATTTTCTGTATTAAATAACCATTCAAGATTTGTTCCTTCGGGAATTAATAAATCGCCGGTGTTTTGTAAACGTTCGTCTTTAATTCCGGTATAATCAGGATAATTTACATCGATGGCAAAATTGAGTAAGGTTGGTTTTGGAACAACGGTAAGAGTTGCTTCTTTAGAATTAAAACCATTTGCCAGGAAATGAAAATCGGTATTTGAAGGTACTTTATTGAATACATAGGAAAATGCATCATCGGCAGATTTCTGCATCGTATAAGTTCCGGTTTCGGTAACAATAGAAACCTGTTCCGGCAAAACGGCGCCGTTTATTTTTAATTGCACTTCAAAATCTTCATACTGCACTACTTCCAGGTTTTTATTTTGCAGCATAAAATTGAATGGAGCCGGTTTTTCAAAAGGGGTATTATTTTTTAGGAAACGGAAGTTACTGTCTTTCAACACATTAGGTGCTGCAAACACTACAAATACCAATACTGCTAAAGGTGGGAGTGCATATCGAAGATATTTTCTGTTTTTAGAGATATCGATAGCTAGAGAAAACGGAATCGGTTTAATTTTTTCAATTTTCTGATTAATACCGGCTTCAATAAGTGCCTGATTACCGGTGCCTTCAGCCTGTTCACGGAGCTCGAGGATGTTTAATAGTTTGTCCTGAATCTCAGTAAAGTGTGTTCCGATAATACTTGCAGCGGTTTTATGATTGATGGTTTTGCCTAAATGATAATATTTTAGCAATGGTGTAAACACCATCTTCCACAATAAAAAAGCAGTACCACCAATGAAACTGTAAAACAAAACTTTCCGAACGCCGGTAGAAAAGTAAAAACGGTATTCGAGAAAACTGAATAATAAATACGCAGACACCACGATTGCCGCGGTATACAGCAAACCTCTGATAAGCTGATTCAGGTAATATTTCCTGATAAACTCGTCGAGTTTTTGAATAAGAATATGATAATTACTGTTTGTTTGCATACTTATAGAACAATATTAACGCAAATTGTGCCAAAGTTGTGCGGTACTAACGAAATTTAACGCATAAAGTTTTTCTTAACACATTGAGTGTCGGGGCAGGCGCTACTTTACCCATCGATATTCTTTACTTAACTTTGCGGCATGGATGCTTTGACGAGGGAGGAATTACCGATAGATTTTGATCCGAGATGGATAGCGGTGTTGAAGCAAATGAAGGAAAGGTTTGGCAAAAAGCCGGAGCTTGAAGCTGTTTTGTTTTTAATTGGGATGAATGAATTGGGTCGGCTGATTGAAAAGTTTACCAAAGAGGAAAAACAGGATTTGATGCACATTGCGGTTTGCAAATTATTGAGTTACGATAATTATTATCGGTTTGCAGGTTGGGATGATGACAACTGGCCTATGTGGGAAGTGGTGGGCGTTTTGCCACAATGGGATACCGGTGAACAAGAACGTGTAATTAAATTAAACATTATCAGATATTTTGAAGAAAATAAAATCATATGAAAAAAATCGTATTAATAGCAACCTGCTTTATTGCACTTGCAGCCTGTAAAGAAAAAGCTGCTGAACCAACAGAACAACCAAAAGCGCAACCTGTTGCAACAACCGAAACAACAACACAAACAAATACAATGGAAAATCAAAACGACACAACGCAGTATTATGTAAATATCAGCACCAGCTTTGGTGATATGGTAGTGAAATTATACAACGAAACCCCAAAACACCGCGATAACTTTTTAAAACTTGCTAAAGAAGGTTATTACAACGATTTATTGTTTCACCGTGTAATTAAAGATTTTATGATTCAGGGTGGAGATCCGAATTCAAAAAATGCAGCACCTAATGTTCAATTAGGCGCAGGTGGACCAAGTTATACGATTCCTGCAGAATTTAACCGTGCGTTAATTCACAAAAAAGGTGCTTTAAGTGCTGCTCGTCAGGGCGATCAGGTGAATCCTGCAAAAGCAAGTTCAGGCTCTCAATTTTATATTGTTCAGGGAAAAGTTTCTTCGAAAGCAGAACTTGATCAAATAGCACGTTCTTACAATATTACCTACACACCGGAACAAATTGAAACATATACAACAATTGGTGGAACACCATTTTTGGACATGAATTATACCGTGTTTGGTGAAGTGGTTAAAGGACTTGAGGTAATTGATAAAATTGCAGCAGTAAAAACTGCTTATGGCGACCGACCATTACAGGATGTAAAAATGACAGTAACAGTAGTTACCAAATAAAATTAACAAGCGGGTTTAGGCCCGCTTTTTTTTTGCAGAACATTTTGCCCCTTTTGCAGACAAACCGGATTAAATAGCCAATTACATAAATTGTTTGGCTTAGCTTGCATATACTTTTACATTACTAAAAGTAAAAATCAGTATATGTATTGCATAACAACCAAAAACTTATCGTATCGCTTTAACGGACAGGATACTGTTTTAAGTGATATTGAACTTGCGGTGCCTAAAGGAGCCATTTATGGATTTTTGGGACCCAATGGAGCCGGAAAAACAACCACACTTCGGTTGTTACTCGGACTGTTAAAAAAACAAACCGGGTCAATTCAGTTTTTTGAACAAGATTTTGAGGGAAACCGATTATCTATTTTGCGCAAAACCGGTTCCTTAATTGAGGCACCGTCTATTTACGCGCATTTATCGGCGAGTGAAAATCTGGCATTGTTACAAAAAATTTATCGTTGCGATAAAAATAGAATTGACGAAGTATTAAAATTAGTAGGCCTTGAACATACCGGTAAAAAAAGTGCCGGAAAATTTTCGTTGGGTATGAAACAGCGGCTTAGTATTGCCATTGCATTAATGCATGAGCCGGAATTATTAATATTGGATGAACCCACTAACGGATTGGATCCAAACGGTATTATTGAAATTCGTGAATTGCTCAAAAAACTAAATCAGGAGCAGGGGCTTACCATTTTAATTTCGAGTCACTTACTTGCAGAAATAGAAAAAATGGTAACGCATGTCGGTATAATTAATAAAGGAAAATTAATTTTTCAGGGCACTATGCAATCGTTGCATGAAGCGCAACAACAACAATCGGTAATTTATTTTGAAACAAATAATCTACCGGCCACCAAAAATATTTTACAGGCAGCCGGATTACACGCTGTTGAATATGAAAAAGGGCTGAGCATTCAATTAGCCGAACCGGCTAAAGTTGCACTTGCGAATACACAACTGGTAGAGCAGGGTATTGCCGTGTATCAGATTAGTGTGATAAAAAATGATTTGGAATCAATATTTATGGACCTTATAAAATAATAATATGCAATTGATAAATAGTATTCAAAGCGAATGGTTAAAAACACGCAAAAGCGCCGGCTCATGGCTTAGTCTGGTTGGCGGATTATTTATTCCAATTATTTTTTTGATTGGATTTATATATAACCATAAAACACTTAGTACTTATGGTGAAGCTACTAATTTGTGGACAGCGCATTTTTTTCAGGTATGGCAATCGATGGTAGTTTTTTTATTGCCGATGGGGTTGATATTGGCAACAAGCTTAATAACACAAATGGAATTTAGAAATAATACCTGGAAACAATTACATACAACTCCTCAAAAGTACAGCACCATATTTACGGCTAAGTTTATTGTTATTATTGGGCTTACACTTCAGTTTTTTATTTATTTCAATATCGCATTTATTTTATCCGGTATCGTCCCGTCGTTGATATTTGATAAACAATTGCCAAATTCAACATTTCCATTTAAGGACTTATTGATGAATAATGGTAAAATATTAATTACCTGTTTGCCGGTATTGGCTTTCCAGTTTTTAATTAGTTTACGGTTTAAAAATTTTCTGGTGCCCATAGGCGTTGGGCTAATGTTTTTAGTTACTACATTAATTTTAATTGGCAGCTGGGAACACGCTTATCTGAGTCCGTTCAGCTATAGTCCGCTCACTATAATGGGTTCCCCGGAAATGATGAGTCGTGTAAATATTTATTTCTGGAGCTTAGGTTATTTTGTGGTATTTACCTTGATTAGTTACGTGATGTACATAAATCGTTCGGAAAAAGGATGAGTTCTAGAAATTAAACATACTTTTGAAAAATGAAAAAGCCGGTTATTATTTTATTACATATTGGGTATTGGCTTATTTTTATGTTATTGCTGACGGTATTGTTTGGATTAAGCAATGCGGCTGCGGGATATAATAATAATGATGAAAACATGTCGGTATGGAACTGGTATCGCATGATGACGGCCACAACCATTTTGCCGGGAGTGCTTTGTTTTTATGGATATTACACCATTTTGTTTTCTAAATTTTTACACAAACGAAAAATCGTTGCCTTTTTTATTGGTGCGGTTGTGGTAGCAGTTGGTTCGGCGATAATTGGTGCGCTGGTGGGATCTACTAATTTATTTTTAGGCAAGCATTTTTTTCTGGATAAAAATTTTGCAACTGCTTTATCGATGTTAATTTTTTTATCGTTTGTTGCCATGTTGAATGGTGTTGTAGGTTTGGTAATGCGTGGATTTATAACCTGGTATTCTGAAATAAAATTGAAAGAAGATTTAAACCGGAAAAATTTTGAAATGGAACTCGCGTTAGTAAAATCACAAATTAATCCGCATTTTTTATTTAATACAATAAATAATATTGATGTGCTGATAACCAAAGATCCGGTTATGGCATCCGCATATTTAAATCAGCTTTCAGATATCATGCGTTTTATGTTGTATGAAACCAAGCCGGAAAGAATATTATTTAGTAAAGAATTGGAATACATTGACAAGTTTATTGCGCTGCATAAAATAAGAAGTAATAATCCGGATTATGTACATTTGGAGGTGCAGGGAGAATCGCCAAACCTAACCATAGCGCCAATGTTATTTATTCCTTTTATTGAAAATGCATTTAAACATGTTGGCGATAAAAAAGCGAAACCGGCGATAGACATTAAAATTGCAGTTAACAAACAAACGATACAATTTTGTTGTATTAATAATTTTAATACGATTACTAACGACCAGGATGAGCACAGCGGACTTGGAGATGGTTTGATTAGAAAGCGATTGCAATTATTATATCCTGAACGCCATTCATTAGTTGTGAGCACAGAGAATGGATTGTATAAAGTAGAATTAAAAATCGACATTTTATGATGCAATGTATTATTGTTGAGGATGAGCCGCTGGCATTGGAGCGCACAAAGGGCTACGTGGAAAAGTTGCCTTTTTTAAATCTTGTTGCAACATTTGATAATGGTGTAGATGCTTTATTGTATTTGAAAAATAATAAGGTTGATTTATTATTTCTGGATATTAATCTTGGTGAATTATCGGGCATACAAATGCTGGAAGCGGCAAAACCGGAATGCGCTGTTATAATTACAACGGCTTATCATGAATATGCATTAAAGGGATACGAATTAAATGTAACCGATTATTTATTAAAGCCGTTTACGTTCGAACGTTTTTTTCAGGCTGTAGAAAAGGCGCAATTGTTTACTACTAAAATTGAAAGCGGAGA
>Ga0116159_1004729_pt1 | contig 11335 bp, 9 predicted proteins | sample AD_JPNAS1_MetaG_FD_89878 | JGI IMG/M metagenome (GOLD analysis project Ga0116159, IMG submission 89878) | Active sludge microbial communities of municipal wastewater-treating anaerobic digesters from Japan - AD_JPNAS1_MetaG | ecosystem: Engineered > Bioreactor > Anaerobic > Digestate | place...
GCCCACTATTGAGCAGGCGACCGCATCTACTGCTACACCGTCTGCGCCCGCCAGCATTAGGCCGAGAGGCGCTGGATCTCCGTTACGCGGCCCGTTGCCGTCCATACCTATTATGCCGTCGAGTATCGACAGAGTCGGCCGGGCGGCTGCGTAGATCTCTGCAAGCAAACTCGAGAACGCCTCGCGGTCCTGGAACCGCAGATGGTACTGGGCCTTCTGCGTTCCGCAGATCACTCCGAACATGTTCTTTACGCATCCGGTATAGGCCACCAGGCCGTGTGACTTGATCTTCGGAAGGCTGATCACCGCGTCCGCCTGAACTACCGGCGTGGCTATGGGGAGCGACGGCACCAGATGCCCCGGCCCCAGCTGGACCTGGGTCCAGGTGTCGAAGGGGACAACAGGCACTTGGAGTTCCTCGATGACTGGAAGGAGACCGGACTTCCGGGCTGCCGTCGAGAAGCTCTCATATCCCGGGCTCTCGCCGACCACCGGGGCGCCGCCTGCGTCGCGCACCTCGCCGATCACTGCCCGAAGCACTTCAGGGTGGGTAGTTGCGCCGCGCTCGGGCGGCGTGCCGTGGATTAGGTTGGGTTTTATCAGTACAGTCTGGCCCGTGGACACGAAGGATTGCATGCCGCCCAGAGGCGCCAGCAATGCCTGCACTGATTGCTTGACGCGCTCGGCGTCGTAGTCCGGACACCTCAGAACCGAGACTCGCGATCTGCTCACTGCCGCGTATCACTCCTTGTACAGCCTTATACACTTGGCGAGCGTCGGTGTCAACTGGAATGCCTGGCGCCACGGTTGCCATGCGGCATATGGGCTTGCCATTGATTATAAAGAATAGCTATAATAAGCTAATAGGACATCACTGCGTTCTACACATTGCGGTTTGATAGGCGGTGGTTGCAGGTGGAGCTGGACAGGGACTCGCGTACCCCTCTTTACCAGCAGATCTACGACATATGGCGTCAGCGCATCGAAAGCGGCGACGTGCGGCCGGGCGAACGAATCCCGACCGAACGCGAGCTCTGCGACATCTACGAAGTGAGCCAGATAACGGTCCGCCAGGCGATACAGATGTTAGTGATTGAAGGGCTCCTGGTGCGCAGGCCTCGTACGGGCACCCGGGTGGCTCACCGCAAGTTCAGCCAGGATCTGATCAGGCTTACCAGCTTCTCGGAGGACATGAGGTCGCGAGGCCTGCGTCCGGGAGGAATGGTGATCCGCGCCTGCGAGGAGACGGCTGACATCAGGGTGGCCGAGAAGCTCAAGTTGCGCGACAGTGCAACCGTTACCAGGCTCGAACGGCTACGGCTTGCCGAGGATGAGCCGATGGCGATCGAGACGTGTCACATCCCAGTAGCCCTCTGCCCAGGGCTTGCTGAACGCGACCTCGAAGGCGTGTCGCTCTACGACCTGCTCCGGTCGGAGTACAGACTGGACGTGCAGTGGGCACAGCAGAGTCTTGAGGCATCATCGGCGACCAGCGCCGAAGCGCGCCTGCTCGGCATAAAGCGCGGAGCCCCCGTGCTTCGCACCGAACGCCTCACCTTCGACTCGGCCGGCAGGCCGGTGGAGTTCGCGGTCTCTGTATACCGGGGCGACAGGTACAAGCTGAACGTGCAGATGAGACGGGCATAGCGCCTGGCCTGTGGGAGGACGATGCGACGTGCCGCACGTGGCGGATGGGGGAGTCTGCATCACAATAGACTACAGCCCAGCCCCTGATGGCGAGCTGGACCAAAAGGCTTGGGCAGGCGGCGATTCGCATGCTTCTTGACTTGCGGGTCGACTACCATGTGCACTCATCCGAGTCGGACGGGGAGGCCGAGCCTGATCAGATTCCGGAACTTGCGAGGCAGGCGGGCCTTGCCGCCTGCGCCATCACCGACCACTTCGACCCTCACGCCCCGGGTTACGACCCGGCGCCGGGCAAATCCCTGGATCTGCCTCGGCTCTTGTCCATGCTGAAATGGCGAGACGAACGGCGCGTGTTACACCGAGAACACGGCGTAGACCTGTTCGTTGGGATCGAGCGCGGCCCAGCGCCTGTTCCTCTTGGCGGCGCGACGCCGGACCTGATAATCGCGAGTGTGCACTATCTGCCGGCTGACGTGCCTGCAGTGCGAGGGCGTTTCTTCGACGAGACGTACTGGAATGCCTACATGAAAAGCGTGCTCAACGTAGCGTCCGGCCCACAGGTGGACGTGGTGGGACACATGGCAGGATACCTCCCGATCAACCCCATGCCGGGATCCACTTTTGAGGAGCGCCGCGAGATCGAACGTGAGATCGCGCGCAGGTACTTCGTGCGCGATTGGTATGAGAGAGTGTTCCGGGTTGCGGCCGCGCGCGGCATTGCGTGCGAGCTCCACTGCCCAACGAGGAGCCCCAGCCCGGACATGGTGAGACTGGGGCTTGACATAGGAGTCAAGTTCTCAGTTGGAAGCGACGCTCACACGGCAAGCTGGATTGGCGATGTGGGCTGGGCCTACGACCTGCTAGAATCGCTGGGCGCTGACGAGGCAGACATCTGGTCGCCCCGGCCTCGCGGCTGACGGGCCAAGACGGAGTGCGAGCGCGCGCGCGATCAGCCTCGCGATATCGGTGTTGTCCAGCGCGCCAACGCTGAACCATTCCTGCCCGGGGCCTTCGGCGAAGAGCGGCACAGGAGTATCACTATGGCCGTCGGACCCGAATACCAGCCTGTTGTCGTCGGTCACCCGGAGCTGTCCAGTCTCATGATCTGCAGTCACAATGACAAGGGTATCGCTGCGATCTCGGGCGAACTCCAGGGCTGCTGAGACGGCATCGTCAAACGACACCACTTCCGCCGCGAGCCTGGTCGCGTCCATGGCGTGGCAAGCGTGGTCTATGCGCCCGCCTTCTACCATCAAGAAGAACCCCTCGTCCCCGCTTGAGCTGGCGAGGAGCTCCAGGGCCTTCTCAGTCATCCGGCGCAGACTGGGCTCCTCGGCCGGATTGCGGTCAAGCTCATACGGCATGTCCGTCATGGCAAGCAGCCCGAGCAGGGGAAGGGAGGACGCGGCCTCGAACTCGTCCATCTCCATGACAACTGTGTAGCCGCTCTCCAGTGCAGCATACAGCGCAGGCCTCGCTCGCTCGAACAAGGTGGGCACGAAGAACGCTGCGCCTCCTCCCAGCGCCACGTCCGGCCTCGCCTCAACCATTGCGCGGGCGATGTCGCGGCCCATGTCGCGGTCGGGCAGGTGCACGACAAACCCTGCCGGCGTCGCCGAAGCGATGGAGCAGTTGGTCACGAGCCCGATCAGCCCCCCTGCCGCCTTGACAGACTCGGCGATGCTCGGCAGGCGATTACCGCTCGGGTCGATCCCGAGGCGCCCGTTGACTGTCTTTCGCCCGGTTGCCATGGCAGTGGAGGCAGCCGCCGAATCAGTGACCCCGCCGCCGGCCGACGTAGTCGTCATTAGCGATGCTACCGGCATCGAGTGCATGGCAAGACGTCTTCCGGCCAAAGCCGCTCTCATCCGACCTGCCTCTACTTGCCCCGCCCCCATCCCGTCTCCGATCATCAGGATCACGTTGCGCGCAGCGCGAAAAGGGCTCTGGGCCAATGCGGTCGTCAAGGACGTGAATGCGAGTGTCGCGACCGCAAGAACTATGGCGAGCAGCGCCCGAATCAGGGCCGGTCTAGTCTGCCTTGGCAGCGTCATGCGGAAGAACCGCTCGCGCATCCTGATAGCCCTCCCAGCGCGCCGCCGGCTAGTTCTTCATGCCCGTTATGGTTATGCCCTGAACGAAGTAGCGCTGAGTGAAGAGGAAGAGAATGAGAACGGGCAAGACGGCCATGAGCGACGCGGCGTTGATCAAGTTCTGGAAACTGTAGTACTGCCCGGAGAAGCACGGAATGGCCAGCGGCAAGGTACGCAACTCATCGCTGTTGACCACGATGAGCGGCCATATGTACGCTCCCCAGTGGCTGGTGAAGCTGAAGAGAGCCTGTGTTGCTACGGCGGGTTTGCACAGCGGCACCACGATTTGCCGGAATATGCGTAACTCGCTGGCGCCGTCGATGCGGGCCGCGTCGAGGAGTTCGTCAGGGATGCCCATGATGAACTGGCGCATCATGAATATCCCCGAGGCGCTGGACAGCCCGACGATTATCAAACCCCACCTTGTGTCCACCAACCTCATCTTGGAGATCATAACATATAAGGGCACTATTGTGGCGGGGAAAGGGACCATCATCGTCGAGAGAATCGTCCAGAAGATCGCGTCTCTCCCTCGGAACTTGTACTTGGCAAATCCCATTCCTGCCATGGTGCAAGTCAGGACGCTCACGGCAGTGGGTATGGCCGCCGTGATGATGCTGTTAAGGTAGTACCGGGCAAACGGTATCTTGTCAAATACCTGCTTGAAGTTGGACAGCGTCGGATTCCTCGGAAAGAAGGTCGGCGGAAACATGACTATCTCCTGCAGAGTCTTGAAGGAAGAGAGCACGAGCCAGATGAAGGGCATTGCCATTGCTACGGCGCCGGCGGCGACGACCGCGTAGAGGGCGATGCGTCCTGTCAGCACAGCCCATCTTGACCTTCGATAGCCTACAGCCCTTACGCCTCTCATTCGTAAGAAACCTCCCTTCCCAGAATCCGCCACTGAATCGCGGTGACCGCAAGCACCAGGGCAAATAGGACAAACGACGCGGCCGCCGCTTCGCCGAACTGGTAGTCGCCGAACGCCCTGCGGTGGATCCACATGACAAGCACGTTGGTGGCGTCCAGCGGGCCGCCGCCTGTCAACACGTTGACCAGGCCGAACACTTGAAAGGACCCTATTACGCTGGTGATCAGCACGTACAGGGTGGCAGGTTTAAGCAAGGGCATGGTGATGAACCTGAACAACTCGAACCGGCCCGCGCCGTCGATCATGGCTGCTTCGTAGTATGTGTCGGGTATTCCCTGAAGCGCTGCCAGGAATATGACCATCCTGTAGCCCAATCCGGACCAAATGGCAACGATGATCACCGAGAACATGGCGATTTTCGGGTCGCCCAACCAGTCGCGGCCCCCAAATCCGAGGCTGCGCAGAAACCAGTTGAGAAGGCCTAAGTTCGGGTTGTAGATCCACGTCCATATGACGGCCGCGATCGAAAGGGGAGTGACTACGGGCAGATAGTACAGAAGACGGAAGAAGGTTCGTCCCCGGATCTGGGTATTGAGCAACACCGCTGCCGAGAGGGCCAGGGCCATCTGGAAGGGGACTACGCCGACGGTATAGACCAGTGTGTTCCGCATGGCCGTCCAGAATACCGGGTTTGCGAGCACCTTCTGGTAATTGGCGATCCCAATCCACGGCTTGGCCGGGCGGATGATAGTCCAGTTGTGAAAGCTCATCCAAAAGCCGACTATCATAGGGATGATCGTCACCATAAGGTAGAATACAGTACCTGGTAGGATGAATATGTACGGAGCGACGTTCCTTTGGAACCGATACGCACGGTACCTGCGCGTTTCGATGCTGACCACCAGTCTTCCCCCTTCTTGCTCCCAAAAAGCGGGCCCCGATTGCCCGCTCGCAATCCATAGCCTGCGCCTGGGTAATCGATCGGGGCCCGCCCTGCCTCGCGATATCAAAGGGTCGATACTACGCGCTGCGTCGCTCTATGGCTTCGCCATTTCCCGTTGCTCCGTCTCTGCCTTGATCCCTTCAGTTGTGAGCCATTTGACGGCCGTTTGCGCGGTTTCCGCATTGAGGGTCATGAGCTGGTACGCTTTCCTGAAGAGTGTGTCGTCCAGTTGCCGCGTAGTCCACGGAGCCGGAACGGCTTTCTTCATCGACTCCATGCACGGCGCGAGCAACGGATCGCGCTTGTATTCAGACAGATCGAGCAGGGCTTTCCGAGACGGCAAGTCGCCGGTGTTCAGTATCCACTGCTTCTGCGCATCTGCTGACGTCAGGAACGCCACCCACTGTGTTGCCGCCTCAGACTGCGCCTTGGCCGACACAACGTATGCCCATGATGAGAGAAGCGTGCTCTTGGACCCTCCCGCCTTGGGCGCGGGGACTTCGGCTATTCTGAACACAAGATCGGGCACCGTGGCTCTGAAACTTCCGATCATGGCGGGGTGGGCATACACCATACCCAGCTTTTCAGCGCGGAACGCATTCCACCTGGAGCCCATTTTGGTGTCCTCGACCTTGTGGGCAGTGAGGATGTCCGCGGCAAACTGCAGAGCATCAGCCGCCTTCGGCGAGTCGAAATCGGGCAGGTCGGCCTGGGCATTCCACATGGAAACACCGTTCTGAATCATCAGGGATGCGATGACCGGTCCATAGCCGCCGGTGGCCAGGCCCATCTGAGTGGTGACGCCCGATGCGTCGCGCTTCGTCATGAGCTTAGCGTACTTGATCGTCTCATCCCAAGTCTGGGGAGGCTTGTCGGGATCGAGGCCTGCTTCCCTGAAGAGCTTCGGGTTGTAGAAGAGCACGATTGTCTGGGTGTCCACTGGGAAGCCGTAGTACTTGCCGTCGATCAGCAGGCGCTCTATAGATCCGGGCACGAAGTCGGCCTCAATCTGTTTAGCAGCGGCTACGCTGGGATTCAGAGGCTGCAGAACCCCTGAGCGAGCGTAAGTGAGTACCTGGCCGGCGGGTATCTGGAACGTATCGGGGCCAGAGCCCGCGGCAAGTGCCGGCAGTAGTTTCTGGAAGTAATCAGCTTCGGGTACAGATTCGATCTTGATTTCCACGTCGGGATTGGCTTTCATGAAGTCGACCGCAAATGCTTCAACCATCTCCTTGCGAGCAGGAGTATGGTGTTGCCAGTGGACCAGGATTACCTTGCGCTTGGCCAGGCCTGCACCTGATACTAGAACCAGGATGAGTGTGGCTGCGCACAGCGTGGCGAACGCGCGCATGGCCTTCCTTCTCATGAGCTTTCCCTCCCTGATCGCGCTGACGCGCGTCGGCGTCAGGCGTTTGTTCATAATCAATATACCAGTTGAGAATGGTACAGTCAATTACATTTGCGGTCTCATATGGCGCCGCAACGTACAACTTCCTGCATAGGCCTTAGTTGCGATTTCCGGTATGCTGACTTATCATGGAGTAAAGGTACTCCAGTGATGCCTTCCGTCATCTGCTATTGCCATCGATTCGCGGATAGTGTCGGATTCGAACGCGAATTGAGGATCTCGGATCATACCGTCTGACAGGAGGTCGGCATGTTCGACTCTCACAGATGTTCAGGTTCTCGTCGATGTTCAGGCTCTCGCCGGTCTGAGTGGACCGGGCGGGTTGCGTCGCTTCTGGCTGCGATTGTTCTAATATTGGGATGCGGGTCGGGTCTTGGCGAAGCGGCCCTCGCCGAGTCTCAAGGAGACGATGAAGTAGGTGTGCGAATGGTGCCTGGAAGTGAGCGAAATGCCGAGTACGTCATATACATCAACTGGGATGCATTCAGACGCGACTACTACGACTGGGCAAATGAACAAGGCGCGCCGGGCACGCCCAATCTCAATCGCCTTGCCTCCAGGGGCGCCCTGTTCACAGCGGCACATAACGGGTTCCCCAGCATAACCAATCCAATGCAGGCGACGATCGTGACTGGGGCATGGCCCGCGGTGCATGGGAACGTGTACAGGTACTACGATGTGTCGGGCAACATCGTGCGGGGCGCCGGCCGTACCTGCGAGGCTGAGACCATCGCGGAGGCGGCTGCCGCGTCGGGGCTATCAACGGCCTCAGTGCAGCAGTTCATGCTGCGTGAGCGCGGCACTGACGACGATGATCCGACGCATCTCTACATCCAGCCGGGCGGGAGGTTTGAGGAGCGTGTCGCCGAAGCCGTCAAGATCATCAAGGGCCAAGCCGTGCGCACGCTGAGCGGCAGAATGGCAGCCTCAGCTGAGATCCCGCGGTTCATGGCCATTTACGGCGACGACCTGGACGCAGCCGGGCACAACTCGGGGGTAGGGTACGGCGCCGGCGCCGCTTTCACATACGAACAGTGGAAAGCCAAGATGGTGCGCGAATTGGTCCGGATGGACGCCGCCCTGGGCACACTCGTTCGTGCACTGACGGATGTGGGCATCATGGAGCGAACGGCCATTATCCTCACGGCAGATCATGGCATGACTCCGTACTGGGGTAGCTCAAGCCTTTCGGATCTGGTCCGCGTGCTGCAGAACCTCGGATACAAGCCCAAAACCCTCGGCAGCGACCAGAAAGCGCCCGCCGGGACAGACGTAGTTCTGGTGGGAACGGGTATCTCGGTACAGGTGTATTTCCGCCGAGAACTCCATCAGGATGAGTACCGTAGCGCTGTCGAAGCCATTTCCGCGCAGCCGTACGTGGGCGGTTGCCTCACTCGCGACGACCTAGACCAGATGGGCGCGCACAAGCTTTCAGGCGATCTCGTTGTGTGGCCCAATCCGCCTCACCACTTCGCGAACACAAACATCACATTCGGCATCGGCGGCAACCATGATACTCACCATCCGTCTAGCCGAAACGTGTTCCTACTCGTGAGCGGAGCCGGAGTGCGACACGGAGTTGTCATCGACCATCCGGTGGAGATCATCGACGTGGCCCCGACCATCTCAAAGCTGCTCGGTATCAGGCCGCCGGCCCAGGCCGCTGGACGAGTGCTCGAAGAGGCGCTTCTGGCGCCCGGCGAGTCCCAGGCCAGATAATCGGCTGCATCCAGGGGTTCGTCGAGGTGGCGGCAACGCCGCAGCCCGCACCGCTGAGCCCGCACCGCTGAGTTGACTGCCGCAGGCGTCGCTGCTATCATCGGGGTTGACGGCAGGACCGTATAGCGCCTGGCACGTTGGCCGTTGGAGGCGAGCTGGGCGCGGTGGGGAAGGGATGGGAAGAGACTTGGCTGACCCAGGAAAGCTACTCATAATCGCGACTCCAATAGGGAATCTCGAGGATCTCACGCTCCGTGCGAGGCGCGTCCTGGGCGAGGTCGAAGCGCTGGCGTGCGAGGACACGCGGCATACCCGAATTCTCCTGGATCGATACGATATTCCCAGGCCCAGGCTGCTGTTTTCCTATCATGAGCATAACGAGGATCGGGCCGCGCAGAGAATCTTGGGCCTTCTTGCGTCAGGTCAGAACGTGGGCTTGTGTTCGAACGCCGGCTATCCGGGCATCAGCGACCCGGGTTATGTGGTGATCAGCCAGGCGGTGTCTCGCGGGTTCGCGATAGAGGTGATACCGGGCGCATCCGCCGTGCCGACGGCGCTACTGTCATCAGGTCTGCCCACATCGTCCTTTACCTTCAAGGGATTCCCTCCGCGGAAAACTGGTCGCAGGCGCGCGTTCCTGGAGGCAGAACGTGATCTTCCACACACGCTCGTGTTCTACGAATCGCCTAATCGCCTGGGCGCGCTTCTGCAGACGGCACTGGAAGTGTTGGGCGACAGGCAGGCAGCGGTGTGCATCGAGCTGACCAAGATGTTTGAGGACGTTCGCCGCGGTCTCCTATCGGATCTAGTCAAGGAATTCGAAGAAACGCAAGTGAAGGGCGAGGTAGCAGTAGTGATCGCCGGGAACAACCCCAAGTTTGCTCGGGATCCAGATGCCGTCGATGGTGACGGCATATCCGACGAGGGGGTTGCGAATAGGTGAAGGCTGGACTGCGCACGCTCCATGGCGAACTGCCGCTTCCAGCGTTCATCCCAGACGCCACTCGCGCTGTCGTGCGTTCGGTGGACTCGGCTGATCTGGCGGAAGCACGCGTGTCCGGTCTGATGGTGAATACGTTTCACCTATCGACCAGTCCCGGGATTTCCGCGGTGGCGTCAGTGGGAGGCGTCCACTCCTTCATGGGCTGGCGCGGCCCGGTGGCGTCCGATTCCGGAGGGTTTCAGGTTTTTTCTCTACTCTCGGAGAACCCCGCTCTGGGCAGTGTCACCGGCCGAGGTTTTGTGTACCGCCGCGCCAGAGGCGGCGAAAGGCAGATACTTACTCCCGAAAAATGCATCGAACTGCAATTCCGGATGGGCGCCGACATCATGTTCTGCCTGGATTACTGTACACACCCCGGCGCGCCCGCAAGCATCCAGTCGGACAGCGTCAGGCTCACTGTGGAGTGGGCGCGACGCTGCAAGGAGACGTTCCTGCGTCAGGTGGATCAGCGCGGACTGAGCGATCACGAGCGGCCTCTCTTGTACGCTGTAGTGCAGGGAGGCAACGATCGTGAACTCAGGCGTGTGTGCGCTGACCAGCTGGTGGAGATGGGCTTCGACGGCTACGGGTATGGGGGATGGCCTATTGCCGACGATGGACAGCTCGTAGACGGAGTGGGCATGGTAGCCGAGCTAACGCCGACCGAGGCGCCTAGGCATGCTTTGGGCATAGGCAAGCCGGAGAACGTGGCGCGTGCGGCCGCCATGGGCTACGATACCTTCGACGCTGTGATTCCCACTCGCGACGCGCGTCACAAGCGCCTTTACGTGACGTGCGATGATTTTGCTTCGCTCACCTGGAAGGGTGAGGACTTCTATGAGAACCTGTACATTCACGATGCAAGGTTCGCGCGCGATCGCCGTCCAGTGGAGGAATCGTGCGACTGTGTGTGCTGTCGCAACTACTCGCGAGCGTATCTGCGCCATCTGTTTGATATTGGAGACGCCCTGGCGCTTCGGCTGGCTACCATACATAACCTGCGTTTCTATACACGTCTCATGTCACGTGTCCGCGAGATGCTGCAGGAGGATCAAGATGGGCAAGACGATAGGCGCCGCTGATCCCGTGTGCGAGATTGTCGCGTCGCTCGCGTCCTCCAGGAAATACGCAGGTCTTTGCCCTGATACCCTCTACCGAACAGCTCACTGGGCGTGGGAGCGGTATCCCGATCTGCCCATAGCAATCAGGGCTGCCAGACGAAAGCTGCACCAGGTGTTCGCATCCTTCATCCGGGAAGACAATATCCGGAAGGCCCTGCGTTTGGTGGAAGACATCCCTCCATGCCCAGGTCAGGACGAGATGCGTCCGATTTGCCGCAGTATAATGGAACTGCATGCATCGACACGCGAACGCATGGGCGGCATTGAGCGGCTGTACCCCGCTCTATTTGCCGCGGGGGGGGGCCCGCCGCGCCGCATTGCCGACCTGGCATGCGGCCTGCACCCCTTCGCGATTCCATGGATGGGGCTCCCGCCGAACGCCGCCTACACGGCTTTTGACATTGACCTGCGGATCGTGGACGCGCTGAACCGGTTTTTCGAGCGCTCAGGCTTCTCAGCCGTGGCCGAGTGTCGCGATCTACTCGCAGACTCATCACGCGTCAGCGCCGACCTAGTTTTCCTCATGAAGGCCCTGCCCGGGCTGGAGCAAC
>Ga0116159_1004734_pt1 | contig 11329 bp, 14 predicted proteins | sample AD_JPNAS1_MetaG_FD_89878 | JGI IMG/M metagenome (GOLD analysis project Ga0116159, IMG submission 89878) | Active sludge microbial communities of municipal wastewater-treating anaerobic digesters from Japan - AD_JPNAS1_MetaG | ecosystem: Engineered > Bioreactor > Anaerobic > Digestate | place...
GCCCAAGCCGGTTGCCATTCTTGCGGCGCACGATGTGCGGGTGCGCCAGGTCCTTGAGACCTGTCACAGCAGCGGGCTCAACGTGCCGGGCGAGGTCGCCCTGATGGGCGTCGACAATGACGAGATGATCTGCGAGAACACAACGCCGACGCTGTCCAGCGTGCAGCCGGATTTCGATACCGGCGGATACGAGGCCGCCCGCCTGCTGGAGGATTTGATGCGTGGCAATGTACGCCGCGAACGCAATCTGTGGTACGGTGTTAAGCGGGTGGTTCTGCGGGAGTCGAGCCGGTTCGCCCATGCCGTGGACCGGCGCTATCTGCGCGGTCTCGAATTTATTCGCCTCAACGCCTGCACCGCGATTACGGTACTCGATATCGCGCGACACATGGGCGTCTCACGTCGGCTGGCAGAGATGCTTTTCCGCAAGCATGTCGGCCACTCGATCTTAGACGAGATCCAGAATATCCGGCTGGCGCGCCTGAAAACCTTCCTGAGCGAAACGACCCTTCCGATCAGCGCCATCACCTGGCAGTGCGGCTACCAGTCTGAAAACCACGTCAAGCGCATTTTCAAGCAGAAGACAGGCTTGACGATGAGCCAGTACCGGAAACAGCGGCCGTCGCGCGCTTCAGAGACGTGAGCAAGTCATCATTCGGGACAAGGGTGACCTGTGACCTTCGGCGGCAGGAACGGCGCACGGCGTCAACTTTGCCGCATTACCGCGAGTCGCAAGTCATTCACCTTATCCGATTACCATTGTTCCAACCTCCCGCCGAGCTTGTTCGCAGCCAGCCATTTCGGCTTTAGAGTTGCCGTTTCAATTGTTTCAACTCACGCGCCCCGCGTGGGGCCCAACCTCAAGCTGGCCAACAAATTTGCAGCGCCGCCGGTTTCAATTCACGCGCCCCGCGTGGGGCGCGACCAGTTGTCGGCAGCTCGTACACCTCTTTATTGCCAGTTTCAATTCACGCGCCCCGCGTGGGGCGCGACTCGCTAAGCGGTTGATGTGGTACAGATTGCAGGTTTCAATTCACGCGCCCCGCGTGGGGCGCGACCCTGAACCGGAAAAGAAGCCGTTTGACGAAGCGGCGTTTCAATTCACGCGCCCCGCGTGGGGCGCGACCCGACAAACACTCCAGAACACCGGATAATGAAGGTTTCAATTCACGCGCCCCGCGTGGGGCGCGACGCCTGACCGCGTAGTGACGCACGCTATTTTGTCGTTTCAATTCACGCGCCCCGCGTGGGGCGCGACCATCAACCGCTTAGCGATCTCGGCGTTTAGGTGGTTTCAATTCACGCGCCCCGCGTGGGGCGCGACACATCATCAACCAACTGGCCGCCGCTGGTGACAGTTTCAATTCACGCGCCCCGCGTGGGGCGCGACCGCAAACTGGTCAGAAATGTCACCGGCGTAGATAGTTTCAATTCACGCGCCCCGCGTGGGGCGCGACCGATTGTTCCCCAGCCAAAAGGTCGGCTACCAAGGTTTCAATTCACGCGCCCCGCGTGGGGCGCGACTTTTGGTCTGCATATCCGAGGAAGGTTGCGAAGGTTTCAATTCACGCGCCCCGCGTGGGGCGCGACCAAGCGCACATCCCTGCGCCTCGCGCCTAACTTGTTTCAATTCACGCGCCCCGCGTGGGGCGCGACACCGTAACCCAATCGGGACAGATGTCGTCTACTGTTTCAATTCACGCGCCCCGCGTGGGGCGCGACTTTCACACTTGTGACCTACACCCCATTTCCGCTGTTTCAATTCACGCGCCCCGCGTGGGGCGCGACACGTGTGCGGGTGTGAAGCGTGCGCGTCAAACCGTTTCAATTCACGCGCCCCGCGTGGGGCGCGACGTCGCGCTGGCCAAGGCCGTCGCAGCCGAATACATGTTTCAATTCACGCGCCCCGCGTGGGGCGCGACGGATGGCTGAGCGCACAGCAGGCCGTTGACATGGTTTCAATTCACGCGCCCCGCGTGGGGCGCGACCAAGGCTTGGCTTGGAAGGGACGGGACAGGCGTGTTTCAATTCACGCGCCCCGCGTGGGGCGCGACGGTGCTGTACGGCGCTGCCGTCACGATTAAGAAGTTTCAATTCACGCGCCCCGCGTGGGGCGCGACTGCCATTGGTCAACAGCCAGAAGATTCCGTCGTGTTTCAATTCACGCGCCCCGCGTGGGGCGCGACCTTTGCATCCCGCGAACGATACTCTTAGTCCGTGTTTCAATTCACGCGCCCCGCGTGGGGCGCGACGTGCGGTTCGTGTGCGAGGCCAGCGGCGCGACGTTTCAATTCACGCGCCCCGCGTGGGGCGCGACGCGATGCGATGATCACCGAACTCGACGCACTCGGTTTCAATTCACGCGCCCCGCGTGGGGCGCGACGCCTGCAGGCATGCCGCTGAATGTGAGATACCCGTTTCAATTCACGCGCCCCGCGTGGGGCGCGACTTGCAGTCTCCGCGACCTGCACGGCCCATCATGCGGTTTCAATTCACGCGCCCCGCGTGGGGCGCGACCATAGTCCGCTTCATCCCACCGCCTGCGGGTCTCGTTTCAATTCACGCGCCCCGCGTGGGGCGCGACCGTCGGCCGCGGTCTGCTCGGCCGCGGTCTGCTCGTTTCAATTCACGCGCCCCGCGTGGGGCGCGACGCGTGCTGATAGCGTTCCGCGCGTGGGGATTGAGCGTTTCAATTCACGCGCCCCGCGTGGGGCGCGACACGCCGCCGCAGCAGCAGCAGTCAGGCCGACATAGTTTCAATTCACGCGCCCCGCGTGGGGCGCGACACATGACTGTGACTGTGTCCTCACCGTTCCACACGTTTCAATTCACGCGCCCCGCGTGGGGCGCGACTTGGGCGCGGCGCCGGGGGAGTCGAGCAGGCGCAGTTTCAATTCACGCGCCCCGCGTGGGGCGCGACACGCTTCCCACGCGCCGCCGACCGTATTGAGATTGTTTCAATTCACGCGCCCCGCGTGGGGCGCGACACCATGTTACCGAGTCGGTAACAAATGAAGGAAGTTTCAATTCACGCGCCCCGCGTGGGGCGCGACGAATGCAAGCGTGCGCTATGGACTCCCGTCCAGAGGTTTCAATTCACGCGCCCCGCGTGGGGCGCGACTTCTGCCCGCGTACAACCCGCACGGGCGCGGTTGTTTCAATTCACGCGCCCCGCGTGGGGCGCGACGTGGAGGACGCCGAGCGCTCGCTGGACAGCCGAGTTTCAATTCACGCGCCCCGCGTGGGGCGCGACCCTAAAACCGACATTTGGAGGTTCAAATCAAGCGTTTCAATTCACGCGCCCCGCGTGGGGCGCGACAAGAGAGGTGCAATACGAACAGTCTGGACTACTGTTTCAATTCACGCGCCCCGCGTGGGGCGCGACCCGCGTTGCGCGAAGCTCGCATGGCTCGTCGCAAGTTTCAATTCACGCGCCCCGCGTGGGGCGCGACCTGCAAACGCCGGAATGTGGACTACCGCAGATTGTTTCAATTCACGCGCCCCGCGTGGGGCGCGACATTAACCCCAACCCCGCGCCCGGCGGGCAATCCGGTTTCAATTCACGCGCCCCGCGTGGGGCGCGACGGCACGCCGCGCCAGCCCGGCCAGTACATGAACGAGTTTCAATTCACGCGCCCCGCGTGGGGCGCGACAGTCGGGATCGTGTACCTTGAACCATCATAGCAGTTTCAATTCACGCGCCCCGCGTGGGGCGCGACGTGCAGCGCGAGCGCGGCGGACCAGAACTCGTCGTTTCAATTCACGCGCCCCGCGTGGGGCGCGACCTCCTGAGGTGAGATGCGTGTGGATAACCATGCTGTTTCAATTCACGCGCCCCGCGTGGGGCGCGACTCGGGCAGGGGTGTCTGGTGCGCGGCGCGGGTGTTTCAATTCACGCGCCCCGCGTGGGGCGCGACAAGCAGTACTTGCTGCTGCGGTGAAAGCAGCCAAGTTTCAATTCACGCGCCCCGCGTGGGGCGCGACTCCACAGCGCGCACTCGAACGGGCGGAAGCGAAGTTTCAATTCACGCGCCCCGCGTGGGGCGCGACAAAATCCCGTCCACCGAGCAAATGCGCGATCATGTTTCAATTCACGCGCCCCGCGTGGGGCGCGACCGGATGTGGGCGCGGGCCAGATCGTCGGAAGCGAAGCGTTTCAATTCACGCGCCCCGCGTGGGGCGCGACTCCACTCCACCCCCTCCTCACCCGCTTTGCAATGTTTCAATTCACGCGCCCCGCGTGGGGCGCGACTTAACCCCAAACCCCGCGCCCGGCGGGAAAACCGGTTTCAATTCACGCGCCCCGCGTGGGGCGCGACATCAGCGGCACGACCAATGCCGTCGCCGCTGCGGTTTCAATTCACGCGCCCCGCGTGGGGCGCGACTCCTGCGCGTTCATGACGCTGCGCACGGCTGACTTGTTTCAATTCACGCGCCCCGCGTGGGGCGCGACTAGATGCGTATGCGAGTTGGTCGGTGACGCAAGTTTCAATTCACGCGCCCCGCGTGGGGCGCGACGCACGAACACGCGGGCGGCGACGGAGAAATGGACGTTTCAATTCACGCGCCCCGCGTGGGGCGCGACAGCGACAAGCCGCTCGACTCCAAGCAGGATGTTGTTTCAATTCACGCGCCCCGCGTGGGGCGCGACCAAAAGGCGCGATCCTGAGCGACAAGGTTGCAGAGTTTCAATTCACGCGCCCCGCGTGGGGCGCGACGTTTAGCGAGGAAAAATGCCGCAACGCTGCATCGTTTCAATTCACGCGCCCCGCGTGGGGCGCGACAGAAAGCTCAAGCTCAGCTTGACGACGCAACCGCGTTTCAATTCACGCGCCCCGCGTGGGGCGCGACGTCTGCGGCGGGGCTGCTGTTCGAGTGGATCGGTTTCAATTCACGCGCCCCGCGTGGGGCGCGACGCAACGCCGCCGCGCGCAGGTCGCTCTTGCCAAGTTTCAATTCACGCGCCCCGCGTGGGGCGCGACAATCGGATACCAGCCCGTACCTCTCGACATGGAGTTTCAATTCACGCGCCCCGCGTGGGGCGCGACGGGTCTTCCGGCATGGTCTGTTTCGCGATTGATGGTTTCAATTCACGCGCCCCGCGTGGGGCGCGACTTCGCCAAGGCGCGCAAGACGACGGTTGACACCGTTTCAATTCACGCGCCCCGCGTGGGGCGCGACTCAGCGGCACGACCAATGCCGTCGCCGCTGCGGTTTCAATTCACGCGCCCCGCGTGGGGCGCGACCTGAACCGACCTAACGTTGCAGAGATTGAGTCGTTTCAATTCACGCGCCCCGCGTGGGGCGCGACTATAGTCGTGTGGGTACGGCCAGCTGAACTGGGTTTCAATTCACGCGCCCCGCGTGGGGCGCGACCGGAACTCTTGGATCACATTGACGATTTCGTTTCCGTTTCAATTCACGCGCCCCGCGTGGGGCGCGACTAACGAGAGAAAGGAATGAACGAAATGAAACGGTTTCAATTCACGCGCCCCGCGTGGGGCGCGACGATAACAACGATTCTGTGGGCTGATTTGTTGGAGTTTCAATTCACGCGCCCCGCGTGGGGCGCGACACGCCGGACGCCCAAACGCCCACAGGTTCTCGTGTTTCAATTCACGCGCCCCGCGTGGGGCGCGACTGATGAGTGTCAGCGAGGCAGCCCGCATGATGGTTTCAATTCACGCGCCCCGCGTGGGGCGCGACGCTTTTGCCTCGGCTACCACTGCGCACTCAAATGTTTCAATTCACGCGCCCCGCGTGGGGCGCGACGCCGAAATGCTGCGCGGTCTGGACGCAAGATATGAGTTTCAATTCACGCGCCCCGCGTGGGGCGCGACAGCAGCGATCTTCTCGACGGCAAACCTGTCTTCGTTTCAATTCACGCGCCCCGCGTGGGGCGCGACCATACAGGGGCGCGGGATATCGCCGCAGACCGTGTTTCAATTCACGCGCCCCGCGTGGGGCGCGACCGGGCGCACCGCTTCTTTCAGAAAGGATAAAGCTGTTTCAATTCACGCGCCCCGCGTGGGGCGCGACACGGATCAAGGATGGTCTGCACGTCCCCGGCAAGTTTCAATTCACGCGCCCCGCGTGGGGCGCGACGGTACCGCACAGGCAGTATTGTGCGCGGCAATCAAGTTTCAATTCACGCGCCCCGCGTGGGGCGCGACGCTTCCGTTTCGTCGGCATGCACTCTGACTATTGTTTCAATTCACGCGCCCCGCGTGGGGCGCGACTCCACTCGCACGGACGCGCCCGCCTAGCGTTCGATCAGTTTCAATTCACGCGCCCCGCGTGGGGCGCGACGTCTTATGCCGCGGTCGCGGTCGCGGTCGCGTCGTTTCAATTCACGCGCCCCGCGTGGGGCGCGACTAGGTCACAAGTGTGAAAGAAACCCTACTCCGTGTTTCAATTCACGCGCCCCGCGTGGGGCGCGACGCGCGGGTAGAGGATAAGCTGGTTGTTAAGACGTTTCAATTCACGCGCCCCGCGTGGGGCGCGACCGTTGTTACCGAGTCGGTAACATGGTTTCCACCATGTTTCAATTCACGCGCCCCGCGTGGGGCGCGACGCGCAAGTGGTGCTGTGCGCAGCAATCAAGTCGTTTCAATTCACGCGCCCCGCGTGGGGCGCGACCGCGTCGGCGGTCGCGGTCTGCTCGATCAGCTCGTTTCAATTCACGCGCCCCGCGTGGGGCGCGACCGCGGTCGCTCCATTCAGCCGCGCCACAAGCTCCGGTTTCAATTCACGCGCCCCGCGTGGGGCGCGACCTAGTCTTCATGCCGCGTCGGTGGCCGCGTCGGTGTTTCAATTCACGCGCCCCGCGTGGGGCGCGACTTGTCTCCCCGCCAGACTTGTTATCGCCCAGCGTGTTTCAATTCACGCGCCCCGCGTGGGGCGCGACAGCGCGTGCATTGTGTGAGCGCATGCGTGAACCGTTTCAATTCACGCGCCCCGCGTGGGGCGCGACTCCCAAAGCCGCGGATTTTTGAAGTCCGCGTGAGTTTCAATTCACGCGCCCCGCGTGGGGCGCGACAGCGCGTGCATTGTGTGAGCGCATGCGTGAACCGTTTCAATTCACGCGCCCCGCGTGGGGCGCGACCAATCGCTCCATTGAGCCGCGCTACAAGCTCCGTTTCAATTCACGCGCCCCGCGTGGGGCGCGACTGTGCGCAGCAGTCAAAGCGGCTAAAGTCAAGGTTTCAATTCACGCGCCCCGCGTGGGGCGCGACATCACGACCCGCGCATTCGCGACCGCATTGCGTGAGTTTCAATTCACGCGCCCCGCGTGGGGCGCGACCAGCCTCATTGCCCCCATTGTACCCGCGCATACCGTTTCAATTCACGCGCCCCGCGTGGGGCGCGACGGCTAAGGCCAAGGGAGCGACCGCAGTTCGAGTGTTTCAATTCACGCGCCCCGCGTGGGGCGCGACGCCGCTCTGCGCGAAGCACGCGCGGCACGTCGTAGGTTTCAATTCACGCGCCCCGCGTGGGGCGCGACTTCGAGGAATCATCAACGATGCCAAACACGAGCGGCGTTTCAATTCACGCGCCCCGCGTGGGGCGCGACTTTGCTTTTTTGTTAAAGCGTCCATCTTTGTCATGTTTCAATTCACGCGCCCCGCGTGGGGCGCGACGTTGTCTCCCCGCCGGACTTGTTATCACCCAGCGTGTTTCAATTCACGCGCCCCGCGTGGGGCGCGACATCACGACCCGCGCATTCGCGACCGCATTGCGTGAGTTTCAATTCACGCGCCCCGCGTGGGGCGCGACGTGTGCTTGCGCACATGTAGCACGTGGAAAGCATGGTTTCAATTCACGCGCCCCGCGTGGGGCGCGACGCGGACGGCAAGCGCATAAGTTTATCGGGATGCGTTTCAATTCACGCGCCCCGCGTGGGGCGCGACTTGACCCGCGCCGCCTCTACGCCGTGCGAGACGTTTCAATTCACGCGCCCCGCGTGGGGCGCGACTGGAGCTGGGTGTAACAGCAAACCAAAATGCATGTTTCAATTCACGCGCCCCGCGTGGGGCGCGACTGGCCGGCAAGATCGGTCTCGCCAAGATCGATGATGTTTCAATTCACGCGCCCCGCGTGGGGCGCGACTTATCTGATTCCCAGAAGGAAATATGGAGAGAGTTTCAATTCACGCGCCCCGCGTGGGGCGCGACTTTTGGTTTGCTGTTACACCCAGCTCCAGCCGCTGTTTCAATTCACGCGCCCCGCGTGGGGCGCGACCCGACCTTGCCGCAGAGCGCGAGCGTCGGAAAACGTTTCAATTCACGCGCCCCGCGTGGGGCGCGACACAAAGGGCTCGGAAGCAACGGAACTGAGTTTTGTTTCAATTCACGCGCCCCGCGTGGGGCGCGACCCGCGTCGGGCAACTGAAATTCAACCGCCGTTTTGTTTCAATTCACGCGCCCCGCGTGGGGCGCGACGCAGAGCGTGGAGGTCGACGTGAGCGATTGGGAGTTTCAATTCACGCGCCCCGCGTGGGGCGCGACGGTGCTGTACGGCGCGGCCGTGACGATCAAGAAGTTTCAATTCACGCGCCCCGCGTGGGGCGCGACGGCCGTCAACGGCGTGCGCCGGTGGATAGACGAGTTTCAATTCACGCGCCCCGCGTGGGGCGCGACGTTTGTTCCCCAGCCAGAAGGTCGGTTATGGAGGTTTCAATTCACGCGCCCCGCGTGGGGCGCGACATGACATATCCGCTCAAATCGGAAACCGTTATCGTTTCAATTCACGCGCCCCGCGTGGGGCGCGACGTGGAGTATGTATGCTCAAGGTCACGATACAAGTTTCAATTCACGCGCCCCGCGTGGGGCGCGACGATGTTCAATTTGACGATGACCCCTAGAGGAGTAGTTTCAATTCACGCGCCCCGCGTGGGGCGCGACCTGCGCAACGCAACCACGGAGACCGAGAAGGTGGAGTTTCAATTCACGCGCCCCGCGTGGGGCGCGACCATTGACAAGCTGACCGGCAAGAACCCTGACATGTTTCAATTCACGCGCCCCGCGTGGGGCGCGACCCCTGCCGTTCATGCTTTCCTCCTGTCCCATCCGTGTTTCAATTCACGCGCCCCGCGTGGGGCGCGACAGAACGTCATTGCTGTAGGTGACCATCTTTACATGTTTCAATTCACGCGCCCCGCGTGGGGCGCGACGCACCGCGCACCGCTGCATGCGCCCTTCGAGGTGTTTCAATTCACGCGCCCCGCGTGGGGCGCGACGTCTCTCGCTTGGCAAGACGTTCGACGACATGCAGTTTCAATTCACGCGCCCCGCGTGGGGCGCGACGGCGTCAAGGTTCTGGGGCGCGAAGTCTGGCGGGTTTCAATTCACGCGCCCCGCGTGGGGCGCGACCAGTGACAGCCTGAAACAAGAAATTATTCTGTGTTTCAATTCACGCGCCCCGCGTGGGGCGCGACGGCCGCGTCGGCGGTCGCGTCGGCGGTCGCGTCGTTTCAATTCACGCGCCCCGCGTGGGGCGCGACGCAAAATGGATAGCAGGAGACGTTCTGGCGCTGTTTCAATTCACGCGCCCCGCGTGGGGCGCGACAGCTGCGGGGAGTGATCGTCTCGGCAAATTATGACGTTTCAATTCACGCGCCCCGCGTGGGGCGCGACCCAAAGACATCAGACGCGCAGACCGTTTGCGAGTTTCAATTCACGCGCCCCGCGTGGGGCGCGACTGCACCGCGCACCGCTGCATGCGCCCTTCGAGGTGTTTCAATTCACGCGCCCCGCGTGGGGCGCGACTTTTCGGAAAGAAGAAATGGCGGCTCTTGCAGGGTTTCAATTCACGCGCCCCGCGTGGGGCGCGACTTGCCGATTGTCTGCCACCAGTCGCTACTATACGTTTCAATTCACGCGCCCCGCGTGGGGCGCGACGACGGCTGGCGCTAAGACCGTCAATGTACCGTTCGTTTCAATTCACGCGCCCCGCGTGGGGCGCGACCGTCGCCGATTTGATTTTTTGCGGGTTCACTGACGTTTCAATTCACGCGCCCCGCGTGGGGCGCGACGGCCTGACGTGTCGCAACGGCTCGGCTATGCCGAGTTTCAATTCACGCGCCCCGCGTGGGGCGCGACCTAAGACAAGGTAAAACAAAAGGAGCATGATATGTTTCAATTCACGCGCCCCGCGTGGGGCGCGACTCCACCGCAGACACTCCCGCGCCATGCAGTCAATCGCGTTTCAATTCACGCGCCCCGCGTGGGGCGCGACGGTTCGATTCTGCGGCCCGCATTTATGGACTCGGTTTCAATTCACGCGCCCCGCGTGGGGCGCGACATGCGGTACAGCGCCGGGTATCTCACATTCAGCGTTTCAATTCACGCGCCCCGCGTGGGGCGCGACTCATACGGTCACCGCAAATACATGTTTCTTGGCGCGTTTCAATTCACGCGCCCCGCGTGGGGCGCGACTGGCTTCCGTTTCATCGGCATGCACTCGGACTATTGTTTCAATTCACGCGCCCCGCGTGGGGCGCGACTTCGGTCTTCCAGTTCAATCAACTTGTGCTCAGTTTCAATTCACGCGCCCCGCGTGGGGCGCGACATCCATCCCCCCCGCTAGTCTTATGCCGCGTCGACGTTTCAATTCACGCGCCCCGCGTGGGGCGCGACTGCGCCTGCCATCCCTTGCCACGGAAGAAAATCTGTTTCAATTCACGCGCCCCGCGTGGGGCGCGACACTCTCGGCAAGCCCGCGAGCGCGACGTTCGACGCGTTTCAATTCACGCGCCCCGCGTGGGGCGCGACCGAAATGGCCGCCGAGGACATCAAATATCTGGAGGTTTCAATTCACGCGCCCCGCGTGGGGCGCGACTCATGGCAGAATTAACCAAAGAAGAAATTTATGGTTTCAATTCACGCGCCCCGCGTGGGGCGCGACGCCTCAATCGCGCCGGATGAAGCGAAGTCATACGTTTCAATTCACGCGCCCCGCGTGGGGCGCGACAGCAAGCGTGGTATTCGGCTCTCGCGCTGCTCATGGTTTCAATTCACGCGCCCCGCGTGGGGCGCGACATTCGGTCTTCCAGTTCAATCAACTTGTGCTCAGTTTCAATTCACGCGCCCCGCGTGGGGCGCGACCCAGTTCGGCCCGAGGATCGACCGGTATGTTACGAGTTTCAATTCACGCGCCCCGCGTGGGGCGCGACGCGGCTACCGCTGTACGCCGACGCGATCTATCAGTTTCAATTCACGCGCCCCGCGTGGGGCGCGACGGTGGGTACTGTAACACCTTCTCTTGCAGTAAGAAAGGTGAATGATTCCGCGTACCCGGCGGAAATAAAGGGGTGTTCAGTTGTCAAAGA
>Ga0116159_1004747_pt1 | contig 11311 bp, 8 predicted proteins | sample AD_JPNAS1_MetaG_FD_89878 | JGI IMG/M metagenome (GOLD analysis project Ga0116159, IMG submission 89878) | Active sludge microbial communities of municipal wastewater-treating anaerobic digesters from Japan - AD_JPNAS1_MetaG | ecosystem: Engineered > Bioreactor > Anaerobic > Digestate | place...
AGTTGTGGGAGCGAACGATGTGATCAACCCTGCAGCCAACACTGCGGAGGGCACGCCTATCTACGGTATGCCCATCCTCAACGTGCATGAGGCAAAACACGTGGTCATATTCAACTACGATACCAAGCCGGGTTACGCCGGGGTCGACAACCCGCTGTACGAGCCGAGCGACAAGGTCACTTTGATTCTTGGCGACGCAGCCAAGACAGTGCGGGAGTTCATGAAGGAAGTCGGGTTGTAGCGGCAGGTTTGCGGCCTAACGTGTCGTTGGGCGGCCTAATGCGGCATGGTGTGTCATGATGTCATGGAATCGGCCCCTCGCTCAAGACCTGATCCGGTCCGGATGGTCTCGGGCGAGGGGCCGTCTACTCGGGGCATGTGGCGCAGATGCTGCGTGTGCCACAGATCTACTCGGCTGGTGTACGGAACGGCCCATTGAGCAAGGCAGACAGCATCTCGTCTGAGATAGTGGGCGAATCAATTGACACTCCATATGCTCCTGCGGCCCTAGCTGCGTCCACCAGCCCTGCAAGGGCCGGGGCTGAGCCTTGTATGGATGCTGCATCTATGCCGGCTACGACCGGGGTTCTCGTGCCTGCGAAGCCCTGCGCGGCGCGGACCAGGGTGTCTACGAGGTCAGCATCTGGAGTGTTCGTGAGAGGAACCACGAAATCCAGCCAGCGCGCGGCGGCCCATTTGCTCCAGTCCTGCATTCTGACGAGCACTGAGTCGGGATATGGATACACAGATGCGGAGATGAGCGTCCCTGGAGATGTGTCGCGGATCATCGACATGAGCCTCCCGGCGAACGTGCTAAGGTTACTACATCTCCAGTCAAGCCAGGCGTTCCACCTGGCCATGTTCAGCCCGATGGAGCGGGGCGCGAAGCCCAGGTCAGCCTGGGCCAATCCCAGCACGGTGGGGTTATAGTCGTACGGCGCGGCCTTTCCTGCAGGGTAGCATATGGAACCGAGATGGATGCCGTCAAGGTCGTAGCCGGTGACGAGCTCGTGTACAGTGTCCGTGACGAACTTCTGCACTTCGGGATGGGCCGGTGATAAGTAATAGCGCCCGTCCGGGGCGGCGGTGGGCCCCCGGTCGTCTCGTTTCATTGCCGACCATCCTGGGTGTACCTGAAGCAGGCGGGGCAGAGAGCCGTCCTGTGCGGCAGGGCCCACGTCGAAAGCTTCCACCCACGCGTGCACCGACAACCCCAGGAGTCTTCCTTCATCGATGCAAGCCTGCAATGGATCGAAGCCTCCATAGGCCGGATTGCGTTCAGCGGCCTGCGACGGGTAAAGGGCTCGGCCTTCCGAGAAGGCTGATACGAATAGCAGGTTGAAACCGGACGCTGCAAGTCGGTGCATGTCATGGGAAATGCGTTCGCCGTCCGACGGCGGAGTGTACCACGCAGCCTTCGTCTTGAGCTGGCCCAGGTTGAACTGGGCGCCGTACTTCACGTTCACAAGGTATGATATGGTGTTTACGATCAGAGAAGTCACTCCAGGAGTGGTCGCGTTCTTCGAGCTGAACAGATTCTCGGAGCAGTAAATCCCGTATCTTGTCTCGGTCATCGCAAGGCGTCCATCCGACCATTTTGCCAATACTAGGGCATCGTGGTTCACACGGTTCACAAGCCCCTGCTGGCGCGGGACGGGTATCGTGAAGTCCAGCCCGCGAAAGATGGGGTGAGATGAGGCCGAAGGGATCATCGGATCGGCGCCGACCTCCGTGACGGACGAGTGCCTTACTCCCATGATCTCAGTAAGCCTGTAGCCGGGACGAAGGCGCCAGAAGTCGTCGCGAAGGGAAGTGTCGAACGTGGAAAAAACACGGCCGCCTGCCTCCGTGAACCTGGCGATGTTCTCGGCCGCCAACTGCGACATGCAGGACGTGGACGGCAGCACCAGGGCCTTGTAGGAACCGAGAGACCCTATCTCCAGGTCGTGGTCGGTGATCACTGCGGCAGATATTCCTGCCCGCGCCAGTGTGCTGACGAGCCAATTGACATCGACGAACTCCGATCGGTAGTCCCACGCGTTGAGTGACGCATAGTGGCGTGTGTAGCCAGAGTCGACAATTGCGGCGTCCGCTCCCTGGATTACGCGGGGCGATTCTGGCTCAGACGTGAGTAGCGCGGTCGGGCTGAGCCATATCACGACTAGAGCAACCGCAGCTACTATGGCAGGGATGCGGACCATGCGAGGCCTGCAGGTCGTGGCAGTTTTGCCGCTTGTGCGCATCAACACTAGATCACCCTCCTTGCACAGTCTCATTCTTCGTTTCCTGAGGTTTTTCCTCCAGCGCGACTGCGGGCGCGAAGGAATAGCGCATTCGGAAAAGAACATACCAAGGAACGAGTAGAGCAGCGCTGAGCGAGGATAGGTGTCCATGGAGTACTACGATTACACGCAACCCTTTGTGTCGAGGCGCAGCCCGGTTATGGGAATGCGGGGGGCCGTGGCCACAAGCCATCCGCTGGCGGCACAGGCCGGCATGAGGATGCTGCTCGCCGGGGGCAATGCAGTCGACGCAGCGATAGCGACGGCGGCGGCGCTGGTGGTCTTGGAGCCTACATCTTGCGGCCTGGGAGGCGACGCATTTGCCATTGTGTGGGATAGCGGCCGGATGCACGGGCTCAATGCGTCGGGGCGCGCGCCCGAAGGGCTGAGCGCCGACGCGTTTCGACGCGCCGGGATGACTAAGGTGCCCACGGAAGGCTGGGCGCCGGTGACGACGCCGGGCGTCGTGTCGGCATGGTCGGCCCTATCGCGCAGGTTTGGATGCCTGCCCTTCCGGGAGGTCATAGCGCCTGCCGTTGAGTATGCCCGCGAGGGCGCGCCAGTTCCTCCGGTGATCGCAAGCTACTGGAACGCGGCGCAGAAACGGTTCGGGGGGCGAGGCGGGGTTTTCAAGGAGTTCGAGCGCGCATTTCTTCCGGGAGGCCGGGCGCCGCTTCCGGGAGAGGTCTACCGCAATCCGGATCTTGCCGCGACGCTCCAGTCCATCGCCGATTCCCATGGAGAGTCGTTGTACCGCGGAAACCTGGCTCGCGCCATCGCTGCGCATTCTGAGGCGACCGGCGGGTTTTTGACCTTGCGGGACCTCGCAGAGCATTTGCCTGAATGGGTACAACCGGTGAAGGCTGGGTACCGCGGATTCGACGTATGGGAGATCCCTCCGAACGGACAGGGGATTGTGGCGCTGATGGCGCTGAACATCATGGAGGGGTTCGACCTCCGCGACGCTCCTCGGCTTGCGCCTGAATCGCTCCACGTGATCATTGAGGCCCTGCGACTCGCATTCGCCGATGCCCACGCCTACGTGGGCGATCCTCAAGCTGTGGAGGTGCCGGTGGATGAACTCCTGTCGCCGGAGTATGCTGCGGCAAGACGAGCACAGATCAGCCTGTCAGGGGCCATGGCCAGCGTGGCCCCGGGTCGACTGGATGGGCGAAAGACCTGGGAACCGAGCGACGGCGACACCGTATACCTTTCCACAGCTGACTGGGAAGGCATGATGGTGTCATACATACAATCGAACTATATGGGTTTCGGATCGGGAGTGGTTGTGCCCGATACGGGGATCTCCATGCAGAACAGGGGCGCAGGGTTCTCGCTCGAGGAGGGGCACGCCAACGAACTAGCTCCAGGGCGCAGGCCGTTCCATACCATCATACCGGGCTTCATTACTCAGTCCGGCGTTCCGCTGGCCGCCTTTGGGGTGATGGGCGGCGACATGCAGCCGCAAGGGCACGTACAGGTGATATCGAGCATCATAGATCATTCGCTGAACCCCCAGGCTGCCATCGACTGCCCGAGAGTGAGAGTCGTGGGCGCTGACGGCGTACTGGCAGAGCCCGAGGTGGGGTCGGATACTATAGCTGCCCTGAGGCGACTGGGGCACAACATACGCGCCGAAGAGGGCCGCGCGGGATTCGGGGGCGGGCAGATGGTATGGCGCAATCCTGATACGGGTGTGCTCATTGCAGGCAGCGAGCCCAGGAAGGACGGCTGCGCCGTTGCCATATAGAGCTCATGTATATCTACACATGGGGGTGTGAGGCGCATGCGAGGATCAATCGGCGCATCAAGGATCTTCGGTATGGTCTTGGTACTGCTGGGAGCAGTACTTCTTCTGAACAATTTGGGCATTACGACTATCAGCATCGGCGACATAATCGAGACGTACTGGCCTGTCGTCCTTGTGGCTCTGGGGCTTGCGGCAGTGCTCAAGCCGCGCGGGGACGAGCCGATACGTGATGAGCGGACACAGGAGGCTGAACCGGCCGAGCCGTGCGAGATAGGCGAAGCGCACGAGCCGTGTCGCTCCTCGGGCCCGAATGTTGGAGGATGGATCCTTATTGGCCTCGGCGTGCTTATGCTTGCGGCGAACACACGGTTCTGGGGATTCGATCTGAGTCGACTCTGGGGGACGTTCTGGGCGCTCGTTGTGATCCTTGTCGGCTGGGCGGTGCTGCGGTCGTCTCCGCCGGCGGGCGCGGCGTCGGGGCACACTCAGTGGGTCGTCATGAGCGGGGTGGAGCAACGCTCCGCTGGCTGGCCGCTGAAGAGCGGATCGTATGTCGTCGTCATGGGCGGCGCCGATCTGGATTTGCGCGTGGCCGACATTCTCGACGGCGAGACCTATCTGGATCTCACTGCGATCATGGGCGCCATAGAGTTGATTGTTCCTCCCGACATTAGTGTGGAGTGTGAAGGCGCTGCGATTCTGGGCGGAGTCACTGTGCTGGGCCAATCATCGGGCGGTATCATATCCTCCCGCACCTTCAGTAGGGCAGGGTCTGCCGGGTCCACGAAGAAGTTGCGTGTCAGGTGCAGAGCGATCATGGGTGGAGTGGAGTTCAAGTAGGGATTTCGCAGCAAGTGTCGAAGATTAATAAGGTTGACGATTTCATTCCTCCGAGTCCCCTCGCCTAATGTCCGGGCGGGATGTTGCCCGAGGCTATGGCAGGCGGACCGATAGGGTGCGCCGGGAAACAGGCACGCCTCCCAGTGCGGAAAGGAGGGGGAGCAGTGGTAAGTACCTGTACGCCGCAGGCCCGAGAGGCGGACACGCGACGCGATTTGCGCCGCGGCGCCCTGGCGCTTGCGGCCTTTGCTTTCGTACTCGCGATTCTGGTCGCTTTGCCCGTCGGCCGGGCACAGGCGATCTTCGGCCGCTCGGGGTTGACGTTTGCGGTGGTGGGCGACAGCCAAGGGCGTAACGAGGTGTGGGACAAGGTCATGGACGCGATCAATGCCGCGCGTCCGCAGTTCCTCCTGCACTGCGGGGACATGGTGGCATCGGGGACCGCCCAGCAGTACGACGACTTTGTCGGCAGAGCTCGAAGACTCCGAATGCCCTGGTACGCAGTGCTGGGCAACCATGATGTGAAGGCCGACGGCCGGACCGCGTACGCCAGGATGATCCGGAAGGACGCGTACTACTCGTTTGTGCAGAAGGGCTACAGGTTCATAGCCCTCGACAGCTCCTCTGGGAGCATCGACGCGGCTCAGATCGATTGGCTCCGGCGCGAACTGTCAAGCCCGGAACCCAAGTTCGTCTTCATGCACATCCCCCTTTGCGATCCCATGCCCGGCGGCGACCATTGCTTTCCCGACTCCAAGCAGGCGGCAGAGCTCCACCGGATGTTTAGAGCTTCGCGCGTGTTGGCCGTGTTCAGCGGGCATGTGCACGTTTTCGCGCAAGAGGTGAAGGACGGCGTGACCTACGTTACCACCGGCGGCGGGGGCGCTCTGTTGTACGCCCGGGCTGAACAGGGCGGGTTTCATCATTTTACCGTGGTGCGTGCAGACGGCGACCGTGTCGAGGCCGAGGCAGTGGCTGTGAAGGTTGAGCTCGAGGAACCGCGCGTCGCCGTGCATGGCCCGAAAGGGCACATGGAGATGGGCCTCGGAGAGATCGCCGCCATGCTCGGCTGCGAGGTCGTAACGGCCTTTGAGAACAAGTTCGGCAACTTGGGCGGGCAGGGAGCATACGCGGGAGTTCGCGTCGTGGCGCTCGTGGACATGGTGGGCGGAATGCGACCGGGGCAGGTCCTTGTAGTCACGTCGAGCGACGGCTATGCGCAGGAGTATGCTTACGAGAATGTGTATCCGTCCGCCAAGTGGCTGGCCATGCAGGGCGAGATGCTCTTGGCCTACGAAAAAGACGGCGCGACTCATCCGGCCTGGGGAGAGGGCCCGCGCATCGTGTTTGCACCCGCCGACGGTGTATACCACAATTCGGACTGCGCCGCCACATCCGCCGCCGGCCAGGGTTGGAACGTGTATGAGTCGGCCGGGGCGCGCTGGGCGCGCTATGTCAGGCGGATTGAGGTTAGGTAGCAATGACCTGACGCGCAACCCCGCTCGGCTGTTGCGCGCAGGATGATGTGATCAGGAGGTAGTCACGACATGAAACGGAACAGCTCTCTTAGGGTGCTGGCGATAATCGCCCTTATCTGCCTGGCGTTTGGCCTGGGGCACGTTGTCGCGGCGGGCGAATGGAAAGTGGAAGTGGTATCCGGCGACAGGTCAACGGTGCTTACCGGGGCCGACGCCGCAGCGATGAAGGCACACACGATGAAGGCCGCGTTCCTCCGAAGCACCGGGCGCATAGACGGGCCGTCGGCCTATACCGTCATACCCATGGACGCCATTCTCGCCCGGGTGGGCGGCATCAACCCGGATCAGGCCATTCGGGTGACTGCACGAGACGGCTATCAGATGGTATATAGCTTTGCGCAGGTCAACGGGGGCGTCTTTACTTACGATGATAAGGGAAACGCGTTGCGCGTGGGCGGCCCGTCGATGCTTCTTGCGTTTGAGTCGGAGCGCGACTCCGCCGACAAGCTGCCCCGAATCATCTACGGGCGACCCGATGGTGTCGTCATAACCGACGGCCATTTCTGGGCCAAGTCCGTCGCGAAGATAGAGGTCATCAAAGGCGTAGAGGACTGGCAGATCAGCCTGTCGGGATCGGAGAAGGTATGGCTGGATAGAGCCACGTTCGAGAGCATCGTGACCTGCCCGGTCACGCCTCACCCTGCAGTATGCTGGTCGGTCGCTGAGAAGGACGGCAGCACGTCTACGTACGAAGGCACGCCTCTTTGGGTGGTTCTGTCCATGATTGACGGCGGAGACGCGCCGGACGGACACTACGTCTTTAACGATGAGTTCGCGGAAAAAGGCTACACTGTCAGGGTCATCTCAAAGGACGGCCTGGCAGCCGAGCTAGATTCGAAATCGGTCGCGCGGAACAACGACATTATCGTGGCTTACCTGAAGAACGGCGAGTATCTCGCGGAGGGCGATGCACCGCTTCGCCTGGTCGGCGATCTGCCTACCAAGAAGCATTCGGTCAAGGCGATCGCAGCGATCGAGATCGTCGGCAACTGAGATGTCAGCGCGATTGGCCGGTCGCCGGCGCGGCTACTACTTCAGCACGCGCGACCTTGTTCTGATCGCGGCCGTGAGCGCCGCCGGCGGCGTGCTCAGCACATACGTGGGATACCTTGGGAATCTTCTGAACTCAGCTTTCGGCGTGCCGTTCGGCGCCGGCCAGTTCATGGCGGGCCTGCATGTGTTCTGGTTTGTGCTGGCCAGGGCGATCGTGGGCCGCACCGGCGCGGGCGCTCTGGCCGGAGTGCTCAAGGGCCTTGTGGAGTTGTTCGCTGGCAGCACTCACGGGCTGCCGATAGTAGCCGTATCGGCGGTGGAAGGCATTCTTGTCGACCTGCTGTCGCTGCCGTTCGCCAGGCCTCCGCTCGGCGTCATGTGTCTTGCCGGAGCAGTGTCGTCGACATCCAACGTGATTGTGTTCCAGGCGATGTACTTCTCCGGAGTCTCATGGGGATACGTGGGCCTGATGGTGCTGTTCGCGGCTATATCGGGGGCGGTGTTCGGCGGATACTTCACCGCTGGCGTGCTGGATGTAGTGGAGACTGCCGGGTTGCTGCGACCCGTGGACGCATCGGGCCTTGATTCGACGTCAGGGCGCAGGCCCCGACCGCGCATCCCTCGCCTGGTTGCTACTCTGGTGATGACAGCTGCGCTGGCAGGCGGCGCCGCGTACTACTACACTCAGGTGTTTGAGCCTGTGCCGGACGGCCCCAAATGCAGGATCGAAGGCAACGTCGCGCGGGCTTACGAGTATACACCGGCCGAGTTTCGCGATGAAGTCGTCACAGTCCGGGCAGAGCTGGTGGGGCAGGTCACGTACGTGCCCGAGGCCGACTACTCCGGGGTGCCGCTCGCTGTTATCGTGGAGCGCGCCGGGGCTGACCAGTCGGCGACTTCAGTGCGGATCATTGCTTCTGATGGGTACGAGGCCATCTTCAGTGTGCGGGATATCAAGGACCATGCCGACGTGATTCTCTGCCAGGACCAGGAGACTCTGCGAGTTGTGGCTCCGGGCTTTGAGGGCGCGTTCTGGGTGAGGATGGTGTCTAGGATTCGCGTTGAGTAGAGAGATGGCGGAGCTTTCCGGATTCAGCGTGCAGTATTCGCATGGGGCTTCGGTCGCGCTTTCGCAGGTGGACTTGTCGATCGAGGCGGGCGAGTCGGTGCTTGTCACAGGGCCCAGCGGCTCTGGCAAGTCCACACTTGCCCTGTGCCTGACGGGCGTGATTCCCAATGCGGTGTACGCGCGTCTCTCCGGGAGTATACGGGTGTGCGGAGTCGAACCGGCTGCGCAAGGCGTGTACGATATGGCCAGCCGAATCGGGCTGGTTCAGCAGGACGCAGAGGGGCAGTTCTGCACTATGCGCGTGGAGGACGAGGCGGCGTTCGGGCCGGAGAACCTGATGTGCTCACCCCTCGAGATTGAGCGCCGCGTTGAGCGTGCACTGGAGTTGGCGGGCGCCGGGCATCTGGCGGGTCGCGCCCTGAATGAGCTGTCGGGCGGCGAGAAGCAGCGCGTGGCCATCGCATCAGTACTGGCCATGCAACCGCGGTTGCTCGTGCTGGATGAGCCCGCGGCACACCTTGACCCTCGCGCCACAAGGTCGGTAGTGGACTCACTGCAGATGATCCAGCGCGACTCCGGGCTTTCTGTCGTGATTATGGAGCACAAACCCTGGCGGTTTGCCGGCGCGGTTCGACGCATGGTACATCTGGACGACGGACGCGTCGTCTATGACGGCCCAGTCAAGTGGGATAGGCCCGCACACATGCGTTCCTCGGCGGCACGCCGTCGCGAACCGCGCCGCGACCAACCGTTGCTGGCCGTGCGCGGGCTGACCCACTCGTACGGCGAACGGACGGCCCTTGCCGGCGTGGATCTGGACGTTGCGCGCGGTGAGATAGTTGGCGTAATGGGGGACAACGGGTCAGGCAAGACATCGCTTCTTCTCGGCATCATGGGCATAGTCCGACCGCAGGCGGGCCGCGTGATGCTGCACGGCGAGGATATCACCGCGCTGCCGGTGTCGGCCAGAGCTTCCCGCATAGGTTTCGTGTTTCAAAACCCCAATCACCAGCTGTTCACCGACTCAGTCTGGCGCGAAGCCGCGGCGGCGCCGCTGGCGCGGGGTCGCTCTCCCGAGGAGTGTCGCCCTGTGGCTCTCAGCCTCCTGCGCCGGTTCGGTCTGGAGAGCGTGTGCGACCGTCACCCGCTGACGCTGAGTTTCGGCCAAAGACGCAGGCTGAACCTGGCCGCCGCCCTGATCAGCGATCCTGATCTTCTGATGCTGGATGAGCCCTTCGCCGGGCAGGACATGAAGCGCGCGGAGGACCTCGCCTGCCTGCTGGCTGACGTGGCCGACGCGGGGAAAGGAGTCCTGCTGGTGGGGCATGATCCCGACATAATGGCATGGTGCTGCCATCGGATTGTCTATCTGGAGCAAGGGCGCGTTACGCTGGATGCTCCGGCAGGCGACGCTGTGGCGGAGCTTGCGCGCAGGGGGGAACGCGACTATGTATGCTCAGCCTGGAACACGAACGGGGCTTAATCCCATTGCACGTCTCGCGGCGCTGGTGTCCACTTGCGTCGTGGCCTTCCGGGCTAGAACGCCCCTGCAGGCGGCTGCGCTATTCTGTGCGATCTTGCTGATGCACGCGGCGATGGGCGCGCCGCTCGGGCAGTCCTCGTTCCGCCGACGTTTGCGCCGGATCTTTGTGTTTGCAGCCGTCCTCTTCGCCGGTCAGGTTCTGCTGACTCACGGCTCCGAGCTGGCTCAACGTGTGACTGCGGGCGCATTGATGTCGCTGCGCTTTCTCAATGTTGTGCTCGCGAGCCATCTGTTTGTGAGCACAACGGAGCCCCAGCACCTGGCATACGCGATGATGCAGGCGGGATTGCCCTACAGGTACGGTTTTGCGTTCCTTGCTGCGATGAGGTTCGTTCCGTACTTCCGCGATCAGGCGCAGACAGTGCGGCATGCCCAGATGGCCAGGGGCATCGCAGTTGATCGCCCCACGCCCAGGAGCGTGTTTTTGATGGCTCGGTGCACTTTCGTGCCGGTCGTGGTGTCCGCTCTGGGCAGGGTGGAGTCGCTCGCCGTGTCCATGGAAGGGCGCTGCTTCGGCCTCCATCCAACCAGGACCTTTCGCAGGCGAATCCCGCTGGGTGCGGTTGACGCGCTGGCAATCGCGGCCAGCGCGGCAGTGACCGCCTTTGCGCTGGCAGCAATGTGATCCGTGTTCCGCTATGTGCGGGAGGCTCCTCCCTGTTCACAGAGTTCGCGCGCCCATGATACGGCCGCCGCATATGCGCGGGGCAGCACCTGCTCAGGCACTCCTTCACGCCCTGCCAGTTCGCTCACTTCGTCCCACAGCCCTTGTTCGTACGCGAGTGCCAAGCGGTATAGGGGAGTGATCGGTCCTTCCTGGCCGACCAGAGCTTTCTGAACGTCTCCGGGAAGCGGCAGGCCCGCAAGCGCCTCGTGCATGGGCTGGTCGAGCAGGACGTCGATGGTTGAGAACAACCCCGCCAGGAATAGCTCGGCCGACCTGTCCACCAGCCGGGTCTGCCTGGCCGTAAGCTCGGCAAGCCTGGCTCTCACTACTGACACGGTGATCAGCTCGTCCGGCTTGTCCTGAGTGAGCGTAGTCATGATCAGCAAGGGGAACCACTCTCTGATCTCTTTCATTCCCAATATGAGCAGAGCGTGCTTTATCGAAGTGACTTCAGTTCGAAGCCCGAATGCTGCAGAATTGACCAACCGCAGCACTCGGTAGGAGAGCGCAGGGTCGTGCCCGATGATTTCGGCCATCTCATCGAATTCAGGTTCGGGTTTCTGCACTTCTCTCAACAGCTGAAGCCCGGCTACGTTGTAACTAGTCGCTGTACGACCCCTCGACGGCAC
>Ga0116159_1004749_pt1 | contig 11308 bp, 14 predicted proteins | sample AD_JPNAS1_MetaG_FD_89878 | JGI IMG/M metagenome (GOLD analysis project Ga0116159, IMG submission 89878) | Active sludge microbial communities of municipal wastewater-treating anaerobic digesters from Japan - AD_JPNAS1_MetaG | ecosystem: Engineered > Bioreactor > Anaerobic > Digestate | place...
GCGGGCGCCGACAACGCGTTCGGGGACGTGCCGCGCGAGTCGACCATGGCGGCGACCGAGGCAATCCTGGCCAGGCGGCCGGACGTCATCATCGAGCTGCACTACGACGAGCGCGCCACGGAGCGCGACGCCGACCTCGAGCGGCTCGCCTGGAAGGCGCTCCCGGGCGTGCCGGCCGTGAAGAACGGCCGCGTTCACGTCCTGTACGGGGGAGCGTTCGTGGTTCCCGGCCCGAGGGTGGTGCTGACGGCGCGCGCCTTCGCCCGACTCCTGCATGGGGTCAGATCCGGAATTCCGTCGTCAGGCACCGCATCCGCGCCAGACGCCGGAATTCCAGATCTGACCCCAGTCACTTGACGACGATGCTGTTCTTGAGCTGCGCCTGGCGGTCGCGCTCGGCCTGGAGGGCCTTGCGCCGATCCTCCTCCGCGCGCCTGGCCCGGGAGCGCTGCGCGGAGCGATCCAGGATCATCCTGGTGCCGCTCCTGGTCGCCCTGTTGAGCCACACGACCGGTGCGCGGAACTCTGCGGGCGTCAGCACGTTCCGCATGTCGGAGTAGCTGGGCGCGCTGTACGGGATGCGGCCGGTGTCCATGTCGTACATCTCGAACAGCGAGAAGGGCGGCGCGAGACCCAGCACCTCGACGTAGTACTCGAGCTTCAGCGGCGCCCGGGACGAGGGCGGCGGCGGGGCCTGGCTGAGCCCTCGCTTGATCCGCTCGAGCGACACCGCCGACACGGCGGCCTCGGCGGGTGACCGCGGCGCGTCGGCCGGCGCCTGGGTCGAGGTCCCTGGCTGCGACTGTTCCGGGGCCTGGGCGGGCGATGCGGGCGTGGGCCGGGGCTTTTCGGTTGGCGCGGCAGCCGGCTCCGGCTGGGCGTCCGACGCAACGGGCGAGAGGCCGCACGCGAGGGCAAGCGCGCAAATCGCAACGGCCCGCATCGGTCTCCTGGCGCCTCCGGGCCCGCCGGGAAGCCGCCTGTCACGCTCCGCGCCGGGCCCCCACGCAGATTCTACTCCCCCAGGCGCGACTTCCGCTCCTCCAGCCAGGCCAGCAGGATGGCCTCGAGCCTGGGCTCGTTCGACGCCTGGGGATCATCGTCGAACCCCTCGAGGCCGAGCACGCGCCCGCGCAGATCGGCGAAGCGCACGGCCAGCGGATCGTCGTCCGGATACTGCTCGTCCAGCGCGATGCCGATCTCCTCCGCGTCGGTCCACTTCATGGCAGCTTCTCGCGCTTCGCCCCGGCGGAATCCGGCTCGGCGGCCGGCGCCGCCTCGGAGGTTCCGGCGCGTCTTCCGAGGCGGATCCCGCCCCCTTCCTGGACGTAGTTGCGCGTGTACATCGGGATCTCGCACACGACGTCGCCGTGCACGACGGCCTGGCAGCCGAGGCGCGACTGCGGGGTCAGGTCCCACGCCGTGTCGAGGCGGTCGGCCTCGTCATCCTGCATGTCGCTGAGGTTCCCGGCTCCCTCGCGCACGATGACGTGGCAGGTCGTGCACGCGCAGCTGCCGCCGCAGGCGTGCTCGAGCGGCACGTCGAGGTTCTTGGCGATGTCCAGCAGCGACCCCTGCAGGCCGTGGTGGGAGTACGGAAGCGACGGGAGATCCACGTCGAAGGTGCGCTCCTGCCCCTCGACGATGAACGTGACTGTCGGCATCTAGCGCCCCTCGGCGGCGACGTCCGCGGCGGCCCGGCCGGCCAGCGCCGCCTGGACGGTCCGGTTCATCATCACTTCGGCCAGGTGCCGCGTCACCTGGTTGAGGGCGGCCGCCTTCACCTGGATGGCGTAGCGGTCGCCGCCGCCCATCGACTGTTTGAGATCGGCGAGCGCCGCGTGGATGAGCACCAGCTCCTTCGGGTCGAGGTCGGCGGCGGCGATCGCCCCGAACTCCGGCCGCCTGAGCGCCTTCTCCGTCGCGGCGATGATCGTCTCGGCCTCGTTCCTGGCGTCGATGAGCATCCGCGCCTCGACGTCCTCCTGGGCGTGCTCGAACGACTCGATGAGCATCCGCTCGACTTCCTCGTCGGTGAGCCCGTAGGAGGGCTTGACCTCGATGGTCTGCGCGATCCCCGTGCGCAGCTCGCGGGCGGAGACGCTCAGGATGCCGTTCGCGTCGATCTGGAACCGTACCTGGATGCGCGGCAGGCCCGCGGGCATGGGCGGAATGCCGCGCAGCTTGAACCGGCCCAGCGACCGGTTGTCGGAGGCCATTTCGCGCTCGCCCTGCAGGATGTGGATGTCCACGGCCGTCTGGTTGTCCACGAACGTCGTGAACATCTCGCCGCCGCTCGCCGGGATGGTGGAGTTGCGCAGGATGATCTTGGACACCACTCCGCCCATCGTCTCGATGCCGAGCGAGAGCGGCGTCACGTCGAGCAGCAGCATCTCGCGGCGGCCGCTGACGAGGATGTCCGCCTGGACCGCCGCGCCGATCGCGACGACTTCGTCCGGGTTGAGATCCGTGTGCGGCGCTCGGCCGAACAGCCGCTCCACTTCGCGGCGCACCAGAGGCACGCGGGTCGAGCCGCCGACCAGGACCGCCTCGTCCACCTGGCCCGGATCCAGCCCCGCGTCGGCCAGCGCCTTGCGGCACGGCTCCAGCGTCCTGGCCACGACCGGGCCGATGATTGCCTCGAATTCGTCGCGCGTCAGGCGCCGGCTGTACGGCCCGGCCCGCCCGGGCAGGCTGTCGATCTCGATGCGGGTCTCCTCGAACTCGGACAGGTCCAGCTTCGCCTGGATGACGGCCTTCCGGATCGCCTGCACGGCTTCCGGGGCCGCGGCCGGATCAATCCCGGTGTCGCGCGCCACCATCTCGACGAGCAGGCGGTCGAAGTCGTCGCCGCCGAGGTGCGTGTTGCCGTTCGTCGCCAGCACCTGGAACACGCCGTCCTCGATCCTGAGGATCGAGATGTCGAAGGTCCCGCCGCCCAGGTCGTAGACGGCCACGACGCCCTGCCGCCTCCTGTCCAGGCCGTAGGCCAGGCACGCGGCGGTCGGCTCATTGACGATGCGAAGGACCTCGAGGCCCGCCAGCCGCCCGGCGTCGCGCGTGGCGGTGCGCTGGGCGTCGTTGAAGTACGCCGGCACCGTGATGACGGCCGCGGAGACCTCCGGGTCGATGTCGCCTCCCTGGCGAAGAAGGCCTCGGCGCGGCGCTTCAGCTCGCGGAGGATGAAGCTCGAGATCTCGGGCGGCGTGAACGTCCGCTCGCCCAGGCGGACGCGGATGACGCTCCCGGGATCGCCGCCCAGCTTGAAGGGCAGCCACTGCTCCTCGCCCCTGGCGTCCTCGATGCCCCGGCCCATGAACCGCTTGACCGAGTACACGGAGCGCGCCGCGTCGGAGAGCAGCCGCCGCTGCGCCTCGCGGCCGACGTGGATCGCGCCGGACTCCCCGACGGACACGACCGACGGGAGCAGCCGGTCGCCGGACTCGTCGGCGATGACCGTGGTGGCGCCGTCGCGGCGGACGGCAACGAGGCTGTTCGTGGTGCCGAGATCGATGCCGACGACCCTGCTCATGTTCGCGCGCTCCCGGCGCCGGCCTCGTGGCGCCTGACGGCCGCGAGGAGGTTCGTGAGGTAGGTCCGCTCGAGCAGCAGCGTTTCCAGCAGCCCGAGCGTCTCCCGCCGGCCCGCGGCGTCGCCCGACTCCAGGCTGGCGTCGTGGGCCTGCGCCAGCTCGAGGAGCCGCCGCTCGTGGGCCTCGAGCGTCGCCTCGACCGGCCGACGCGCCTCGTCGAGGCGCGCCGCGACGGCCTCCGCCGGCGCGCCCGACTCCCGCAGCTCTTCCACCGCCTCCAGCTCCTCGTTCAGCGCGAACACCTCCTCGAGCAGGCCCTGCGGCACGGCTGAGGCTGCCTCGCGCGACTGCTTCGGCGCGAACCCTTCCAGCTTCAGCAGGTACTCCAGGCGCGCGGCCGGATCGCGCAGCGTGCGGTGCGCGTCGTTCAGGTACGACGCGCGCTCGAGGCTCGCCAGGCGCTCGGCGGGGGGCGCGTTGTGGTAGTAGTCTGGGTGGAACAGCCGGCTGAGCGCGCGGTAGCGCTGGTCGAGCTCCTGGACGTCCAGGACGAGGCGCCGGCGGAGCCCGAAGAAGGTGAAGTAGTCGCCAAGGCGGCCGAGCGTCATGAGCCGGTCGCAGCGCGGGCAGACGTGGACGTCCACCGGCGCCTCGCTGCCGCAGTGCCTGCACTTGTCGATGGGAACGGCTTTGGTGTCCGGCTGCATAGTCAGGATCGAAGAGAAGCCCCGCCGGCTGCCCGGCGGGGCTTCATGCCGCCCGGGCCGGCGTGGGGGCCGCGCTGACCCGGTCCGGGCGCGCCTGCGAGCCGGCGAGCGCCCGCCGGCGTGAACCGCTCAGACGGTGAAGGAGCTGCCGCAGCCGCACGAGGCCTTGGCGTTCGGGTTGACGAAGTGCAGCCCTTTGCCCATCAGCGCCGAGTCTTACTCGAGCGTCGTCCCCGTCAGGTAGATGAGGCTCTTCTTGTCGACGAAGAGGCGCGTCCCCCCCGCGCCCTCGATCACCTCGTCGCCGAGGCGCGCTTCCTTTTCCCAGCTGAACGTGTAGCTGAGGCCCGAGCAGCCGCCGCCCTTGATGCCCACGCGCAGCCCGCCGTCGGTGATGCCCTGCTTCGCCATCAGCTTCCGGATGTGCGACGCCGCCTTCTCGGTGACGGCGATCATGACGACGGCCCCCCCTGCTGCTTCTGCTGGTAGTCCGCGATCGCCGCCTTGATGGCGTCCTCCGCCAGCACCGAGCAGTGGACCTTCACCGGCGGCAGCGACAGCTCGGCCACGATGTCCGTGTTCTTGATCGTCAGCGCCTCGTCCACCGTCTTGCCCTTCAGCCATTCCGTCGCCAGGCTCGAGCTCGCAATCGCCGAGCCGCAGCCGAAGGTCTTGAACTTGGCCTCGTCTATCACGCCCGTCTCCGGGTTGACCCGGACCTGCAGCTTCATCACGTCGCCGCACTCGGGCGCGCCGACCAGCCCCGTGCCCACCGTCGGGTCCTGCTTCGGCAGCGATCCCACGTTGCGCGGGTTGTTGAAGTGATCCACGACCTTGTCCGAATACGCCATCCGCCCATCTCCACCGCGGCGCCGGGCCCCGCGGCCCGGCTGGTCTCGTCCCGCCGACGCCGGGGCCCGCCTTCCGGCCCCCGGCTTCGTCCCTAGTGCTCCCGCCACTCCATCTTCGCGAGGTCCACGCCGTCCTTCGCCATTTCGTACAGCGGCGACATCTCCCGCAGCTTGCGCACGACCGCCACGACCTTGCCGGCCACGTAGTCCACTTCCTCCTCGGTGTTGAAGCGGCCGAGGCCGAAGCGGATCGAGGAGTGCGCCAGGTCGTCGCCCGTTCCGAGGGCCTTCAGCACGTAGGACGGCTCCAGGCTCGCCGACGTGCAGGCCGAGCCCGACGACACCGCCACGTCGTTGATGCCCATGAGCAGCGACTCGCCCTCGACGTAGGCGAAGCTGATGTTCAGGTTGCCGGGCAGGCGGTGCTCCATCGATCCGTTGACGTGCAGCTCGTCGAGGCCCGCGTGCAGCTTCGCGTTCAGCCGGTCGCGAAGCGCCCTGATCCTGGCGCTCTCCTGCGCCATCTCGAGGCGGCACAGCTCCGCGGCCTTCCCGAAACCGACGATGCCCGGGACGTTGAGCGTGCCCGAGCGCATGCCCCGCTCGTGCCCGCCGCCGTCGATGATGGGCGACAGCAGCACGCGCGGCTGCCGCCGGCGGACGTACAGGGCGCCCACGCCCTTCGGGCCGTACATCTTGTGCGCGCTGAGCGACGCCAGATGCGCGTTGCACGCGTTCACGTCGAAGGGCACCTTGCCCGCCGCCTGCACCGCGTCGGTATGGAAGAGGACGCCTCGCTCCTTCGCCATCGCCCCGATCTCGGCGACGGGCTGCAGCACCCCGATCTCGTTGTTGGCCGCCATGATCGTGATGAGGACCGTTTTCGCCGTGATGGCGTCGCGGAGCGCGTCGAGGTCGACGAGACCGTCCGGCTTCACCGGCAGGTACGTCACCCGGAAGCCTTCCTTCTCCAGGCGCTTGCAGGTGTCGATGACGGCCTTGTGCTCGGTCAGCGCCGTGATGATGTGATCGCCCTTCTCGCGATACATGTAGACGGCGCCCCTGATGGCGAGATTGTCCGACTCGGTGGCGCCGCTCGTGAAGACGATCTCCTTCGGGTTCGCGCCGATGAGATCGGCCACCTGCTTGCGCGCGGCCTCGACCGCCTCTTCCGCCTCCCATCCGTACCGGTGGTTGCGGCTCGCCGCGTTGCCGAAGCGCTCCGTGAAGTAGGGCAGCATCGCCTCGAGGACCCGTGGATCCACCGGAGTCGTCGCCTGGTTGTCGAAGTAAATCGGGAACTTCAGCATATGGGTTTCGCTTACGCTCGAATGGCAGCCTGCGCGAGCCGGGCCGGCTCGCGAGGGTCGGCACCAGGCGCGCTGTCGGCCAGGTCGCCGGCCAGCTCGGACACCGACGTGCCCGCCAGAGCGGAGAGGATGATGCTCGAAATGCGCCAGAGCGGGTCACGCACGTTGCACTTCTCGTACTGGCCGCAGCAGTCCGCGTCCGAGGAACACGCCGTCACCGAGACGGGGCCGTCAATCGCCTGGATCACGTCCGCCAGCGAGATGCTCTCCGCCGCCTGGGACAGCCTGTAGCCTCCCCGCGCGCCCTGCTGCGACGTGAGCAGGCCCCGTCGCACCAGCCGCTGAAGCACCTTGGCCATGAGCTCCATGGGAATGTCGTAGGTCTCGGCGATCTCCCGGGCGCTCGCCGAGCCAGGCTGCTGGGCCAGGTGCGCCATGGCGATCAGCGCGTAGTCGGCTTTCTTCGACAGTCTCAGCATAGGTTCCCGCCGATATGCGACCCCTACAGTCCCAGATTACCGCTGAATACAAGACCGGTCAAGTCGGGATTTGAGGTGGCGAGGAGGCGCCTGGCCTGGCACCTCCTTAGTCTCCTGGATCCCCATCTCCTGTATCCTCTTCCCCATGCACCCTGGTTCCGGCTTTTCCGGAGAAGAGCTGGAGCGGTACGCCCGCCAGCTCGTGCTGCCGGGCGTCGGCGTCGAAGGGCAGCAGCGGCTGAAGGCGGCCCGCGTCCTCTGCGTCGGCGCCGGCGGTCTGGGCTCTCCCGCGAGCCTCTACCTCGCCGCGGCGGGGGTCGGCACGATCGGCCTCGTGGACAGCGACCGGGTATCGTTGAGCAACCTGCAGCGCCAGGTGCTGTACGGCACGCCCGAGATCGGCGCGCCGAAGACCGCGCCGGCCCGCGTCCGCCTGGAGGAGCTCAATCCCCACGTCTCGGTCGAGCCCCACCAGGTCGCGCTGGCGGCCGGAAACGCGGTTGATCTCCTGGGGCGATACGACATCGTCCTCGACTGCTCGGACAACTTCCCGACGCGCTACCTGATCAACGACACGTGCGTACTCCTGGACAAGCCGGACGTCTTCGGGGCCGTCTTCATGTTCGAGGGGCAGATGTCGGTGTTCGGCCGGCGCGGCGGTCCGTGTTATCGGTGCGTCTTTCCCGAGCCTCCGCCCCCGGAGATCGAGCCTTCCTGCGCCGACTCCGGCATTCTTGGCGCGCTGCCGGGGGTCATCGGCGCAATCCAGGCGGCGGAGGCGATCAAGCTCATCACGGGCGTCGGCGAGCCGCTCGTCGGCCGGATGATCGTTTGCGACGCGCTCGCGATGACGTTCCGGGAGCTGGGCCTGCCCAGGAACCCCCGTTGCGCCGCGTGCGGCGAACGGCCGGCTGGCTGCGCGCTCCCCTGATCGGGGCGTCTTGCTCCTTGTCCCTTGCCCCTGTCTCCCGCCCCCGGTACACTGCCGCCATGCGCCTTCCTCTCTTCGCCATGGAGCGGATGCAGTCCACGTGGGAGAACCTCGTGGACTACAACCTCTCGGAGAGCGGCGTCCGCCCGATGCGCGTCGAGGAGCTGCTCGACAGCGACGCCGACCGCGCCGCCTTTTTCGCCCAGGAGCTCGCCTACAACCAGTCGAACGGCACGATCGCGCTTCGCGAGCGCATCGCGGCGATGTATCCGGGCGCCACGATCGAGCACGTGGAGGTCACCAACGGCGGCTCGGAGGCGAACTTCGTCTCGATGTGGCACCTCGTCCGGCCGGGTGACGAGGTGGTGAGCATGGTCCCGAACTACGGCCAGACGCTGGGCCTCGCCGAAGGCTTCGGCGGCGCGCTCAAGCCGTGGCCGCTCCGGCTGTCGGAGGACGGCCGCCGCTGGCTGGCCGATCTCGACGGCCTCCGGGGCCTGGTGACGCCGAAGACGCGTTTGATCGTCCTGTGCAATCCGAACAACCCGACCGGCGCCCGCGTGCCGGCGGGCGACCTCGACGAGATCTGCCGGATTGCGGGGCGCGTCGGCGCGTGGGTGCTGTCGGACGAGATCTACCGCGGCGCCGAGCTGGACGGCGCCGAGACTCCGTCGGTCTGGGGGCGGTACGAGCGCGTCGTCGTCACGAGCGGCCTGTCGAAGGCGTACGGCCTGCCCGGCCTGCGGGTGGGCTGGATCGTGAGCGCGCCCGAGGTCGTGGCCTCGACGTGGTCGCGCCACGACTACACGACCATCGCCCCGGGCACGCTGAGCGACCGCCTGGCGCGCCTCGCGCTCGAGCCCCCGACGCGCGCGAAGATCCTCGCCCGCACGCGCGGCATCCTTCACGCCAATCTGCCCGTCATCGCGGGCTGGCTCGACGCCCGCAAGGACCGTTTCAGCTACGTTCCGCCCGAGGCCGGCGCGATCGTCTACACGCGCTATCGGGGCGGGATGAACTCCACGGGACTCGTGGAACGGCTGCGCGTGGAGAAGAGCGTGCTCATCGTGCCGGGCGATCACTTCGGCATGGACGGGCACCTGCGGATCGGGTTCGGCGGCGAGACGCGCGGCTTGCGCGACGGCCTGGACCGCCTGGCGGATCTCCTCCAATCGCTGCCGCTGGCCGGGGGCGCCTGAAGGCGGCAGGCCGGACCATGGTGTACCTGGACCTCCTGCTCGTCGGGTTCGGCCGCGTGGGCCGCCGCTTCACCGAGCTCCTCGAGGAACAGTCGGTCCGCCTGCGAGGCGAGTACGACCTCTCCTGGCGCGTTGTCGGCATCGCGACCAGGCGCCACGGCACGGCGTACGACGCGCGAGGGCTCGACCTTGTCAAGGCGCGCCGCCTTGCCGGGGCGGGCGCTTCGCTGGCAAGCCTGACGGGTGCCGAGAGCGGGCGCACGATCGCCGCCGAGGCCTCGGGCCTCGCGCTCATCCGGCACGCGACGGCGGAATCGGCCGCCCGGCGCATGCCGCAGCTCGTGGTCGTCGAGACCACGACGCTCGACGTCGAGCGCGGGCAGCCGGCGACGGACCACGTCATGGCCGCCCTGCGCGGGGGCGCCCACGTCGTGACAGCCAACAAGGGGCCCGTGGCCTTCGCGTACCGCGAGATCGCGTCGGCGGCCGGGGTGGCGCGCCGGCGGTTCCTCTTCGAGGGGACGGTGATGGACGGCACCCCCCTCTTCAGCCTCGTGCGCGAGACGCTTCCCGGCGTCCGGGTGCTTGGCTTCCGCGGCATCCTGAACGCCACGACGAACTACGTGCTCACGGCGATGGAAGAGGGCCGCAGCTTCGAGCGGGCCTTGTCCGACATGCAGGAGGCGGGCATCGCCGAGGCCGACGCATCGCTCGACATCGACGGCTGGGACGCCGCCGCGAAGACGGCGGCCATCGCCAACGTGCTCATGCGCGGCAGCGTGACGCCGCGCGGGATCGAGCGAACGGGCATCCGGGACATCAGCAGCAAACGGGTGCTCGACGCCGTCTCGCGCGGCCGGCGGGTCCGGCTCGTGGCCAGCGCGGAGTGGGTGGACGACCGGCTCGCCGGCCGGGTCGCGCCCGTGGAGCTGGACGAGGCGGATCCGCTCGCGCGCCTCGCCGGGCTGCAGAACGAGGTCGTGCTGAAGACGGACCTGCTCGGCCCGATCGGCATCCAGCAGTTCGACGGCGGCCTGGCGCAGACGGCGTACGCGCTGCTGTCCGATCTCGTGACGATCGCCAAGGGGCTTTCCCGCGGCGAGACCTCGGCCGCGCCGCCGCTCCGCTGACGGGGCAGCCGGCGCCGTCGCCAAACGGCAACCGGCCGGCCCCGCGCGGGCGCCGGCGACCGGGGGCCCGGAGCCACGCCCATGTCGCTGGAACTCGCGCAGATTCGCCGCCGCGTCCAGACGCGCCTCGCCGACGTGAAGCGGGCGGCCGCCGCCAGGCGCGACCGGGCCGATGCCGCCGGGCGCGCGTACGGCACGTTCCTGTCGGCCGTCGCCATCCCCACCTTCAGCGCCGTGGCCCAGAGCCTCTCGGCCGAGGGCTACCCGTTCACGGTGACCACGCCCGGCCGCGCGGTCCGCATGACGTCGGACCGCTCGCGCCTGACCTACGTCGAGATCGGCCTCGACACGTCCGGCCCGGAGCCGCAGATCATCGCGGAGGTCGGCTGGGAGCGCGGCAGCCGCGTGTTCACCGACGAGCGGCCGGTGGCCGAGGGCACGCCGGTCGATGCGATCACCGACGAGCACGTCCTCGCGCGGCTGCTGGAGCTCTTGCCGGAGCTGGTCGAACGCTGAGGGCAACGCGCCGCCGCCCGGCGCGGGGGATCAGGCGAGGCGCTCGACGAACGACGTGTCGATGCCGTCGCGCTTCATGAGATCGAGGAACGCCGCGCGGTCGTACGCCTTGCGGTAGGCCTCGCGCGGATCGACGGCGCCGCTCTGGACGAAGGCGAGCAGGACGTCGTTCATCGGGACCATCCCGTACTTGCGCCCCGAGTCGATGGCGAGCGGCAGCTGGCCGATCTTGCCCTCCGCGATGAGCGCCCCGACCGACGGCATGTTGAAGAGCAGCTCGCGCGCGGCCACGCGGCCGCCGCCCGCCTTGCGCAGCAGGACCTGCGCCACCGCCCCGCGAAGGGCCTCCGACAGCGACAGCGCGACCTGCGTCTGCCGCTCGTAGGCCGCCGTCTCGATGAGGCGCCCGATCGCCGCGCTGGTCGTGTGGGCAGTGACGGCGCCGATGACGAGGTGGCCCGACTCGGCCGCGTCGAGGGCGACGGCTACGAGGTCCGGCGTCTTCAGGTCGTCGATCACCAGGACGTCCGGGTTCTCGCGCAGCGCCGCCCGGGCGCCGTGCAGCATCGCATCCGGATCGCTCCGCGCCTCCCGCTGGCTGACCATCGCGCGCCGGTTCTCGTGCACGAACTTGATCTCGGTCTCGATGGTGA
>Ga0116159_1004763_pt1 | contig 11291 bp, 7 predicted proteins | sample AD_JPNAS1_MetaG_FD_89878 | JGI IMG/M metagenome (GOLD analysis project Ga0116159, IMG submission 89878) | Active sludge microbial communities of municipal wastewater-treating anaerobic digesters from Japan - AD_JPNAS1_MetaG | ecosystem: Engineered > Bioreactor > Anaerobic > Digestate | place...
ACCTCGCTCCAGGGCGCGTAGGTGAAGGCGATGTCATAGGACCGGTACGCGGGGGCCTTCCGGGGGAGAAACCCGGACTGGACGCTTCCCGCGAGGTACATGTCCTTCTTGCGGATCCGCTCCGTTTCCTCCAGCTCCCTGTTGACCCGGACCAGGTTGTCGTTCATCGCCTCCAGTTCGTTCATGGCGGCCTCCAGTTCCTCGGTCCGCTCCGCCACCTTTTTTTCCAGGTTGACGTTCATGTCCAGGAGGAGGTCCCGGGCGACGCGGAGCCGGTTCCGCATGTCGTCGACCTCGGCGATGACCTCGCTGAACTCGTCATGGGCGATGAGCTCCCGGGGCCTGGCCTCGAGGTCGCCGCCGCCGATTCGCTTCAGGAACGCCACAACGGCGTTCATCCTCTCCCGGATCGTCATGTTAAGCAGGACCGGGGTGAAGAGCCCGAATACGATCGATATGCCTATGATGACAAAGACCCGCACGTAGAGCAGCAGGTTGCCGATCCTGTTGATTTCCACGGTTATGTACATGAACATGAAGAGCAGGAACACCGGCAGGAGCACGGCGGACACGGAGAGGACCGTGAGGCGCTGGACCAGGCTCAGCCGGGGCGACAGGTCGTCGCCGGTTTTCCGGGCGAACACGCCCCGGTTAATGATGCTCTGGATGTAGAGCTCGGTGATCGTGAAGTAGGACATGATCCCCAGGAGGGAGCAGAGGGGAGGCCCCAGCCACATGTTGACCGCCTGCGGGACCGTGAGATCGGCCATGATAGTGAACGCCAGGATCGGGAGCGAAAGGAGCAGCAGCCAGCGGAACAGGGCCCCGACGGCATGGATGGCCGGGAGCCTGAAAAAACGCTTTTTTGCCCGTATGTATTCTTCGTCAGGCACCTCCAGGCCTTTCCGGAGTTTCTTGAAGTACTTCAGAACGGGTATCAGCACGATCCAGTTGTTCACCAGGACGAAGGCGAGGCCGAAGACGAAGAAGGGGGGCCATATCCTGTTGAAGAGCCCGAACTGTTCCGGTGTCAGCTGGATGTTGGCCCAGACATAGAAGAGCACGATGGGGACCACGACGAAAAAGCTCAGCCCCTCGGTCATGACATTGAAAAGAAGATAGAAGTTCCTGACTGCTTTTCTATCGGCACCCTGGTCCATTAATACCCCCCCTGCTGCCGGCGGTGTCAGGCGAATCGTAAGATCACGGCCCGCGGCAGGCGTACTATAACCATGGAATTGAAAATGATGCAAGCTTTTTTCCGGACGCGCATCGATGAGCGCCGGGGCGGGGCGTCAGTTTCTCTTTATCAGTATCGCGGTAAGGTCGTCCCTGACGGGGTTTCCCTCCCTGAATTCATTGAAATTATTCATGATGTGGTCCAGGATCTCCCTCGCGGATCCCGCCGGGGCGTTCTGCAATGACGCCATGATGCCCGTTTCCTCGTAGGAGCGGCCGCGGGGGTTTTTCGCTTCCGCCAGGCAGTCGGTGTAGAAAAAGAGGCAGTCCCCGCGCTCCAGGGCGATCGACACCGCGGCAATGGGCTCCCTCATGGCGGCCACGCCGAGAAAACGGCCGGTGCAGTTTACGCCGGCGCTGTCCAGGACCCTCCCGACCCTGCCGGTCGATCCCGACCTGAAGAGCAGGTCCGGGGACGCGCAGTTGACGTATTCGACCCTGTCCCCGCTGAACCGGACCAGCACCCCGGTCACGTACTGGTCAGTGGCCTCCATTTCGGCGATGAGGGTATCGTTGATCAGGTCCATGATGTTTCCGAGGCTTTTATCCCCGTTGAGGTAGAAGTTGCGGCGGATGATCGACTTGACCAGGAGGGTGAGGAGGGCCGACGATATGCCGTGGCCCGATACGTCGAAAAGGCCCGCGCCCTTTAACTCCCCGCCGTCCTCGTAAAAATCGAAGAAGTCGCCCGAAACCTCGGTCCACGGCCGGTACACGAAGGCGACGTCAAGGGAGCGTCCCCGGGGGGCGCTTTTCGGGAGGAAGGAGGCCTGCACGCTCGCCGCCAGGGCCATGTCGTTCCTGCGCACCTGCTCCGCCTCCTCCATGGCCCTGTTCATGACCACCAGGTTGTCGTTCATCGCCTCCAGCTCGTTGTTGGCCGCTTCCAGCTCCTCCAGGGCGGCCGCCAGGTCCTGGGTGCGTTCGGCGACCTTTTTCTCCAGGTTGAGGTTCAGGTCCAGAAGCTCGCCGCGGGACCGGCGGAGCCGGTCCTTCATGTCATCCACGTCCGTTATGATGTCGCTGAGCTCGTCCTGAACCGGGACCTCGCCGGCGGCCGCGTTGAGGTCGCCGGCGCCGATCCGCTTGAGGAACTCCGTGACGGTCCCCGTCCGGTAGCGGATGGTCCTGGTGACCAGCACGGGGCTGAAGATGCCGATTATCATCGAGAAGACCACGAACACGGCCATCTTCCCGTACAGGAACGGCGTCCCCATGCCGGCCGTCTCGACCGTGATGATAAAAAAGACGGAAAGGAAGAGGACCGGCAGCAGGACGGCCGATACGGACAGAAGGGTGAGGCGCCGCAGGAGAGGCAGGCGCGGCTTGTGTACCGGCCCGGGTCCGTGCTGAAATACGCCGCCGCTGATGAGGTTCTGCACCGCGATCTCGGTTATGGAAAAGTAGGAGAACACCCCGACAAAGGCGCACGAGAGGGCCCCCACCCACATGGTGGCGATCTGCGCGCCCGACAGGTCGGTCATGGCGGTCATGAGGACGATGACGCCGCCCAGGAGCAGGAGCCAGCGGAAGAAGGAGAGGGCGGCATACATGAGGGGGAGCCGCAGGAGGCGCTTCCGGGCCTTAAGGTATTCAACATCGCCGACGGGGGCGCCGTTCCTGACCTTCTTCAGGTAGCCGGTAACGGGCAGGAGGACGAGCCAGTTCGTGGCCAGCACGAAGGCGATGCCGAAGAGCAGCACCGGGGGCCATATCCGGTTGAACGTCGCGGACTGCTCCGCCGTGAGCCTGATGCAGGTCCACACGTAGAATATCGTTACGGGGACCACGATGAGAAAGCTGAAGCTGCCCGTGAACAGGTTCAGGGTGATGAAGAAATTCCTGGTCGCCTTTCTGTCGTTGACGGAATCCATTATCCTCCCGCGTGCCGTGAACAGGCCCCGGTATTTATTACGGCGAATGTGTTGGTCGGTTTAAAGACTGGAAGAGAACCAATTCCAGTATCCTGCACGACCGGGCCGCAACATGCAAGCAATTTTTTGGGATATGACCCGCAACATATAATAATTGACAATGCCCGGATCATCGGCTACACTCAGGCCTGACGCACGGGGCCGGACGGGGCCTCGGGCCCGGCCGGCCCTTAAACCATGCGCACGGGAGGACGCCATGCCGACACCGGCATCAGTACAGGCCCTTCAGGGGCTGAGGGATTTGTCAATGCTCAAGTGGTACGTGGTCCCGCTTCTGGTCATAGTCGCGTACATCTACACCATGGAGGTCAAGAAGGCCCGCGAATCCGGCGTCTGGGACGCGGTCCTGGCGGGGATGACCGTCTTCGGGATGGATTTTTTCAACGAGACCTGGAACGGGTGGGTGTTCCACCTGACCCGGTATTCGGCCTTCTGGACGACGCCGGGCGACACGGCCCTGCGCACCGCGGTCGGATGGAACATTGAGATCATGTTCATGTTCTCCATTCTCGGCATCGTCTATTATCATTCGCTTCTGCCGGATAAGACAACACGGATCCTGGGGGTGCCGAACCGCTGGTTCTGGGCGGTGGTATTCGCCGCTGTCTGCGTCTTCATCGAGTGCGTCCTCAACTACGGCGGCCACCTGGTGTGGGAATACCCCTGGTGGGACCGAACCTTCGCCGGGGTGTGGCTGATATTCATCTTCGGCTACTTTGAGTTCTTCGCGGCCGTCATCTTCGTTCTGAGCCGGAAGACCATGAAGGGGAAGCTGGCGGTCATCGGCGTGATCTACGCCGTGCCGATCGCGATGAACATCATCGGCCTGGGGGTCCTCGGGTTCACCTACTGAGCATGGCCGGCTTGCCCGGCGAGCCACGCGAGGACTTCGGGAAAATGGTCCCTGACCGCGTCCCGGTGGGCGACCATGGTCACGTGGTCGTAGTCATGCAGGTTGCCGTTTTCCCTGCTCAGCAGGACATGCCGGTATGGATGGTCCCCCGATTCACGGATGAAATCCATGACGTCTGAAGGGTGGCCCAGGGAGAGGTCATTGGCGGCCGCGAAATAGAGGGCCGGGGGCAGGGTGACCCCCCGCGCCGCTTTACCGTAGTCGAAGCCGTCCTGCGGATCTATCCATTCCTTCTCCTCGACCCATCGGACGCAGAAGGCGTGGGACTTCCTGCTTTCGTCGTCGATGCCCAGGCCGAAGCGGCTGGACGGCACGTAGCCGAAGATCTTCGAGGCCAGCGTCAACAGGTATCTCCAGATAAAATCTATATACACCAGCCGGTGCATGTTCCGCACCGAAACGCGCCGCTTCGATCCGAAATAGGTGAGGGACTTCACGTTTTTAATGTGCCCGGGGAAGCGGACGAGGTGCGATGTCGCCAGGACGCCTCCCCAGGAATGGCACACCCACCGCTGGCTGATGCTTCCGCGCAGCTCGATGATCCTGTTCATGAAGGCGGGGATGTCTTCGGTGATGGATTCGGTCTGCCCGTAGGTCGAGCGCCGGCTGACATGGGGATATGAGCCGCCGCGGCCGCGCAGGTCGGCGGCGTACACGTCGTAGCCGTTCATCGCCAGGTAGGGGCCAAGGCCTTTGCCGCTTTCGTTGTAGAATATCGTGCCGTTCTCAATGGCGCCGTGCAGCATGAGAACGGGGGGGCCCTCAGGGTCGCGGTATATCCTCATCATGTGGAGGGTGTCCGTTCCGTTCACGGGTATGAAGACCGGCTCGTATGTCACGATATCTTTTCCACCCTGCACGGAATATACCGGTGGAAGGGCGTGCCGGCGAACCGGTCCCGGTGGGAGGCGCTGGAGAGCCTGTTGGCGTTGGCGCCGTAGACCTTGCCCTGGTGCTCAAGGCCGAAGCCGTGGGGGACCATCACGTATCTTTTACACGTGTGGTCCGTTACTTCAAGTTCGATCTCCACTGAGCCGGCTTCCGTCGACACCCTGACCATGTCCCCGTCCTTTAAACCGAGTTTTTCAGCATCGGCGGGATTCATGATGCAGGTGCAGGCGCGCCTGCCTTCGTTCCACGCCGGGTCCCGCATGATGGTGTTGGCGTTGTACTGGATGTGCCTTCCGGATGAGAGTATGAAGGGATACCGCGCGTCGCGTTCAAGCTCCCGGCGCTCCCGCTCGGTCTCGATCTCCGAAAGCCACTCCTTCATTTCGGGAACGTGGATGTTGACCTTCCTGTCCTCCGTGCTCAGGTCTGCGAAGTTGTCCTCAGTGTCTGATTTGCCGATCCAGAGCCCCTCCGGATGGTCCAGGATGGCCTTGAAGATCTCCTCTCCCAGGAGGGGCCCTTTAGCGAAGCCCGCCCGTTCGGCGCACGCCCGGAAACTCTTTGGCGCGGTCATGAGCATGGCCCAGAGGTTCGCCAGGTTCCCTGATCCCATCTCCCTGCCGAGCGTTTTAGCAACTATGAACGGCATGACTTTGAGAGCCGCGGGATTCGTCTTGGCGAAGTTCATCAGCTCCATGCCGAACTTGAGCCTGTTCTCCTTCGCCGCAGCGTGAAGGGCTTCCGGTATCTCCGGGATGTATCCCATCTTCTCGGCGACGCGCAGGTGGATTTCGCCGAGCTCGAGGCATTCGCCTTCGGGCTCCACGACCGGCCGCCGCATCTGGAAGTATATCTCCGGCCAGGTCCAGGTGAAGAAGGTGCCGTCCCATGACTCGTACCCGGTCCGCGCCGGGAGCACGTAATGGGCGAGCTTCGCCGTTTCCGTCATGGCCACGTCGCACACGACCAGGAGCTCGAGGTTTGAGAAGGCCTTCTCGTAGGCGGTCGTGTCCGCGAAGGAGCGGAGGGGGTTGCACTGGGTGCACATGACGGCCCGGACCCTGTCGGGCCTGCCGCTCATGATCTCCTCCGGCATGACGTTGGGCGGGAACAATCCGCACAGGGCGGGGAATCCCGTTGCGGCCGTGCGCCAGGTCTTTTCGTCTCGCTCGTCGCTGTGGCCTATGATGGGCATGATCATACCCGGGATGACATTGCCCCCGGGAACGCAGAAGTTTCCGGTGATCGCGAAGAGCGCTATTTCAAGGTATGACACCAGGGTGCTGTGGCGGTTCATGTACACGCCCAGGTCCGGGTGGTAGCAGGCTTTCCGCTGCCTCAGCTGGCGGCAGACCTCCCTCACCTGTCCGTAATCAAGGCCGCAGAATTCAACGGCCGACTTCGCGTCAAATCCCGCGAACCAGCCTTTGATCTCATCGTAGCCGGAGACGTGATTGCTGATGTACTCCCCGTCGGTCCATCCCTCGTTTATGACGATGGCGATCATTGCCTTCGTGAGGAGGGCGTCGGTCCCGGGCCTGACGGCGAGGTGGATGTCCGCGAGCTCGGCGGTTTCGGTTCTCCGCGGATCGATTATCACCAGGAGCTTGTCCGGGTTTTTTGAAAACTCGCGGAGAAACAGCGGCGCCCGCGGCATCTGGTGGCTCGCCATGCCGTTCCACCCGATGCCCACGAGCATGTCGCAGTTGTGCTCGTCGGGGATGGTGTACTTGTACTGTTTGCCCGTGGCCCTTCCGTGCGCCCAGAACTGCCCCGTGAGCTCCTGGGCGATCGCGTTGTAATGATACCGGGACCCTATGGCCTTCATCAGGGTCACGCCGGACGCGGCCTCGAAGTGGCACCCCTGGCCGCCGCCCCCCATGTACGCGTAGGAGCGGGGGCCGTTCTTTCCGACTATATCCCTGAGCTTTGCCGCGATCTCCTCAGCGGCCCGGTCCCACGATATGCGCTCGAATCCTTTGTCCGTCCGCTTCAGGGGGTATTTCAGCCTGTCCTCATGGTGCTGGTGATAAGCGATCTTCATGCCCTTGCGGCAGACATACCCCTTGCTCCGGGGATTGTCCCGGTCGCCCTTCACCCTGACGATCCGGTTATTCTCGACCTCGACCTCGAGTCCGCAGTTCTGCGCGCAGAGAACGCAGCCGGTTTTTTTCCATTCGCCCATGATGCACCTCGCTAAACGTTTTTTTTGGCGCCGATAAGGCGCCTGTTCTTTTTCGATTTAGACTCATTGATACATTCGCGTTCCATCTCCCCGAGCCACCGGAGCCTCGTCTCCAGGCTCATGATGCAGTACCTGACGATCATCAGGTGGAGGGTGTCGAAATCCCGGCTCTTCATGTCGTCGTAGGCGTCCCGGAAGTCCCTGATAGACGCCTCGGTTTCAACGATCTGGCCCCGGACCTTGTCCGCGGACGCGGCCGCGTCCAGGAAGCGGAAGTAGATGCACTTGTTCAGGAACCCGTCCCTGCGGATCATCTCGTACCGGAAGGCGCGCTCCTCGCCCTCGGCGCCGGCAAGCCAGGAGATGAATTCCTTCCGTCCCGCGTCGGTGATATGGTAATTGTGCCGGTTGGGGCCGGATTCTCGGTATTCGATCTCTTTTCTGATCAGGCCTTCATCGGTCAGTTTCTTGAGCAGCGGATAGAGCTGGCCGTCGTTGATGCCGAACTCCTCCATCACCTTTACGGTGCCTTCCGACCTCAGGCTGTACCCGTGCGCCGGGCCGTTCATCAGGGCCCCCAGTATCATGTGCTTGGTGGACATGTCTATATCCTATATATATTAATAGTAAGGTATATCGAATATAGGTGATTTTCTGTCAAGCCGGAATTTATTTCTAGTAAAGGCCGGGACCTCCAGGCCAGGGGCACCGGGCGCGATTATCCGCTGCAGGTGTACGGAAAACGGCATTAATCAGAAAAGATGTTGAGGTAATTACGGCGGATTATATGATGATATTTTTTTACATTCCTGAAGAATAACGTAACGCTCCGGAGCGAAATAGCATAGTGAAAAAGATCAGGGTCATAATTGTAATGCTGGCGGCGCTGTTCCTCATTTCCCAGGCCGCCTGTGTCGCGATCTACCTCTACGTCCGTTCGGCTGGCGGTCGGTATGTCGTGGACGATATCGGGACAATTCCCCCGGCCTACACCTGTATTGTCCCGGGGGCGGCCGTGTACGCTGACGGGAGGGTTTCGGACGTGCTCTATGACCGCATGGTGAAGGCCCTGGACCTTTTTCGGGCCGGAAAGGCGAGGACATTGCTGCTGAGCGGCGACCACAGCACCTTTTACTACAACGAAGTGAGGCAGATGAGGGACTTCATGCTGCGCCGGGGCGTGCCGCGGGAGGCGCTCTTTCTGGACCACGGGGGTATAAACACGTACAGCTCCATGGCGCGGGCGCGAAAGGTCTTCCTCGTCGACGACTGCATCGTCGTGACCCAGCGGTTCCACCTTCCCCGCGCCCTCTACATCGCCCGGAAGGCGGGGCTCCGGGCCCGGGGCTTTCCCGCGGACCGGCGCCGTTATCTCCACCGCCACCGCTACGCGGTGCGTGAGTATTTCGCCTGCGTGAAGGCCTTTCTTGACGTTGTCATGGACCGGAAGCCGCGCCTGCCGGGCGTGACCATCCCCATAACCGGAAGCGTCGCTTCCGGCCGGGAGGCCCGGTGAACCTGACCCGCGTCAGTCGCTGAAGAGGTCCAGGAACTTCACCAGGTTGAGTATCCCCCCCTCAATTTTCACGTCGCCCTTCGCCAGGGCTGCGGCCGGGTTGGCGAGCTTCGTCACGATCTCCTTCCACGTGCGCGAATTCACGGTGACGGTGATGTCGGCCCTTTCCGGGAAGGACGGCTCGATGAAGGCGACGCCGCGGCGCACCTGCACGGTGAAGGCCTCCTTCGTGTCGGGGAAGCGGAACCCCGCGGTTTTCATGACGTCCCGTGATTTCCCGGGGTTGAGCCTGGTGCCCATGGCGGCGAAGATCGCAGCCAGGGGGACGCGGTGCGCCAGCTCCGGTGTTATCCTTACCCCTTTGAGGGTGAGCTTTCCCTCCGCTTCCATCGCCTGGGAGCAGTAGTAGTTCTTTTCATTGGCGTTGCCCGACCTTCCGGCCAGGACACGGAGCGCCGACGCCCGTATTTCCAGGGCCCCGCCCATGCGCTCCTCAATCTGGAGGAGATAGTCGGAGAGCTCCAGGGCCCACTGCAGGTCGCCTTCTTTCAACGCCCTGCGCGCCCGGTCGAGCAGGGCCTTCTTCCCGCCGGCGAGGGCGGCCATGCGCAGGGCCCGCTCCCTCGGCGGCAGCGGGTTCAGGGCGGCGGAATTGCCGTTGAACCAGCCGAGGTAGCCGTTGTAGATGTTGCGCACGGACCAGGCGACCGTGCCATAGAATTCCCGGAGGTACGGCCTGGCGGCCAGGTGCGGAGGGAGCTTCACCGATTCAACGATCTCGTCCGGGGTGAGCCCCCTGTTCATGCCGCGCACGGTCTGGTCGTGGACGAACTGTATCGCGTCGCGGTAATCGGCGAGGGTGTCGTTGATCTGCCTCCGCCCGGTCACGGGCCGCGTGTGGCAGGGGACCATGTATTCCGCCCGGAGCCTGCGCATCATTTCAACGGAACGCGCCCAGACCTGGACGTCGCGGTACCTGGTGCCGCGGATGGTGTAGAGGTTCGGGAAGGACTTGTAGTAATTATCTGCGGCGATGAGGACCTTTTTATCCGGCAGCCATACGACGATCTGGTCGTCCGTCTCGCCCGGGGTGTGGATGAGCTCGAGGTTGAGTCCCGCGATGGTGGTCTTCATGCGGGCGCCGGAAAAGGTCCTGTTGGGACGCCGGACGGAGAAGACGGTCCTGTCGTTGAATTTAAGCAGGGGCCCTATGCCGCAGTTGGCGAATTCCTCCTTTGGTATGAAGGAGCCGAACATCCGCATGCTTCTCTTGTAGGTGATCTCCTGGGTGACGGTGGAGACCCGGTCGAGCTCCTCCAGCGTTTTTTCGTGGGAGTAGATGTCGATGTTCCCGCCTCCGGTGAAGACGTCCGTGCCCGAAACATGGTCCGTGTGAAAATGGGTGAAGATGACCGCCTTCAGCGGTTTTTTCGATATCCGGTCAAAGGCCTTTTTCACCGGTACCGCCGCGTCCCTGCTTTCCATCACGTCAACGACCACCGTCCCGTCCTTTCCCACCAGGAGGATCGAGTTTGCCAGGCCGTACCCAACCGCGACGTAGACGCCGTCGGTCACCTTGATGATTTCCTGCCTGAATTCCGCCGTATGCGCCGCCAGGTCCTTCGCCCTGGCGCCGGCCTGGACCGGGGCTTCGTTCGTGGAACAGCCGGGGAGGGCGAGAATGAAAGCCATGGCGGCGGCGGATAGTGCCGTGTTAATGCTGCGCATCATCTGAGACCTCCGGGTGCATGTTGATTTGTCAGGATAGCGGCCGCTGTTCAGCCGATGATTGTTTTCATTTTCCGGGAAAGATCAGCCATGGAGTAAGGCTTCTGGATGAAATCGTCAACGCCCCTGGCGAGCAGCTTCTGAACCCGCTCGTCCTGCTTGAACCCGGAGGTGAGAAGGATCCTCACGGAGGGGTTGATCTGTTTCATCTCGGCGTATGTCTCGATCCCTGATTTCCGCGGCATGGCCACGTCGAGGAGCACCCCCTTTATTTCCCGGTGCCGCTCCCGGTACGCGGCCGCGCCTTCCTCCCCGTCGGCCGCCGTTATGACCCGGTAGCCGCATTCCTCGAGCATGTGCCTGGCGGTGACGCGTATGATCTCCTCGTCGTCAATGACCAGGATGAGGCCGTCGCCGCGCTCGATGGATTCATCCGCCTCAATGACGTCGGGGATGCCGTCATGCTCCGCAAGGACGGGCAGAAACACGTTGAAGGTCGATCCGTAGCCCGGCTCCGAATAGACGTCGACAAAGCCGCCGTGCTGCTGCACGATATGGTACACCATGGCGAGGCCGAGGCCCGTCCCCTTGCCGGCTTTCTTGGTGGAGAAGAAGGGGTCGAATATCTTGGATATTGTTTTCGAGTCCATGCCCACGCCGGTGTCGCGGTGGCTGATCATCCAGTAATGGCCCGGATGCGCCTCGGGATGGGTTTCGCAGAAAAACCGGTCCGCGTATATCCGGCTGACCGAGATGGTCATCGTTCCTCCCTGCGGCTCGTCATCGCCCCTCATCATGGTCATGGCATGGGAGGCGTTCACGCAGAGGTTCAGGACGACCTGCTCCATCTGGGTCGGGTCGGCCTTGACCATGGCGCGTCCCTTG
>Ga0116159_1004768_pt1 | contig 11286 bp, 10 predicted proteins | sample AD_JPNAS1_MetaG_FD_89878 | JGI IMG/M metagenome (GOLD analysis project Ga0116159, IMG submission 89878) | Active sludge microbial communities of municipal wastewater-treating anaerobic digesters from Japan - AD_JPNAS1_MetaG | ecosystem: Engineered > Bioreactor > Anaerobic > Digestate | place...
CTTTCAAAAACATCTAAAATCCCGAAACCGGATTTCAAGGGGATATCGCGTCTGGGGGTGGGGCTGACGGGGAGGGGGCTTGTCCCCCTTCCCTGTCTCTAACTCACGCTCCCCGTCATCCCCCCCCCCCCCGGCCTTCGGCCTCCCCCCCCGCCCCCGGGGGGCGGGGGCAGGGCGGGGCGATATCCCCACGGTCCAGTGTACGGGGTGTTTCCCATAGATCCTCTGTCGTAGAAATCCGTTTTCGGGATTTTAGATGTTTTTGAAGGCAACACAGAAAGCAACCCCGGAACCCGACCTCAGGACTTCGGACCTGCACCCGGCACCTTCGCAGCCCTCCCCCACCCCACCAAACCCCCTATATCGCCGGACTCCCAACACTACCCTGGGAGGGGAGGGGCTCACAGAATGACAACCGGCGGCCGGATCGTCCTGCACGTGGACATGGACAGTTTCTTCGCCTCCGTCGAGGTCCGCCGCGACCCGTCCCTCACCGGAAAGCCGGTGATCGTCGGCGCCGACCCGAAGGGTGGGGCGGGCCGGGGGGTTGTGAGCACCTGCTCGTATGAGGCGCGCCGCTACGGGGTGCACTCCGGCATGCCCATCTCCCGGGCGTACGACCTCTGCCCGCACGGCATCTACCTCCCGGTCGACCGCCCGCTCTACGTACGGGCCTCAGAGGCGATCATGGCGATCCTATCGCGGCACGCCGGCCGCATCGAGCAGGTGAGCATCGACGAGGCCTACCTCGACGTCAGCGACGCAGGGAGTTTCCCGGCGGCGGAGGCGCTTGCCGCCGCGATCAAGCAGGAGATCCGGGAAGCGGCGGGGCTCACCTGTTCCATCGGTGTCGCCCCCGGCAAGGCCGTGGCGAAGATCGCCTCCGACTACAAAAAACCCGACGGGCTGACGGTCGTCTCCCCGGACGAGGTCGCGGGGTTCCTCGCCCCCCTGCCGGTCGAGAAGATTCCCGGCGTCGGGAAGAAGACTGGTGAGGACCTGCGGCAGATGGGCATTCGGACCATCGGGGATCTTGCATCCTGTGACATCCAGGACCTCATCGCCCGGTTCGGGCGAGCCGGTATCCAGGTGCACCGGCTTGCCCGGGGCATCGACGATGCAGGGGTGCAGGGGAGGGAAGGATGCAAATCCGTCTCCCGGGAGACGACGTTTGAAGCAGATATCGCCGACCCATCGATCCTCGCGGGAACCCTCGCCGACCTTGCGGACGACGTCGCCCGGACGCTCCGTGCCGACGGCCTCCGGTGCCGGACCGTCACCGTCAAGGTCAGGTATAGCGGGTTTGAGACGCACACCCGGTCCCGGACGCTGCCGCGGTTCACCGCGGACCCCGGAGCGATCCGGCGGGCCGCATCCGGCCTGCTCCTGCCGTTTCTCAACGGCCGGTCCGTCCGGCTCATCGGGGTCAGGCTCTCGACGCTTGAAGGAGGCCGCACCCGGCAGGCATCGATCGATGAGTTCCTCCCTTCCTGACGACGGGCCCGCGGTGCGAACCTTCTTTACCCGGGATGCTCACCATATGCCGGCATGCCCGACATCTGGACCGTACTCCTCGTTGCCGCGATCCTCCTGCTCTTTGCGGTGCCGGTCGCCCAGCAGCAGGTGGTCCGGGTCCGCCGCCTGCGGGCGATCCGGGACCTTGAGGCGGAGCGCCGAACCCGGGTCATCGCCCTCATCCACCGGCAGGAGCGGATCGGGTTCCTGGGCATCCCCCTCTTCCGCTACATAGACATCAACGACTCCGAGGAGGTCCTCCGGGCGATCCGGCTCACAGAGCCGGAGATGCCGATCGATTTTGTCGTCCACACCCCCGGCGGCCTGGTCCTCTCGTCCGAGCAGATCGCGATGGCGCTCCGGCGTCACAAGGGGAAGGTGACGATCTTCGTCCCCCATTACGCCATGTCGGGCGGGACGCTCCTCTGCCTCGCCGCCGACGAGGTGGCGATGGATGAGAACGCGGTGCTCGGCCCGGTCGATCCCCGGATCGGCGACTATCCGGCCGCCTCGATCCTGCGGGTTCCCCGGTTGAAACCGCCGGAGGAGATCGAGGATAAGACCTTCATCATGGTCGACATCGCGGCAAAGGCCCAGAACCAGATGCGGGAGTTCGTCGCCGTCCTGCTCCGGGACCGGATGGGCGCCGAACGGGCGGATCGCCTCGCACGCCTGCTCACGGAAGGGACGTGGACCCACGACTACCCGATCACCTTCGAGCAGGCGCGGGACCTCGGGCTCCCCGTCACTCCCGGTATCCCCGCCGGGGTCTACCGGCTGATGGACCTCTTCCCGCAGGCGATGCCGCGCCGCCCGTCGGTTGCCTACGTGCCGGTGCCCTACCGGGAGGAGGAGAAGGGGCGATGACGTTTCGCCGGGAACCCCGGGGTCCTGTGCAACGCCGGCGATACCTATTCACGGTCTCCGCGATGACATCACTCTGCTTGCGGCACGCGCTCGCAGGCATGCCTGTCCCGATCGTGACCCCCGGGTGAAGGTTCCCCAGCCCTTATCTTGTCCCGGGACCTACCTCTTCGTGACTGTGAGCACCTACCTCCAGCTGCGCCTGGACGCGTTTGACCGTTCGCAGAACCCCCTCTGCGCCGACCGTCCCGACCGAAATGGTTTTCGCCGGCTCTGCTACCAGTGCCCTTTTGCCGCGAGGAGCGCGGGGGAGATCCACTGCGAACGGTTCGCGACCCCTATCCGGACGCGGGACAAGTATGCGCTGCGGGAATGGAAGGAGATACGCAGCACAATCCTTGAACGCGACGGGAACCTCTGCGCCGTTTGCGGCGGGGGAGAGGACCTCCATATCCACCATATCGACCGCGATCCCACGAACGACGACCCGGGAAACCTCATCACGCTCTGCGGCATCTGCCACGCCCGGGTGCACACCGAGCTCCGCCGCGAAGGAGGGGGAGATCGGGTGGCGCGGGTGATCCCGGCAGCACGCCGCCGTTCTGGCTGACCTCAGCCCTGCAGGACTCTTCTGAACGCCGCTCTGGTGGCCCTGTCGCCATCAGCGCCGGGGGAACGGTTATATTGTATGCCCGCTACCAGTTGCGTGACCATGGGGGGAATGTCAGGAATGAGTCTAACAGAACGACTCTTCGGCAGAGGCGATCCCGGAGACCGGGAGGGCCCGGAGGCTGACGCCGCAGTGAGCAGAAAAGCCGTCTCTCTCGCCCAGCGGGGGCAGTTCGGTGAGGCGATCGCGTGTTTTGACAGGGTGCTCGAGGAGGATCCGGCCAACGTGAAGATGTGGAACAATAAGGGCGTCTTTCTCGACCTCCTCGGAAAGGATCAGGAGGCGCTCGCCTGCTGGGAGAAGGCGCTCTCGATCGATCCGGGGTTCGCTCCGGCCTGGGTCTCCCGGGGCATGCTGCACCGGCGCCGCAACCGGCTCGATGAGGCTCTCGCCTGCTACGACCGTGCCGTGGAACTCAACCCGGACTCCGCGGTCGCCTGGTACAACCGGAGCGGCATCTATGTCGCGATGCGCCGGCTTGACGAGGCCGTCGCCTGCTACGAGCGGGTGCTCGCGCTCGATCCCCATTTCGTCGCGGCCTGGACCGATCTCGGCTACGCCCGCTTTCTCCAGCACCGGCACGAAGAGGCCATCACCTGTTACGACCGGGCCATCGCCGACGACCCCGGGAGCGTCCGGGTCTGGAGCCTGAAAGGCGGCGCCCTGTACGCACTCGGGGAGTACCGCAAAGCGCTCGAGTGCTTCGACCGGGTGCTCGTGATCGACCCGAAGTATGCCGCCGGGTGGAGCATGAAGTGCAGCGTCCTCTACCATCTCGGCATGTACCGCCACGCGCTCGCGTGTGCCGACAAGGCGCTTGCGATCAATCCTTCCTGCGAGCTGACCACCCAGGTCCGTAAGATGCTCCTCTCCCTCATCGAGAAGTGGTGAGGGTCCCGCCACCTCTTCCTCCGGGTGCCGGGCAGCCCGGATATCTCCGGAAGGTTGACGCCGGGCGCCGTCCAACTGGAAACCAGGAAGCCGGGCGAGAACTCTCCCCCAGGGGAGACTCCGACCGTCTATCACCCGGTGGCACCAACAGGAGGATCGCATCCATGCCTGTCGATCAGATTCCTATCGGTACGTTCTCGCGGATCACCCATCTCTCGCAGAAGGCGCTCCGCCTCTATGATGAGCGGGGGCTCCTCGCCCCGGCGGCAAGAGACATCTGCACGGGGTACCGCTACTACACCTTCGCCCAGGTCGAGCGGGGCATCCGTATCCGGCACCTGCTCTGGCTCGGGTTCAGCCTCTCCGAGGTTGAAGTCATCCTCGATGCGCGGGAACGCGGCGATGCCGGGACGATCCGCGATCTCTTTCGCGCACGTCTCGCTGCAACTGAGCAGGAGGCTGGAAGGCTGCACGCGATTGCGGAGGTCCTGCGGGCGCAGGACCCGCTGAATGGAGGATTCCGTATGTCGGTTACCGAACCTGTCATCAAAGAAGTCCCCGCCCTCCGGGTGCTCAGCCGCCGGGAACGGGGTGTTTACCAGGAGACGATTCCGAGACTGATCGGGGAACTTTGTGCCTGCATCTATCCCGCGGAGGGGCGGCAGCCCGCTGCCCGGGCGGCCGGGCCGATCATGTTCGTCTGCCATGATGAGGAGTACCGGGAGACGGACGCCGATATCGAGATGGCGATCCCGATCACCGGGTCCGTCAACCTCGAGGGGACCGCTGTCGAGGTCCGGACCCTTCCGGGCGGCCGGTTCGTCTCGGTACTCTACACGGGCCACTACCCCGGGGTCGGGAAAGCCTACGAGCGGCTCTTCGCCTACATGGGCGAGCACCGCCTTCTCGCCGCCGGCCCCTCGCGGGAGCTCTACCTGAACAACCCTCACGAGGTGCCGGAAGACGAACTCCTCACCGAGATCCAGTGCCCGGTGCAGGAGATCCCGCCGTCAGCCTGATGGGGTTCACTCTTCTTTTGCGGCGACCGCAAAGACGTGGCAGCCCCACCCGGGAACATCCAGGTAGAGGCCGGGTGCAAGGAGGCTCTGCCCGTCACGGTCGTATGCTGCCGGCCCCATGAGGTCCCGGAGCCGGACTCCCTTCCCCGCGAGATCGGCCCACGGGAGCGGGACGTAACACTGGCCCCGGTCCGGGGCGTAGTTGACGGCGACGAGGTAGCGCTCTCCTTCCCCCTCCCAGGCAAAAGCGATGTAGCCGTCGTGGGACGGGTTACCCTCCCAGGCGGGGCTGCAGTCGAGGAGCCGCCATTCCCCGTCCCGGAACGCCGGCAGGCGGAGGCACGCAAAGAGCCGCCGGTAGAACTCTTCGACGGCCGGATCCGTTCGCTCCTCCGGCTCCCGGCAGAGGTGGACGGGGACCCGCTTCTTGCGCCCGGCAAACTGTCCCTGGTGGAAGAACCGGAGGCCGGGAGAGAGGAAGGCAAGGATGGCGGCGGCCCGGTGGCGGTCGGGCGGGAAGGCGGCCGCGGCCCGGGGTTCGTCGTGGTTCTCGAGGAACCGGACGGATTTGCGCTGGTATTCCAGGTCCGCCCGGAGGTGGTCCCGCACCGACCGGGCGTCGCTGCTCCGCAGTCTGTCATAGAGCCGTTTGTCGTAGGTGTAGTCGAACCCCTGCTGCTGGAGCGTCCACTCAAGGTCCCAGTAAGCCTCCGCCATGAAGACGAATTCCGGGTGCTCTTTCCGGACCGCGTCGATCACCTTCGGCCAGAAGGGCTCCATGTCCCTTCCCCAGGTCTGCCGGAAGACCTCCGGGAGGACGAGCATCGCCATGTCGCACCGGATGCCGTCGCACTTCCTCGCGATCCCCTGTACTTCGGCGATCATTGCCTCCTCGAGGGCCGCGTTGCCGTAGTCGAGCTGCAGGGTGTCGGGCCAGCCGGGGAAGTAGGGATCCCGGCCGTGGGCGAGGACGACCGATCCTCCGGGGAGGTCCATTCTGACGAAGTCCTGCGGCCGGCGGCCGAGGTCCTCCTCCGTACCGTGGATGTAGTAATCCGGGTGGTCGCGCACCCAGGGGTGGTCGGGAGCCGTGTGGTTCGGGACGAGGTCGAGCATCAGGAGTAGATCGTGCCGGTGCAGCCGTTCGCGGAACCGCTCGAGCGTCTCCGGTTCCCCGAGGTCCGGGTGGAGGCGGTAGGCGGCGACGGCAAAGGGGGAACCACAGATCTCCTCCTCCCGGAGATCGGGGAGCAGGCTCCGGTATTCGCGGAGCCACTCGCTCTTCGAGCGGGAGACCCGGCGCCCGGCCTCTCCCGTCTCCCATGCGCCCATGAGGTAGACCCAGGAGAACCCGCAGGCGGCAAGCCCTGCGAGCCGGGCGTCGGGGATGTCGTCGAGGGTGGTGCGGCGACCCGTCTCCCGGGCGATCTGCCGGAGCCGGACGCGGGCATTGACCTCATAGAGGGAGGGGTAGCGGGGGACGTTCATCGCGCCCGTCCTCTGGATCTCCGGGATGATAGAGGTATCCCTCACCAGACAGCGGAGTGGAGACCGTCGTTCCGCCGGAAACCGCAAAATGACCGCGAACCCTGGACGGCGTCGATGACCCGGGTGCTCGTCGCCTTCATGAAGGCCTCGAGGGGCGCATGCAACCGCCCGTCCAGGCAGCCGTAGAGGAAGTCCCGTAACGCTTTTTCCGCCCGCAGCTCCGGGATGAGGTGGCGGGCGAGGAGGGCGGTGTAGGTCTCGCCGGGCGGCGCGCCGGACGTGAGGTGGCGGTCGACGGCATGGGAGGCGAGTTCCGCGGTCCGGTGGGCGTAGAAGATCCCTTCGCCGAGGATGGGGCTTGCAAACCCCCCGGCATCGCCGACGAGGAGCGTCCCTTCGTAGGCCGGTGAGGGGATGAAGTTGCCAAACGGCAGGAGGCATCCCGCCGGCCTCCTGTCCGCGAACGCCGAGAGGCCGAGGGTCTTGAGGAACTCCGTGAACCGATCGCGGCGGTCGTCTCTGTTCTTCTCGAGCAGCCCCCCCATCCCCACGACGAGCGTCTCCCTGTTCGGGAAGACCCACCCGTAGCCCCACCGGCAGGCGGCAAGGACGAGGTGAGGTGTCGCAAGGTCGGCGTCCAGGCGGATCGCGCCGTCGCCGTTTGCGAGCGCCCCCACCTCAACGCGCGGGATCGCAAGTTCCAGCGCCCACCCGAGGTTCTTTCGCCACCGCTGCCGGTCGACGACACTCCCCGGGAGAGAGCGCCGGACCCGGCTGTTGATCCCGTCGGCCCCGATGAGGACCCGGGCGGCATACCGGTCCCCCTCCGACGTCGTGACGGTGCGCCGGGCGTGATCGACAGCGATGACTTCCGCGCCCTCGTAGATATCCGCCCCGGCATCTGCCGCTTTCCGGGCAAGGATGGCGTCGTAGCGCTCCCGCCGGGTGAAGTAGAACGGCTCCGCAAGGTCCCCGGCAAGGATGCGGCTGTTTTTGATGTAGAGCGCGTACCCGGTCCCGACAGAATCGAGCAGCCCCTTCTCGCGGAGCGAGGGGACCGGGAGGTGAAAGACCCGCTCGAGGAACCGGACGGACTTCTGGCTGAGGCAACCTCCGCAGACCTTGTCCCGGGGATACGTCTGTTTCTCAAGGAGCGCCACCCGGTGCCCGAACCCCGCAAGCAGGTAGGCGGCGGTGCTCCCGGCAGGCCCGCCCCCGATAACGACGGCGTCATACACCGGTTGATTATCCATTCATCTCTCTCCTCGCGATGATGGGGTCCGGCGCATACCATATTCTTTTCCCCGGGAGGAGTATGGTATACGCCGGGATTGGATAGCGTCTCTGAAGGGAAGTATTTACGAGCTCCCTTTTTACCGCATCAGCCCCGGGGAGAGGCCGCTTCCCCGCTCCCGAGCGGCCTGTACCAGACGTTCATATCCTCAAGAGAGCCGCATATGTTGACGCTCTTTGCGAGCGTCCCGGCGCAGGTGTAACCGGCCCGGGCGAAGGTGATGCTCGCCGGGTATGAACGGGCCCGGGCGACGGCAAAGACCGTTTTCATCCCGAGCCGGCGCATCTCCGCTTCCATCCGCCGCAGGAGGCGGCCTGCAAACCCGCGGCCCCGGTACTCCGGCAGCGTCGCAAAACCGGTCATCTCCGCAAACAGGGCATCGGGATCCACGGCCGCCGAGGCAACCGCGGCGATCCGGTTGCCGTCACGGATGCAGAAACACCGGAGCCACCCCTGCATCTCCTGCGCAAGGTAGGCCGGATCGTGAATGGGGACCGGATACGTCTCGAAGACCTCCCGGTAGACCGCCGCGAGCTCCGGCGCATCCGCCGGTGCGGCGGGGGCACAGGTGAAACCCGGATCGAGTCTCCGATCTGCCGCGCCCTGCCGGGCCTTTGCCCGGGCAACCGCGAGGACGTCGTCGATCCCGTTCCCGTCGCCCGGGGTGGTGTCGAGGTAGTTTGCCATGTAGTAGCCGTCCACCTCACCGCGGAACAACCCCCGGAGGCGCGCTTTCGGGGTGTAGCCGCACGACACGAAGTGGTCGCGAGCCGGGGCAGGGACCCTTGCGAATATCCGCGAGTAGCCCCGATCTTTTGCGAGCGCGAGGATCCGGCCGGTGATCCCGGGGAGATCCGCCGGGTTGAGGTGGAAGAGGTAGACCCGGTCGTTGTGCGGGCCGTGGTGGACCCGGCTTTGCCCGAGCATCGCGACTGTGTCGGCGCAGGCGCCTTTTTGCCTGCGTACCGACGCTTTTCCGGTCAGCAACCCGGCAGAAAGAGGTTTTTTCGCCGTAGGCCGCACCCGGGCGGTTCCGGCTTCGTTACAGGTTATATGGTTTTTCTGGTCTTGTAGAGAACCAAACATACTGTTCCCGGACTAACTATAGTGTTGACAATATATAGTTGGCCCGGATCGTATGCTCCCGGGCATAGTATAGAGCGGCATGCACCATGCCCCGATCACTTTCACCCCGCACCCGGCAGGCTCTTCTCCCCCCGGGCTGATGCTTCCGGTATGTCCGTTGCGGAGCAGAAACTCACCCGCCTCACCGCTGCCGGCAGGTTCGACCTCTGCTGTCCCGGGGAGTGTATCCGGATGCTCTCCAATGCTTCTCACATCACCTACAACCCCCGGGCCGGCGGGTGCGGGCGGATGCTCAAGGTCCTCCTCCACGGCGCCTGCTCCTACGACTGCGCCTACTGCGCCGTCCGCCTCCAGAAGGAGCGGCTCTCGTTCTCCCCCGGAGAGCTCGCCGATACCTTCCTCGGCCTCTGGCAGGAGGGGATCGTCGGCGGGCTCTTCCTGAGTTCCGGGATTCCCCGCGACGTCGACCTGGTGATGCACGAACTCGTGGAGACGGGGGAGATCCTCCGCCGGCGCGGTTACGACGGCTACCTCCACCTGAAAGTCCTCCCCGGTGCGGCCCGGGCGGATATCCATGACGCCGCCCGCGTGGCGGACCGGATCAGCATCAACCTTGAGGCGACGTCCCCCGACCGCCTCGGGGGCATCGCGGGAGTGAAGGATTACCGGCAGGATATCCTGAAGCGCCAGGCCTGGGTGGCGGAAGAGAAACCGGGGCATCACACCACCCAGTTCGTCCTCGGCGCGGCGGACGAGACCGATGCAGAGGTCCTCTCCTGCGTCGCCGACCAGTACCGGCGGATCCGGCCCTCCCGGATCTACTTCTCGGCGTTCCGCGCCCTCCCCGGAACTCCTCTCGCGGCGCACCCCGATACCCCGGGATGGCGGGCGCGGCGGTGGTACCAGGCCGACTACCTGCTCCGGGACTACGGCGTTACCCCCGGCGACCTCCGTGCGGCCCTCGATGAGGAGGGGTTCTTTGCCGACCGGGACCCAAAAGAGGTCCTTGCAGCACGCCGTTGTCCGGTGAACGTCAACACCGCCCCGCGCCGCGATCTCCTCCTGGTCCCCGGTATCGGGCCGAAGGGGGCCGACCGGATCCTCGCCCTGCGGAGAGTGCGGCCCCTTTCCGGCCCGGCCGACCTTGTCCGGGCCGGGATCCGCGGGAAGGCCGCCGGGCGCCATGTCACGTTCGGCGGGCGGGAGACGGTGCAGACGAGGCTTGTTTTATAACATCTGATAAAAGAGAGTGAGGGTTACCCGACCTTCCCGAACTCCTCGCCCACCTCGGCGGCAGAGCGGTAGGTCCGGTCGCTGAACCCTTCAAGCGTCGTGATCACGCCCTCCGGGGCATCGTTCTTCCGGGCGTGGTCAATCAGGTCCTGCCTCCCCGCGGGGTAGTCCATGCCCTTGAGGTAGACCTGCAGGTCGGCGGCCGAGAGATGCCCGGGCGAGGGGGCCGTCGTCGTCGTGGGCTGTTCGGCCTCCGCCGCCGGCCGGGTCTCCTCCTCGACGACGGTCTCGCGGGGCGGCGCCTCCGTTACGGGCACCGCCATCCGGCCCCGCCCCTCTTCCCCCTCCTCGGCTTTTATCGGCATCTCCTCACGGGGGGCCTTCTCCCGCACCTCGACCCGCTCGGTCGTGACGACCTCGCGGGGCGGGGGCTCCGTCCGGGTCACGGCCCGCGCTTCCTCCTGGCTCGGGGGACCCATGGGCCGCTTCGCCTCGATCAGGTTCCAGTTCGCCTCTCTTGGCCACTCCCCCTCGGTTAACCCGGGCTCGTTGTCGAGTTTATACTTGCTTATGTTCACCACAAAGACGTCGTCCCCCGGCCGGTAGACCATGGCCTCAATGGGGATAGCGAAGTGCTTTGCCCCGAGACCGAACATGCCCCCGGTCCTGAGCACTGCATACGCCACTCTTCCCGTGGGAAGACCGACCCGGAGGCTTGAGATCTCACCAAGGTCATACCCCTCCGGGTTCTTCACGCGCTTCCCCACGATATCCTCGGACGCGAGGTACTCCTGCCCCTCGGTCCTGCGCATCTGCTGCTCCAGAATCGTCTCCGCCATTGGAACCACCATCTCCGTTGTCTGCTCCCGAAGGTGATCGCAACCTTCGCGCAGAGCGGGCGATGCGTGCTGTGACTATTTAACATTTCCCCGGTTGCCGGCAGGAGGTTCTCCTCGGCCGGGAGAGCGTGCGGGGGAGGACGGGAGGACAGTTTCCCCCCGCCCGCCCAAAACTGCGGGTTCTTTTTCGTCACCTGACCTTCCCGAACTCTTCGCTCACGTCGGCGGCAGAGCGGTAGGTCCGGTCGCCGAACCCCTCGAGCACCGCGATCACGCTCTCCGGGGCATTGTTCTTCCGGGCATGGGCGACGAGGTCCTGCCCCCCGCCGGGTAGTTCATGCCCTTGAGGTAGACCTGCAGGTCGGCCGCGGAGAGGTGAGCGGGAGA
>Ga0116159_1004770_pt1 | contig 11285 bp, 15 predicted proteins | sample AD_JPNAS1_MetaG_FD_89878 | JGI IMG/M metagenome (GOLD analysis project Ga0116159, IMG submission 89878) | Active sludge microbial communities of municipal wastewater-treating anaerobic digesters from Japan - AD_JPNAS1_MetaG | ecosystem: Engineered > Bioreactor > Anaerobic > Digestate | place...
ACCTGTCGCCCTTGCCCGCACCGATATGCTGCTTATACTGAACGAGGATTGTTTTGCCGACCTGCTTTACCACAAAAAAATTCCCGAGTTCAAAGCTGGAAGAAACCTTATATGTGCCATCGGCCTTTATCGTAATGAATCTACCTTTATTGGTATTGATGCAAGCGGTACCCGAGCAATTATCTGAAACAAGCACAACATCGTTTTTGCCGATACGAAAAATATTCTCTATAAATAGAATATCGTTTTCAATGTTCGGGATCGCCCTGCCACGGAGATACAGCGTCTTGGGATGTGTGTCCGACTCTCTTATCTCTAACATTCCGCCTACAGTCTGAACCTTGTTTGCAGCGGCTACAAATGTGCAGAGCATCAAAACAAAAAGAAAGAAGCTAAAGAATACGAACATATTTTGTTTGTTTTTATACATTTTGTTATCCCCCTCTTTGATAGATTATTAATGAAGAAGCACAGTCGGTACTGTGCACCGGTTCAACTGAATTCCACGTCCGTTTCCTGCACTATCTTGTCGATTAACTGCTTAGGTTTCTTCTCGACCATCTTCATCATAATGACAAAGGCTATTATTGGAATGAATCCAATTACAACGCCGGCAAATCCAATGGCTGAAATCAGAAAAATGACTATTATCATCAGGCATACCCAGGTGATCCAGAACATGGGGCCACGCCTGGTTTTACCGGTAACTTTTATCTTCGCATCGTTGTCTTCTGTTCTGGCTGATACATCCAGAGTCATTCCAAGAAGCGCCAGCGTGCCTGCAATGTTGCCCTTTGCAGATAGTTCATTATCGGTCTTGGATGTCACCCTGTGACCCGAAAAAAGCGCGTTCAGCCTACCCTCAATAAATGAAATAATCTCGTCTGAATGCCTTGGTTTTTTCATAGAAATCTTGTGGTGCACGTCCGTATCCATATTTTTCCCAAACATACAGCCCTCCTCCTTTATATTTTTGTGCATGGTAATATATTTGCCGAGTCAACCGTTGACAAAAATAATTCGTATAATAAAAAATATTTCAAAAAGAGGTTAACCCAATGAAAACACCATACGAAGAGTTTTTGGAAGAAACCGCCAATTCTTACTGCACAAGTGCGCCTGAATTCAACAACCGGGCGAATGCAATGATGGAACTCGGAAGGTATCTGGAGGCACAGAGGGATTACAACAGGGCATGCACATTAGAGCCGGATGAGCCGGTCTTCTTTCTCAACAGGGCTGAACTTTTCATAGAGCTCGGTATGATAGAAAGCGCATTGAATGATGCCGCGTATGTCCGCAGGATAATAGATGTCGACGGTATTCAGAATATGGAAGATATGCTCCAACTTGCCGGGGTTTTCCATAAGTGTAAATCGCTGTATTCCGCTGCCGAAATGCTCCTGTGTTTTCTGAAATTATTAAGAACACTTATACCATTTACAACAAAAGATAATAAAGGTGGATTTGTAATAAGAAAAGATAAACAAAACATTCATATGAGTAATCTTGCGGATTTTGATGAAGCAAAACAGCTTTTTCAAGAGTTCCTGTGGGCAAAAGAGTGTGAAGATGATGGTATGATCAAACCTCTTATTGAAGAAATAAAGAGAGAGATTTACGATTGCCGGACTCTGGCATTAAAAATTGACCGGCAAAATCAACGTTAAAGATACATCCGGCAATAAGCCCATGATTACAACGATCCAGACAATTCTTTTTGCAGTTATATCTGTTTCCCACCCCTTTTTTGATAAACTCAAAAAGACTAATGAATAGTATCAAGAATTTTAACATACTTCTTTCTATGAACCTCTTCATGTCCTCCGGTTTTATTTTTTCTCTATCATGTTGAAATCCTCTTCTATCTTCATCAAATCCCTTTTGAGCTTCCTGCCGCATTTTTTTAACTTTCTTTTTAAGGTATTAGTTATGCTTTTAGCCCTTGATTTGTCTTTCTTCTTATCCATGATCGCCTCTCACGCTATAAGGTATTTGAGTGCATTTGTGCCGAATATGAGCATATACAGGATGAAAAGGAGAGAAAGGATGCCGATTATTACCCAATCTGATTTTGTTAGAAGTGCCATTGTCCCCTCCGTTGACAGAATAAGTTTCTTTTCTTCCATAACTTTAAAGCAGGCAGTGTGTCAACGGCTGTCATCTTGGCATAAAAACACAAACGCATAATGCAATTGCAGCATATTCATGCTAAGGCTGATAATTCTCAAATGCCTGCTTAAGCTCTTTTATAATGTCATTCCGCAGATGTTCTGGTTCGATTATCTTAGCTTCCTTACCGAATGCAAGAATCCAAGGGATAAATTCAGTTGTGTGGGATATATCCACCTCCATGATGAACCATCCATTATCAACGGGCTTGAACCTCTGGGTAGGATGCCATTTCCTTGTTGTTATGTAATCCCAAAGATATGCCTTAAAGGCAACTTTTACCGTAAACGGTGTCTTTCCCCTTGAATCATATACACCAAATGAGCCCTCTGTTAATGTCTCTGGATTATAATCTTTTGGATATCTGTAAGTTTCTTTTAAAACCTTTGCCTCCTCTACCCTGTCAATGAGAAATGTCCTTATATCCTTGTTTGATTCATCATATGCATCAAGATACAGGGCATCACGGTGTAAAAGAAGCGTGTAAGGATGGATGATGCGCTTCTTTGTCTTTGAGGCAGCGCCTGATATATAGGCAATCTCCATCTTGTTCTGATGCAAAAGCCCCCTTAGTACTGAGGCAAGGATTATGTCCTTTTCTTCGTATTGCTTTGCCCCAAAGCCTGTATATCTTATCTTTCTGTCAAAGTATTCAAGTTGTTTTTTCTTTGACGGAGGCAGCTGCCCTGTCACTATGTTCCAGATGTTGTCCAGGTTGTCCTTTATGACAGTGCCCTCAAGAAATCTAAGCAGGGTCTTTGCCACAAACACCGATATGATGCGGAAGCCGTTAGCGCTGTTTATATCTTCCTGGTCTGAAAGATACCAGCATTCCTTCCCTCCTTCCCTTATAACCTTTACAAAGTCACTGCCGTCAGGGGATGAGAGGTGTTCATTTAAGGCCTTTCTGTAGCGTGCAAGGGTCCTTGGAGAAACTCCGAGGATATTTGTTATTTGTTCTAAGGACATGGGCCTCCATGCCTGAGAAAGCATAGAAATAAGTCTTGCTATCTTAACTGCTGATGTATATGTTGCCTTTCTTGATTCTGCCATTGTATTTAGGATACATTACTTAATTAAAATGGTCAACGGTTGGCATAAAAAAAGGAATAATATTTTGATGTCTTTGGGAAAGTAAGGGTGGTATTTTATGAATGAAACCTTGCAGGTCTTAATCATTGATGGCTTTACTGTAGGTATACTCATAGGCATTGCTAATGAGATTAATGCCTCTTTTATCATAAGAATTCTATTCTCTCTGGCAGTATTTTTGATATCTGCGGCTGTTATTGCTCTTGCGTGGATTATATGAGACACCTTGAAAATCTTTCTTTTTATTTGTATTCTTTCAAACAATGATAATTAATACCTTCATATTAAAGCTTTTCAATGCTGCCAGTATGCAGCGATGGAATGACAAGATAAGGCCCTGTGAATTAAGGGAACTGGACAAACAGGCACACAAGATGGCCATTGCCTATTTCTTGGGTAAATTTGATGAAGAAAAAGAGGGATTCAGCTGGATAGAAATCATAGAAGGCGGGTTGTTTGAGTTCCTCCAGAGGATAGTCCTTACTGATTTAAAACCTCAGGTATTCAATAAAATCAAGGAAGATGAAAAAAGATACCTTGAACTTAAAAAATGGGTATTCAATCAGCTAAAACCCATTATCTCTTCGTTTGGTGAGGGTTTTATTGAGAGATTCAAAAATCACTTTGCTACATCAGACGATACAATAAACAAAAGAATCCTGAGTGCTGCCCATTTTTATGCCACAAGGTGGGAGTTTAATATAATAGAGTGGGCAAACCCAGATGGCTATGAGATACCAGAGATAAAAAGACACCTTAAGGAAAGACAGGAAAGATACTATGACTTAAAAGGCATTCAAAACCTTGCGCTTTATGCAAGATATAGAAACTTCATGGACCTTTGTGGCCAGTTGAGGTTTCAATTGAGATGGAATCATATAAACATGAATCCTCGAATATCTGTTTTAGGTCATATGCTAATAGTAGCCATTATATCCTATTTGTTGTCCCTTGTAATAAATGCCTGTCCAAAAAGATGCATTAATAACTATTTTACAGGGCTGTTCCATGATTTGCCTGAGGTTTTAACGAGGGATATTATCTCACCTGTTAAACGCTCCATAGAAGGACTTGAAGAACTAATAAAAGAATATGAGAAAGAGCAGATGGAAATGGAAGTCTACAGCCTAATGCCTCCTAATTGGCTAAAGGATATAAAGATGTATACGGAAGATGAATTTTTAAGCACAGTAACCATAGATAATGAAACTATAAAGGTTACCTCAGATGAGATCTCAAAAAAATACAACAATGATGCCTTTAATCCAAAGGATGGAGAATTCATAAAGGCAGCAGATGACCTCTCTGCATATACAGAGGCATACCTCGCTTTAAACAATGGTGTAAATTCTTCGGGGTTAAGAGAGGCATTATCTGAAATAAAAGAAAAATACAAAAATAAAGTTATTGCAGGGGTTGACTTTGGAATGATATACGAAGGATTTAATTCTGCCAAGTAAACCTAAGTTCATCCTCTTAATCGATTACTAATAAAAAACAAGTAAATTCTACACTAAATGTTTTACGAAAGTGTCGCATTTTTATTGACATATTCGGCTATAGTTGGTGCTGTGGGTAGCATAAGAGATATGTTCTCTTCTGTCCAGAAGACATAAAAAGGTAATTTAAAGCCATGCCATCCTGGCAATATAAATTCAAGGTCTTTGCAGGATATTACAGAGGCCTTTTTTAATATCTGTGACAACCGTTGGCATAAGCTATGTTATAAAAACATCTAACAATCAAGAGGAGGTATAAATCATGGCATACTATGCAAAATTAATTGGTGAAAAATGTTATCTCTCTCCCATAAATATGGAGGATGCAGAATTGTGGGCTATGTGGCACAATGATTTAGAGGTGGCCATATACAACGGCCATGAGGCATATACGCCTATCCCTGCAGACAAACAGAGAGAGATGATGGCAAACCTGATCCAGTATCAGGAACATGCCTTTAATATAATAGATTTAACAACTGATAGACCCATAGGTTACTGCCTTGTCTATGACGTATGCCACATAGACAGAACAGCACAGCTGTCCATGACCATAGGTGAAAAGGCTTACTGGAACAAAGGATACGGATATAATGCCTTAAACCTCCTCCTTGACTATGCCTTCAATCTCCTTAACCTGAACAATATTATGGTAAGGGTATATTCTTTCAATGAAAGGGGCCTGTCTTGTTACAAAAAGGCAGGGTTCAAGGAATTCGGCAGAAGGAGACAGACAAGGATAATAGGAAATAATATCTATGATATGGTCTTTATGGACATCCTTGCCAGTGAATATAAATCAGTGTATGTGGAGAGATTCCTGAGGTAGGGGTTTTTCAAATACCTCTGGATTCTATTAATTCTCGGACAATCTTATAGCAATCATTTATATGTTTATTTATAATGAGCTTCATGGCAGTAAAGCTTATAGTTACTGAAATTGCCTGACCTAATATGGGGACATATTTTGCTGCCTGTTTTGCGGTAATCCTTATGCCCATCTTTTTGAGCAACTGGATTATAATCTCTTTTGTTATGTATTTACCCACCATGTCCGCCCCCCACTTCTTTATCAGCTCATAGATGGCAATGGAGACATTAGGTTTATATTCGTCAATCTGGTCCTTTGAGAGCCCGAATTTTTCGCTTATGGCAGGTATTACCTTCATAAGAAGGGCAATATCAGTTGTCACATCAGCTAAGGGCACAGGCACCAGGGAAGCGCAAGAGGACATAACCGCCCTTTTGGTTGCCATGTGCCTGCACTCTTTTCTTATTGCATCGAGTTCTTCTATACTATTTGGTAACACGATCCATAATTATAGATGGTTTGTAGTTTTTTCTCAAGGATTCAAGGATCATATCAATGGCCTTTTCTTCAGGGATGCCCAGTTCATTAGCTATATCAATAAGGATGCTGACCTCTTTCTCTCTTATTTTATTGTCCCTTGCAATAAGGTCTGTCAGCATTGAGTATAGATATGATGTGTCTGATTTGTTTTGCTCCTTTATAAGGGACAGGCTGTTTTCAAATAAGTCACTTACTTTTCTGTTATCTATGGCATCTTTTATTATATCCCTCGGGTCTATGTGATACCAAGACAGTAGGTCAAGCAAGCACATGTTTTTATAGGCATCCCATCCATCCTCTGCGGTCATAATAAGATAGCCTGAGGAAAGTAGAAATTCAAACTCTGCATTTTCTATTTCGTTTTTTGGTCTAATTTGCAGTTTTTCAATGAGCTTAGATGTTTCATCTATAAGATTTGTATCTTCCATGTACTGTCTTTTCTCAATAAAATAGCTCCTTGTGGATGAGTTAAAGAATGTCTCAAGGGCTTTTGTCCTTACAGGCTGTGAAGGGTGATAATTCATTGCATATGTGTTATTCTGTCTTTTCAGTTCCTCTATTACCTTGCCCATCATCTTTATGTAGTGTTTTGTTGTGGTGTTCATCTTGTTCATGGTAAGGCCTGTCGAGATCTTAAAGTTTGCCCTTACTGCTGCATCAAAGTCATATACAACAAGTAGACCCAGTCTATCTGCAGACATCTGGGCAAGTTCAACCCAAAGCAGATACAGGTTGTATAAAAATCTATCTGAGATGTTATTATCCGGGGCAAAAATCATATCTATGACTCTACTTATTTCGTAATGATGGTATATTATATGGGCTAATTCATGACCTATTACAACTCTGAGTTCATCCATATCGAGGTTGTCAATCAGGCCTGATGTGAAGACAATAAAGTGGGGTTCATCGGTTTTGTAGTTATGGTAGGCATAGGCATTTAAAACCGGATTTATCTCCAGATAGAAGTCTAAAGGTAGATGTTCAAGTCCGAGGGATGCCACCACATCCATACAGGTATCGTATATGTGAGGACCAAAATTCTCGGAGATTTTGAGAAAATTACCATTCACAAAATTCAATAATGTGTCTTCTTTGGTGTTTTCTTTCTTGTAGATAATGGGGTTTATTACATCAACGCTTAAGGTATCTCTTAGATAATGGTATAATTCCCTTTCTTCCTTAATCCTTAATGCCTCTAATATTTCTTGAATGTCTTCGTTATTAGTTACAAAATTGCCTTTCACGGTATTTTGAACCTGTGTTAACATCCTACCCCCTTTTGTTTTTTTCTTGTTTTGGGAGACTGAAGTTTTCTTCTATCTTCATAAGCTCCCTCAGAAGCCTTGTTTTGCATCTCTTGAGGTTTTTTATCCTGGCTTTTATAACTTTTTTGTCTTTATTTTTTGAAAAAAGTGACGTATCTACCTCCTTATTTTGTTTTTTTATAATTTAATGAATTAAAAGAATACAGGCCTCTGGCACCTTATGCCACAAGGTATCTCAATGCATTCGACCCGAATATGAGCCAGAATAGGATAAATAGAGTTGTTAGAATGCTGAATATTACCCAGTTAGATTTTGTAAACATATAATTTTTCATTTTCATTATTAAATTATAATAAGCTGTCTGCCAACGGCTGACATATAGAATCAAATTGTATGTGATATGCAGAAAAATATTTTATTTTAATTTAAAAATTTTATTTCAATAAGTTTTTTTGAGTCATATAATGAATTAATTTAAAATTATAATTGAATTTTGAATCAACTTATATATATAGCTTTTATCTTTTGATTAATTCTTCTTCTGGTATTCACCTAATTATTTAGATCTTTAGATGATTATACAAGTCATTTATAAACGCTTCTGTGGATTGGATGTCCACAAAGAGATGGTTGTAGCCTGTGTCATGATTCGAGAAAAAGACAAGGCTCAAAAAGAGATTCGGACCTTTCGCACTATGACCTCTGATCTTCTGGTACTTTATGATTGGTTGTTGGCCCATGGGGTTACCCATGTTGCCATGGAAAGCACGGGTTTTTACTGGAAACCGATCTTCAATCTTCTCGAAGGTAGCTTTGAGGTGTTGCTGGTTAATGCTAATCACATCAAGGCTGTCCCTGGAAGAAAGACGGATGTCAAGGACTGTGAGTGGATTGCAGATTTGCTCTCCCATGGGTTGCTAAAGGGAAGCTTTATCCCTCCAGAGCCAGTTCGGGATTTGCCAGATCTGACCCGGTATCGAAAGTCTTTGATGGATGAACGGATTCGCGAGATCAATCGACTGCAGAAGCTTCTGGAATCTGCCAATATTAAACTTTCTTCTGTGGCTTCGGATATTCTGGGAGTTTCAGGTAAAGCCATGCTGGAAGCTTTGGTTTCGGGTAACACCTCCCCTGAGATTCTGGCAGACCTGGCCCGGGGAAAGTTGCGAAAGAAACTCTCTCTTCTAAGAGATGCCCTTCAGGGTCGTTTTCGCGCCCACCATCAATTTATGCTGGCTCAGATCCTTTCCCATCTGGATTTTTTGGATGAAGCCATTGAACAGATAAGCAAGGAGGTGGAGAATCGTATTGTCCCTTTTTTGAAGGAGATTGAGCTTTTAAAGACAATCCCTGGAGTGGATCAGAAGACGGCGGAACTGATTGTGGCTAAAATTGGGGTTGATATGAACCGTTTCCCGACCCATAGGCATCTGGCCTCCTGGGCTGGACTTTGTCCTGGGAACAATGAAAGTGCTGGCAAGCGTAAGAGTGGCAAGACCCGTAAGGGGGATCGCTGGTTGAAGCGAGGGCTGATAGAATCTTCCTGGGCAATCAGTCGAACCAATAATACCTACCTCAGTGCTTTGTATCATCGTATGGCCCGTCGTCGAGGCAAGAAGAAAGCGGTCGTAGCAGTAGCGCATGCCAAGCTGGTAACGATTTACCATATGCTCAAACATAAACTCCCTTATCATGAGTTAGGTGCTGACTATTTCGACCGATTAAATATAACATACATTAAAAACCATTTTGTTAACCGATTGGAGAGGCTTGGATACAAAGTTATCCTTGAACCTTCCCAAATCGCAGCGTGATGGGAATGGATGCTGTATAATCTTTTTTGTAAATTCAATAAAGGGTATAATTCTCAATGGAATAAAAAACCCCTAAATGGGAGAAAGGAGAACTATACCCTATGAAAAAAAGTGTATCAAAAAAGACAAAGGATGTCATTGAAAAATAATTGGAACAGATAAACCAAATGAACTCACTTATGGAAATAACAAGGGCAGGGGCAAGGATGATGCTCCAGATTGCCATAGAGGAGGAACTAACGGCCTTTCTTTTGAAAGAGACTACTATGAAAGGATAAAAAATAATACCAGCAGGGGATACAGAAGCGGATACAAACCAAGAACCATAAAGACAGGCTCAGGTGATATAACAATAAATATGCCTCAGGTGAGAAATACAAAGAGCCCCTTTCATTCAAGGCTTCTACCTCCATATACCACAAGGATGAAAGAAATAGATAATGTAATCCCCCTTCTCTATATGCATGGTCTATCCACAAGAAAGGTAAAAAAGGCAGTGTCAAAGATATTGGGTAAAAAGGGATTATCCCATGGTAATGTATCAAGGATAAGTAAAAAGATTGTAGATGAATTCAATAAATGGAAATATAGAGACCTCTCAAACACATCTGTCATGTATCTTGTCCTTGATGGCATAAGGCTCGGTATAAGAAGAAATACAAAAGAGAAAGAGGCAATACTTGTTGCATGGGCATTCTTAGAGGACGGCAAAAGAGAGCTCATAAGTGTATCCCTTGGAAATCAGGAATCATATGCTGCATGGAAATCATTTCTTGATGACATGATAACAAGGGGCATGAATGAACCACTCTTAATTGTCATAGATGGGTGTCCTGGGCTTATAAAAGCAGTAAATGAATCTTTCCCAAACTCAGATGTCCAAAGGTGCACAAAGCATAAAACAGAGAATGTCCTTAACAAGGTGTTAAAATCAGACAAAGACAAAGTCCATGACGATCTAAGAAGGATATTCTATGCACCTACATATGGTCATGCTCAAGAGGCAATTGAAACCTTTAAAAGACACTGGGGTAAAAAATACCCATCTGCCCTTGAATGCCTGCTTACTGATATAGAATTATGTCTTACCTATTATAGATACCCATATGCCCACTGGAAGAGGATAAGGACAACCAACTGTGCTGAAAGGAGCTTCCTTGAGGTGAAAAGGAGAACAAAGACAGCTTTAAGATTCCAGAAAGAGGAAAGGGGCCTCACTATGGTATGGTGGCAGCTAAATGAACTTAGCTGGTATGGTGTTGCTATGAATAAAGAGACAAGGCGTATCATTGATAACATAAAGGCGGAGAAATATAAGAATGCAGCATAAAACAATAATAGGAGAAACCATTGAGATTAAATCCTTTGGAGAAATTTATAGAAAATTGTTGACAACATCTGAAAATGGTTATATTTTCAAAATAATGCTTAATAAATAAAAAAATTGACAATTGAGGGGGTAGTATGCAAACAAATTCTAATTCAAAAAAACTATTTAATAAAAAAAGATATTTAATTTTTATATCAATAGTTTTTTTTTCAATATTAGCCTTAAGTACAACTTTTTGTAGTAAAGAACCGCCACCTTCTCAAAAACGACCACCAGAAACAGAACCGCAAATGGGAAAAAGTATTAAAGAACCGCCACCTTCTCAAAAACGACCACCAGAAACAGAACCGCAAATGGGAAAAATAGGAAAAATAATATATGATTATTTAAAATCTACTTTTGTAGGGTTGGGTGACAAATATCCATTAGATAAAGATACGATAGAAAAAATAGAAGTAATTATAAAAAATATATTAGAAAAAAAACAGTTAGAAATAATACCAACGGACATGCTAACAAAATCAAATTGTGTTAAAAAAAAGGGTTATATTATGAATTTTACTGAAGATAAAAAGATAGCTGTTGTATTATATAATGATTTTATAAAATTAGAAGACGCAAATAAAATATTTTCTTTTATATCTAATCCTAAAAAATTTTTACAAGGTCCTAATTTTTATTTTGAATTTAACGTTTCAAACAGGCTAAAAGGAAATCAAATGCAAAATTTTAAAAATTTAATTAAATATTTAACAGAG
>Ga0116159_1004771_pt1 | contig 11282 bp, 9 predicted proteins | sample AD_JPNAS1_MetaG_FD_89878 | JGI IMG/M metagenome (GOLD analysis project Ga0116159, IMG submission 89878) | Active sludge microbial communities of municipal wastewater-treating anaerobic digesters from Japan - AD_JPNAS1_MetaG | ecosystem: Engineered > Bioreactor > Anaerobic > Digestate | place...
CCGCCGGCCGGCGCCGCCGGGGCCTCGCCGCCGCCCGGCGCGCCCGGCGTCCCGCCGCGTTATGGCGGCGGCGCTCCGCCGCGGCCCGTCCCGCCTCCCTACTATCAGCCTTACGCCCAGTATGCATATCCGCCCCATGGCGCCCCGCCCCCGAAAAAGAAGGGCGGGCGCGGCTGGCTCGTTGCGCTCGTGCTGCTGCTCCTCTTCGGCGGCGGCGGCGCGTTGCTGCTCTTCATCCTTGCCTCGGTCCTGGGCCCCTCTTCCTCCTCCTCCGCGGGCGGCGGATCGATCCTCGGTGGCCCGCGCATCGGCCTCGTCCGCATCGAGGGCGTCATCATGCAGGACGCCCAGAAGGAATTCTGGATGGAATCGCTGCGCAATCTGGCCGACGACCACCGCGTCCGCGGCATCGTCCTGCGCATCGATTCGCCCGGCGGATCGGTCGGCGCCGCTCAGGAAATCTATGAATACATCATCCACCTGCGCAGCGAGCGCGGCAAACCGGTTTACGTCTCCATGGGCGATACCTGCGCCTCGGGTGGCTACTACATCGCCGCCGCCGCCGACCGCATCTTCAGCCTCAAGGGGACCCTCACCGGCTCGATCGGCGTCATCTTCACCAAGCCGGAACTGAGCGAACTGGCTGATCGCCTCGGCTACGAGACCGAAGTCGTCAAGAGCGGCCGGTTCAAGGATTCCGGCGCGATGACCCGTCCTATGTCGCCCGAGGAACGGCGCATCTTCGAAATCTTGATTCAGGACACTTACGAGCAGTTTATTCAAGACATCCTTGCGTTCCGCGACGACGAGCTGCGCGCCGTCCGCCAGCGCATGACCCCCGCCGATTTCGAGGCGCTGATGCTGGAGCCACCCCTGATCGAGGGCGGGGAGGGCTTGCTGCGTTCGGTCGCCGACGGCCGCGCCTACAGCGGCCAGCAGGCTCACGAACTGGGCCTCGTCGATGAAATCGGCACTCTCGACGACGTGATCGCGGCGCTCGCCCGGCGGCTCCAGATCACCGGGCGGCCCCGCATCGAGGAGCCGCGCCGCGAGCTGACCTTCCGCGACATGCTCTTTGCCCGCGTCGATCACATCCTCCCCCGCGCAAGCAGCCAGTTGTTCTTCCTCATGGACCGCCCCTGACGAAAAAAACTCGTCCCTTCAAAAAATCGTCCCTCGTCCCTTATGCTCTGCTCTTAACACCCCCCGCTGTTTCCCCATCGTATTCTGTCGGGCCTTGCGCGTTCGCGTAAGCGTTTACGTTTGGCGTTTACACCCCGACCCCCTCCGTGCTACAACTCCTTGTTCGTCCTCATTTCCCCGTTCGCGACACGACCCGCAACCCCACTCTCGCCAAGGATTCAACCCGTTCGTGCATCCCTCCGCCGTCTCCGACTCCGCCCTCAATTCACTGCCCGATCGCCCGGGCGCCCGGTCCCTTCCGCTCTCCATCACGCCGGCCGGCGACGGCCTGATCTGGATCGAACAGACCCCCGGTGGACGCGTTCTCTCCGTCGCCGCCCCCTCCGCCAGCCCCCTGCTCGCTGATTTCCAGGGGGACCCCCAGCCGGCGCCCGAGGGCCTCGGTCTGCTCCATTGCCCGCTCACCGCGCCCAACGCCCAGGCCCTGCGCGGCGCGCTATCCGGCCTTCAGCCCCGCCCGCTCGGGCTCGCCACCTCCGCCGGCTTCGGCGACCGCCTCGGTCTGGCCACGCCCGGTCACGTGCGCGCCTTGCGCGAAACCCTGGCCCGGCGCCCCGGCCGCGCGATCGCCCCCCTCTTCGCCCAGCAATCGATCCGCGAAATGACCCGCACCCGCCGCACTCCCCACGCCGTCTTGACCGATGCCACCTTCGGCGCGCTGGCGGCGGGCTGGACCGGACCCGTCGGCGCCGACGCCGACCACCTCAAATCCCCTGAGGACATCGACGCCTGCCTCGCCGCCGGCTTCTCGATGTTCACCTTCGACCCGGGAGCGCATGTCGATCCCGCCGCCGACACCGATTCGCCCGCCGCGCTGGAGCAGAAGCTGGCCGCGCTCCCCTGGGCTGAGCTGGAGACCTCGCCCGACGACCTGCGGCGCCGGTTCGCCGACCGCCTCTTCGATCTAGGCGACCGCGCGCTGCGCATCGACCCGCTCGAGCTGGCCCGCGCCGCCGCCAAATACGGCCGCGCCGTCGCCCACGTCGCCCGCCTCGCGCGCCACCTCGACAGCCGCCGGCCAGACTACGATCTGGAAATTTCGGTCGATGAGACCGAGACGCCGACCTCCCCCGCCGAACATCTCTATCTCGCGGTCGAACTGGCCCGGCTCGGCGTGCGCTGGGTCAGCCTGGCGCCGCGCTTCGTCGGCCGATTTGAAAAGGGCGTCGATTACCTCGGCGACACGCGCGAACTGGCCGCCCAACTCAGCCTGCACGCCGCCATCGCGCGCGCCGTCGGCGCCGGCCCCGACCGGCCCTACAAGCTCAGCCTCCACTCGGGATCCGACAAATTCAGCGTCTACCCGCTGATCTGCGCCGCGACCGGCGGCCTCGTACACCTCAAGACGGCCGGCACCAGTTACCTGGAGGCGCTGCGCGTGTTCACCACCGCCGAGCCCGATCTCTTTCGCCAGATCCTGGACCTGGGCCGCGCCTGCTACGACGACGACCGCCGCACCTACCATGTCTCGGCCCGGCTGGACCGCGTCACCGCCGCGGCCGACCTGAACGACGCCGACCTGCCCGCCCTGCTGGACGATTTCGACGCTCGCCAGGTCCTGCACGTGACCTATGGCTCGGCGCTCGACCGTTTCGGCGCGGAAATGCACCAGGCGCTGCGCCGCCACGAAACGGCTTACGAGCAAACCCTCGCGCGCCATTTCGGCCGCCATCTGGAGCCTTTCGCCGCCCACGCCGAATCTTGACCCACTCGTCCACACCCCCCAAAGGTCTTCTAAAATTCGGCTCTCGGCTCCCGTCCCTCGTCCTCGGCTCTCGAAAACAGGCCGTCGGCCAGCGCAACCACCGCCTGGGACCGACGGCATCCCTGGGAGCGACGCCATCGACACGCGGAAGCGTGAGACTTCCCCAAACGGACCGAGGTCGAGACAGCTTTGTGGATCACCGCACCTGGCCAATTCCAAGCTCCTTCCCCTGGGGGAGCCGCTTCGAGAGCCCGCGCCGGCGGGCTTTTATTGGCCCCCCGGGGCCCCTGACATTTGCACCGGGCCTCGGCCCGGTGACCCGACGCGATAAATCTTTTCAACCGTTTCAACGGTTTCCTGCTCAACTCAGCCAAGCCGTTGTCAGCCCCTCCCACTCGAAAATACGCCGTGCCTTTTCGCTTGTCCTTCTCCGGCCGGCGCGGCCAAGATGGGACGCCTATGTCCCGTGGCCCCGACGCCGCCTGCCTCCCGGAAGGAGGCCCGATCGTATCCCGCACGAGATGGGCCCGTGGCATCCCGGAGGGATGCCAGACCCGATGACCCGATATCCGATCATTCCATAGCTGACGCCAACCAGGGAGACAGACGATGCAATCAAGTTATCTTGAACAGCTCTTCGGCCTCGACGGCCAGGTGGCGGTCGTGACCGGCGGCGGCGGCGGACTGGGCCGCGAGCTGGCCCACGCCCTCGCCCGCGCCGGCGCCGCCGTCGCCGTCATCACCCGCCGCGCCGAGTCGTGCGAGCCGGTCGCCGCCGAAATTCGCGCCGCCGGCGGCAAGGCCCTCGCCGTCCCCTGCGATGTGACCGACGAGGCCGCCCTCCACTCCGCCGTCGCGACGATCCAGTCCCAACTGGGCCCCATCGACATTCTGGTCAACGGCGCCGGCGGCAACAGCCCCAAGGCCACGACGACGCCCGAGCAGTCGTTCTTTGATATCCCGCGCGAGGGCTGGCACGCCGTCGTCAGCCTCAATCTGCTCGGCACGCTGCTGCCGTGTCAGATCGTCGGCCGCGCCATGGCCGAGCGCCGCCGCGGCTGCATCATCAATATCACCTCGATGGCGGCTGATCGCCCGCTGACGCGCGTCGGCGGTTACGGCGCCGCCAAAGCCGCCGTCGTCAACTTCACCAAGTGGCTGGCGGTCCACATGGCGAACGAGTACGACCCCGCCATCCGCGTCAATGCCATCTCGCCCGGTTTCTTCCTCACCGAACAGAATCGTTACCTGCTGACCGACCGCGAGACGGGCGAAATGACCGCGCGCGGTCGGCTGATCCTGGATCATACCCCCGCCGGCCGTTTGGTCGACGCCCCCGACCTCGCCGCCGCGCTCCTCTGGCTGACCGGCGCCGGCGCCGCTTTCGTTACCGGCGCGGTGATCCCCGTCGACGGCGGCTTCTCAGCCTTCAGCGGGGTATGACCCGCCGTCCCCATCGCGATCAGTCTTACTCGAGAAGCGTCTTTCGTCCCTCGTCCTCGTGATCGCTCCCGACGGCCTTCTCCAACAATTCGGCTCTCGGCTCTCGTCCCTCGTCCTCATGATCGCTCCCGACGGCCTTCTCCAACAATTCGGCTCTCGGCTCTCGTCCCTCGTCCTCGGCTCTCGAAAACCCATCGCCATCGGGATCGCCATCGGTATCGGTATCGGGATCGGTATCGCCATCGGTATCGCCCCAGCCCCCTCCCGCTCCCGTCCTCACCGCCGCCTTGGCCCGCGGCTCAAAATCACTCCTCGCCTATGCCGCCGCCTGGCCGTAGAATGTTGGCCGAGGCGAGTTTCCGCCGATCATTGACCTTGCGCGACGGCCCCCGGCGCGGGCGCGTCGGCGTGAAGGCGGTTCCCGCTCCTGGTGGTGTATCATCCCTATCCCATCGTCCTGGGGCTGGGCAGCAACATCGGCCCCGGCCGTGAGACGTTTCGCCTCGCCTGCCGCTACCTCGACCGCCTGGGCGTGCGCATCCAGCGCCGCTCGCGCCTCTACTGGACGCGGCCCTGGGGCGTCGGCGGCCAGCCCCCCTTCCAGAATGCGGCCGTCGCCGTCCGCTGGCGGGGCACACCGGAGCGGTTGCTGGATCTGTGCCTGACCGTGGAGCGGGAACTAGGGCGCCGCCGCCGGGAGCGCTGGGGTCCACGGCGCCTCGACCTCGACCTCCTGCTCTTCGGGTCGGTCCGCCGCGACGCACCGGGCCTGACGCTGCCGCATCCGTGGATCGCCCGGCGCGACTTCGTCCTCGCGCCGCTGATCGACCTGCAAGTTCCGCCGCTGCCGGCGATTGCGCCGGCCGGCTGGGGCGCGTTGCTCGCGGCGCTGCCCACCGGCGAGCGCGCCATCCTGCGCGCCGAACGCTGGCCATGACGCGACCCCGACCGTGCAGCCCGGTCAACACGCCGGTTCCCTCACGGCGCGCCGCGCGATCTTCGCCCGCGCCTGATCGAGCACTCCCAGGAGCGAATGCATGACGCGAATCCTGATGTTCGGATTGATCCTCGCCGCCGGTTGCGCGCCCGCCCCGGCCGGCGCCGCCGAGCATGGCCGGTTGCTGCTCATCGGCCAGCCGACGCTCTGGCTCGAACCGGGGCCCGGCGAACCCAACGGGCCCCCGATGAACTGGAAGGCCGGCACGGAGTTGACCGTTTTCGCCGACTGCCCGCCCGAGGCGGCCCACGGCGAAACCTGGTTCCAGGTCGGCCAGGATGCCCCGGCCGGCTGGCTGCCCGAGGCCTGCCTCTCCCTTCCCCCGGTCGATTTCGATGAGTCGTCGCTGCGCGCGATCGGTCAGGCGCGCGTCGATCGCACGGCCGGCCTTCCGCCCAATTACGCCCCCGACGACCTGGTCTCGGTCGGCCCGCGCTACGAGCAGGACCGCGATTACAAGCTGCGCGCCGAGGCGGCCGAGGCGCTCGCCGCGATGCTCGCCGCCGCTAAAGCCGACGGCCACACCCTGTATGTCGTCTCCGGCTACCGGCCGTGGAGCGTGCAGCAGACCCTCTACGAACGCAAGGTCAAGGCGGCCGGTCGCGACCAGAAGACCGTGGCCAAGCCTGGCCACAGCGAGCATCAACTGGGAACCGCGGTCGACCTGACCGACGGGAACGAAGAGACGCTGCTGCGCGTCAGTTTCGGCGAGTCGCCCGCCGGACGCTGGCTGCGCGAACATGCCTGGGAGTTCGGCTTCGCCCAGAGCTACACCGAGCACAACGAGGCGGAAACCGGCTATCAGCCCGAACCGTGGCATTTCCGCTACTGGGGCATCGACCAGGCCCGAACGAAGCACCTGCGCGCGCTCGGCGTGGAGGAGTAGGGGTAGGGGAGCGGCGGATTACTCCCCCGGCGCCCCCCGGCCAGTCCCGTCAGGGACGGTAGACTTCAGCCCGCCACTTCAGTGGCGGTAAACTCTTCGCTGAGCTTTCCGGCATGCCCACGCTGACGGTCATTACGCTCACCCGCAACCGCTTCCACCGGCTGGCCGATTGTCTCCAGCGCGTCCTCGGCCAGCTCGAGCCGGGTGACGAAATGCTCGTCATCGATACCGGCTCCACCGATGCGACGCGCGCGCATTACGCCCACTGGCAGCACCCCCGATTTCGCTTCCTCGCCCACGACGGCGGCGGCAGCTGGGCCGAAATCCGTAACCGCGGCGTGCGCGAAGCCCGCGGCGATCTGATCGCCTTCCTCGACGACGACTGCATGGCCGCCCCCGACTGGGTCGCCCGCGGCAAGGCCGACCTGACCACGGCCGACGCCGTCGGCGGCATCGCCCGACCCTGGGGCATCCGCCGCCTGCCCGGCTGGTGGCACCCCGACATGGCCTGGATGGTTGGCCTCTCCGTCCCCGGCATGGTCGGTCCCGACGCCGGCCGGCTGCACTACCCGATGACGGCCAACCTCTGGGTCCACGCCGCGGTCGCGCGGGAATTCCCGTTTCAGGAAATCGGCGGCCGGCTGGGCGGCAAGGTCGCCGAACATTACGTCGCCGGACGCGAGGACGCCCAGTGGTGGGCCACGCTGCGCCGCGCCGGCTGCCGGACGCGCATCGACCCCCAACTCTGGGTCGGCCATGCCATCGACCCCGCACGCCTGGCGCTGCCCTACCTGCGCGAGCGCGCCCGCCTCGACGGCGCCGCCTGGGCCGAGCGCGAGGGTACCCCCGACGACCTGCATCACCTCGCCTATGCCTGGTGGGATCACCACCTCCGGGCGTTCGCCGCGCCGTTTCGCGAGCCGGACAACCTGCCGGCCGCCTGGCATTATCATCAACTGATGCGCCGCCGGCACGCGGCCGCCCTCGTCGCGCTCACCAGCCGCCTCGGGCGCCGGCCGCGCCTGATCGCCCGGGCGGCGGTCCTCGCGCGGCTGGCGCGCACCGGGCCGCGCTACCTCGCCGATCGCGGCCGCACCGCCGTCCACGCGCTCATCCGCCCCTGGATCGTCTCCCGGCCGCGCCGGCCGCGCGCCCTGGTGATCGAACGCGTGGCGGTCATCGCGCTCGGGTATCTGGGCGATCTCGTCCTGCTGCACTGCGTCCTGCGCGGCATCATGCGCGAGAACCCGCGCCTCGGCGTCTACGTCCTCGCCCCCCCCGCCGCCCGGACGGCCCTCGGCGAATTGCCCCGGCTCAACCTGACCCTGCTCCCCAGCCTCCCGCCCGAAAGCCGCGAGGCGCGCGACTGGCTGCTCCGCTGGCTCGAGCGCATCGATCCCGACGCCATCGTCGCGCCCTACCTCCACGGTCCCTGGGGGGTCGCGCTGGCGTCGATCCGCCATCCCCCGCGCCCGATCTTCGCCTTCGATCGCGATCAGGGCCTGCGCCGCCGCCTCCATCTGGAGCGCCTCGGCGTCCGTGTCCACAAGCATCTCGAACTCCACGAGATCGATAACCTGGCCCACCTGATGCGCGTCGCGGGCTTGGCCGGCGATCCGTCGCCGGCGCTGATCCGTCCCCCCGCCGACGCCGCCGAACGCGTCGCCCGCCATCCCCTGATGGCGCGCCCCGGGCCGCTCGTCATGCTCAACCCCGCCGCCGCGCACGCTCAGAAGGAATGGACCGAGGAGCGCTGGGCGGCGCTTCTGGCGCGGCTCCTCGCCGAGACCGACGCCCGCGTCGTCATCAATGCGTTCGCCCCGCTGCGCGATCTGGAGCGCGCGGCCGAGCAGGCCGGCGAACGCACGCTCCTGCTGCGCGCCGCGCCGCTGCCCGAGCTGGTCGCCTGGCTCGAGCGCTGCCATGGGCTGGTGACCGTCGACGGCGGCCCGCAACACCTGGCCCACGCCCTCGACATCCCCAGCATCACGCTCTATGGCCCGATGGACGAGCGCCGCTGGGCCGACTACTGGGAGCGCCCGATCCACCGGACGATCCGCGCCTGCACATTCGACCTGACGCCCGACGAGCGCCGCGGCCTGCCCGAGAACCACATGGTCGCGCTGATCCCCCTCGAGGACGTCTGGCGCCCGCTCAAGGAACTCCTCGACCGCTGGCCGCGCGAGGAGCGCCGTCCCGTTCTCACGCCGCCTCCGGCCTCACCGTGAGACCAGGAAAACAATCTCTCAAAGCTCTTGCGTCCCTTGCGCCCCTTGCATCCTTTATGTCCCTTCTCTCCCTTCTGAAAGGATCCCCCCATGCTGATTGACTACCACAGCCACACCTGGCGCTGCCGGCACGCCCACGGCGCCATGGAGCAATACGTCCAGCGGGCCATCGCCCTCGGTTTCTCGGAATTCGGCTTCTCCGATCACAGCCCGTGGATGATTCAGGCCCGCGGCGAACACGTCGCGATGGCCCCGGAAGAACTGCCCGACTACGTCGCCGACGTCCAGGCCCTCCGCCGCCGGTTCAACAGCGACCAGTTCACGCTGCGCCTCGGCCTCGAGATGGATTACGTCCCCAGCCGCCGCGCGATCGCGCGCCGCGCCATCGAGCAATTCCCCTGGGATTACCTCATCGGCTCGGTCCATCACCTCGGCTTCTGGGGCCTGCCCAAGCCCTCCCACGCGCACTTCTTCGAGACCGCCCGCATCGAGGACGTCTGCGAGCTCTATTATCATCTGGTCGGCGAAATGATCGACGAGGGCTTCTGCGACATCATCGCCCACCTCGACCTGCCCGGCAAATTCGGCCACTTTCCCCCCGGCGGAATGGTCCCCTACGTCGAGCCGCTCATCCCGCGCATGCTCGCGCGCGGAACGGCCGTCGAGATCAACACCTCCGGCGTCGACGCCCCCTGCGCCGAGGTCCAGCCCGGCTGGGATGTGCTGGCGCTGCTGGCCGAGGCCCACGTCCCCCTGCTCGTCAACTCCGATGCCCACCAGCCCGAGCATATCGGCCGCCATTTTCCCGAAACCTTGTCCCGCCTGCGCGATCTGGGCGTCCGCACGCTCACGCGCTTCGAGGCGCGCCGGCGCATCGAATACCCGCTCCCCGAACCGGGCGAAATCGCCCGACTCGAGCGGGCGCTCCAATCGCCCCAGGCGGACCTGGGATAATCAGCGTGGCCGCCGCCCATGCGCGCGGCGCGCCGCCGGTTCCATTTTGCCGCTATAATTTGGCCGTCCAGCCCCCATCGACGCGGATCGTCTGGCCGTTCACGTAATCCGACGCCCTCGAGGCCAGAAAGATCGCGATCCCGATCAGTTCCTCGCGCTGACCCCACCGCTCGGCCGGCGTCTTGGAGCGCACCCACGCGTCGAACTGCGCGTCCTCCTTCAGCACGCGGTTCAGGTCGGTCTCGAAATAGCCCGGCGCGATCGCGTTGACCTGGATGTTGTGCGGTCCCCATTCCACCGCCATCGTCCGCGTCAACGCCGAGACCGCCGCCTTCGCGGCGATGTACGGCCCGATCGTCGCGCGTCCGCCGAACTCCGTGATTGAGCCGATGTTGATGATCTTGCCGCGCCGCCGCGCGATCATCCCCCGCGCCGCATGCCGCGCCACCCGCCACATCCCCAGCAGGTTGATGTCGAGCACCGCCTGGAAATCCTCTGGCGCGAAGTCCAGCAACGGCCCCCGCCGATTGATCCCGGCGTTGTTGACCACTCCGTCCAGCGGCCCCCAGCTCGCCGCGATCTCGGCGATCGCGCGGCCGACCCCTTCCTCGTCGCGCACATCGAACGCCGCCGCCCGCGCCTCCGCCCCCGCCGCCGTCAGTTCCTCCACGCGCGCCCGCAGCAGCTCCTGATTCGTTCCATTGAGCACGACGCGCGCCCCGGCTTCGGCCAGGCCCCGCGCCATCCCCCAACCCAGTCCGCGGGTCGAGCCGGTGATCAGAATCGTTCGGCCGGTCAAGTCGAAGCGAGGGTCGGGCATGGCGCGGTCTTTCGTCTGCGGATTCGGGACAACAAAGCGGATCTGTTCGTCTTGATTTTCCGCTCCCGGTCGGTTAGGATCGGCCGCATCTTACAGCACCCCGACGGCGGAAAGGAAGCCTGGCCATGGCCCAACCCCACTCTCTGCTGCAAGCCGTGCGCGAGCGTGTCCTGCTCCTCGACGGCGCCATGGGCACCCAGTTGCAGGCGGTCGGCCTCCGCCCCGAGCAGTGCGGCGAGGCCTGGAACCTCCAGGAACGCGACAAGGTTCTCGGCATCCACCGTCGTTATGTCGAAGCCGGCGCCGACGCCCTCATCACCAATTCCTTTGGCGCTTCCAGTTACGGCCTCGCCCATCGCGGCTTCGCCGATCAGGCTTACGCCATCAATCGCGCCTCGGCCGAGATCGCCCGCGAGGCCATCGGCCCCGACGGCTGGGTCCTCGGCGATGTCGGCCCCTTCGGCCACTTCCTCCAGCCGCTCGGCGAGATGACCGCCGAACGCCTGCTGACGATCTTCACCGAACAGATCCGCGGCCTCCTCGACGGCGGCGTCGACGCCATCCTGCTCGAGACTCACACCGCGCTCGAGGAAGCCGAAATCGCCGTCCGCGCCGCCCGCGACCAGGGCGCCCCCTGCATCATCGTCTCGTTTGCCTATAACAAGGGGGGCGGCAGCTACCGTTCGATCATGGGCGCGGCGCCGGCCGATGTCGTCGCCCGCCTCGACCCCCTCGGCGTCGAGATCTACGGCGCCAATTGCGGCACCCACCTGACGGTCGAGGACCACGCCGAAATCGTCAAAGCCTATCGCGCCGCCACCGACAAACCGATCATCGCCCAGCCCAATGCCGGCCAGCCCCAGATGGAGGGCGGCTGCCTGACGTATCTGGAAACCCCCGAAAAGATGGCCGAGCGCATCGGACGGCTGGTCGAGGCCGGCGCGCGGCTCGTCGGCGGCTGCTGCGGCACCACGCCCGATCACATCCGCGCCTTCCGCAAGGTCCTCGATCAGTACTCCTCCGTCCGCGTCCAGTAAACGGGTTCG